>FWPU01000781.1_pt1 | contig 100948 bp, 66 predicted proteins | sample 2228361 | NCBI WGS metagenome assembly FWPU01 (sample SAMEA103939777, study PRJEB20133) | metagenome | reverse complement strand
GTACACCGTGTCCGACGGCAACAGACTCACCGTCGTGACCACCACGCTGTCGCAACCCCATTGGTTGGTGAATACACTGGTAAACGTCCCGACCGACGACGGATCGCAGGTGGCATCTTGCACGTACACCGTGTCCGACGGCAACAGGCTCACCGTCGTGACTACCACGCTGTCGCAGCCATCAGCAGCTTCCAGGTTTTGGATGAATACACCTGTCTGCTGCGCGTCGCAGGTGGTTTGGTCGAGCCAAGTAGTGTCGGTTTCTGCGTAGGAAACAGTCAGCACGATGGTGCTATCACAGCCCCATTGGTTGGTCAGCACCGAGGTGAAAATACCCGTTGCGTCAGGGTCGCAAGTCCTATCCTCCAAATAGACGGTGTCGGAAGGCAACAGACTCACAGTAGTGATAACCGTGCTGTCACATCCCCATTGATTGGTAAAAACAGCGGTGAACGTCCCCGCAGCCGCAGGATCACAAGTAGCATCCTGCAGGTAAACAGTATCCGAGGGCAGCAGACTCACGGTCGTGATCACTACGCTGTCACAGCCCCACTGGTTGGTCAACACGCTGGTAAAGATGCCAGCGGCACTGGGATTGCAGGTGTCATCGAAAAGCAGGGTGGTGTCGGTGGGCCAAAGCTTCAGATCGGTGATTACGACGCTATCGCAGCCATGCCCGGTAGCAAGTGTGTCGTAATACAGGCCAGCTTCGGTTTGCCAGGCTCCTCCAGCGAAATAACTCTCGCCCGGGCACATAAAGGCCAACACCGAGGTATGCACTACGGGCCATACCGTGACGCTGGTGGAATCGAGTAGCAGTGCACTGCAAGCGGGCTGGTGCCCATCGGTAACTTCGACGAGCGTGTATGTCGTACTTTCAGAGGGAGTGGCAGAGATGGCATGTGTACTGGCCAGTGTTTGGAAGGTGGAGGTGTCTTGACCATTGGTCCACGAGACGGTGAAAGGCCCCGTACCGTAAAGAGAAAAAGTCAATTCCAGCGATTGGCCCTCGCAGATTTCGGCGGGTGCATCGATTGAACCGCCTGGCAGGGCATTGAATCGCACGGGTTGTCCGATGGAAACGTCGAGGCAAGGATCGGCCAGGTCCACCAGTCCATTTCCGTCGTCATTTCCGGCCACAGCCGACACGTAGTAGGTCACCCCAGGTTGCATGGGAGGCACCAGCCAAAATCTGCCATCACTGTGGATGGCGAAAACATTGCCGAGGGAATTGCCATAGAGGTCGTGCAGCACGAAGGAGAGCACATCGTTGCCATCGAGTACTTCACCTCCCAAATGGCTGACTTCCAAGGTGTCGCCCATGCAGGTCTGTACCAAGTCACTGGCCATATCACCCGCCTCGCTCAGACAGGCGCAACTGTAGGTTGCATCGAGCAGGATGGTGTCGCAGCCAAATCCGTCGAAGATGGCCAGGCTGAAAGACTGGCCAGAAGGGATCGGATCGCTCGTGAACCGAGCAGGTTCTCCAGGCTCCAACGTACCCGACAAGCCAGCGACTACCAGGGTATTCGTATCCGCCGAATGGATCTCCACCTGCACCTGATAGGTGGTCAAGGTGGAATCACACAGGTAGTCTGGCCCTGTGACGACCAAGGCAGGTGCCTCGACGATGGTGGCGGAGCCGGAGGCAGCTTGCGAACAGCCCGTGGAATCGACTACGGCCTCGAGCGTGTAGGTTCCTCCTTGGGTGACGGGCACCCACACGGAATCTTGCAGAATCGTCAAGTTGGGAAGGGGTTGGTCGTCCTTGCGCCACGCTATTTCGAAAGGTGGTATCCCCGAGAAAATCACCTCGAGGAAGGCCGTGTCAGCACCTCCCGGGCACAAGGTGTCGCCGCCGTAAAGGTTAGCTTCCGGAAGTTGGTGAATGGTTATTTCGAGTGTATCGGTGGCTTGGCAATGAGCGGAATCCGACCAGGTGTAGTAAACCGAATGTACACCGGGGCCAAGCACCACCGGCTCGATGACGCCGAGGGAGTTGGCAGCCCCTGACCAGGTACCGCCGGTTGGCGAAGCCTGAAGGGTGTCGGGATCGGCGTTTGCACACCACGGCCCCGCCTCCGCAATGTGGACAGAGGCCGTCGGAAACACATCGAAAGTGAGCGTATCGGAAGCCTGGCATCCCACTGGCCCGGCCGTATAGGTGGCCTGCCAAGTACCTGCACCAAGTGAGGCCGGATCGATGCGGCCCAATGAATCGGCCACCCCACCCCACTGCCCTCCCGTCGGACTGGCGTCGAGCTGCTGTAGGGTGTCCGATTCGCACCAGGGGCCAGCTTGCGAAATGGTCACTGCTGGCGGCCCGATGATTTCGATGACCAGTTCGGCTGTGCCTTCGCAACCGTTGGCATCGGTAGCGGTGTAAGTTACCAGGTGAAAGCCAGGGCCCAAGGCACCGGGATCTACCACACCCGCACTGTTGGCAGCTCCCCCCCAGGTACCACCAGCAGGAATTCCCTGCAAGGTAAATGGGTCGGCCAATGCGCAAACTGGTTGAGGCGGAGGGATGATCGCCACGGCTGGAGGTGGCAGCACAGTGACGACAGTGGAAGCAACCGCAGTACATCCATTGACTCCTGTGACGGTGACGCTGTACAGCCCGGCGTGATCGAACTGTACGTCGGGAATAGCGGGATTTTGCAAGGGGGAGTTGAACCCTTGCGGACCCGTCCACTGGTAGGAGATTCCACCCCCAGCCATGAGCTCGAGGGTTTCACCCATGCAAACGGGGCTGTTGCTGGATGCCGTGGCAGGCGGCGGAGGCAGGATCGTGACCAGCACGTTGTCGGTAGCTGTGGCTGCGCAGGCATACGTGATGGTTACGGAATAGAGGGTGGTATTGGTTGGGGTGGCGATGGGATTGGAAATGTTGTAGGTGCTCAAGCTGGGATGTGGAGCCCAGAACCACGAAGTGCCGTTTGGGTCGGCTTGCAACTGCACCGACTCGCCAGGGCAGATTTCCACATCCGGCATGGGTTGTACCTGAGGGGGCCCGCTGCACACGGTGTGAAGGTTGGAAAGTGCACCGGTGCCTGACGAAAACCCCCAGAAGACGTTGGGATTGCCTCCAAAAATGTCGTTGACGATGTCGCCGGTGTACGAGATGGAATTGCCATCGATCGAGGCCGACAAAGTCATGGTGGAGGGGTCCCAGCTGATATTGACGCAGTGTTCATTGCAGTCTTCGATGTTGGGGAGGGGGATGGGGCCCACGAGGTTGTCGGCTGAAAGGTGATTCACACTACCATTGCGCATGATGGCCATATGGTCGGCCGCCGGGTCGCCAAATCCTGTATTTTGGTAGTCGTCCCATTCAATGGCGATGGACGGGGTGATTCCCAGGTAGCCGATCCCTCCACCTGTACCTCCCAACGCAGTATTGGTAGTGGCAAAAATGAAAACGATGCCATCGGCCCCATCGAGGTCTTTGCAACCAAAGCTCAGCCGGGTACTATAGAAAAATGGGGCGTTTAGGCTGATAGGAGAGGCAGAAAAAATAGAGCCAGCCTGGCCGCCCTCGTCGGGGGTGAGTTGCCAGCAGCCATTTCCCGCCGAGCTGGCACTCCCGTTTGTGACGAACTGACCCTCAACCGAAGCACCCATGAGCAGCAATATCACACATAGCACAGCAGGTAGGAAGCGCCACTTGCCGGCCTTTTTGTCAAGTTTTTCGTTGCCAGGCCGGTGGTTGTCCTGCATTTTCTCCAGCCCGCAACTGGCACGGCCTGCAAGGTTCGCCTTTTTCACCAGGAACTTTCCGATGCCTCGGGCAGCCCTGCCGAAATTCATTCTGGTTAGTGTGTGTTTCATAGCCTCCAATCAATTGGAGGCTCAAGTTACACCTCTTTGAAGAAAAAAAACCGGAGTGAATGGCTGCAGTTATCTTTGCCGCCCTTGCCAAAATTTTCAGCCATGACAACCATCGGGGAAGTGACCGCACACCTGGAGCGCATAGCGCCTCCGGTGTATCAGGAAAGCTACGACAATGCAGGCCTCATCACGGGCGACGCCTCGGCGGCTGTGACGGGGGTGCTATGCTGCCTCGATGCCACTGAGGAGGTAGTAGCTGAGGCCGAGCGCAAGGGCTGCAACCTCATCGTGGCCCACCACCCCATCGTCTTTCGGGGCCTCAAAAGGCTCACCGGCGGTAACTACGTGGAACGCACTGTGATTCGTGCCATCCGCTCCGGCATAGCCATTTACGCCATCCATACCAACCTCGACAACGTCTATTACCAGGGTGTAAATGCACGCATCGCCGAAAGGCTCGGTTTGGAGGAAACACGAATACTCTCTCCCAAACCGGTGGGTCGGCGGCTGCGGGTGCTGGTGCCCAGTGAGCGACTTGGCGCACTGACACCCTTGCTCGAAAAGGCCGGTGCCCGTCGCATCTTCGCCAGCCAGAACGGCCACACGGCTTCGGTGGAGGCCTATCTCTCATCGGGGCAGGAAGGAGGGGTGAAGGCAGTTTTGCAACAAATGGGCTTGCAGGACTACGAGCTCAGCGCAGTTGACAATGCAGATGGGCAGGTAGGAAGCGGCATGGTGGGGCGGCTGCCCAAACCCATGGATGAAAAGGCCTTTCTCGACCTGCTCCTCGAACGCATGAGAACCCCCGTCGTAAGGCACACGCCCCTGAGCGGAAAACCCGTCCAGACGGTGGCCCTCTGCGGTGGCTCGGGCAGCTTCCTGCTACCCCAGGCCATTCGCGCCGGAGCCGACGTCTTCGTCACCGCCGATTTCAAGTACCACGAATTTTTCGACGCCGAGGGCAAAATCGTCATTGCCGATATCGGACACTTTGAGAGTGAACAGTTTACAATCGAGTTGCTGGCCGATATCATTGGACAGAATTTTTCTACTTTTGCGACCCATTTGACGGAGGTGTTCACTAACCCCGTTCGATATCATTATCACGCCCCGCCGGCCAATGCCGGCACCTAAAAAACAACCTATTCCAACATGGCAGATCAAACCGTTGAGGAAAAACTCAGAAGCCTTTACGAACTGCAACTCATCGACTCGGAACTGGACGAACTGCAAGTGCTCAAAGGGGAACTTCCCATTGAAGTCAGCGACCTCGAAGACGAGATTGCCGGCTTGCAAACGCGCATCCGCCGTCTCCAGGAGAGCATCGAAGACCTCGAGGACGAAATCGCCCGTTACGAGGCCAACATCAAGGAGAGCAAGGCCTTGATCGAACGCTACAACAAGCAACTCGACAACGTCAAGAACAACCGCGAGTACGAAGCGCTGACCAAGGAAATCGAACTGCAAACACTCGAAATCCAGTTGGCCGAAAAGAAAATCCGCGAGGCCGAAGCCAACAAAAAAGCCAAAGAGGAAACCCTGGCAAAAACCCAGGAACGCCTCGACGCCAAATCGGCCGACCTGGAACGCAAGAAGGTGGAACTCCAGGCCATCCAGGAAAAGACGGAAAAGGACGAGCAGAAGCTTCGCAAGAAGAGCGAAAAGGCTCGCAAGAAGATCGATGAACGCTTGTTGCGCTCGTATGAAAAAATCCGCAACAGCTACCGCAATGGCCTGGCCGTGGTCACCGTCGAACGCAACGCCTGTGGCGGTTGCTTCAACATGGTACCGCCCCAGCTCCAGCTCGAAATCGCACTGCGCAAGAAGATCATCACCTGCGAACACTGCGGCCGCATCCTGGTGGACGAAAACATCCTGGAAGCCTCGAGCCTGGAAGCCGAAAAAGCAGAATGACGGCCAGCCGTGTCGAAAGACCAAAAAGCCTTGAGTGAAGCGCTCGAGGCTTTTTGTTTTCAGTGTGTATTGCCACCTTGGACTCTCAATCGGCCCCTGGCTCGACCACCATTCAAGCACACCCTATGAAGCAGTCACGTCTGCGCATCCTTTCCTGGCTCATCATGTGCTACATGGTGCTGGCCTTCCTGTGGTGGGCCATCCTGCTCTACCAGAAAAACCGGGAAACGTTCACCGTCGAAGTGGCCCTGCTCGAATGCCGGCATGAGGTACCTCCAGGAAACACCCTCGAATCCCATCCAGCCTATCAGAAGCTACTCGATCGTTTCCGGCGCCAACAACGGATGATCATCGGCGAGGGACTGGTCTTCTTGTTCACCCTGGCCGCTGGTCTGTGGTTCATCAACGACAGCTACCACCGCGAGATCAAGGCCGGCCAACGGCAGAAAAACTTCCTGCTCTCCATCACACACGAGCTCAAATCGCCCCTGGCATCCATCCAGCTCGTGCTGGAAACGCTCCTCAAACGAAACGTCCCCGAAGCGCAACGCCGGGAATTCCTCCAGGCTGCACTCGATGAAAACGAACGGCTCAACACCCTGGTGGAAAACCTCCTGCTTTCGGCCCGACTCGACGCCGGTTACGAACCCGCCTTCGAAGAATTGAACCTCGGCGAACTTGCCCAGCGCGTCGTGAACCGCTTGCAGCTACGACACCCCGACGCCCGTATCCTACTGGAAGCTGCTTCAGACCTGCCCTTGCTCTGGGCCGATGAAGCTGGCATGCAATCGATCCTTTACAACCTGATCGAAAACGCCATCAAATACGGAGGCGACCCGCCCCAGGTAACGGTGCGCCTCATCCCTCATGAGGATGAGCTGCTCATCGAAGTGGCCGACAATGGCAGGGGCATCCCCGCTGAAGAGCGCCAGGCCATTTTCGAAAAATTCTATCGCATCGGCTCGGAAGACACCCGACAGACCAAAGGCACCGGCCTGGGCCTTTTCATCGTAGATCAGGTAGTGAAAGCCCACGGTGGAACGGTAAACGTCCGCGACAACCAGCCGAAAGGGGCGGTGTTCAGCATTCGTCTGCCCATCAACCAGCCAAGGCATTGACCAAAACCTTTCGACCATGAGAATACTGTTCGTCGAAGACGAAGACAACCTCCGCAAAACTGTCAAGATGAACCTCGAGATGGAGGGCTACGAAGTGGTGGCCACTGGCCACGGCCTCGAGGCCTTGCAACTCTTCAAGAGCCAACATTTCGACTTGATCTTGCTCGACGTGATGCTGCCGGAAATCGATGGCTTCCAAATTTGTGAACAGATACGCCTGACCAACCCCGACGTGCCCATCATCTTTCTGACGGCCAAAGACACGGGCACTGATCGCATCACCGGACTCAAACGCGGCGCCGACGACTACCTGACCAAACCCTTCCACCTCGAAGAACTGCTGCTGCGCATCGGGAACCTGTTGCGCCGGCGGGCCACCCCCACGGCTATCGTGCCTGACGAGTACTCCTTCGGTGACAACAAGGTCAACTTCCGCACCTTCGAGGCTGAGGGCGTGCAAGGCAAATTCAACCTCACACGCAAGGAGGCCATGTTGCTCAAGCTGCTCATCGAACGAAAGGGCGAAGTGGTCTCTCGTCACCACATACTCCAGGCCGTGTGGGGCTACGACGTGTACCCCTCCACCCGCACCATCGACAACTTCATCCTGGCCTTCAGAAAATATTTCGAAAAAGACCCCCGAAACCCCCGGTTTTTCCACTCCGTCAGGGGTGTCGGCTACAAGTTCACCGACGAATCATGACCTGTCAGCTCGATCGCAACACCACACCCTTCTTGGGACCGTGATCCGTAGCCGTGCAGCCGAAGGATAACCGAGTCTCATCGGGAAATTCCGTTGTTCCTCTTTCTCCTCTATCACACGCAACTCCTGAATCAATTCACCCATCATGAAAATCGTAATAGCCGGAGCTGGCGACATGGGATACCACCTGGCCGAACTGCTCTATGCCAACAACCAGGACATCACCCTCATCGACGACAACTACGACGTCTTGGAAGCAGCCGCACAACACCTCGACGTGCTCACCATCCACGGCGACGCCGCCTCGCCTACCACCCTGGAAAAGGCCGAAGTGGGCCGCGCTCGCCTGCTGCTGGCCGTCACAGCCAACGAAACGACCAACATCGTGGCGGCGCTCCTGGCCCGCCAGCTCGGCACCAAGCAGACCCTGGCGAGGGTGGCCAATACCGACTACGTACGCGAAGACGTCAAGGGCCTTTTCAAAAACCTCGGCATCGAGAACATCTTTTCGCCAAACCTGCTGGCAGCCAAGGAAATCCACCGACTGGTGCGCCGCTGTTCCTTTACCGATGTGTTCGAGTTTGAAAACGGCAAGCTCATCCTGGCTGGCATCACCCTCAGCGAGGAATCCCCCCTGACGAAAGCCGAATTGCGAAACCTGGCCCACAGTGGCAAATTCGACCTACGCATCATCGCTGTACAACGAGGCGCCCAAACCTTCATCCCCCATGGCAATGACCGACTCCGCCCCAACGATCACATCTACGTCATCGTGCCACAAGGCCAGGTGGATACCGTGGAGCAAATCACTGCCGCCCAAAAAATCCAGATCAAGAAAATCATGATCCTCGGAGGCAGCACCCTCGCCCTCGAAACCGCCCGCCTGCTCGAAAAAGACTACGACCTCACCGTGGTCGAAAAAGACAAAGAACGCTGCAAGTACCTCGCTGCACAATTGGAGCATGCACTCGTCATCAACGGCAGCACCGACAACATCGAACTGCTGCTGCGCGAGGGCCTGGAACACATGGACGCCTTCATCGCCCTGACGCCCAATTCTGAAACCAATATCATCGCTTCACTTACGGCCAAGAGTTACGGCGTGCGCAAGACCATCGCACAGGTCGAAAACAAAGAATACATCCGCATCTCGCACGATATCGGGGTGGACACCCTCATCAACAAGAAAATCATCGCGGCCAACAACATCTTCCGCTTCGTGCGCAAAGGCACCGTAGAAGCCATCACGGGCATACACGGTGTGAATGCGGAAGTGATAGAATTCGTCATCACCCGCCAAAACCAGCTGACGCGCAAGCCGCTCAAGGATTTGCACTTCCCCCAAGGCGCCATCGTGGGGGGTGTCATCCGCGGGAATGACTGCCTCATTCCCGATGGCCAGTTCGTCTTCCAGGTCGGCGACAAGGTGATCGTCTTCGCCTTGCCAGAAGCCATCAGCCGGGTGGAAAACCTGTTCCGATGAGTATGGCAGCCTCTGCATGAAATCGAAGTAGCTGCTTGTAAATGGGAAATCCCCGGCTGAGCGGTACGGCTTGCACTGCGGACAGTACCCGCCGTGCTGTCAGCAGTCGGTAAAGAAGTCAGCGGCTGAAGTGGCGGCCGAGTCGGTGCGCATGCATGTTTGCAGCCTGGGGGGGTTACCAGGTCAGCAAAGCCTTGCCCGGATACCAGGCTGCCGTACCGAGGTCCTCTTCGATGCGCAGCAGTTGATTGTATTTGGCGATGCGGTCGGACCGCGAGGCCGATCCGGTTTTGATCTGGCCGGTGTTGAGCGCCACGGCAAGATCGGCGATGGTGGTGTCTTCCGTTTCGCCAGAGCGGTGGCTGATGATGCTGTTGTAGGCGTTGCGGGTAGCGAGGTTGACGGCGTCGATGGTTTCGGTGAGGGTGCCTATTTGGTTGAGTTTGATCAGGATGGCGTTGGCCACGCCCCTGTCGATGCCTTGCTGGAGGCGCACGGTGTTGGTGACGAAGAGGTCGTCACCGACGAGCTGAATGCGGTGGCCAATGGCTTCGGTGAGGGCTTTCCAGCCGTCCCAGTCGTCTTCGGCCATGCCGTCTTCGATGGAGAAGATGGGATATTTCTTGCACCAATCGCTCCACCATGCCACCATGTCGGCCGAGGAAAGCTCCTCTCCTGTGCTCCAACGGAATTTGTACACACCTTTTTCGTCATCGTAGAATTCCGATGCGGCGGGGTCGAGGGCGATGACGATATCCTCACCGGGGATGTATCCGGCCTTTTCGATGGCTTGCAACACGGTTTCGATGGCCTCGGTGTTGTCTTTCATGTTGGGAGCGAATCCACCTTCATCGCCCACGTTGGTGGAGTAGCCTTTTGACTTGAGCACGGCTTTGAGGTGGTGGAACACCTCCACGCCCATGCGCAACCCTTCGGCGAAGGTGTCGGCGCCTACCGGCATGATCATGAACTCCTGAAAGTCGATGCCGTTGTCGGCGTGACTACCGCCGTTGAGGATGTTCATCATGGGCACCGGCAGCGTGTGCGCATTGACGCCACCGAGATAGCGATAAAGGGGCAGGTTGAGTTCGGCGGCGGCGGCTTTGGCCACGGCCAGGCTCACGGCCAGGATGGCGTTTGCGCCGAGCTTGCCCTTGTTGGAAGTGCCGTCCAGGTCGATCATGATCTGGTCTATGATGCGCTGGTCGGAGACTTCCTCGCCGATGATTTGCTCGGCGATGATTTCTTCTACGTGTGTGCAAGCTTTTTTGACACCCTTGCCGAGGTAGCGGTCTTGTTCGTTGTCGCGCAGTTCGACGGCTTCGTGTACGCCAGTAGAGGCCCCGGAGGGTACGGCGGCGCGGCCGATGGCTCCGAAATCGGTCAACACTTCTACTTCAATGGTGGGATTGCCTCTGGAGTCGAGTATTTCTCTCGCAAGCAAGTCGATTATTTCGCTCATGTGGATGTGGAGTTTTGAAAGGTGAATAGATGGGGGCCAGCGGGTGCACGGCATGTTGGGCACGGGGATGCAGGCCCCTCAGGTGGTGGCAAATATGCGGAAAAGAAACTGTGGCGAAACGATAGTCGTTCACACATTCACCCCTACCCGTACCTCTTTCATGAGGTTGATGAATTCGTCGAAGAGATAGCGAGCATCGTGGGGGCCAGGCGAGGCCTCGGGGTGGTACTGAACGGAGAAAGCTCGTTTGTTCAGTACGCGCATGCCTTCGATGGTGCCGTCGTTGAGGTTCACATGGGTGAGCTGCAAGATGTCGTTCCGCTTCTGGATGTCTTCGGCCTTGACGCCGAAGCCGTGGTTTTGGCTGGTGATTTCGCACTTGCCAGTCAGCAAGTTTTTGACGGGGTGGTTGATGCCGCGATGGCCGTGGTGCATTTTATAGGTCTGGATACCCATGGCGAGGGCCAGAATCTGGTGGCCGAGGCAGATACCGAAGAGAGGCTTGTCGTCGGCGAGCATGGAAGCGGTGGTTTCAACGGCGTAATCCATGGCGGCGGGATCGCCGGGGCCGTTGGAGACGAAATAGCCGTCGGGGTTCCAGGCTTTGATTTCCGCAAATGGGGTGCGGGCGGGGAACACCTTGAGGTAGCAACCCCGTTCGACGAGACACTTGAGGATAGACCGCTTGACGCCCAGGTCGAGCACGGCAACTTTGAACGGGGCCTTTTCGTCGCCGAGGAGGTAAGTTTGGGAAGTGCTCACCTGAGAAGACAGCTCCAGGCCCTCCATGGGAGGCACCTCGGCCAACATTTTGCGAAGCTTGCCCAGGTCGGTGGTTTCGGAAGAGATGATGGCGTTCATGGCACCTCTGGAGCGGATGTGTCGCACGATGGCGCGAGTGTCCACGTCGCAGATGCCTACCACCCCTTCCTCTTCGAAATACTGTTGGATGCTGGCGGTTGCGAGGGGCCTGCTGTATTCGACGTTGAAATTTTTGCAAACCAGGCCGGCGATTTTTACACCGTCACTTTCTACCTCGTCGTCTTTGACGCCATAATTACCAATGTGGACATTGGTCATGACGAGAATCTGGCGGTAGTAACTGGGGTCGGTGAAAATTTCCTGGTATCCGGTCATGCCGGTGTTGAAACAGATTTCGCCGGTGGTAGTGCCTATTTTACCGGCGGCATGGCCGTGAAAGACTGTTCCGTCTTCGAGCAAGAGTACAGCAGGAATCTTCTGCATGGTGCAAATGGATTTGGATGGTATTGCTGGTGCCAGGGAAAAAGAAGTGATTGCAGGGGTGGAGAGCACGGGAACTGGTGCCAGTTTGTCTTGCAATCACGGGGAAAGGCTTTTTTGCTTGGTGTTGCTTGGCAGCGGCAAAGATAGAAATTTCGGCAAGGGTCGAAGCAGGAGCATCCAAATAGCTCCCATGGTTATCCACCCACGAGCGCCCGCCCCAGAAGAGAATTGGTCGGCTGATCACTCGCCTGACAAACAAAAAGCCCCCCGGCAAAACGGCCGAAGGGCTTCGGTACAAACTCAAACAATTTTCGGAAACGGTATCAATTGTCCTCGGGCGAGGCCGTGTCCATCTCCCAGTGCTCTGGTGATCGCCAAATGGCTGACAGAAGCAGTTCGCGCATGAAGAGGAACTCCTTCGGCAGCCTGTCGTACATTTTGGAAAAGAGTTGTTCGTGGTCGAGGATTTCTTGTTTCCATGCCTCGGCATCCACTGTCATGATTTTTTTGAAAGTCTCTTTAGGATAGTCTTCGAGGCCTTTCCATTCGAGGTCGCGGTGGCGGGGCATCCAGCCTATGGGGCTTTCCACGGCACCAGCTCTGCCGCGCACCCGGTCCACTATCCATTTCAGTACGCGCATGTTTTCCCCGAAGCCAGGCCAGGCAAATTTTCCGTTTTCGTCTTTGCGGAACCAGTTGACGCTGAAGATTCTGGGTGCATTGGGCAGGTCGCGGCCAAACTGCAGCCAGTAGTTGAAGTAGTCGGCGATGTGGTATCCGAGGAAGGGCAACATGGCGAAGGGGTCGCGGCGCACCTTGCCAATTTGCCCGAAGGCAGCGGCCGTCATTTCCGAGCCCATGGTAGCTGCGAGATACACGCCGAAATTCCAGTTGAAGGCCTGGTACACGAGTGGCACCACAGTGCTGCGACGGCCCCCAAAGATGAAAGCCCTGATGGGTACGCCGTCGGGATTTTCCCAGTCGGGATCGATGACGGGGTTTTGAATGGCCGGGGCCGTAAAGCGTGCGTTGGGGTGGGCAGCGGGTTTGCCACTGGAGGGGTCGTAGGGTTGGCGGCGCCAGTCGATCAGCCCCTCGGGGATTTCATCCGTCATGCCTTCCCACCACACATCGCCGTCGGGTGTGATGGCCACGTTGGTGAAGATGGTATTCTTCGCAATAGTGGCCATGGCGTTGGGGTTCGTCTTGGCATTGGTACCGGGGGCCACGCCGAAATAGCCCGCCTCGGGGTTGATGGCATAGAGTCTGCCATCGTGGCTTTTGCGAATCCAAGCGATGTCGTCGCCGACGGTGGTCACTTTCCAGCCTTCGAAGGCCTTTGGCGGCACGAGCATGGCGAAGTTGGTCTTGCCACAGGCGCTGGGGAAGGCGGCGGCGACGTAAGTCTTTTCACCCTGAGGATCTTCCACGCCGAGGATGAGCATGTGTTCGGCGAGCCAGTTTTCCTCGCGGGCCATGGTGGAGGCGATTCGCAGCGCCAGGCATTTCTTACCCAGCAGGGCGTTGCCGCCGTAGCCCGATCCATAGGAAACGATGAGTCGCTCCTCGGGAAAATGCACGATGTATTTGTCTTCGATGCGGGGGGCGCAAGGCCAGGGCACGTCTTGTTGACCTGGCTCGAGGGGAGCGCCCACGGAGTGGATGCATTTGACGTATTCGTCGCTGTTGCCCAATATTTTGAGTACCTCCGATCCCATGCGGGTCATGATCTTCATGTTGACCACGACGTACTCTGAGTCGGTGAGCTGGATGCCGATTTTGGAAAAAGGAGAACCCAGGGGGCCCATGCAGAAAGGAATGACGTACATGGTGCGGCCCCGCATGCAGCCCTTGAGGCGTTCCTCGAGTTCGGCTTTCATGGTGCGGGGGTCCACCCAATTGTTGGTGGGGCCGGCGTCTTCTTTGAGGCGGCTGCAAATGAAGGTGCGGTCTTCGACGCGGGCCACGTCGCTGGGATCGCTGAAAGCTGCGTAGCTGTTGGGGCGCTTTTCAGGGTTGAGGCGGATGAAGGTGCCTTTTTCGACCAGCAGATTGCACAGTCGATCGTACTCCTCGTCGCTGCCATCGCACCAGTGAATGGACGCTGGTTCAAAGTACTCGGCCATGCGGTTGACCCAGCTTTTCAGGTTTTCGTGTGGGGCATCCGCAAGTGGGTGTTCGCTGAGATTGGCATTAGGCTGAAACATGATCAAAGATTTGGTTATTACCTGGTTAGTCTCGTTTCGATGGCGGAAAGGGTATTTGGAAGTGGTGCCGCAAAGGTAACCTCAAAGGTGTTTTGAGCAGGTGCCAGTTGACAAAAGTTATTCACAAGTGGTGGTATGGAGTGCGGCCATTGAAATTTCGTAGTCTGGTGTCGCGCTGGCCCCCTGCCAAGAATTGCGGGGTGTCGAAGAAGCGAGTTCCAGCCACCCGTTGCATGGGTTGTCGAGGCGTTGCAGGGCAAGCGAGCAGGCAGCCCTCAGCGCAGCGTTCCCCACGCTGAGGCTGGGAGCAGACAAGGCGGCCAGCCGGCCGGGAGCAAGCGGAACGCCCAGGTAATTTTTCCCGGGGTTCTGAGGTGGTGGTTGGCATCCCCGCGGGCAGGGGCAGCGGTTCGTTTGCTGGGTTGTGTCTTACAAACGCCATTTGCATTAAACCGCTCGATGAACGGCAATCCCTCGTGATGGCCTACGTTTGCACAACCTTACAAATCCTCAGGAGCATGAGAAACCTCCTATGCATCATTTGCGCCGTGTTGACACTTGCTGCGTGCAGCAACTTGGAAACCGTGGAGACTCGTGACGATCGGGGACGGCTTACCGAGCGTTTTACCGTAAACAAGGAAACTGGTGCCCGGGAAGGCAAATACGAAGCCTTCTACCCCGATGGCACCCTCAAAGAAGAAGCTTGGTATCGCAACGATTCGCTCCATGGCGTGCGCAAGCGGTTTTACGAAAATGGAAACCTCGATTTTTTGGAGACCTACGTCAATGGTCACTTCGAGGGACTGTACCAGAAGTACTACCCCAACGGCCAGCTGGCCAATGAAGGCCAATACATCGCTGATGAAATGACCGGCACATGGCGCCGCTGGTACGAGAGCGGAGAACTGATGGAAGAGGTCCACTTCGAGCACAACCTCGAAAACGGCCCCTACCGTTTCTATCACAAGAATGGCCAAATCAGTACAGAAGGCACGTTCATCCAGGGCGACAACGACCACGGCGAACTGCTCCTCTACGACGAGCAAGGGCGGCTGATCGAGAAAATGTACTGTCACTGGGGCGTGTGTGCGACTACCTGGCGGGCCGACAAGGGTGAGCTGGCGATCGACACGGCCCGCATACGCAGCCTTGGCGAACGCAACCGGTCTCTCATCGAGCGAGAGCTCGGCATGAAATAATCCATCACCAAAGCCCCTGACATGTCAAAGCACTACACCTCGCTTTTGCTGTTCATCCTCTCCCCATGCACCTGGCTGCCCCTGCAAGCCCAGGTCAACGGTGGCAATCACGTTTTCGAATTCCTCAACCTTGCCCCTTCGGCTCGCATCGCTGCGTTGGGTGGCCAGCTGCTCACCACTGCCGACGACGACGTCAGCCTGGCTTTTGCCAACCCGGCCGTAGCCAACGCCAACCAGCACCAGGCGCTGGCTTTCAGCCACCAGTTTCTGCCGGCCGGCATCCACTCTGGCTACGCCGCTTTTGGATGGCACGCCAACGCCGTGCAAACCTCCTTCCACGGCGGGTTCAGATACATTTCCTATGGCACCTTCGACCTCACTGATGAGACCGACCAGGTGATGGGTACTTTCAAGGCGAACGAACTGGCCTTTACCCTCGGCGCAGCCAGGCAGCTCTATGAAAGATTGTCGGTGGGGCTGAACTTGCGCCTGATCTCTTCGCGATTCGAGACTTACAATTCCTACGGGCTCACTTTCGATCTGGGCGCCCTGTACAGCGACACGTCCTCTTTGCTCAGCGTGGCCCTGGTGTTGCGCAATGCCGGCACCCAGCTGACACCCTATCTCGACGTCCGCCAGCCCGTTCCTTTCGAAATGCTCGTGGGCGTGTCGAAGCGGCTGCGCCACATGCCGCTGCGCCTGTCGGTCACCTATCGCTACCTCGACCGCTGGAACGTCCGCTACGACGACCCCAACGCCGAGGAAGACCTGTTCTTCTTCGGAGAGGGAGCCACTGCGGGCGAAAAGAGTCATTTCTTCGACAACCTCGCCCGCCACTTCGTCTTCGGTGCCGAATTCCTCTTTGGCAGGCTCGACAACTTCCGCCTGCGCTTCGGATACGACCATCGGCAGCGCAAGGAGCTCAACGTAAACAGCCTGCGCACCATGTCGGGCTTCAGCTTCGGCGTCGGTATCAAGGTAAACCGCTTCAGACTCGATTTCAGCCGCACGGCCAACCACATTGGAGCGGGCATCACCCACCTGACCCTGTCCACCAACCTGCAATCCTTCACCCGCCCCCACGCCGATATTTTCGACAACCATTGAGGCTGTGCCGGAGCGCCTATCTTTGCCCGTCAACCAAACCAACCGGCCAGTGAAAGTTTTCTCCCCACGGGAAATAGCCGATTATTACGACCATACCGAAGTGCATTACCGCATGTTCTGGAAATTGGACCAAAGCATGGGACTGCACTACGGCATTTGGGGCGAGCAGACCCGCTCGCTTGCCGAGGCCATCGTCCACACCAACGAGCGCTTGGCCAGCCTCGGCCGCCTCGAAGCCGGATACCAGGTGCTGGATGCCGGATGCGGCGTAGGTGGCTCGGCCATCTACCTGGCTCGCCAATTCGGCTGCCACGTCACGGGCATCACCCTCAGCCAACGCCAAGTGGCTCGCGCTACCGAATATGCCAGAAAGGCTGGAGTGGACCACCTGACCTTGTTCAAGGTAATGGACTACACGGCCACTGATTTTCAGGATGGACGATTCGATTGCGTGTGGGCCATCGAGAGCATGCAAACGGCAACGGACAAGCAGGCATTCTTTCAAGAAATGGCGAGGGTATTGAAAGGCGGTGGCCAGTTGCTCATCGGCGACGTTTTCAAGCATGGCCACTGGCACATCGACGACACCCCCCTGATGCAGACGATGTTGCACGGCTGGGCCATGAGCGACCTGTTGAACGTGGGTGAAGCAACTCAACTCGCTGCAGCCGTAGGCCTGGAGCCCATGGCGCACGAAGACGTAACCCAGGCAGTGGGACCCTCCGTCCGACGCATCTACTGGGCCTCCCTGGCTGGCATGGTGGGCACCCACTGGTACAATCTTTTTCACAGGGCCACGCATTTTTCCAAGGTGCACTACAAGACTGGCCTGGCCCAATACCGAGCCTGGAAACAAGGCCTGTGGGGATACCATCTGAGCGCATTTCGAAAATCGGAAAACGCCGGCGACCAATCCCATTAGCATGGCATTGGCCCGCTGAACACGCTAAACCCGTTTCAACCATGCAATACGAGAACCTACGCGTAGAAAACCTGGACGGCATCGCCGTCCTCACCATCGACCGGGAAAAGGCACTCAATGCCCTCAACACCCGGACCATCCAGGAATTGAAACATTTCTTCACAGAGCAAGGCCCTGCCACGAGCGGATTGAAAGGTGTGATCGTCACCGGAGCGGGCAGCAAAGCCTTCGTGGCAGGTGCCGATATCCGGGAATTTCTCGATTTGAATGCCCAATCCGCGCGGGAACTCGCCGCCCGTGGCCAGGAGGTGTTCTTTGCCATCGAGCGCTTCCATCGGCCCGTGGTGGCAGCCGTCAATGGCTTTGCCCTCGGCGGTGGTTGCGAGCTGGCCATGGCTTGCCATCTGCGGGTGGCGGGCGAACACGCACGTTTCGGCCAGCCCGAGGTCAACCTCGGCATCATCCCTGGTTATGGAGGCACGCAGCGTTTGGTCCATTTGATTGGCAAAACCAAAGCCTTGGAGCTGCTCATGACCGGCGACATGATCGACGCCAACGAGGCCCTACGACTCGGGCTCGTAAACTACGTGGTGCCAGCAGGGGAAGAGGTGACCAAAGCCAGGGAACTGCTCGAAAAGATTGCCTCCAAAGCCCCGCTGGCCATTCAACGGGTCATCGAATGCGTCAACGCCTGCTTCGCCGACGGCGTGGATGGCTTTGCCAAGGAGGTGGAAGCCTTTGGAGAAACTGCCGCCACCGAAGATTTCAAGGAAGGCGTGGCTGCCTTTCTGGAAAAACGGAAAGCGGAATTCAAAGGAAAGTAAGGAATGGCTACGGACAAGCGCCCACATATCGAGCCTCCAGAAAGCAGGAGCGGACGCACACGCTGGGGTTGTCTGCTGGGTTTCGTGGTGGCCCTCGGCTTGCTTTATTTTTTGCAAAAAATGGGATGCAGCCCACTTCAGACACATGAGGATGTGCAAATGATCGACTGAATCGCCAACCTCCTGCAAGCCGGCCAATTCATTCTATTTGGGACTTGTTTTCACAGGGCTTTCGTGGTGTTTATCCCCGTGGCTGATTGGAGGTCGAAACTTGAAAATCTGGTGAACGATCAGCGACTCCTTCCATTCCCCCAAGCCCCAGGCTCATGAGCCCCTCGTAAAGTGGAGGTTTGTACCCTGCGCTGAATTATTTTTCGAAAATCAAAACCTGCATGTCTTGTCAAAGCCCCGCAAAATCGCTCTGATTTCACCGGCTCATCCGCTGCGAGGTGGCATTGCAGCGCTGAGTGAGCGGCTTGCTCTCGAATTGCAGCATCATGGCTACGAAGTCACCATCGTGTCATTCAGCCTGCAGTATCCCCCTTTTCTTTTTCCGGGCAAGACGCAGTATTCCAGTGATCCGGCTCCTGAAGGCCTGCGCATCGAGCCTTGGATCAATTCCATCAACCCCATCAACTGGGTCCGCACGGGGCTTCGGCTTCGACGCTTGAATCCCGACCTCATCGTGGTGCGCTATTGGCTGCCCTTCATGGCGCCGAGCCTCGGCAGCATCCTGCGCATCGGCCGGCCGAAAGGCACACCCGTGGTGGCCATCACGGACAACGTACTGCCGCATGAAAAACGCCCGGGAGACGAGCTGCTGACCCGCTACTTCATTGCCTCGGCCGATGCCTTCATCGCCATGTCAAAATCGGTAGAACGGGATCTGCGCCGCTTCACCACGTCCAAACCCGTGCGGGTCATCCCCCACCCCATTTACGACAACTATGGCCCTCTGGCCACGCGGGAGGAATCGCTTCGAGCGCTTAATCTGTCGCCCGCCTACCGCTACGTACTCTTTTTTGGCTTCATCAGGGATTACAAAGGGCTCGACCTGTTGCTCCAGGCCTTCGCCGATGAACGTTTGAAGCAGCTGCCGTTGCGCCTGCTCGTAGCGGGTGAATTCTACACCGACGAAAAACCCTACCGCGAGCTGATCGAGAAGTTCGAGCTGTGGGAGCGCGTCGTACTTCACAGCGAGTACATTCCTTCATCGAAGGTGCGGTATTACTTCGGCGCCGCCGACCTGGTGGCACAACCCTACAAATCGGCCACGCAAAGCGGCATCAGCCAAATGGCCTATCACTTTGAAAAACCAATGGTAGTCACCCACGTGGGCGGGTTGCCGGAAATCGTCCCGCACGGGCGGGCAGGCTACGTGGTGAGTCCCGAGCCAGCGGCCATCGCTGCGGCCATCGCCGATTTTTTCGAAAATGACCGGCTGGAAACGCTCACAGCCGGGGTCAGGGCAGAGAAAACTCGCTTTTCATGGCACCATCTGGTGGAGGGCCTCGAAGCACTCGGGGCCGAGGTACGAGGGCGTCAGTGAGGGCTGCCAGGTCCGTTCAATGCACAAATGGCCCCCATTCCCGTCTTGGAAAAAATGGCTTCGGCCCCTGACGACATGCCCACTACCAACGCTCGCTGCCCGTGCTCAGGGCTTGCTGTATTCCATTTTCAACAGCCGCTCGATATCGCCAATGAATCGCTTCACGTCGAGCGAATCGGTGCCATTGCAGAAAGAGCGGATATGGCGGTTGGCATCCACGAGCACGAAGCGGCCGCTGTGATCGAAGCCACCGGGGGAGTCTGGATCCTCGAGGGCGACGCTGAAATAGTCGTCGGCGATTTCGTAGATGGCGTCCTTGTCGCCGGTGAGGAAGAACCACTTGCCAGGTTTGACGCCCAAGTTGCGGGCGTAGCGCTTGAGAGCGGCCACGGTGTCGCGCTTGGGATCCACGGTGTGAGACACGAGCAGGACACGGTCGTCATCGATGAAATGGTCGTGGATGCGCTTCATTTCCCGGGCGGTGATGGGGCAGATGGTGGGGCAATGGATGAAGAAAAAGTCCACCACGTAAACTTTTCCAACGAAGGTTTCATTGGTGATGAGCTGGCTGTCTTGGTCGATGAATGCGAAATCGGGGATGGTGTGGTAAATGGTATCGCCATCCACCACCTCCCAGGTGCCGAGGATGGGCAGGGGTTGGGGCCGTTCTGGTAGGCAGGCGGTGTAGAAGATGGAGAAAGACAGCAGCAGCAAAGAGAACCGGGCGAGCATTTTCATTTCGATGCTTGATTGAGGGTTTGAAGGAGTTTTGTGGCAGCATCGATGCTGCCGGCGATGTCGTCGTGCACTTGCTGAACCCGCTTTTGCTCATCGAGCAGATAAGCGACGATGGCCTCGTGGCTGAGGGAGTCGCGCAGATTGGCGGGTTGGCGAAATGCAGCCATCCAGCTCATCATGCCTTCGTCTGCCCGGCCGAGCCAGTCGAGCACTTCGAGCACCTGCGTTTTGGTGCTGTCAGGTGCCTGCGGGTTGTTCTGCAGCCACTGGCGGAGCTGGCGTTGCAGACGGTTGATTTCTCCCATGCGTGGCATGGCCACATCGTGAATTTCCATAACGACGGCGGTGAGGGAGTCTTCCACGGCTACCTGAGGTGATACCTCGGAATCGCTTGCAGTTTGGGAAGAACCGCCTTGCCCGCAGGAGCCGATGAGCATCGAGAGCAAGGCCATGGAAACAGTCAGTCTCAACATGTTCGATCGTTTTTTGAAAAATCTGTTGCAAAACGTTGGAGTCAGTGTGTGGGTTGGAATGATTTTGCTCAACCCACCATTTTCTCTCGCAAAATGCTTGAATAGGCCTCGAAAACCTGGCGTCCGATGGTTTCCAGGTCAAAATGCGCTTCGACGAATTGCCGGGCTGCCACACCAATTTTCTCCACTGTTTTTGGTTCCTCCACACAACGGCTTATGTGCTCGACGAAACCTGCGGGGTTGTCAGCCACCAACACCTCTCGCCCGTTTTCGGCGGGAATACCCTCGAGCCCCAGTGAGGTGGTCAACACCACCCTGCGCAAGGCCATGCCTTCGAGCACTTTGATCTTGATGCCGCTACCACTGAAAAGCGGAGCCAGCAGAACCTGGTGCCGGTTCATGAAAGCCCTTGCGTCAGCTACCTCCCCGAGCACCTCCACCCCGCCGCCAGCACGTTTATACAACCACGCCGGGGTGTGTTTGCCGGCAATGCGCAGCACCAACCCGGGGAAGCGCCTGTGCACCTCCGGCCATACTTCGTCGAGGAACCACGTGATGCCATGTTGGTTGGGCATCCAGTCCAAGGCGCCGATGAAGCCGATGGCTGTTTCGGCGGGTTGCTCGAGGGGCTTGTAATCGCGGAGTGGCAACCCGACGGGAGCCACCACTGCCCTGCCCTCGAACCCCAGTTCCCGGAACCGCTGCAAGTCCCGATGCGTGATGGCCAGCAGCAGATCGTACTGGTTCAGCATTCGGACTTCGAAATGCCGAAGGTATTCATTTTGGTTCAGCAGGTACCATCGCCGAAGGCCCGTGCTGAGACGGGCTACCCTATCCCAGATTTCATGTTCGACGTTGTGGGCCCGCATAACCACGGGGGCGCTGGTCAATGATCGTATCAATGGCAGGTACACGGCCAAATATGGCGTTTCCAATTGAATGACGTCGAAGCGATGCCCGGTCAGCAAGTGCCGCAGGGCCTCCTCGAAAGCAGCATTGCGAAACCTGCTGAGGATGTACGGACGGCCCGTGAGCAGATGCCACAAGGCGCCGCTGGCTGATATGCGATTGTCAACCGTGACGGCCCGGATGTCATCGAAGCAATCGTAATCGGCAGGCAACTCATCCAGGTCGAAAAAGTGTTTCGTCGTGTTCATCGCCAGCAGACTCAGACGGGCGCCACTGGCCTTGAGCCCCTGCGCCAAATAGGAAACGGCGATGGGTTCGCCCTCGCGAAGGGGATAGGGAAACTTTTTGGTCAACACCAGGACGCGCATGCCGGAAATGGAAATTTTGCCGGGGCAATGGTAGGCAAATCCCTCGATTCAAACCGGAGACGCAGACCGTGGCTCTACCTCCTCGTCCTCGGCGCGCCAGGGAGGCGAAACGATGCAGAGGAAGACCAGCCGCTGCGAACCCGTGTTGTTCAAAAACTGTCGGGCCCCTGCAGGCACCAATACGGCGTGACCCGCCCCCACTTCGAATCGTTCACCATCGATGACCAAAACCCCTTCGCCTGACAGGAAATAGTAAAGTTCCTCGCTCGTCAAAAGGCGGTGCGGCAAGGAGCAACCCCCAGGTTCCAAATAAGCATGCGCCAGGCTGTACGGAAGCGAAACGCCGTGCCGCTGGGGATGGAGGACTTCGATGAGATGGGTCAGATCGCCGGCCAGAAAAACCGAGTGTTCTTCAGGTTTGCTGTGAAATGGTTTCATGGCGTTTTCCAGTTGATGATCACATGGGTCAGCACGGATTCGACGGAAAAGGATTTTGGTCGCCGCTTCCGACTTACACCAGCATGGACAAAGATGACCTTTGTGGCCACGATGCCAGGAGCAAACAGGGATGAATCCACTGCAAACGACCCTATGTCTGAAGTGAGTTGGGCGCTCCTTGCGATCGCCACCACCTGGGCTGGCAGTTTACCTGTGCCTCGGGGAAGTGGAAACAGGGCAGGCCTTCTTCGGCAGCGATGCATCGTGCACGTGAGACAGAGATGAAGCCCCCTCCCGATCCCGACGGCTCCTGCCGAGGTTTGCCTCCCTGAGTTTTCACCCACACGGCCAAGCTCTCGGGGTTTCAATTATTCTGCAATCTTTGCCGCATGAACCTGGAAAGATTCATCGCCACTCGGGTCGCCTTCAGCGAACACAAGTCTTTTTCAAGGCTCATCATCCGCATTGCCGTCATCGCCGTGGCGCTGAGCCTCGCAGTGATGATCATCGCCATGGCTTCCATAGCCGGTTTCAAGCACCAGATCGGGGAAAAGATTTTCGGCTTTTGGGGGCACATCCACATCACCAGCACCCAAATCAACCGAACCACCGGCGAGTCCCTGCCCATCAGTATTCACCAACCCTTCAACCCCTCCCTGGCCACCCAAGGCCCCATCACCTATAGCGAGCCATGGCGAATTGCGGGGCTCGAGCTGCCCTGGCAACGAACCCGACGCACGCACGGCGGCATCCGGCACATGCAGGCCTTCGTACTCAAACCCGGCATCATCAAGACCCGAGACCAAATCGAAGGCATCGTCCTCAAAGGTATCGGGCCCGACTTCGACTGGTCTTTTTTCGAAAAATACCTGCTCGCCGGCCACCCTCTCCAACTCGATGACTCACTGCCTTCGCGGGGCATAGTCCTGTCACGACAGACCGCCGATCGCCTCGGATTGGACCTCGGCGACAAGTTCATCTTCCACCTCGTCAAAGACGGAGAGGTGTTTCGCAGGCCCTTCGTCGTGGAGGGTATTTTCAAAACGGGCCTCGAAGAATACGATCGGAAATTCGCCCTGGTGGACATCCGCCGCACCCAAGAAATGCTCGGCTGGCGAGAAGATCAAATTGGAGGGTTCGAAGTGTTCGTCGAAGACCTCAGAGATCTGAACGTGTTCACCGACTACATCTATTTCGAAGTCCTTCCCGGCGACCTTTACTGTGAAAGCATCAGGGAGAAATTTCCTGCCATTTTCGAGTGGCTGGCATTGCAGGACATCAACGAAGTGGTCATCATCGTGCTCATGCTCATCGTCGGCATCATCAACATGATCACAGCACTGATGATCCTCATCCTCGAGCGCACCAACATGATTGGCATCCTCAAGGCCTTGGGGCACACCAACTGGGGCATCCGAAAGATTTTTCTCTACTATGCCGGCTACATCCTGCTCTTTGGCCTGGGGTGGGGCAATGCCATCGGGGTGGGTTTCTGCCTGCTCCAACAGCGCTTTGGATTCATCAGGCTCGACGAAGCCAACTACTACTTGAGCGTGGCACCCATCGAGTTGAATTTTTTGCCCATCCTCTTGCTCAATGTGGGGGTGCTTGCCGTCACGCTGGTCTTCCTGCTCCTCCCTTCCTGGCTCGTCACGCGAGTCAGCCCCGTCAAGGCCATCCGTTTCAAATGAGACCCCCGTCCGGCTCCGCCTCCGGCTGGCCGGGTATGAGAAGAGCCCCAATTTATCACCCCTGTGAATGATTCGGCGGCAGCTCTTGCCCTTCAATATGTCAACAATGTGAATTCAGGAATAAATGATGGTAAAATGAGGAGCTCCAAAGCAATTAGCGGAATTGATCGTTAAATTCGCCGCTAAATTTTTTCCTCATGAAATGGAGAAGACTGAATGGTCAGCGGATAGAGTCCTCCTTGCGTGAGGCCGTCGAGGAAACCATCCTTCGTGAAACCGCTGCTGGGTACAAACTCAAAGTGTGCATCGGATCTGATTCACAAGTGCGAAACGGCGTCGTCGAGTTTGCTACCGTAATCGTCTTTTTGCGGGAACAAAAAGGTGGGTTCATGTTCATAAGCAATGCCCGCATCGAAAAGCAAATGAGCCTGCGCGAGCGCATGATCACGGAAGTGGCCCGCTCCGTAGAGGTGGCGTACTCCCTGTGCGACCTGCTCGACAAATACAACGTGGGCCTCGAAGTACACGCCGACATCAACACCGACCCCTCCTTCCGCTCCAACGTGGCGCTCAAAGAGGCCATGGGCTACATCCTCAGTATGGGTTTCGTCTTCAAGGCCAAACCCGATGCCTTTGCAAGCACATCCTGCGCCGACAAGGTGGTATGAACGAGCCAGTCAGGCCCGGCCTGGGTGATGTCAGCATGTTCGATCGCTTCGCCAGTCAAACCTCGCCCCTATTTCCGTCCGATTTCCATCAAACCGATTGCAGGGTTGCTGGCCCACAATTGCTGGCTATTCCTTTGGATTTTTTTTTCAGAAAACCCCTACATTCACGCCCCGAACGCTCCGGGAAAGGATCCCTACCATAAAAACCCCGCTTGATAGAAAAGACTGTGAGCCCAAGTGGTTTCACTATAAACTGACGTGTTTTCTAAATCCACCATCCGCTCCAGGGATTCTCGAGCGGCGAGAAAGCCAGGGCGGCCAAAACCCAGAGAAACGTGCTATTCAAAATCAAACTGAAAAATGCCGATGACTTCGTACTCGTGGACGATTTCGTGTACGATTGGCTCACCTCAGACCCCTACTATGTACAGTTGGACCTGATCAACAACTTGCGAAAACACTCAAGTGGCTGTGCCGTCTTTCAGAAGACCTGGAAAACGGCATCCGGTGATTTCAAGACGGAAACGATCTACCTGCACAAGCTCATTGCCGAAAAGTTTTTGGCGCACAAGCGCACTCCTACCGATAACCTCGTAGGAGCCAAAAACGGCAACAAGCTCGATTGCCGAATCGACAACCTCGAATGGCGATCCCGCTCCATGGCCAGCCGCCTGCGCAAAACCACCAGCAAAACGGGTTACACCGGCGTGTACAAGGAAAACGACAGATACCGAGCCGTGATCTCCATCGATGGCAAGTCGGTGCACCTCGGCATGTTCGACACACCCGAAGAAGCGGCACTGGCCTACAATGCCAAGAGCCGCGAGGTGTTCGGCGACAAGGGAAAGATCAACATCATCAAGCCCCGCCAACCAAGGAAGAAGGACAAAGCCACCTGAGCGTCTGCCAAATGTAAAAAGGTACCTCACTGCCGCCCAGGAGCATGCTCCTCGAGCAGGCTTTGCTAACATTGCGGCATGAAAATCCAGAACGATCTTTTGTTGCGCGTGCTGCACGGCGAACCCGTCGAGCGCCCGCCCGTGTGGCTGATGCGCCAGGCAGGGCGTATCTTGCCACAATACAGGGCCATCCGGGAAAGCCTTTCGGGTTTCAAGGAATTGGTCACCAGCCCCGAGTTGGCAGCTGAAGTGACCATCCAACCCGTGGATGAACTCGGCGTGGATGCTGCCATCCTGTTTTCCGACATCCTGGTCATCCCCGAAGCCATGGGGCTGGAGTACGTCATGGTGGAAAGCAAAGGGCCCCGTTTCCCCAAGGTAATCCAGAGCGAGCAGGACGTGAACCGCTTGGTCAGTGGTGAAGCCGCTGCCGAACGACTGGCGTATGTGTACCAGGCCATCGAGGCCACACTGCAGGGACTCGCAGGCAGGGTACCGCTCATCGGGTTCTCAGGTGCCCCCTGGACACTCCTGGCCTACATGGTGGAAGGTGGCGGCAGCAAGACTTTTTCAAAGGCCCGATCCTTGCTCTACTCCCGCCCGGAATTGGCCCACCAGCTCCTGGAGAAAATCACCGATACGATCGTGGCCTACTTGAAACGCAAAGTCAAGGCTGGTGTACACGTGCTGCAATTGTTCGATTCCTGGGCAGGCGTGCTCACAGGGCCGCTGTACCAATCCTTCTGCATCCCCTACTTGCAGCGCATTTGCCAAGAGCTCGAAGGCGTGCCAGTGATCGTCTTTGCCAAAGACGCCTGGTTTGCCCTGCCTCAATTGGGGAAATTGCCGTGCGCTGCACTTGGGCTCGACTGGACGGTGGCACCTGGCGAAGCTCGCCAGCGCGCCGGCACCGACAAGGTATTCCAGGGCAACCTCGACCCTTGCATCTTGTATGCCGATGCGGATACCATCCGCCGCCATACCCTTGGCATGTTGCAAGCTTTTGGGAAAAAACACATCGCCAATTTGGGACACGGCGTCTATCCCGACACCCCGCTCGATGGCGTTCGCTGCTTCGTGGACACTGTCAAGCATTATCGCTATGAGCAGGCAGTGTCTTTTCCGGTAGATTCGACCAGGGATTGCTAATTTTGGCCCCGCATTCACCCCCGAGGGGAACATTTTTGCAACAGACACCAAACTGTATGGGTTGGTTCAAGAGACTCAAAGAAGGCATCCAAACCGCTACGAAATACAAGCGTGAAACGCCTGACGGCCTGTGGTACAAATGCAACAATTGCAACGAACTCGTCACGACGAAGGAAGTCAGACTGAACTTCCATAAATGCCCCAAATGCAACTACCACATCCGCATCGGCTCGAGGGAATACTTCGAACTCCTCTTTGGAAATGACTACGAACTCCTCTTCGACAATCTAATTTCCCGAGACATACTCAACTTTACCGACCTCAAGCCCTACACCCAACGCCTCGCCGAACAGTACCAGAAAACAGGCCTCAAAGACGCCATGTCAGTGGCCAAGGGCAAAATCGAAAACTACCCACTGGTGGTCTGCTGTATGGACTTTGACTTCATAGGTGGCTCCATGGGGTCGGTAGTAGGTGAAAAAATTAGCCGTGCCATCGATCTGTGTATCGAAACCCGCACGCCCCTGCTCATCATCTCCAAGTCCGGAGGGGCACGCATGATGGAAGCTGCCTTTTCCTTGATGCAAATGGCCAAAACTGCTGCCAAACTCACCCGCCTGGCCGATGCAGGCATTCCCTACTTCAGCCTCATGACCGACCCCACCACGGGAGGCGTGACGGCTTCCTACGCCATGCTGGGCGACCTCAACTTCGCCGAACCCAGGGCACTGATCGGCTTTGCTGGCCCCCGCGTCATCAAGGAGACCATCAAAAGAGACTTGCCCGAAGGCTTTCAAACCAGCGAATTCCTGCTCGAACACGGCTTTTTGGATTTCATCATCGACCGCAAGGACCTGCGCAAGCGGATCCTTCAGTTGCTCAAGCTTTTCGAAAAGCCCGTTTCGCAGCAAAGGCAATGAGGGCCCTCCCAGTGTCTCTTTCCAACCTGCTGAAAATGTGGAAAAAATCATCGATGCTCGCACCCCCGAGGCCGGTTTCCCCTGTGCCTTTTTCGTACCTTTGTGGCCGCTTTGAAAACGGCCTTTGAGGCTTCAAAAAAACCAATCGAATTAGATGGACTCGAAACAGCGGATCGTCCCTGTCAACATAGAAGATCAGATGAAATCGGCCTACATCGATTACTCGATGTCGGTCATTGTATCGCGGGCCTTGCCCGACGTGCGCGATGGGCTCAAGCCAGTGCACCGGCGAGTGTTATACGGCATGTACGAGCTGGGGCTCCAATACAACAAGCCTTTCAAAAAATCGGCTCGTATCGTTGGGGAAGTGCTCGGTAAATATCACCCCCATGGCGACGCCTCGGTGTACGACACCATGGTGCGCATGGCCCAGGATTGGTCGCTGAGATATCCACTCATCGAAGGCCAGGGCAACTTCGGCTCCATGGACGGGGACAGCCCTGCCGCCATGCGATACACTGAAGCCCGCCTCCAACGCATCACCGAGGAGATGCTCGCCGATATCGACAAGGAGACGGTGGATTTCGTCCCCAACTTCGACGATTCCCTGATGGAGCCAGTGGTGCTTCCTACTCGTCTGCCCAATCTGCTGGTCAATGGTGCGTCCGGCATCGCTGTTGGTATGGCTACCAACATGCTGCCCCACAACCTCACCGAAGTGATCGATGGCATCGTCGCCACCATTGACAATCCAGACATCACCATCGAGGAGCTCATGCAACACATCAAAGCTCCCGACTTTCCCACTGGCGGCATCATCTACGGATATTCCGGCGTGCGGCAGGCATTCGAAACCGGACGAGGTAGGATCGTCGTGCGTGGCCGAGCCGAGATCGAGCAACTGGACAATGGCCGCGAACGAATCATCATCAGCGAAATCCCCTACCAGGTCAACAAGGCAACCCTGGTGATGAAAATCGCCGAGCTGGCCAATGAGAAAAAAGTGGAAGGCATCGCCGACGTACGCGACGAAAGTGACCGCAGTGGTTTGCGCATCGTGGTGGAAGTCAAGCGCGACGCCATGGCGAGTATCGTGCTCAACTACCTCTACAAGCTCACCCCGCTGCAAACGGCGTATGGTGTAAACAATGTAGCCCTCGTCAACGGCCGTCCCCGCCTGCTCAACCTCAAGCAACTCATCGATGAATTCATCAAGTTCCGCATTGAAGTCATCGTTCGACGTACCCGCTATGAACTCCGAAAAGCCGAAGAGCGCGCCCACATCCTGGAGGGTTTGCTCATCGCCCTCGACCACCTCGACGAGGTCATCGCCCTCATCCGAAGCTCGGCTACCGTGGAAGATGCCCGCAACGGCCTGATGGAAACCTTCCAACTCACCGAAATACAGGCAAGGGCCATCCTCGACATGCGCCTGCAAAAACTCACCGGGCTCGAAAGGGAAAAGATCAAGGAAGAGTACGAGGAGTTGATGCAAAAAATCAAGTACTACAAAGAAATCCTCGACAGTGAGTCCCTGCAGCGCCAGATCGCCAAAGACGAATTGCTCGAAGTCAAAGAAAAATACGGCGACTCTCGCCGGACAGACATCACCTTCGAGGAAGGCGATATCAACATCGAGGATATCATCGCTGATGAGCGCGTGGTCATCACCATCACTCACGCTGGCTATATCAAGCGTACCCCCATCACTGAATACCGCCTGCAAGGTCGGGGTGGGCGCGGGTCTCGGGGAAGCCGAACCAAAGACGAAGATTTCGTCGAGCACATCTTTACGGCCACCAACCACAATTACCTGCTGCTGTTCACCGAACAAGGCCTCTGCCATTGGTTGCGAGTCTATGAAATACCCGAAGGCACCCGTAACTCGGGAGGCAGATTCATCCAAAATGTGGTGTCGCTCAACCCCGACGACAAGGTCAAGGCCTACATCCCTGTGGAAGACCTCAAGGACGAAGAATTCCTCCAAAACAACTTCATCGTCTTTTCGACCCGCAAAGGGGTTGTCAAGAAAACGCCCCTGGAAGCCTTCTCCCGCCCTCGCTCCAATGGCATCATCGCCATCAGCATAAACGAGGGTGACCAGCTTTTGGAAGCCCGCCTCACCAACGGCAACCACGAAATCTTCCTCGGATCGCGCCGTGGCTATGCCGTTCGCTTCCACGAAAGCGACGTGCGCCCCATGGGCCGCAATGCCGCGGGCGTGCGAGGCATGACGCTACAGGACGAGGAAGACCACGTGGTGGGAATGGCCTGTGTGGAAGCGGGCAACAACGACTACACCATCCTGGCCATTTCAGAAAACGGCACTGGCAAGCGCTCACCCATCGAGGACTACCGGCTCACCCGACGCGGGGGCAAAGGAGTCAAGACCCTCGAGATCACACCCAAAACTGGTGCCTTGCTGGCCATCAAAGCCGTGCGCGAAGAGGACAACCTGATGATTACCACCAAGAACGGCATCGTCATTCGCGTGCCCGTGAGTGACATCAGAATCATGGGCAGGGCCACCCAAGGCGTACGAGTGATACGGGTAGAGGAAGGTGATGAAATCGCCGATGTAACCGTGGTGGCCAAAGACGAAGATGAAGAGGAAAACGGCGCCACATCCAATGGCAGCCCCCTGAACCAAAATGGCGAGCACACCCACGACAGCGAAGAAGTGTGATGCCGCAGGTGCATCGCTTTTGGAATCTTAACATTTCAAATGATGGCATTTCAGGGGCAAGGCCGTCTCCATGGCCGGTGTGCGAAAACACCACACCACGCACCTGAACGCTGAATCACCAAAATCAATTCGACATGAAAAGAGTTCTCATCACCCTGCTTTCCCTGCTTGTCTTCACCTTGGCCACGCAGGCCCAGGAGGATCCTGGCAAGGCCCTGAGCAAGGCCGGTAAAGCCCTCAGCAGCTACAACCTGGATCCATCTTCCAATGCGGCCAAATTGGACGAAGCCATTTCGATGATCGAAATCGCCGCCAAATCTTCAGAAACCAATTCGGATGTCAAAACCTGGCAAACCAGGGGTGAAATCTACACCGCCGTCGCCGACGCCGATTTCAAGCAGATAATCGTCAATCCAGAATTCATACCTACTGACAGGAGCATCGAGGCGAGCTTCAAAGCCGTTGAGTCTTTCAAAAAAGCCCTCGAGCTGGCCCAAAAGAAATACCAGACTCGGGATGCCCTCAAAGGGCTCAAAGAAATTGGGCAGAAGATCAACATGTTCGCCAATCAACTCATAAAGGGCCAGCAGTATGGCAAGGCAGCAAAGTTACTCGAACTGGTGTTCGAGGTAGATGACATCCTGAAAAACAAAGGTGAAGAGGGAATCATTCAGCCTGAAGAATTTGACAACACCACTTTTGTGATGGCCTACTGCTTCCAAATCGACGGCAAAAAGGACAAGGCCATCAAATACTATCAGCAGCTCTACGAAAAAGGCACCGAAGAGCCCACTGTGTACGCCCAACTCTTCAACCTGCTCAACGAAAAAGAAGATCCCAAAGCATTGGAAGTCCTCGAGGCAGGTCGCAAGAAATTCCCCGAGGATACCGAAATACTCTTCGCCGAAATCAACTATTACATCAAGTTGGAGAAGTACGACGTGCTCGAGCAGAAGCTCAAGGAGGCCATCGAGCGCGAACCCAACAACCCTTCTGTTTACAGTGCTTTGGGCAACGTGTACATGAACCTCTTCCAAGAAGAGTTCGAAAAAAACGGCGACTCTGATCTCGCCAAGCAATATTTCCAAAACGCACTCAACTACCTCGAAAAGGCCATCGAGCTCGATCCAAAGAAATTCGATGCCTATTACAGCATCGGCTCCATGTACTATAACAAAGCCGTCATCCTGGTTAAACAGGCCAACGAGTTGCCTTTGAGCGAAAACAAAAAGTACGAGGAACTCATGGCGCAAAGCACCGAACTGATGAATACCGCGCTGCCCTACTTCAAAAAAGCAGAGGCAATCAACCCCAACGACATCAATACGCTCATCGCCTTGAAGGAAATTTTCGCTCGCCGCAATGAATTCGACCTGGTCAAAGAATTCACCACCCGGCTGGAAAAGGTCCAGAACGGTGAAGAAAACACCGAGCCTTACTTCAAAAATCAGTAAGGGCTGAAGAATCGGATATCGCAACCGAAGGGGCAATCACGTGGTGATTGCCCCTTCATCGTTGGGGGCATTTGGATTATTGGAAAAATTCGAGTTCTTCGTGCCGAGTGTTGACGATATCTGCATTGTATGGAGCGACTCTGCCAATACATCGACAAGCTCAACGATGCCGTAGGACGGGCTGCCGCCTGGCTGATGATTCCGCTCATCCTCTTGGTCAGTTTCGATGTGATAGTTCGCAAGGCTTTCAGTTTTACGCGGATTTGGATCATGGACTTGGAATGGCATTTATTCGCCCTCATTTTCTTACTCGCCGCCGCCTATACCCTCAAGGCTGACAGGCACGTCCGGGTGGACCTCTTTTATGAAAAGTTCCAACTGCGCGACAAGGCCCTGGTTGATTTCATCGGCAGCCTGGTGTTGCTGATTCCGTGGTGCTTGGTGGTCATCTGGTTTGGATTCGCCTATGCCCGTGAATCATGGCTTCTGGGTGAGGGAGCTTCCGAGCCAGGAGGATTGCCCGCACGATACGTGATCAAATTTTCTGTGGTAGTCGGGATCGCGCTGCTTTTGTTGCAGGGCATCAGCCTGACCTATCGAAGCTGGAAAGTGCTCCGCAGCCCAGCGGACGAGGAGGCCGAAGGCTCCAAGCCACACTGAACAAGTCTTTGAAAATGGAACTCGAAATCATAGCCCTCATTCTCTTTGCCAGCGTTTTCTTGCTCATTCTCTACGGTTTTCCCGTGGCATTCACCCTTGGGGGCTTGTCCGTCATTTATGCAATTTGCTTCCTCGACACCAGTGCATTCCAGGCCTTGCCTTCGCGCATCATGGGAGTGATGACGAACTACAATCTCATCGCCGTGCCATTGTTCATTTTCATGGGCATCATGTTGGAGCGTTCGGGTTTGGCTGAGCAATTGCTCGAAACGATGGCCATGCTGTTCGGGAAATTGCGAGGAGGCCTGGCTGTGTCGGTGGTAATCGTGGGTGCCCTGCTGGCAGCATCGACAGGGATCGTGGGCGCCACGGTAGTCACCATGGGTGTCATCAGCCTGCCCACCATGCTCAAGCGTGGCTACTCACCCGAACTGGCCACTGGTTCTATAGCCGCCTCGGGCACGCTCGGCCAGATCATACCTCCCTCTGTGGCTTTGGTACTGTTAGGCAGCATCATGAGCATCAACATTGGGGAGCTCTTTGCCGGAGCAGTCATACCGGGGCTGGTATTGGTGGCTATGTACATCCTGTGGATCGTCGTGTTCGCCATGCTCTACCCAAAGCAAGCCCCACCCATCGATGAAACGGAATATCGCGCCTTCCTCACGGGCAACTTTTGGTGGAAAATCACAAAGGCATTGTTGATGCCACTGATGTTGATCATAGCGGTGTTGGGAAGCATATTTCTCGGGTGGGCCACCCCCACCGAAGCTGCAGCCGTAGGTGCGTTGGGTGCCATGCTGCTGGCTTTGTTGCGCAGGCGTTTCAGCGTCTCCATCTTGCAGGACGTGAGTCGGGAAACCACCCTGCTCACCTCGATGGTCTTCCTCATCTTGTTGGGAGCGACGACTTTCTCGATGGTGTTTCGGGAAATGGGAGGCGATCGTTTTTTAGTGGAAGTAGTAGAAGCCAGCGAATTGTCACCGATGGCATTTCTGCTTGCCGTGATGGTGGTGATGTTCGTAGCGGGTTTCTTCATTGATTTCATCGAAATCATCTTCATCATCGTGCCGGTGGTGGTGCCCATTTTCGTCAAGTATGAAATGGACTTGATATGGCTCGGCGTCATCATCGGTTTGAACCTGCAGACGAGCTTTTTGACGCCTCCCTTCGGATTTTCCCTTTTCTACCTGAAAGGCGTGGCACCGCCAAGCGTCACCACAGGCCATCTGTACCGGGGAATCGTACCTTTCGTGTTGTTGCAAGTAGTTTTATTGTTGCTCGTAATTTTCTTTCCTGAAATGGTAGCGTTCAGCAGGGAGCTTTTCAGCGTTTCGAGATGAGGAACACATGGCAGAGGGCTATTTTCCCAAAACGAGATACGGGAAAAAGTCGCACCAAGTCTCACATCCGGATGGGGCAGGATGCGCTTCGTGAAAATTTCTGCACCTTTTATCTTAATTCAATTTGTATTTCTCCCTGTACTCGAGTGGAGTCAGTCCTTCTTTCATTTTGAACAATCGAGAAAAATATTGGGGATATTCAAAGCCTAACCCGTAGGCTACTTCGGAAATAGTTTTGTGCGGATCCAATAGCAGGTTCTTCGCCTCGTCGATCAAGTAAACATGCAGGTTTTCAATGGCGGTTTTGCCAGTTTCGGCCTTGAGAGTATCACTCAGATAGCGGTGACTGACACCCAATTCACTTGCAAGCCACTCCACGCTGGGAAGACCTTTTTCCAATTGTTGCCCGCTTTCGAAATAAGTATCGAGGGCTTCCTTGAATCGAGTTAGCAGCTGTTTGTTGATCTCTTTTCGGTTGAGAAACTGTCGCTTGTAAAAGCGATCGGCATATTTCAACAAGGTGTCCAGGTGTGAAATGATGAGATCTTTGCTGAACTCGTCCTGGTTGTTGTGGTACTCCGCTTCTATATTTTGGAAAATAGATTTTACAATCTGATCCTCTTTGGGAGAGATGTGCAATGCTTCGTTGACGTGATAATTGAAAAAATTATAGCTTTTGATCCGGTTGCGGATTTCGAGTCCTCGAATAAAATCCTCGTGAAAAGCAATCATCCAGGACTCTGAACTGATTACGATATTTTTCGCAACTATTGTCTGCTTAGGAGCTGTGAATAGCATGGTGCCTGTGCTGCAATCGTATTTCGTCCTACCGTAGAGCAACTCGCCCGATACGATGTTTTTCAGGCTGATGAAGTAAAAGTTGTTGGTATAGGCGATTTCTTCCGGTGACGGTGCACAATTTTCAAGTTCATCTGCATCGAGCTTGAGATGCACAATACTGAAAAGCGGGTTCTCGGGCTCAGGTAAATTTTGCGCCCGGTGGAATTCTCCGATATTTTTGAAAACAATGGTTTTCATACTTGTAAATTTGAAAGCACCTTTGGTTGCCGAAGATAAAGTTTTCAGCCCAGGTGAGGGTGAAATAGTTATTTTTTAATTCGACTCCTGTATTTTCATCGATTCCATTTGCTGCTGATAGGCTGAAATTCTCGCATGGGCGTTGCTGTCTATCAGTATGATGACCACCAGCATTGCAATGGTTGTAACGCCTATGGCCCGCCAGACTGGTTTATCGACAAAAACTATCAACAGCGCAGCAATTGCGATGATCAGTGGAAATGCCTTGAAAACGACGTTTTGATACTCCACCGCTGTTTTTTGGGCCCGGCTTATTTCGGCTTGCACGAAAGCCGGTGCATTGCGTTCAAAGGCCTCCGGGAAGCTTTTAATTCTTTTTTGATTGGAATAAACCAACCCTGCTCCAATAATTGAAAGCAATATTCCCGCAGTCAGCATGGGAATAATATATGCCCTGGCCTGCTCGGTTTTACCCAATTGCCAAAACCCTATGCTTCCCGCTAAAAACATGATTCCAAAAAGGATGAAAAATGCCGATGAAAAAACCTCGGCCCTCGCCCAGTCCATGGCTGCTTTCAATGCTTCCATTTTAGTCGTTTTTTTAGGTTAAAAATTCCATTTACATCCCGTTGCTTTTTCAGAGAGTTCCCACAGCTTGCCGGCAGCATTTCTGTCAAGGGCTATGGGATCGAGTTTGCATTCGCCTACCGGCCCGGACCAATACATCAGGCCGGTTGGGCCGTAAAAAGCATCCTGCCTGAGATTTTCTTCAGTGGCACACATAACTTCCGGATAGGCCCCCTTTTCAGCCGATTGCACGATGGGTAAATTGGACAAAATTGACCAGGTGATCCTGGTAGCCAGGGGCGCATCTTTTCTGATAAGCGAAGTTTTTGCCGCTCCCGGATGGCAGACATAGATCTTCACCTCCTTGTTGGCTGCCTTTATTTTGTGCTGCAATTCATAGGCAAACAGCATCAGGGCAAGCTTGCTTTGGGCGTACACTGTATTGGCAACATATCCTTCCTCAAAATTCAAATCTTCAAACTTTATTCTTTTCAAACCCATTTTGTAGCCCTCGCTGGCAACGTAAACTATCCTGCCTTTCGATGCTTCAATTTTATCAAAAAGCAGATTGGTCAGAAGAAAATAGGCATAATAATTTACCCCTAGCTGGCTTTCGAATCCGTCTTTGGTAAGCTGACGGGTTGCCACTTGCGCTATGGCAGCATTGCAGATCAAGGCATCAATTTTTGGTACGGTCTCAATCACCTCTTTTGCAGCCTGGCGCACAGAATCCAGCGATGCCAGGTCCATTTTGATGAATGACACTTTTGCATCCTGCCCAAATTGGTCTTTCAGTTGGGCTATTGCCTTTTGAGACTTTTGCTCGTTTCTGTTGAGCATAACCACTTCGGCGCCTTTGCTCAGCAATATGCGGGTGGCCTCAAAGCCTGCACCGGCGGTTGCGCCTGTGATCAGAAATGTCTTTCCATTCAAATTTCCCAATCGCTCTGGAGTCCAACCGCCCTTGTCCAATTTCTTCGCATTCATAATGAGTTGATTTTTGTTGGAATTGATGCTGCAAAAATGGACCGAGCCAATGCTGTCACGCTTATACGGAAATGCGTTTCTCTTATACTTTTTGGTACCCACCATTCGAATGAGCTGATAGAAGGAATGAGTCCGACATAAATACTCTCTTTCACACTGAGGGCTGTTATAACTCCGGCGATGTAGGCTGAATACATTTCAGGGCGGCGAGACTCTCTTGGGTTTCTCTCTGCCTAGCGGCAGACAGGGCAGGCAGGACATCCTCACATCCTCATATCCTCAAATCCTCATATCCTCATATCCTCATATCCTCAAATCCTCAAATCCTCATATCCTCAAATCCTCAAATCCTCATATCCTCAAATCCTCAAATCCTCATATCCTCATATCCTCAAAATCCTCCTCGGGTGATATTCATCTTCATTCGCCGGCGCTATAAATGCTGTGTTTTTTTTTTGCAGTGGATGTAGGTATCGAAACGAAGCACCGCAATTGGAGGTGCCTTTCCCAAAACCTCTACAGAAGGTGCCCAAGCCTGATGGTGGCAGGTGCGCAAGGGGCATATAGGTACGGCATCGTTGGCCAAGGGCCAGCTGCATCCTGCATGCAGGCTCGAAATGCCAGGGGGTAGGATTCTGCCAAAAGGTACGCAAACAGTGAATTTAGCTACATTTGCCACCACGTCCATACACCCCATACACACATAGCGTTCACCCTGGCACCATTTCCGAATGCGGTAAAAAAGGCGATGACTGAACCCGACGGTCAGTAGCTCGTACAACGTGACAAGAAAGCCATTTCCCGCCACAACAGGACAGCCGGAAATGGCCCTGTTGGATACCAGACGCAACCCGTATTTTTCAACAGGCCCTCGCCCGAGGGCTGACATGCTGGAGAAAACTTTTCACACCAAACAGAAGGGAGGGATGTGCGCGTGGCACATCCAAGTTGATTCAAACAGGCCCAGCGAATTTGAGTCGGGCCTCGAAAAATCCTGCGGTGAGCAGAGCCGCTGCGCTTTGCAGGGAAGGGAAACAATTTATGCCAAAAAAATTCCCCCATATAAAACAACGATTGTCGTCGGAATGTGGCGCCGTTTGTCTGCAAATGGTGGCCAAGTATCATGGTCGTCATTTCGAAATAGAAAAACTCCTTGCCCTGAGCCGACAGAAAGCAGAAGGAGTGACGCTGCTGGGCATCAGTGATGCCGCCGAAGCCATCGGTTTTAAGTCGGTAGGCATGAAACTGACTTTCGAGGAACTCCTCGACGACATTCCCTTGCCCGCCATCGCTCATTGGAAAGGCGAACATTTCGTCGTCATCGTGGAAGCCGGCGAAGAATCCGTCACCATTGCCGACCCGGCTGCCGACGATCTGGTCGTTCTGCCTGTTGGCACTTTCATCGAGGGTTGGACACGCTCGCAAGACAGGGGCGCAGAAGGCGTCGTGTTGCTACTGGAGCCCACGCCTGCATTTTACGCCCAAGAGGATCTGGCCGAAGCACCGCCAAGCGGCCTGGGGCGGATCACCCACTATCTGAGCGAATACAAGGCACTGCTGTGGCTGATCTTCGTTTGCATCGTCGTGGGGGTTCTCCTGTTGGGTCTGTTTCCCTTCATTTTCAAAACCATGGTTGACAAGGGGGTACAGAATCAGAACCCCACCCTGTTGGTCAAGATTCTCGCTGTCTGGATAGTGCTTTTGGTGGGGAAGGCTGCACTCGACCTCTTGCAATCCGCCTTGACGTCGTTTGTCAGCAGGCAAGTGAATGTGCGCCTGTTGATAGACTTCATGAACAAGGTATTGGCCTTGCCCTTCTCGTTTTTCCAAAGCCGAAGTATCGACGACGTCATCCGCCTGTTGTACGACAACACAAGACTCCAGCGCTTCCTCACCCGCGGTTTTGCTTCCTTTTTTTCGGCCTTGCTGTTGCTGGCGGTGTATGCAGGCATCATGGCCTTGTTTGACTGGAAAATTTTTGCCGCCTTCGCATTGGCCACAACCCTGCAAGGTGTCACCATCATGTGGCTGATGAAGCGCCGCCAGCGGCTGGATTACTTTCGGCAGGAGCACGCTTGGGAACACCACCAGTTGCTCGAAGATTTCCTTCGCGGATTACTTGCCATCCGACTCAGCAACGCCCGCCGTGCATGGCAGTGGAAATGGGAGCGCTCCGAAGTAAAGCGCAACTACCTGGATCACCTGCGCGAAAAACTGGATACCTGGGTGCTAAACCTGCCGGTGTTCATAGCTGAGCTGCGCAATGTGTCGATCATCTACTTGGCGTTGGTGGCCGTGATGAACGACAACTTGTCCCTGGGCGGGCTCATGGCGATTTTGTTCATCCTTACCCAGCTCAACAATCCGCTTCGACAAATCCTCGACTACCTGCTCAGCCGCCATGAGGTAATGGGCATGATGTCGAGAATGGATTCGGTGATGAACCTCCCGGAGGCTGAATCTGCTGGCACCTTCGATGTGGTGCCGGCGGATACGACCATCAGAGGTGAAAACCTCTCGTTCCACTACGACTCGGATGAGGCTCACTGGGTGTTGCGCAATTTCAATTTCGAAATACAGCACGGCAAGCTCAATTGTATCGTTGGCCCCAACGGCTGTGGAAAAACGACTCTTTTGAACTTGCTGCTCGGCATTTACAGCCCAGTGGACGGCCTCATCAAGGTCGGAGAAGTTCCCCTTGGAGAGATTCGGCAAGAAGCCTGGCTGGCAAAATGTGGCGTAGTGCCCCAAGACGGTTACCTCTTTCGAGGCACCATTGCGGAAAACATAGCCATGACCGACGACAAGGACAAAATCGACGGCGCACGTCTGTTGGAAGCTGCAAGCTTTGCCCACGTGCTGGATTTCATCGACCGCTTTCCACATGGATTCAAGACCATGATTGGACAAGGAGGCATCGGCTTGAGCCGTGGCCAAAGGCAGTGCATACTCATCGCCCGTGCCTTGTATCGCCAGCCCGAGGTGCTTTTCCTCGATGAAGCCACCAACGACCTCGACGAGCAAACCGAACGCGCCGTGTTGAATGACATTCTCGAGGCCTTTTCAGGTCGGACAGTGGTGCTGTTCTCCAGCCGCATGCTCAATTTGCCATCGGCCGTGCGCTACATCCAAATGCCACCGACGGCCTCCAAAAGGCTCGCCGGCAATGGCATTCGTGGGAAAGGCACTTTCGTGCCCGATCACCAACCCGATTCCATTACAGACAATTGACCCGGCATGGAACGCAACCCATACGACGATACCAGCACCACCGTGCGCGACCTGCTCGGAACCCGCCCCCCGAGGTTGCTGCTCTACAGTACGTTGGCATTGGTCGTCCTGATCGCCCTGGTGCTGGCGGCGGGATTCATCGTGCAGATTCCGGAGTCTGTCACTGGCAAGATGGTGGTCACCACCAGTGAGCCGCCGCTTTCCATCGTCGCACCCCGAGAAGGCTACATCAGCAGCTTGCGGGTCAGCGACCGTCAAAAGGTTCAAAAAGGAGAAATCTTAGCCATGTATGCAAGCTCGGCACGGCTCGAAGACGTGTTGATGCTGGAAAAAGAAATCGAACAATTGAGCGAATTCGATCCCGACGGGCTAAAGCGCTATTCCCCTTCCCGAAGCCTTCAACTGGGTGAGCTGAGCCTGGCATACAACAATTTCCTCAATGCCTTCGAATTCCTGCCCTTGGAACTGAACAAATTGGGTGGCAACCTGCCTGCGGCCATCCCCTCTTCGAAGGAGGGCAGCATCCGCAACAGCCTCGACTACCAGAAACAGCGCCTCGAACGCATCGATCGCCAACTCGACTCGCTGCGCAGGAAATTCAATATCGCCCTGCGCAACTACGAGCAGACCTCGAATGAAATCTTTGCAGAGGAACAACTCAAAGCCAACGAGGGAATCGAAAAACTCAAATCGGAACGGGAACAGGTCATGCTCGAAATCAAAAGACTGGAGCGAGACCTGCTCGATGCCAAAGCCTCCCGCCTGGAAAGTCAGTTACGGCAACAGGAAGGCATCCAGTCCAACCTCTATCGCCTCAAACAAGAACTGGCCAACCTGAGAAGCGCCATTGCTACCTGGAAAGAACAATACCTCATCACTGCGCCCCGACAGGGAACGGTCTTCCTCTTTGGAGGCCTGGCCGCCAACACCTTCGTTTCTCGCGGTCAACAACTCATGGTGATCCTGCCCGACAGCGAGGACATTCGCTACTTGGCCCAAGTGACCATTCCAGCCCGTGGCAGCGGCAAGGTGAAGGAAGGACAAGAGGTGCTCCTGCGGTTCGATGCCTACGCCCCTACCGAGTTCGGCATCGTCAAAGGCCTTGTGAGTCGGATCAGTCCTGCACCCTCCGGTGGCAGTTACATCGTAGAGGTGGACCTGCCCCAAGGACTCATCACTTCGAGAGGGTACCGCATCGACTTCAGCTACCAACTCACTGGCACGGCCGAAATTTTTACCGAACGCCAGGTGCTCTATGCCTACCTTTTTGAAGAATTTGGCCGCCGTTGAAAAACGCTCCCCGAAACCAGACTGGAACCCTACACCTTTTTAATGAGCCTGAACCAATCACAAACAAACACCTCGATGGATTCCCTATTCAGCAAACTGAAAGATCTTTTTGACCAAACCCGCTCGACCGTCGGACAGCAGGCTACGAACCTTGGCCAGGCAGCACGCCAAAAGAGCGAAGCCCTGATCGACGAGTGGATTGGCGTGCTGCCGAAGATGCAGGCCATGGGCTTTCAAATCCAGTTTTTCGCACTCGAAGCTTCCATAAACCCCACCCTCGTCATCGAAATGCAGGCCGACTACCAGCAGTTTCCCATGGAGCGCATCCAGTCGATGTCGGAACAATGGCGAGAATCCACCCCGATGTATCTCATCTTTTCGACCATGAAAACCACGCTCTCCCTCTACCAGCGGACCAATATGAGGTTGGTAAACCCGCTCGTCGTCAGAATTTCACTAAAATTGGTGCCTGAGATTCAGGTTTCCTTTGGAAAGCCCAACTACGACATGTAGTCAAACCTCCTTCATCCACCTCGAGTGGACAAATCAAAAGGATCGCTCATGAAACTACTGCCCCCCCTGGTTTCTTTGCTTTGCACCCTCGCACTCGTCTATTTCCTCGCCACCCCCTTGACGATTGGTGAAGACAGCCCCGATGGCCGTACGCGCAAAACAACCTTGCCTGCGCTGGGCCACTTTTTCAGTCCGTTCGAAGGATTTTGGCAAAATGCGGAGGGAGCGCTTCCAAATTGGCCCGAGCACCTGTCAGTAGCTGGCCGAAAGGGTTCGGCGCGCATCGTGTTCGACGAGCGGCTCGTGCCCCACATTTTCGCCGACAACCTCGCCGATGCCTGTTTCGCCCAGGGATACGCCACGGCCATGAACCGCCTGTGGCAGATGGATATGATAGCACGGCTGGCCGCAGGCCGCCTGTCGGAGGTCTTGGGTGAAAGAACCCTCGAAATGGACAAGCGGCAACGTCGGTTCGGAATGGTTTACGGCGCTCGCAAGACACTCGAGAGCTGGCAGCAATCGCCGCAAATGATGGAAATCATACAGGCCTACGTAGATGGCGTCAACACATGGATCAAAGCACTCGACCCTGCCGACTATCCCATCGAATTCAAACTGCTGGGCTACCAACCCGAACCCTGGACTCCCCTCAAAATGGCTTTGATCAAAAAATACATGGACCAAACCCTTTGCTTCGGCGAAGACGACGTGGAAGCCACCAATGCGCTCGAGACTTTTGGCCGGGAACTGTTCGACAAATTATATCCACTCTACAATCCTCGACAGTCACCCGTCATCCCGGCTGGTACCCCATGGCCATTCAAAGCGGTGGAGCCTAAATCCTCCCAATCGACTCAACAAGCTGCCGGCAGCATAGGCCTCGAAGAGATGCCAGCACGCCAAAAAAGCGAACTGCTGGAAGGCAGCAACAACTGGGCTGTCAGTGGCAGCAAAACCGCCTCAGGGCATCCCATTCTTTGCAACGACCCGCATTTGCGCCTGACCCTGCCTTCCATTTGGTTCGAGCTCCAGATAGCCACTCCCGACCTGAACGCCTATGGCGTCACCGTTCCAGGGCTGCCCGGCATCCTCATCGGTTTCAACGAGTACATCGCCTGGGGGGAAACGAACGTCGGCCAGGATGCCAACGATTGGTACCGCATCAAATGGACCGACGACACCCATACCACCTACCTGCTCGATGGCCAACCCAAACAGGCCGAAGTCATCGTCGAAAAGATCCAGGTCAGGGGCCGCTCCGAACCCATACTCGACACCGTCAAATGGACGGTCTGGGGGCCGGTGGTCTTCGACAAACCCGACCATCCCAACGCTGGTATGGCCATGCATTGGATTGGCCACTTACCTCCCAACCCCGACGAGTTCGCCACCTTCCTGAACCTCATGAAGGCCCGCAACTACGATGATTATTACAAGGCATTGAGCTACTACAGCTATCCGGCCCAGAACTTCGTCTTCGCCAGTGTCGATGGCGACATCGCCATCACCGTCAACGGGCAGTATCCCGTCAAAACCTTTGAGCAGGGCCGTTTCGTACAAGACGGATCCACTTCGGCCGCCGCCTGGAACCAGTGGATCCCTTACGATCACCGAGCCCGGATTCGCAACCCCGAGCGGGGGTTCGTTGCCTCTGCCAACCAGCATTCCACGGCTCCTGACTATCCCTACTACTACCACAGTGTACACTTCGACGACTACCGCGGCCGCTACATCAACCAGCGGCTCGCAAGCATGCAGCAAATCACGCCGCAGGACTTGATGGGCCTGCAATGCGACAACCACAGCCTGCTCGCCATCGAAGCCACCCCAGCCCTGCTCCGACACGTGGACACCACCCGCATCAGCCCTGACTCTCGCCATTGGCTCGAAAAAATGAGGACCTGGCAGGGGAACTTCGACGCCGACCTGGTAGAGCCCATCCTCTTCACGGAATGGTGGCGTCACTGCTACGAAGAAACCTTCGACGAGGTACTCTCGCGCTCCACTGCCGAACGCCCCTTGCTCATGCCTGAAAATTGGCTCCTCGTGCAGCTGCTCGACAGCCTGCCCGACGACCCACTCTTCGACATCGAAAGCACCCCTGAAAAAGAATCCGCCACACAAGTCGTCACCAGGGCATGGGAGCAGACCTGGCAAGCCTTGGCCGATACCCTCGCCCAAGGCCAAATCGACTGGGCCAAGTGGAAAAACACTTCCATCATGCACCTTGCACAGCTGCCGGCATTCTCTGCCATGAGCCTGCACGTTGGCGGCTACAAGGAGGCCCCCAATGCCATTTCAGATTCGCATGGCCCCAGCTGGCGCATGGTGGTGTCGTTAGAACCCGGCAACGTGAAAGCATGGGGGGTGTTTCCAGGGGGGCAAAGTGGCAACCCCGGCAGCAAGTTTTACCGCACCGGACTCGACAAGTGGATCAATTGCGAATACGAAGAGCTGTGGTTCTTGAAAACACCCGAGGACCGCTCTAGAAAAGTGCTCCACGAAATTTTCATCAACTGAAAAGCACCCAATATTTTCACCGATGCGCAACCTCTTTTTGATACTTATCGGTTCGGCCCTGCTCGGCTGGCTGCTCCATCAGGCACTCCCCTTCTGGGCTATTGCACTCGGGGGCTTTGTCATGGCAATCGTCTTTTTCTATCCCCGCCCCATTGCCACTTTCGCTGCTGGATTTCTGGGTGGTTTCCTGTTATGGGCAGGCCTGGCCATGTGGATTGACCACCGCAACGGTGGCCAGCTCAGCTCTCAGCTCGCCCTTCTGTTCCAAACGGAAGCAGGGTATCTGGCTTTTGCAAGTGGCCTCTTCGGTGGGTTATTGGCCGCCTTTGGCGCTCTGACGGGACATTACACCCGCAAGTTGTTTTTCCAGTCCGATTCAGGGAATTGAATGTGGATGCTCGTGGAGGCTCCTCGAGGGGTGGAACGCTCCACTTCCTCAAGCAGCCATTCTTTTTCAATTTGGCGCATGACATTAAGCCCATGGAGCCCGCGCCCGTACCTGTATGCACAGTCAAAACGCCACACAAGCAGGTTACCGGGCGGCAGAGCTTGCTGATCCGGCCGGATGTGTGGAGGCTCCCCATCATCCATCTTTTGGATTTTGGCGGAAGGCCCAAGGGCTGACGCGACGACTGCTGGCAATGCCTTGCGCGCTGCCAGCAGTCGTCATTGGAGGAGCGCCAACCAGGTTGTCCTGGGTCGCAAAAGGGAATAGATGCTTCAGGCCTGGGACTCGGCCAGCTTGAGCGAAGGCTTCCAGTAGGCCAAGGCTTCGAATGCACCAAACATGAGTGCACAGAAGAACAGGTCACCTGCAAGGGTATTCCAGAAAAATGGAATGGCAGCCACATAGCACGCAACCAATCCCTCCCAGGTCAATGGATACATGGTGCCCTGCAGCCAAACGAATAGATTCGAAACGATGAAAAACAACACCGACGCACCCAGGCTCGCACCAGCCACCCGCATTGGAGTAACCTTTTTCAACAGAAGGAACCCGAGCACTCCAACGAGCAGGAAGGACAGATAAACCTCCGCATTGCCCACGGCGACGAAGCCATCGTAGTATTCTGCCAGAAAGACGTTGTCGAGGATGAGGTTGCTAACCCAAAGCGCGAGCATGGGAATGCCGAAAGCCATCCATTTGCTGCGGAAATAGGCTGCCCCGAAAAGGGCCATGGCAGCTATGGGTGAGAAATTGTAGAGAAAGTGAAAATCGGCTACGTATGGCAAGAGCCTGAAAGCAGCCACCAGAACGATAATGACCGTCAAAAGAATCCAGCGCAGATACAAATCTTTCTTCATCATGAATGCCAGGGTATTTGGTGGTAGGCATCAGCGCGCCGCTCCTGCGTGGAATGCTTCGACTTGGTTGCAAAACCATGGAAGAGTCGGCACGAAGCGGGGCAAAAATAGACTTATTTCGAAAATTGGCCCGGCCAGATGAAGCACCCTGCAGCGAGGCATCCCAACGAATAAACCCTTGCTTCTGGGGAGAAGCAAGGGTTTCTAACCCAAACAAATAAACACAAAAACTACTTTTTAAAGCTTTGCCAAATATAGACTTCTCTGTCCAGGGTTCCAAGTTTCTCCCAAAGTACTTTTACGTGGCGACAAAAATGATTTACACCAATTCTGAATCATCGTACCGTTTTTGGAGCTCGCGCAGCTCGAGTTCTTCCTCTTCGGTGAGGGGCTCAGCCCCGGGATCTTGCTGCTTGCCAAGTAGCCGTTGCAAACGCTTGTATTCTTTTTGCATTTCTCTTTCCTCCCATTCTTCGCTCAGCACCCCTGAGCCCGGAATGCCAAATACTTTGAAGTAGTGAAAAATGAGTCCGATGCCCCAGAAGAAGGCCACGGGCAAAAAGGCGTAGGGCCGACCCCGAAACAGGGTCAAGATGAACATGATCGCCACCACCGTGACGTAGATGTAAAAGTGCTTGTAAAATTTTGCTTTCCGCTGAACCCGCCGCCGGGCCATGCGGTACAACTCGCGCTCATCCATGGTGGAATATTTAGACGAATTCGGAATCATCGTACTTTTTCTGCATGGCGGGCAATTCCAACTCTTCCTCGCCGAGCTGTTCCGGCTCCCTGAGTTGCTTGCGCTGGTTTTGCCGTTCGTATCGCAGCTGGGTCAGTTCTTTTTGAAGCTGTTCTTGCTCCCACTCCTTGGTCAGGATGTTGAAACCAGGAATTCCAAAAACCTCCACGTAGTGAAAGGCCAAACCGATCCCCCACATTATCACTAAATACAAAAACCACCAGTGGAATGGCGAAGTCAGCAAATTCAAAAGGAACAGGAACGTGTTGACGATGACGAAAGCCATCAGGTGTTGGTAGAATTCCTTCCGGGCCTTGACCCTCTTTTTGGCTTCTTTGATTTCCTGCGGGGTGTACATTTCTTCGAGCTTCATGGGCAAAGATTGGTTTTGGTGGAGTTAAGTGCCGAAAGGCTATTTGACTACCGGCCGCCGTTTATCGACAAAGGGCCTTGGGGGCATCTGCGGTAAATATACGACGAGCCGCGTGTGGGGGTGGTTTTGGTTTTTGACTGGCGTCTTTTTTACTTCGCTGCCTGCGCCACTTTCATAACAACCACAAACGATGAAAGAACAAACACAAACCAGGCCCACCCTGCCGGGCGATCCTTCTCTGCCCTCTCCACCTGAAGCCTTCGCGGAACTGATCGCCCTTGCCGAACAAGACCACAAGTACCACGTAGAGGACTTTTTCCGCAAACCCGAAAGAAGCCGTTACCAGCTTTCGCCTTCCGGCAAGTACTTCGCCTTCCTCGGCCCTTGGAACCGACGGTTGAATATCTTCATCCAAGAACCTGGTAGCGACAAGGCCCACCGCATCACTTCCATTACCGATCGCGACATCGCCTGGTTTTTTTGGAAAACCGACCAGACGCTCCTCTTCGCCCGCGACAAGGACGGAGATGAGAATTACCACCTCTACGCCATCGACCGCGATGGATCCAACCTGCGCGAACTCACCCCCTTCGAGGGAGTCCGCATGGATCTCATCGACGACCTCGAAGACTTCGAAGAGGAGATCATCATCCAAATGAATCGCAACAACCCCCACCTGTTCGAGCCCTATCGCCTCAACATCCGCACGGGGGAATTAGACCAGCTCGCCGTCAACGACGACATGAACCAACCCATCGACAGCTGGATGACCGACCACCAAGGGCGCCTGCGGGCCGCCTCCAAAGTCGTCGAAGGCACCAACACCTGCCTGCTGTATCGCCAATCCGAAGACGAACCCTTCCGCGAAATCATCACAACTGATTTCCGCGTCAACATCACGCCCCTTTTCTTCGACTTCGACGATGGTGACACCGTTTTCGTCAGCACCAACCTCGGACGCGACAAATCCGTCATCGTCCGATTCAACATGGCTACCGGCCTCGAAGAAGGCCCCGTCATTTTCGAACACCCCGAGGTCGATGTCACCAACCTGGCCTACTCACGCAAGCGCAAAGTGCTCACAACCGTCACATACCTCACCGACAAACGCCACCTCTACTTCCTCGACGCCGAAACCAAAGCCATGTACAAAAGGCTGGAAAAGGACCTCGCAGGCTACGAAATCGTCATTACCGACTACAACCGCGACGAAGACAAATTCATGATTCGAACCTACAGCGACCGCTCGCTCGGCGCCTATTATTTCTACGACAAGGGCACCGACGAGCTCATCAAAATAGCCGATGTAAGCCCCTGGCTCTCCGAAGAGGATATGGCCCCCATGCTGCCGGTGAGCTACCAAAGTCGCGATGGGCTCACCATTCACGGTTACCTGACATTGCCCAAAGGTTCGTCGGGCAAAAACCTCCCCGTCGTGGTCAATCCGCACGGCGGCCCCTGGGTGCGCGACACCTGGGGCTACAACCCCGAAGTGCAGCTCCTGGCCAGCCGTGGCTTTGCAGTGTTCCAGATGAACTACCGGGGCAGCACAGGCTATGGCCGCAAGTTTTGGGAAATAAGTTTCAAGCAATGGGGCCGCAAAATGCAGGACGACATTACCGACGGTGTGAAATGGCTCATTGACGAAGGCATCGCCGACCCTGACCGGGTGGGTATCTACGGAGGCAGTTACGGCGGCTATGCCACCCTCGCAGGTCTGACCTTCACCCCAGATCTTTACGCCTGCGGCGTAGATTACGTCGGCGTGTCCAACCTCTTCACCTTCCTCAACACCATCCCGCCTTATTGGAAACCCTACCTCGAAATGATGTACGAAATGGTGGGACACCCTGAAAAGGACAAAGACATCCTGTATGCTGCTTCCCCTGTGTTCCATATCGACAGGATTCGGGCCCCGCTATTCGTGGCCCAGGGCGCCAACGACCCCCGCGTCAACATCGACGAAAGCGACCAAATCGTCAGAGCCCTTCGCCAACGTGGCATCGACGTGCTCTACATGGTCAAATACGACGAAGGCCACGGCTTCCACAACGAGGAGAACCAGTTTGAATTCTACAAGGCCATGCTGGGTTTTCTGATGAAGTACCTGAAGGGGTGATTATGTACTTCTCTTCCTCCTGTAATGCAACTGCACCAATTGATCCAGGTAAACCTGTGAGTTCACCAGGTCAAATTCCAGTGGGTTTTCAAGTTCACCAAACAACGGAATCCCCCCTCCCAGCAAGACGGGAAAAACGGTAATGATCATCTCCTCGATGAGGTCTTCCTTCAGAAAACTTTGGATGGTCTTTCCGCCGTCGATGTATAACCTGTGATATCCTCTCTGCTCCAATTCATCGAGGACTTCCCGGACCTTGCCGCTCATCAGAAATGCTTTTCCGGAATATTCTTCCGGAATTCCCCGAAGGGTATTGCTAAGCACGAAAACTGGCTTGTCATAGGGCCAGGGTACGTCAAAGCCACAAACGGTTTCGAAGCTATTGCGGCCCATCAACAGGGCGTCGATTTTTTCATTGAAAGCCACATAACCCATATCCAGTCGATCTGGGTTGGGTATCATCTCAAGAAAATCCACACCGCCATTTCGGTCGGCGATGTACCCGTCCAGGCTGGTGGCGATGAAGGTGGAGCAGTAAGGCATATTTCGGTGTGCTTAAAAATGCAATATTACAGTTTAGGTGCAGGCATGTCCTTTTTGCAGTGGCCTCAGTTCCTCAGTGCTTCACTTCCTCCCTGCCTGTCTGTCGACAGACAGGCGGGTCGGCAGACAGGAGTTCCTCGCTTCCTCAGTTCTTGAACGCACTGCAAAAAGTTGCCGAGAGGGAGGGTTATGGAGGATTATGGCAGTTGACGGTTGGCAGTTGGCAGTTGACAGTTGGCAGTTGGCAGTGGACGGTTGACAGTTGGCAGTTGGCAGTGGACAGTTGGCAGTGGACAGTTGGCAGTGGACAGTTGGCAGTGGACAGTTGGCAGTGGACGTTTGACTCAGTTCCTCAGTTCCTCCCTGCCTGTCCGGCAGACAGGCCTGCCTGTCCGCCTGCCTGGCGTCAGACAGGGCAGACAGGGGTTGAGATCGGCCTATAGCCTTGGTTTAAGGGTGTTCGCATTTTACTCCTGACAGCACTCGGAGTGCTGTCAGGAGTGAGATTTCTAACTTTTCGCACTACAGTGCCTTTTTGCAGTGCGCTCAGTTCCTCAGTTCTTCAGTTCCTCAGTTCTTCAATTCCTCACTTCTTCAGTTCCTCCCCCGATAAAACTCCTCCACATCCCGGGTGAACTGCTCGAGCGAAGGCCGGTGGATGTACATCATGTGCCCCGCTTCGTAGTACTTCATGGTGATGTTTTTCCGCAGCGCGGGGTCGAGGAACATGTGATCGAGGGTGTATTCGGTAGCAAAGTAGGGGGTGGCCAGGTCGTAGTAGCCGTTGCAGATGAGCACCTTCATGAAGGGGTTTTTGTGCATGGTGCTGCGGAGGCTTTCGGCCACGTTGAGGTATTCGTTCTGGACGTTGCTATAGTCCCAGGGTCTGACACGTCCAGTAAGGATTTCATAGGGCAGTTCGCTGTGGTACTCCAAGTATCGGCCCAGGTGGTCGTACACGGCAGCGGTATAGGGGCCGTAAATGACGCCGTCGTAGCTGGGGTCGAACTCATAGCGCTCACCCGTGTCGTCGTAGTCCTTCCCCGTGAACCGGCTGTCGAGTCGGCCAACGGTAAGCCCTTCGTCACGGCGTAGCTCCTTGACGAACTTGTGGATGACCGGACGAAGGTGGGCCTGCAGTAGGTATTTTTTCGACAAGCCGGTATAAGCTGCCAAACGTTCGGCGATTCGGTCTTTTTCGGCATCGGTGAGCCGGTCGCCTTTCATGAGTGCCGTGGCGTATTCCCCCATGGCGAAGGCCTCCACCTCGTCGAGCAAGCTGCGCAGGTCGGAGAAGCGAGGGTCGAGTTTTTTGTGATACCAGGCCGTGGCCGCGTAAGTGGGCAGGAAGAGCACATAGGGCAGGTCGTTGCCACGGTTGAAGCGGGCAGTTTGGAAGTTGGTGATTTGGGACACGAGCACGATGCCATTGAGGTACATGCCGTATCGGTCGAGCAAGTAATCCGACAGTCCGGCAGCCCGTGTCGTACCATAGCTCTCGCCGGCCAGGTATTTTGGGGAAGCCCAGCGGTCGTTGAGAGAGACGTACTTGTGAATGAAAGCACCAACCGATTCGATGTCCTGTTGAAAACCTGTAAACTGCTTCTTGTCCACCCCCGGCATGGGGCGGCTGTAGCCCGTCATCACCGGGTCGATGAACACCAGGTCGGTGAAAGCCAGCCAGGTGAATTCATTGTCAACCACTTGATAAGGCGGAGGCAATGAACCTCCCTTCTCATCCATGACCACCCGACGGGGCCCCAGGGCACCCATGTGCAGCCATACCGAGGAAGAGCCAGGTCCTCCATTGAAGGCAAAAGTGAGGGGACGGTTCTTTTCCCCCTGCACGGTGTAGGCGATGTAAAAAATCTTGGCCTGGGGCTCGCCATCTTCGGTTTTCAAAAGGGAGTAGCCAGCGGTGGCGGTGAAAGAGAGGGTGCGGCCGTCGGCCAGGCGAAGGCTGTGGCGGGTCACCACCGGTTTCTCGAGCCGTTCGAGCTCTTTCTGGTCGATGGGACGGCGCTCGCCCGATTCCTTTTGTGCAAAAGCAATTGGTCCTGCAAGCACGAGGAGCAGAGAAAACAACAGCAGTCGGAGTGAATTCATAGCGCTTCAATTTTGTTTTAAAAAAAACTCCAGACCTCCTTTCCACAAGGGGTGTAGCAGGTCGGGTTGCGTGGCGAAAATAACGTTTGCCCAATTTCAGGCGCCCCGTCAGATGGACCCAGGCTGCTGCCAAAAAAGCACGAACCCCTGCAAACCGATGGCTTGCAGGGGTTCGACGTGCCGCACCAACTCGATGCTTCAGAGCAGTTGTTTGATGACGGCTTCGATTTCTTCGGCACCGCGTACACTCGTGCTTGCGATGCGTCCCTCTTTGTCGATGATGAAAGCCCGAGGGATACCCGTGACGCCATACTGCCGCGCTGGCTCGCAGTCCCATTTCTTCAGGTCGCTGACGTGGTAGGGCCACTCCAATCCGTCCTGTTGGATGGCCTGAATCCAGGCCTTTTTGCCCTGCTCGCGCAGTTCGGCGATTTTCTTGGGGTCGTTGTTGAAACGGGCAGCGGTGCGCTGGTCAACGCCGTCGAGCGAGACGCTGAAGACGGTGAAGCCCTTGTCTTTGTATTGGTGATAAACCTTGACCACGTTCGGATTTTCTCGCCGGCAGGGCATGCACCAGCTTGCCCAGAAATCCAGCAGCACGACTTTGCCTTTGAGGTCCGAGAGGGCATAGATTTTTCCATCGGGCCCCGGCAAACGAATATCAGGAGCGGGTTGGCGCTTGTCTTCAGGGATGACTCCCCCGGCGCTGCTCGTTTGCTGCGTCATGGAGAGCTGTTTGAGGGATGCGATATAGGCTTTGTAATCCTGCACGTAGGGAGAGCTGGGGTATTTTTCTTCGAGTTTCTGCACGGCGCGCTCGTGGATGTTGACATATTCGGGGCGATTGCCCAGTGCCATGGTTGCGATGTAAGCTCCGACGAAGGGGTTCTCCGTCGTTTCGATGAGGTTTTCGATGTCGTTGATGGTGGGCTGACTCTGGATGTATCCCTGAACGGTACGCAGGAAAGTTTCCGAGCTCGGCGAGCCTTCCACGCTGTATTGGTACTGTCCCATCTGCGCAAGGGTACTGTTCACCTTCACATGGCGCTCCGTGCCATCGAAGACGAGGTTTACAGCCTGCTGCCCTACCCGCAGGCGATAGAGGCCCTCGGGAAGCGGATTTTCCACTACGATTTTGAAGTTGCCAGAGGCATCGGTTTCGGTGCGGGCAATGAGGGAGTTGGGTGCGGTGGCCACCAGCCCGCTGCGTTCCAGGCTGACCTGCATGTTGCCGGCCTGGGAAATGGTGCCACTGATGACCAGCTGCTTGGAACCGGCATCACTGCACGCTTGCAAAAAAGCAAAGCCGAAAAACAGAATCCCGATATGGAGGAGAAATCGCTTCATGATTGCAAATCAATTTTATTGGTGAAAGGCATGATGGTCTTTACTGGTCGAGCAGGCGCCCGAGGGTTTCATCGTAGATTTCTTTCCACTCGGACAGGCTTCCATAGTTTTCCTCATCGATGACGATGTCGTCGCCACCCACTTCGCCAAGGCAGGTAAAAGGAACATTGCTGCCGAGCAGGTAGTTTACGAATGCCTCTTCTTTGTCGGGGTGAACGGTCACCACGATGCGGCTCTGGCACTCGCCAAACAGAAAGCTGTCTTTGCGAATGGTTTCTACGGTTTCAATGTTGAAACCCAGGCCGCCGGCAATGGCACTCTCGACGAGGTTGGTGAACAGCCCCCCGTCCGAAACGTCGTGAGCCGAGCGCAAAAATCCCTTGCGGATGAGGCTGAGCACACAGCGTTGCACGTCATACTCTTCCTGCAAGTCGAAAGAAGGAGCGGGCGAAAACTCCACGCCGTGAATGCGGCGCAGGTATTCCGAGGAGCCGATGTCATCGCAAATGTTGCCAAGCAAGTAGATGAGGTCACCGGCTTCCTTGAAATGCAAGGTCGTTTGGTGCTTGGGGTTTTCCAGGATGCCGAGCATGCCGATGGTGGGGGTGGGATACACCGGCTCGGTCTTGTCGCCGATGACCGATTGGTTGTAAAAGCTCACGTTGCCACCCGTCACCGGGGTATTGAACTTACGACAGGCATCGCCCATACCCTTGATGGCGTGAACGAATTGGTAGTACACCTCGGGGTTATAGGGGTTGCCAAAGTTGAGGCAGTTGGTGATGGCCACCGGCACGGCACCCGAGCAAACCACGTTGCGCGCAGCTTCGCTCACGGCAATCATCCCTCCTACGTACGGGTCGGCGAAAACGTAAAAAGGGTTGCAGTCAACCGTTACGGCCAAGGCCTTGTTGGTGCCTTTGACGCGTACCAGGGCGGCATCGCTCGGCGCATTGGTGCTCAGGTTGTTGGTGCGCACCATGCTGTCGTATTGCTCGTAAATCCACCGCTTCGATAACAGATTCGGCGAGCTGAAGAGCTTGCGCGCCGTGTCCGGAAAATTTTTAGGCACGGGAATCTTCTTCATGTCAAAGGCGGCAATTTTTTCCATGTAGGCTGGCTTGCGATACTCCCGCTCATACACCGGCGCTCCGCCACCAAGCACCAGCGATTCTGCGGGTACTTCGGCCACCTTCTCGCCCTTGTAGTAGTACTCCAGGATGCCGGTATCCGTCACCTCACCGATACAGGCACACTCGAGGTCCCACTTTTCGAACACGTCCAAAAGGGCCTGCTCCTGTCCTGCACGCGCCACCACCAGCATGCGTTCTTGGCTTTCGCTCAACAGAATTTCCCAGGGTTGCATGTTGGCCTGGCGCGTGGGCACTTTGTCGAGGTGGATGACCATGCCTGTGCCTGACTTGGCACTCATTTCGGAAGTGCTGCAGGTGATGCCCGCGGCACCCATGTCTTGCATGCCCACGATGGCGCCCGTGGTGATGGCTTCGAGGGTGGCTTCGAGGAGGAGTTTTTCCTGGAAGGGGTCGCCTACCTGCACCGCCGGCAGGTCTTCGTGGCTCTCCTCGTGCAAATCGGCGCTGGCAAACGTGGCCCCGTGGATTCCGTCCTTGCCCGTTCGTGAACCCACGATGAAAACCGGGTTGCCGGGGCCGTCGGCGCGTGCCGACACCGTCTCCCCATGCCGCACCACACCTACCGACATGGCATTTACGAGGATGTTCTGGTTGTAGCACTCGTGGAAATACGTCTCCCCAGCCACCGTTGGCACTCCAAAGCTGTTGCCATAGTCTCCAATACCTTTGACGACTCCCTTCACCAGGTTGCGGGTGTGTTTCAGCTCGGGATTGCCAAAGCGCAGGCTGTTCAGCGCAGCAATGGGTCGGGCACCCATGGTGAAAATATCTCGATGGATGCCCCCTACACCCGTGGCAGCCCCTTGATAAGGTTCTATCGCAGAAGGGTGGTTGTGGCTCTCGATTTTGAAAGCACATGCCCAACCCTCACCGATGTCCACCAGACCGGCATTCTCTTCGCCAGCACCAACAAGCAACCGCTGGCCTTCCCGAGGCAAGGTCTTGAGCCATTTGATGGAGTTCTTGTAGGAGCAATGCTCCGACCACATCACCGAATAGATGGACAGCTCTGTAAAGTTGGGCCGACGTCCAAGGATTTCGACGATGCGGTCGAATTCCTCTTCTGTGAGTCCCAGCTTCTTGGCCACTTCGGCATTCGTCTCTATTTCCGTCGTATGCATGGGGTGGTTTTGATTTCAGAGGGCGCAAAGATACAGACTCGAACTCTGCATGGAAGATGGGGGGTGAGGATGTCCTGTCTGCCGACCCGTCTGGCCGCCTGTCCGGCTGGACAGACGGGCTGGACAGACGGGACGGACAGGCAGGCAGGGAGGAACCGAGGAACTGAGGAACTGAGTCAACCGTCCACTGCCAACTGCCAACTGTCCACTGCCAACTGCCAACTGCCAACTGTCAACTACCAACTGTCAACCGCCAACTGTCAACCGCCAACTGTCAACTACCAACTGTCAACCGCCAACTGTCAACTGCCAACTGCCAACTGCCAACTGTCAACTGTCCACTGCCAACTGTCAACTGTCAACTGCCAACTGTCAACTGCCAACTGTCAACTGCCAACTGCCAACTGCCAACTGTCAACTGCCAACTGCCAACTGTCAACTGCCAACTGCCAACTGTCAACTGCCAACTGCCAACTGTCCACTGCCAACTGCCAACTGTCCACTGCCAACTGCCAACTGTCCACTGCCAACTGCCAACTGTCCACTGCCAACTGCCAACTGTCAACTGTCAACTGCCATAATCCTCCATAATCCCCCAAACCCTACACCTCCACCATCTTCCATTTCCCTTGCCTGAAAAGCACGATCATCACGATCGACATGGTGGCCTCGCTGATGGCCACTGCCCAGCACACCCCGGCCAAGCCCCATCCCTGGTGGATGGCCAGCCACCACGCCAGGGGAATTTCGAGCAACCAGAAGCAGAAGAAATTCGTCAACGTCGGCGTGCGCGTGTCACCTGCCCCATTGAAAACCTGGCTGAACACCAGCCCATAGGCGAAAATGACATAGCTGACACAGAAAATCCGCAAGGCCAGTTTACCGGCAGCCACCACCTCGGGGTGCTCGTTGAACCAGGGCACCGTCCAGTCGGCCGTACCGAACAAAGTCACCGACACCACCAGCAAAAAGAGCATCGTATAGTGGGCCGTCAACCAGGATGAGCGCTCGGCACGCTGGGGTTTACCGGCACCGAGATTTTGCCCAACCAGGGTTGCCGCTGCATTCGACAGCCCCCAGACAGGCATGAAAGTGAAGATGATGATGCGCACCGCAATCGTGTAGCCCGCCAGGGCCTCGCTGCCAAAGACTGCAATGATGCGCATGAGGAAAATCCAGCTGGCCGACATGATGATGTATTGCCCGGTGCCTCCCGCTCCTATGGAAACCAACTGCCGCAACACCCTCCACTCGGGTCGCCAACGCACCCATTTTACCTTGACCACCCCACGGCCTCGAAACAGGAGCCACAACTGAAAAGCCACTCCCACGCCCCTACCAATCGTCGTCGCTACGGCCGCCCCGGTCACGCCCATTTCGGGAAAGGGCCCCAGGCCGAAAATGAGCAGGGGGTCCAGGATGAGGTTCAGGCCGTTGGACAACCACAAGGCCCACATGGCATAGGCCGCATTGCCCGCACCACGGAACACGGCGTTGTACACGAACAACAGCATGATGACCGCATTGGTGCCGAAAAGGATGCGGGTATATCCCGAACACTCCGCAATCAGCTCTTCGCCGCCACCCATCAGCCTCAGCACGTCCTCGGCAAACATCCACCCGGCCAAACCAATGGCTACCGACATGACCATTGCCAGAATCGTGGCCTGTTTGACCACTTCGCCTGCCTGCTCGGGATGCCCCTCCCCCACCCTGCGGGCCACGAGGGCCGTCACCGCAGCACTCAACCCGATAGCCAAGGAATATACCAGCGTCACCACAGCCTCCGTCAATCCCACCGTAGCCACCGCATTGACGCTCACCCGCGATACCCAGAAGGCATCCACCAACGCAAACAAGCCCTCCATGAGCATCTCCAACACCATGGGAATGCTCAGCAGCACGATGGCTCTGCGAATGCTGCCAGAAGTGTAGTCGGCTTGTTCGCCGCGCAAAGCCTGTCCCAATGTCCGAAGCAATTTTTTCATGGATGGCTTTTCAGGTTCCTTTGGCCGGTCGTGGTGCAAAGGCGCAAAAGTGCATGCTGCACACCTTTGGCTGGTAACACCCGCAACAGCACCCCCTCGAGTTCCTCACTTCGACCTTGTCACTTTCCAGTTAAATCCGCTTCTTCGTCTATCCAAACCCGCACGGTTACAACTCACCGCCATGCCATCGAGCCACTCTTTTCCCTTCCAACCACAGTACGACGCCGCTGATTGTGGCCCGGCCTGTTTGCAGATGGTTGCTGCCTGGCATGGCCTCGACCGCCCACTCCACACCTGGCGAAGCCTGTGCAATCCCGATGGCGAAGGCTGCAGCCTCCACGACCTCGAAATCGCTGCCCGCCACGTCGGCCTGGATACCGTCGTGGCGGCTTTGCCCTTCGACCAAACGGCTCACACCCTGGGCTTGCGGCAAGCACCGCTGCCCTGCATTGCCCATTGGGATGAGAACCACTTCGTGGTTGTGGTGCAAATCGATCGCCGCAGGGTATGCATCGCCGACCCGGCCTTGGGCATGCGGCGAGTATCCATCGAGGAGTTCCGAAAACACTGGGAAGGCTCCGACGGCATGGGGCGGGTGTTGTTGCTGGAGCCAGGGGCTCGTTTCCAGGCTGGCAGCATAAGCAGGCGTACCAACGGCGTTTGGAGCGTTTTTGCGGATTTGCTGCGCCAACACCGAGGCCTCATGGGGCAGGTGCTCCTGGGTATTTTCACCGCCGGACTCGTCCAATTCGCCCTCCCCTTTCTGACGCAGGCAGTTGTCGATGTAGGTATCCAGCAGCGCGACATTCACTTCATCTGGCTGGTCCTTGCCGGTCAGCTGGCCCTGTTCGCCGGGCAAGTGCTCGTGCGCTTTCTGCAAGACCGCATCCTGCTGTTTACGGGCACCAGCATGCACATCCAATTGCTGGCAGATTTCCTTCGAAAAATGTTTCGGCGGCCGATTCGCCAGCTCGAAATCTACCAGACTGGCGACCTGCTCCAGCGGAGCACCGACCAGCAACGCGTAGGTGCCTTTCTCACCACGGGTTTGCCCGGTCTGCTGCATGCCACCTTCACCTTCGTGGTTTTTTCCTTGGTGCTGCTCATTTACAGTCCGGTCATTTTTGGCGTGTTTCTGTTGTCGAGTCTGTTGTACAGCGGATGGTTGTTGCTTTTCCTGCCCAAACGAGCCATGGCCGACCAGCAGCGTTTTTCCGCCGCCGCCGACCACCAACACCATTTGCTCGAGATGTTCGAGGGGCAACGCGACATCCGCCTCTTTCGAAGTGAAGAAAAACACCTCGACCGCTGGGCCCACATCCAGCAGCGACACTACGAGGCCAGCCTTCGAGCCCTGCACATCGCCCAGTGGCAGGAGGCCGGCGCCCTGGCCGTATCGGCTCTCAAAGACCTCTTCATCACAGGTTTTGCTGCCGTAGCCGTAGTGGAAGGTCGGCTGAGCTTCGGTATGCTCCTGGCCATCATGTTCATCATCGGCCAACTCAGCCAACCGTTGCAACAGCTCATCACCTTCGTACGCTCGGCCCAGGATGCCCGCTTAAGCCTGCAACGCCTGCAAGACATGGCTGGCGAAGCACCGACGCAGCAAGCTGCCGACGAAAGCCCTCCTTCCCTGCCACGGGGCAGCCTCTCCGCTGAGCACATCCGCTTTCGCTACGCGCCGACCACAGCGCCTCTGTTCGAAGACCTCTCGCTCACCCTCCCAAGGGGCATTACCTCCGCCATTGCCGGCGCCAGCGGATGTGGCAAAACCACCCTGCTGAAATTGTTCCTCGGCCTGTATCAGCCCGAAGCTGGACGCATCCTAATCGACGGTACCGACCTGCTGACACTGCCACCCCAAACTCGATGGCCGGCTTGCACGGCTCTTTTCCCAGACAGCTACGTCTTCTCGGATTCCATCGCCGCCAACATAGCTGGCCCCGACCTCCAGCCCGACCCCGACAGGGTGCGTTGGGCCGCCCGCATTGCCCTGTTCGATGCATTCGTGGAAAGTCTTCCCCACAAGTGGAATACCCGCATCGGGCAAAAGGGCCGCTCCCTCAGCGACGGCCAGCGCCAGCGACTGCTCATCGCCAGGGCCGTCTATCAGCAACCAAGCTGGCTCTTCCTCGACGAGGCCACCAATGCCCTCGACGCTTCTTCAGAGGCCGCCATTCTTCAACACATCAAAAGCGAATTGCCCGAATGCACGGTCGTTTTGGTGGCACACCGCGCCAGCACCCTGCGCCATGCCGATACCATCCACCTGCTGCACGAAGGCAGGATAGCCGAAAGCGGCTCTTTCGACGAGCTCATGGCCAAAGGCGGACGCTTTTACCAGCTGATGAAAGCACAATCGGGTTGAATTTCGAACAACTGGAACCTCAGGCGACTATCACCAGCTTCCGCTCGGTCTTGTCCGCACCTGGAAGTCGGGGTACTTCCGGCAGCTCCGTGGCCACCGAGCACACCCATTCGTTTGCGTGAAAGGTAGTCAGGTAAAAAGTGCGGCCGCGCAGGCTGTCCATGATGGGATGAACCACTCTTACCTCGTTGTGGGAGCTCGACAGGTCGAGGTTGCGCAATTCATCGAGCAGACCCGTACCCCACGCCTTGAGCAAGGATTCCTTTTGGGTCCACAGGGCAAAAAACTCGCGGGCATTGGAGATGAGCCGCTGCTCATTTTCGGAGAAATACCTGCCAGCAATGTCGGCATAGAAATAATCGCTACGGTAGGGCTCGATATCCGCACCCACGGCTTCCGGGCCTTGGTGCCAGACCAACAGCAACCAATCGCCGCCATGGGATAAATTGAATTGAAGGACGCCTTCGTAGTGTTTGACGAAAGGTTTTCCGTGTGTGTCCATTCCAATGGGCACCTTCTCCGGAGGCAGGTCGAGCAATTGCCCAAGTCGCTGGCGGATGAGGGCCCTGCCAGCTATGAATGCTTGTCGGCTCGATTCATTGCGATAGCGCTGGGAACGAGCGCGTTCATCATCGGAGAGCAGTTTTTGCCAGCTTAGCCACGTTTCTCCACGCACCTCTGTCAAATGGTGCAATTCGAGTTCCATAGCATTTTTTGAGCGTGTTTGAACCAAGGAACAAGGCGCCACGCATCAGGTTGCTCAAATCCCCGCATTCTCAATTCCCCGCATCCCCATCCATTGCGATTTCATCGAGCCGGGTTTGGACGATGCGGGCAATCTGGCGAGCGTGCTCCCTGCTGAACAAGGTCAGGTGGTTGCCGTCTATCACATGCACCCTGACGCCGCGGCGGGCAAATTTACGCCACCCATAAGTTTGCGGGTCGGCCACGAAAAACATCTGCTCGCGGGCTTTGAAGAGGTCCACCGCTATGTCGAGGGGTTTCAAAACGTATTTGTGATAAGCCTCGAGGCTCTTTTCATAGACCGCCTTGCCAAAAGGCAAATAGCCTTCCTCCACCTGTCGAGTCTTGGTATTCAGATAAGCCACGCGAAACTTGCCTGTGAGATTTTCCAGCCGGTTCCTGAGCATTTGGGCCTTGTATTCGACGGCGGCGCGAGGGTTCTTGAGCAGCAGGGCGAGGTTGAAGCCTGTCTTGTGGAGCTTCTTTCGCCAGCCACCCGAATCCGTGGAGGTCTGTTCCTTGGCCACAGCGTCGAACATGGCGAGGAAGGGCACCTGCTGCCCGTCCTGCAGCAGCTGATGAGCCATTTCCCAGGCCACGATGCCACCGAGGGAATAACCTGCCAGCAGGTACGGCCCCTGCGGTTGCACCCGGCGGATTTCAGAGATGTAATGGGCAGCCATGGCCTCGATGCTGTCGAGGGGTTCGGAGCGGCCATCGAGTCCCAGGGCCTGCAGCGCATAGATGGGCTGGTCGGGGGCGAGGTGTTGCGCCAGGCTTTGGTAAAACAGGACGTGCAAGCCCCCGCCGTGCACCAGGTAGAGCGGGAGCTTGCCAGTGCCGGGGCGAATGGGTACCAGCGAGGAAAAAGCATTCTCCCCTTTGCGTTCGTCATCGAGGAGTTGGGCCAGCCGGCGAATGGTGCCGTGGCGGAACAAAACCGTCAGGGGCAATTGCCTGCCCGTTTCCTGGTGTACCAGGGAAAGCAGCTTGACGGCGCTGAGCGAATGCCCGCCCAATTCGAAAAAATCCTCGTCGATGCCGCAGTGCTCGAGGCCGAGCACCTGACACCACAGCCGTTCGAGCATGGTTTCCATGGGTGAGGCAGGCTTTTGTTCCGGCGACTGTTCGGTGCAGCGCTCCCAGCTGGGGGCGGGCAGGGCCTGACGGTCCACCTTCAGGGAGTTGTTGAGCGGGAGGGTATCGATGGGTACATACACCGTCGGCACCATATAGGGCGGCAATTTTTTTCTCAAAAATTCCCTGCATTGTTTTTCATCGAAGAGGGTTGGTTCGTCGAGCACGACCCAGGCTGCCAGTTGGGGCTCGCCGGCCGGGTCGGTCACCAGCCCGGCAGCCGCCGCCTCCACGCCTGGCATGAGGTTCAAGGCTGCTTCGATTTCGCCGAGCTCGATGCGGAAGCCCCGGAGTTTCACCTGGGCATCGAGACGGCCGAGAAAGGCAATTTCACCCGTGGGCAACCATTTGACCAGGTCGCCGGTGCGGTACCAGCGCAGTCCCTGGGCGTCGGTGAAGAAAGACCGTCCGGTGAGCTCGGGTTGGTGGAGATAGCCTTCCGAGACACCGGGCCCGCTGATGAGGAGTTCACCTGGCACGCCAGCGGGAGCCAGGGAGCCGGGTTTGTCTTCGATGCGCACACAGACGTTGGCGATGGGGCGCCCGATGGGTACGGCATCGGTGGGTTGACGCCCCAGCAGTTCGGCGTCGACGCGCTGGTAGGTGGCATAGATGGTGCACTCGGTGGGGCCGTAGCCATTCCAGAGCACCCCGCAATGTTGGAGCAATTGCAGGGCCAGCTCCCGCGGAAGCGCCTCTCCACCGGCGATGGCACATAGCTCTGCGTCGCCCTGCCAGCCACTCAGCAACAGCAAGCGCCATGTTGCCGGGGTGGCTTGCATGTGGGTGGGTTGGTGACGGGTGAGGGCCTCGGCAAGCAAGAAGCCATCCTTGCGCTCGGCCGCCGTAGCCAAAACCAGCCTGGCACCTTTGATGGCCGGCAGGAAATAGTCGGGCACAGACATGTCGAACGCCATGCTCGACACCGAGAAAATGACGCTTTGCTCCCTCAACTCCAGATGCCTGTCGATGGCGAACAAAGTATGCAGCGCCGAATCGTGCCTGATGACTACCCCCTTGGGCTGACCGGTAGAACCAGAGGTGTAAATCACATAGGCGGGAGCGTCGGGCGAAACGGATACGGCAGGTGGCCCAGCAGGGGGCTCCGACCAGTCGATGGTGTCGAGCACCAACACCTGGACAGGTATTCCAAAACTTCGGTGGAGGGTTTGGGCATGTATCAGCAGGTGTGTCAATCCCGCATCGGCGGCGATGGCCTGCAAGCGGCCGGGCGGGTTGGAGGCATCGAGGGGTACGTAGGCCCCGCCAGCCTTGAGAATGCCATAGATGGCAGGCAGGATGTCAATCGATTGCTCCATGAGCACGCCGGCAAAGCTGCCGGGTCGAAAGCCTTTATGGATCAGCAGGTGTGCGATGGCGTTTGCCCGGTTTTCCAACTCCCCGAATGTCAGGCTTTGCTCGCCGCAGCTGACGGCCACGGCATCAGGACGGCGAGTGGCAGTGAGGGTGAGCCATGTGTGGAGGGTGCGCGGGCCATTTTGAGGTGGCCAGGGCATGTGGGGCCCCTGTCCCCAGCGCACCAGCAAGTCTCGCTCGGCGTCTGTCATCAAAGGCAGCTGTTCGATGGGCGCGGCCAAATCATCCAGCATTTTTTCCAAAAAACCTGCGAAGCCCTCGAGCCGCAGGCGGAGCGTTTCTGGGGAAAAGAGGGCTTTGCGGTAAAACCACTTCAGCAGCAAGCCACCTTCACCGTCGGGCTTCAGTTGCACGAGCAAGTCGTAGAGTTTGTAGGGTCCTTCGAGGAAGTCGCTTTGGATGGCCAAGGGACCGAAGCGACGGGGGCGCTCCATGGTTTCCATGTTGAACACCACGGGGAGCAGGGCCACCCCCTCGGCACGCTTGCGCAGGTGCAGGTCGCGTGCCAGGTTGCCCAAGGTGTAGGCCTGGTGGTCGAAGGCCTCGAGCAGGGCGTGGTTGACCTGCTGGAGGTGTTTGCTGAATGGCAACGACCAGTCCACTTGCATGTACAGCGGCAACAGGTGGGTGCGGTGGGCCACCAGGTTTTCCCATTCCACGATTGACTTGCCACTGACGGCCACGCCGACGAGGGTTTCGCGCTGCCCACACCAGCGGCTCAACCAGGCCTGAAAGGCTGCCAGCATGAGTGTGTAGAGCGTAGTGCCGGCTGAGGCTGCCACCTGCTGCGCTTTTTCCTTGAAGCTTTTTGAAAAATGGCATTGGAGGGAAGCGGCTTCGAGGTCGTTGGCGTGATGGGCCGGCACATCGGCAGGCAGCGACATGGCAGGCCAGCCCGAGGCAAATCGCGCTTGCCAGTATCGACGGGCTCGTTGGTATTCCGGCGAGTGTTTCAGCTCGGCCTGTTGGCGGGCATAATCGGACAGCTGTTGCGCCTTGGGAAGGGGACGGGTGTCGTAACCAGACTCGATGCCATAGAGCCGTCCCAATTCGTCCATGAGCACCCCCACCGACCAACCATCGAGCACGATGTGGTGCATCACGAACAACACGACATGTTCCTCATCGGAGCACTTCACCACGGCACACCGGGCCAGCGGTGCCTGCGTGAGGTCGAAGGGCTGGTGGAGCATTTCTCTGCGAATCTCGTCGAGGCGGGATTGGCGGGCACTTTCATCGAGCGCCGAGAGGTTTGCCCAGCGAGGTTCGAGCATGGCAGCGGGCTGGATGTGCTGCACCTCTCCCCCGGCATCGATGGCCGTTCGCAGGGCTTCGTGGCGTTGTGCCAAGGTGCGGATGGCCCATTGCAACGCCTCGGCGTCTATCGCACCCTCGAGGCGCAACTCAGAACCGATGTTGAACGAGACCGCCGCTTGTGGGGAAAGGTGGTGAGAGACGAAAATCTCGCGCTGGCCCTCGGTGAGCGGCACCGTAGCCACATCTTCCGCCAACGGCTGGGCCGGCGCCGATGGCGGTTCAGGCTTTTTTACCTGCTCCAGTCGAGCAGCCAGGTCGGCCAGGGTGGCCCCGCCGGCCAAGGCAACGAGTGGCAGGCGCACCCCCATGCGCTCTTCGATGGCGGCGAGCAAGCGCACGGCAAGCAATGAATGGCCGCCCAACTCGAAGAAATTGTCGTGCAACCCCACGCGCTCCACACCCAACAGCTCCTGCCAGATGGCTGCCAACTGTCGTTCAAGGGGACGGCTCGGCTCTTCGAAGGCTTTTTCCTTCGACAGGTTTGCGCCTCTTGGGGCGGGCAATGCACGCCTGTCGATTTTCCCGGTGGCCGTCAATGGCATGGCATCGAGGTCGATGAAAACGGCCGGCACCATGTATTCGGGCAGGTACTGGAGCAGGAATTCCCTGAACGGCAAGCCATTGCTGCCGGCAGCCCGCACGACGTAGGCCACCAGGCCCTGTTCCCCGTTGGGCAGGGTGCGCAACACCACGGCGGCCTCCTGCACGCCATCCATCTTTCGCAGGCAAGCCTCTATTTCACCGGGCTCGATGCGGTAGCCGCGCAACTTGACCTGGTTGTCGATGCGGCCGAGGTACTCGATATCGCCGTTGGGATGCCGCACGGCCAGGTCACCGGTCTTGTACAGTTTGCCATTGGGAAAATCCGGCAAGCCGAGGAAAGACTCCGCCGTGCGCTCGGGTTGGGCGTGGTAGCCTTCGGCCACACACAGGCCCTGGATGTAAATTTCACCAGGCACCCCATCGGGCACGGGTTGTCGATGGGCGTCCAGCAAAAGGACAGTGGTATTCGGCAGGGGCCGACCGATGGGCACATAGCCCGAGCGGTGCGGCTCCTCGAGGGTGGCCGCCGTCACCTTTTTCACGATGGTGTAGATGGTCGTCTCGGTAGGGCCGTAGGCATTCCACAGGTGCGCACCTCGGCGCAGCAGCTCGCGGGCCAGCGTGCGGTCGAGGGCCTCGCCACCCGATACGATTTTCAACTGGGGAAGCCCCTGCCAACCCGCCGAGACGAGCATTTGCCAGGTGGCCGGAGTGGCCTGCATGAGGGTGGGCTGGGTAGCCTCGAGCTGGTTCATCAATTCCCAGGCATTTTTGACGGCGGTTTGGGTGGCCAGCACCAGGTGGCCACCCGTGCCAAGGGTCATGAACAGGTCGAGCACCGAGGGGTCGAAGGTGAAGCTGATGACGTTGAAAACCGTTTCGCCAGGTCCGAAGTCAAGCTCCCGCTGCATGGCATGCACCAGGTGCACGGCCTGCAAGTGGCGAATGGGTACGCCTTTGGGTCGGCCGGTGGAGCCGGAGGTGTAAATCATGTAAGCCAGGCCCATGGCCGAGGTCTCCGCAGCGATGGGTTCGGCACTTTGGGCCTGCCAGGCAGCCCGTTCCTGGTCGAGGAAGACGGGTGCGGCCGCCAGGTCATCGGACAGGAGGTTTTCAAAAGTTCTTTCGGTGACGAGCAAGCGGGCACCGCTGTCGGTGAGCAGGAAACGCAGGCGCTCGGAAGGATTGGCCGGGTCGAGGGGCAGGTAGGCCGCGCCCGCTTTGAGAATGCCAAGCAACACAGCCGGCAACCAGGCGGAGCGCTCCAGGAGCACGGCGGCATATTGCCCGGGCTGCAACCCTTTGCTGGCGAAATACCTCGCCAATCGGTTCGCATGGGCATCGAGTTCGGCAAACGAAAGTCGCTCGTCTCCACAGCTGACGGCGGTGGCGTCGGGAGTAAGGGCGACCTGCCTTTCGAAAAGGCCGTGCAGGGTGGTGTTTTTTGGAAAATCCATTGCCGGCCCTTGTGACCGTAGCATCCACCGACTGAAGGCCTCGGCGTCCATCAGCGGCAAGCTGGCCAGGGGTTGGTCGGGTTTTTCGAGGGTGGCTTCGAGCAAGGTAGCAAAGCTTTGAAGCCAGCGCTCCATGGTGGCCTGCTCCCACAGGTCGGCGTTGAAGTTCCACTCCAGTTCCAGGCCTTTGCCAGCAGGCAGAGGCCTGACATTGACGAAGAGGTCGAAGGTTTCGTAGCGCCGTGCGATGGGTCGGGTGCTGGCCACGAGTGGGCCGAAATCCAAATTGTCGAGGGGGCTGTCGAGGTTGAAGAGCACCGACACGGGCGAAGGCCGGCTGGGGTCTCGAGGGAGGGCCAGCCTGGTGGCGAGGTCGCCGAGGGTGATTTGCTGGTGCTCGAAAGCGTCGAGCAGGAGGCTGCGCACCCTCTTGAGGTAGTCGGCGAATGAAGCCTCGGCCTGCGGCTGCAGCCTCAAGGGCAAGAGGTTGGCGGCATGGCCTACGAGCTGTTCATTGCCCGGGAGGTTGTGGCCAGCAGCGATGATGCCCAGCAGAAAGTCGTCCTGAGCGCTGAGCCTGTGCAGAAAAACGCCAAAAGCGGCAAGGACGTAGGAGAAAAAGGTGGTTCCGTGCCGGGCCGCAACGGCCGTGATGCGCTGGAATCGAGCCTGCTCCAGGCGCATGGCCACCACGCCGCATCGCCAGCTGCGCACCGGTGGCCGTTTGTGGTCGGTGGGCAACTCGAGCTGTGGTGGCAGGGGCGAGAGTCGTTTTTCCCAAAATTCGAGGTGGCGGGCATACGCATCCGACTGCCTCAGCGCATGATATTCCAGGGCGAAGTCGCCCAGTTGCTTGACGGCTGGCAGGGTCGTCGGCCGACCGCAGGCCCGGGCATACAGCCGGCCGAGGTCGCGTGTGAGCAGGCCAAGCGACCAGCCATCCACGGCGATGTGGTGCACGGTGAAGAGCAAGCGGTGGTCCTCGTCGGCCATAGCGACGAGGTGGAAGCGGACGGGCGGCCCCTTTTCCAGGTCGAACGGGGTCTCGGTTTCCTGCACGTGCAGGTGTTGGAGTGCTCGTTGGCGAGCATCGGGTGGCTGGGTGCGCAGGTCGGTGAAGGGCAACTCCAGGCGCAATTCTGACAGCGGTTTTTGGCGGCTTCCGTCGCGGCGGAAGGTCATGCGCAGGGCCTCGTGCCGGTTCAGCAAATTTTGCAAGGCCTGCTCCAAAGCCTGCCTGTCGAGGTTGCCTTTCAGCCGTATCTCCGTGCCTACGTTGTAAGTCAGGGAAGCCGCGGGGCTTATCTGGTCCGTGACGAAGATTTCCTCCTGGCCAGCGGTGAGCGGGTAGTCGGCGCTACGCCGGTGCCGCGGCGGCACCACCACGTTGAGGTCTTCGCCGTCCCACGGTTCGATGAGGCCCGCTTCGTACATGTCCTCGATGGCCGCTTCGAAAGCCTCGTAGGTGCGCTCGAAATCGGCCTCCGTATGGGCGGTGGAGACGAAGCACGGCCTTTCGCGGATGTTGACGCCACGAAGGCGGAGGAAGTAGTGGAACAGCCGGCTCAGCGGGTTGGTGTCCGCGGTTTTGATCATGAAAATGGAAGCGCAGCTCTGAATCATGAACGGCGCCCGGGTATCGAGGAAAATCTGCCTGATGCGTCGGGCAAAGGCTTCGGTGCGTTCGTTGAGTTCCTGCTGGAGTTCGGGGCTTCGGCGTTGCAGCTCTTGCAAGGCGGCATGGGCAGCTGCCACGCTGATGGGGTTTTTGATGAAAGTACCGGCAAAATAGGTGACCAGTCCTTCTGGGCTGCTGTCGTCGCCATATTGCCAGAAGCCCCCGTCGAAAGCATCCATGTACCTGGCCTTGCCAGCCACGGCAGCCAAGGGCAGCCCGCCGCTGATGCTCTTGCCATAGGCAACGATGTCGGCTTCCACACCATACCAGGCTTGGGCACCTCGAGGCGCCAGCCTGAATCCGTTGATGATTTCGTCGAAAATGAGGGGCACGTCGTGTTGGCGGGTGATTTCCCGCACGGCCCCGATGAGTTCGTCGTGCTGCCAATGCGGATTCTGGGCCTGCACCGGTTCGATGAGCACGGCCGCAAGCTCGTGGATGTGCGCCCGCAACTTGTCGAGCACGTGTGGGTCGTCGTAGTCGAGCACGAGGTTGTTTTCCACGAGGAAAGCGGGTACGCCGGGCGAGGCGGGCAGGGCCCGGGAGTGGTCGCGCAGGTGCACCCCGCGCACGAGGAACTGGTCGATCATGCCGTGGTAATCGGTGTCGAAAACGGCGATGCGCTCCTTGCCAGTGATGGTACGGGCGGCGCGCACGGCTCCCAGCACGGCCTCGGTACCGGTGTTGGCCAGGGTGACCCTGTCCATGCCGCTGAGTTCGCAGATGATGCGGGCAACCTCCGTGGCTTCGGGCGGCAGCACGTCGAGGGAATTGCCCCGGGCCAGGGCTTTACTTACCGCCTCCTCGACGAAATCGGGCATGTGGCCAAAAAGTGCCACGCCGTAGCTCATCACATAGTCGATGTATTCGTTGCCGTCGATGTCCCAGATTTTGGACCCCTTGGAGCGCTTCAGGCCTATTTGATACACGATTTCCTTCCAAAGCTTGCTGAAACCGGTGACGCTGCGCGGGTCGGCGTAATACTGGCGGTGGCGTTGTTGCAAGGCCTTTGAGGCGGCTGTCTTTTCCACGTATCGCTTCATGAAGTCCTCGAGGCCTTGGCGCTGGCGCGGCGGCAAATCCTCGAGGGTGGAGATGCGGGCATAGCTGCTCAGCTTGGGAGTCACTCCCTTGGTCTTGCGCACGATGGTGGGCTCCTCTGTTGCTGCGTTGGTGGGAGGGGCGGGTACAGGTATTTGGGGCTGAGGGGGCGCGGCCGGTGATGTCGGGGTGGTGCCGGGAGTCGCTGCCGCGCCGGCCCGCAACAGGTCGAGCTGCTGCTGCATGAGGTTGAGTTGCTGCTGGACGATGGCGAGCAGGTTGCCCTCATTTTCCCCCAAAACCCCAGCCGCAGGCTGTGGGGGTGCCAAAGGCGCCATCGAAGTGGAGGCGCCCTGTGATGGAACCGATTCCGGCTCCGGCCCGAAATGGTCGGCTGGCAGCACTTCGTCGAGATGGGCAGCCAGGGCAGCAATGGTGGGCACTTCTTCGAAGAGGGCCCGGAAGGACAATTTGGTGCCGAAGCGCTTGTTGAACTGAATGACGGCCTGGCTGAGGAAAAGGCTGTCGAAGCCGAGTTCGAGGAAACTGACCTCGGCATCCATCGAAGCAGGCTCCATCCCGCTAAGCTCGTAAAGGATGCCGCGCAATTCGTCCATCAGCTTTTGGCGACGGTTGACAGGTGTCTGGCTCATGGAGTGAAGTGGTTCGGGAAGCGGTGTATGTGGAGTATTTGTTTCGGTAATGGGGGGCGCCGCAGCAGTTTGCTTGCGGGTAGCAAGGGGCGGGAGGAAATGCACGTGTTTTTCGAAGGGATAGGTGGGCAGAGGCACCCTGCGCCACTGCTCGTGCTCGAAATGGCGCTCCCAGTCGATTTCGCAGCCGAGCACCCAGAGATGGCCGAGGGTACGCAAAAACACGGCCCTATCGTCGGCCACTTCGCGCGGGTGCCTGATGGAGTGCAACACGGGCTGTCCCTTTCGCGCCGGGTGGAGGCGAGCCAGCCCGGCGAGGGTTTGGCCGGGTCCTGTTTCGAGGAAAATGCGCCGAGGCCCGCCTTCCGATTCGAATAACGTCTGCAGCCCCTGGTGAAAGCGCACGGTCTGGCGCAGGTGGCGCAGCCAGTACTCCACCGAAGTGGCTTGCTCGGCCGTCAACCACGTGCCCGTCACGTTGGACACCAGCGGAATCCGAGGCGGCTGGAGGTGGGCCGTCTGAAGGTATGCAGCAAATGCGTCCAAAACGGGCTCCACCTGTGGCGAATGCGCCGCCACGGCAATGTGCAGGGGGGTGCATTCGACGCCCTCGGCCTCGAGGCGGCGTTGCAAGCGTTCGATGCCCTCGGCCGTACTGCTCACCACCAGGCTGTCGTGCCGATTGACCACGCTGATGCAGTGGTCGGCGTCGAGGAAGGGTTCGAGCTCGGTTTCGCTCAGGGGCACGCTGAGCATGGCACCTGTGGCGGGCAGCGATTCGAAGAGCTTGCCCCGCACGGCCACCAGTCCCAGCGCCGTGGGCAAGTCCATCACCCCAGCCAGACAGGCAGCCGTGTACTCGCCCATGCTGTGGCCGAGCAAGGCGGCTGGCGCAAGGCCCCTGTGCATCCACAATTGGGCCATGGCGTACTCCACGGCAAACAGGGCGGCGAGCCCCAATGCCGGTGCTTCGATGGGAGCAACCCCGCTGGCATCGGCCGGATACAACCGGGGTTGCAGGTCGAGCTCGTGGTCTTTTTTCAACAGCTCGAAACAGACATCCATCCAGTGCCTGAAAACGGGCTCGGCATCGTACAGGCCCCTGCCCATGTTGACATACTGGGCGCCTCCTCCCGGAAACAGGAATACCAGCTCGCGGCTGCCCGGCTCCACCTTGCCCGACGCAACGGCACGCGGCCAACCGGCAGCCGGCTCCAGCACGAAAGCAGCCCGGTGGCTGAAGTGCCGTCGCCCCAAAGCGGCCGTGGCGGCTGCCGCCGCCAGGTTTGGAGGATTTTTTCGGGTAAAAAATTGCTGCCAGTCGTTCACCAGACGCTCCAAAACTGACTCGCTCCGCGCCGACAGCAGGAGCAACTCAGGGTGGCTGCTTTCAGGCAGTGGAGCCCGTAGCGGCGCTTCTTCGAGGATGACGTGGGCGTTGGTGCCGCCCAGCCCGAAAGAACTGACCCCAGCGCGGCGCGGCTCGTCGGTGCGGGGCCAGGGGCGCAGGCTGTCGAGCACGAAAAAAGGCGAGCGCTCGAAATCGATTTGCGGGTTGGGCTTTTCAAAATGCAAGCTGGGCGGCAAGGTCTCGTGGTACAGAGCCAGCGCCGTTTTGATGACGCCGATGAGACAAGCACCGGCGTCCAGGTGGCCGACGTTGGTCTTCACCGAGCCGACGGCACAGAATTGCCGCTTGTCGGTGAATTTCCGGAAAGCCGTGGTCAAGCCCTGGATTTCGATGGGGTCGCCGATTCGCGTGCCAGTGCCGTGGGCCTCCACATAGGAAATGTCTTCGGCCGACACGCCGGCGCGGCGCAGTGCCTCTTCGATGACGGCAGCCTGGCCGGCGCTACTGGGTGCCGTCAGACCTGTTTTGTCGGCTCCGTCGTTGTTGACCGCCGTGGCCCGGATGACGGCCCAGATGTGGTCGCCATCGGCCAAGGCCCTGTCGAGCGGCTTGAGCAGGAGCATGGCCATGCCGTGACCCTGCACCATGCCGTCGGCGTCGGCGTCGAAGGCGCGCAGCCGACCCCTGGCCGACAGAGGCCCGCCCTCCGTGAACGGATAGCCTCCCCGCACAGGGCTTTGGATGCGACCGCCGCCCACGAGTACCATGTCGCAATCGCCAGCCAGCAAACTCTGACAGGCCAGGTGCAGGGCGACTCCACCTGTGGAGCAGGCCGTCTGCACGTTGACGGCAGGGCCGGTGAGGCCGAGTTTGTAGGCCACGCGTGTCACGGAAAAGGAACTGTCGGAGGCGAGCATTTCCTGGTACTCACCGGCCATCTGCAGCAGGTCGGGGTGAGCGAGCACATTGCGCAGGAAATAGGTGTTGCGGGCTACGCCACCGAAGAAGCCGATGCGACCGGCATAGCGGGCAGGGTCGTAGCCGGCGCTCTCGAGGGTTTCCCAGGCAAGCTCCAGAAAATGGCGGTGCTGCGGGTCCATGCATGCAGCCTCGCGGGGATGGATGCCAAAAAAGTTGTGGTCAAAGGCATAGGGGTCGTCGAGGGCGTAGCTTCGGCGCACCCGATTGGGTTCGGGGTTGGTGATTCCCTCGGCCTCGAGGTCGGCGTCCGACAAGTCGATGCCGGGGTCGCGTCCCGAGGTGAGCAATTCCCAGAACTCGTCCAGGTTGCGGGCGCCGGCCACACGGCAGGCCATGCCCACGATGGCGATGGGACGGTGCCCGACATTTTTCGAAGAAAAACCCTCCTGTGCCGAGGGCCACTGTGCCGGGGGCTGCCTTTCGAGGGTGCCCGACTGTTCAGCGCGCGGTGCAGACTCCCCAACAGGGAGGGCATGAGCAGCGGTTTTTTCATTTTTCAAAAAAACAGCGGAAGCGGCGGAGCCGCCACTCAGGCGATGAGGGGGCAAGTCGTAGCCGAGTGTTGCGGCGAGCTGCCAGGTGGCATCGCTGAGGAAATCGTCGTCGAGCACGCCGCGCCACTCTTTGGCCTTGCGCTCGTCGATGGCCTTTTTCTGCACGAAATGAGTATCGCCCATGGACCGGCTCTCGGCATAGATGCCGTCCACCATCTTTCGCTCGAGTTCGCCATAAGGGTCGAGCAGGGCCTCGTGAAAGGGGATGCCGAGCTCCTGGCACATGCGCCGCAGGGTGGGTTCCGGCTCGGCGACGAGGTCTTCGTATCGCAGGATGCTCTTTTGGCCTGTCGGCACTGCGTGCAAAAATTCCGAGATGTGGCGATGGCTGTGCAGCCATACGAGCTCGGCGAGCTGACGGGCAGGCAGGTCGTGGTCGCGCAGGTAGAGCACCTGCTCCATGTGGTATTTCTCGAAAGAGCGCACCATGCTCCACGGGTGCCTGACCAGCTGGATGAAGCGGGCCTTGGGAAAATCGGCCAGGGCTTTGCGCAGGGCCAGGGGGTCGAGAGCATAGCTGGGGGATTTGTCGGCCACGATGCGTCCGCCGGACCACTCCTGAAGTAGGCGGAACATTTCAGCCGTGGTGGTGCCCTGGTCGGCGAGCTCGCTTAGAAAGGCCTGGGCAGCGTCGGCATCGAATTGCCGGAGCTCCATGACGGCGCGGATGAGGCCCTCGGTCCAGAGGCGGAATTTGCCCGTATAGGCCTCGCGGCGCTGGCGGAGGGTTTCAAAATGGAGCAGCTGCAATTCGTTGCAGGCAAAAATGCCGGGGTGTCCGGCCAGCATCACCCGCAGCAGCGTGGTACCCGAGCGAGGAGGCGCCAGGATGAACAAAGGGGTCACACGCTCATCACCGGCTCCGTTGCGCACCGACTCCTCGGTGAGGTGGCGGGGCACCAGCGATGGAAAGCGCTCGATGACAGCGGGTGTGAGGCCCTCGGCGGGTTTGTCCTTTGGAAAAATGGCACGCTGCCCGGGTTGCTGTCCGAGGAGCCTGGCCACTTCATCCGGATAGGAAGCGCGCAGAAAGGCAGCGAGGCTGGCGGGCGTGGGATGGTCGAAAATGGAGGTGATGAAGATGCTGGTGTCCATGGCTTCCATGAGCGCGCCAAGGAAACGGGCAGCCAGGATGGAATTGCCGCCGAGCTCGAAGAAGCGGTCGTGGCGGCCTACGGGTGCCAGCCCCAACAGGCTTTCCCATTGCCGCGCAATGTAGCGCTCGAGGGCGTCGCGAGGGGGTTGATATTCCACAGCGAGCGGAGGGCGCTCGGCGGGCGGGTCGGGCAAGGCTTTGCGGTCGAACTTGCCGTTGGTAGTCAGCGGCATTTTTTCGAGGAAGACGAACTGCGAAGGCACCATGTACTCGGGCAGAAACGACAGCAGGTGGGCGTGCAGCTCGCTGACGGTCACGGCCTGGCCGTCGTGAAGGGTCAGCCAGGCCACCAGCCGCTGGCGGGCGAGGTCGTGTTGGTTGCGCAGTTGCACCACCACTTCCTTGACGGCGGGATGTCGGGCCAAGACTGCCTCTATTTCGCCGAGTTCGATGCGGAACCCTCTGAACTTGACCTGGAAATCGGCCCGGCCCAAAAACTCGATGTTTCCATCGGGCATCCAGCGTGCCAGGTCGCCAGTCTTGTAGAGGGTGCGTGCCCGGGGATGGGCCGGCATGCCGAGCCAATCGGGCCGCGAAATGAAGCGCTCGGCCGTCAGCTCGGGTCGGTTCCAGTAACCCCGGCCAACGACGGGCACCTGGCCGCCGATGTAAATTTCACCGACCTCGCCATGGGGCACCTCCCGGAGATTTTCGTCGAGGATGAAAATTTCGTACCCCCTGATGGGCTTGCCAATGGGAGCCTTGAGGGCGTCGAACCCCTTCGGAAACGGGAAGCAGGTGCAGTTTACAGTGGCTTCGGTGGGTCCGTAGAGGTTGTAGAGCTGGGCATGGGGCAACAGGGCCTCGTGCCGCTGGGCCAGGGAAACGGGGCAGACCTCCCCGCTGACGTTGACCAGTCGGAGCGAGTCGAGTGCCCCTGGTGGGGCTTGCTCCAACAACAGCGTATAGGGCGAGGGCAAAGTCATGGTGTGGCTGATGCGGTGTCGGCGAATGGTCTCGGCCAGGCGCCGCATGTCCTTTTCCGCTCCCTGTTCGGGTAGCACGAGGGTGGCTCCTTGCAGGAGGGTCCAGAAGATGGTGAGCACCGACACGTCGAAGCTGATGCTCACGGTGAGCAACATCGCCTCGATGGGGTCGGGGGCAATGGCATGTTGCCCCTGCAACTGGTAGCAGAGGTTTTCGTGGGTAATCATCACCCCCTTGGGCTTGCCCGTCGAACCCGAGGTGTAAATCATGTAAGCCAGGTGATGGGGTTCTACGGCGGGAGGCGTGTAAGGGGGGCAATTATCCGGCAAAACTTCGTCGAGGCAGATGACGGTGGCGCCCGTTTGTGGCAGCCGTTCGACCAGCCGGCGCTGGGTCAGCAGGACACCTGCCCCAGCATCTTCGACCATGAAGGCCATGCGCTCGGCGGGATAGTTCACGTCGATGGGAACGTAGGCAGCCCCGGCCTTCAGAATGGCGAGGATGGCGACAATCATTTCAAAAGAGCGCTCGCAATACACGACTACGAAATCTTCGACCCCGACGCCGTGCGCCTGCAAGCGTGCTGCAAGCTGCGTGCTTTGTTGGTCGAGTTCGCCATAGGTGAGCTGCTCGTTGCCAAATCGCAACGCCACTTTGGTCGGCGTGAGTTGCGCCTGGCGAACGAACAACTCGTGCAAGCATCGGTCGGCCGAAAAGTGCTCGGGTGGCAAGGGTTTTCTCATAATCCTGATACTGTTCTTCGAGCTCCGGGGCAGGTAATTGGGCAGTGGCAAAACCAGATCGAGAAGGGTTGGATTTCACTCCACGGCACGAGGGGCAATTCCTTTCGTCCAACATCATGCCGCTAACGCCGGGCCCTCAAAGTTAGCAGAACGACCACACCTGGAGGGAGTGGCAGCAACCCCATATCCCGTACCGACCTGGGAGGGAAAGGGCTGCGCAACCATTAGGCGTGATTCTTGAACTTTGGGCTTTCGACAACCCGAATCAGACGATGAACAAAACCCTGCTTTCAACCTGCCTGCTCTTCCAGGTCCTCATCGCTGCCTGGCCCTCCGCCAGCGCACAGCAAATCGACTTCGACCGCATCGTGCCACCGCCCGGTGTACGCCCCGCCACGTTCGAGGACTACCTCGTACAGCTTGCCTGGCAGAACAACCCCGAGACAAGCATCTTCGACCTGCGCAAAATCAAGGAACAAAAGGAAGCCGACCTCAAACGCCACGCGTGGAAAGACGACGTCCAGTTCGGATTCAACATCAACGAGGTCAGCCTCGACAACGTCCTGCACCCCAGCACCGACAACCTCATCATCTATCCGCTATACCAGTTCTCGGCCTCCGTCAGCCTCGGCACCTTCACCCTGCGAAAAAAAGAACGGGAAATAGAGGAGCAGGATGTCAAAATCGCCGATGCCGAAGCCAACATGCACAAACTCCGCATCCGTGCCGAAACCCTCAGCCGCTACCACAAACTCCTGCTCGCCATCGAGACCCTCAAGCTGCGCACCCGTGCCGAGGAAGACGCCCTCAACACGTACACCTTCGTCAAACGGGCCTTCGAAAAGCTGGAGGTTCCCCTCGACGACATGCTGCGGGCCTCGGCCAACTACACCGACGCCACTGAAAAACGCCTCGCCGCCAGTACCGAGCTCGAACTGGCCAAACTCGCCCTGGAAGAAATCGTCGGGGTAAAATGGGAGACGCTCGCCAAGGTGAGGGAGCGCTTTTGAAGAAAATACACCTATCACCCCGCCTCGCGAAGCGGCCTGCTCGTGCCCGCCGCGCCCGTTGAGATGTATCGACATTCACTACCTTTGAAGCCTTCTCCACCTTCAAAATCTTGCCAGCCATGAGGATGTCGATGCTGCTTTCCATTTGCTTGCTGCTTGGCCAGGTAGCCACCGCCCAGACGAACATGCTCTCCACCAATCCGATTGCCGAACAGGTCATGTTGGGCAATTACGACCCGGCCGATTACCAGCCTTCACTGGTCATCGACCATCCCGACGACATTGTCGCGCATATACTCGCCCACATAAGCCCCGACTCTCTGCACGCCTACCTCGAACGCCTCGACGATTTCCACACCCGCAACACCGGCTCCGACACCACCTCCACGACCACGGGAATCGGCGCCGCCCGCCGTTGGGTTTATGAAAAGTTCAAACAATTCTCCAATGAAAGCGAGGGTCGGCTCATACCGTCTTACTTCCAGTTCGACAGGGCCATCTGCGGAGTCGGGCAACATCGCAACGTGTTCGCCGTGCTGCCCGGCACCGATGCCTCCCTCAAAGACATCGTCCTCATCGAGGCACACCTCGACAGCCGCTGCGAAAGCGTCTGCGACGTAACCTGCCAGGCCCATGGCATGGAAGACAACGGCAGCGGCTCGGCACTCGTCATCGAACTGGCAAGGGTCATGAGCAAATTAGCACTCAAAAGAACGGTGGTTTTCATGTGCACCATCGGTGAAGAACAGGGCCTCTACGGCGCCGATGCCTTCGCCAAATACGCCAAAAACAAAGGCATTGCCATCCGGGCCGTGTTCAACAACGACATCGTCGGAGGCATCATCTGCGGTGAAACCTCGTCCCCACCCTCCTGCCCTGGCCTCAATCACATCGACAGTACCCAGGTGAGACTTTTCAGCGCCGGCAGTATCAACTCACCCCACAAGCAGCTGGCTCGCTTCATCAAACTCCAATACCTCGAGGAAGTCATCGACCTGGTGCCAGTACCCATGTTGCTGACCATCATGTCGGCTGAAGACCGTTCAGGGCGAGGCGGCGACCACATCCCCTTCCGGCAGCAGGGTTTCCCTGCCATGCGATTCACTGCTGCCAACGAACACGGCAACGCCAATACCTCCGACCCCAACTACCACGACCGCCAGCACACCACCAAAGACGTCCTTGGAGTGGACACCGACGGCGACATGGTCATCGACAGCTTTTTCGTCAACTTCAATTACCTGGCCCGCAACACGGTCATCAATGCCGTGGCAGCGGCCATGGCCGCCACCGGCCCCGTCACCCCCACCTTCGAAACCACCAAAGACGACAACCACATCTACGTCCAAATCGCTGACCCTTACGGCTACGGTACCTACCGCGTTTTCTTCCGCTCCCTGACGAACGAATTCGATAGCATTTGGACGGTGGACAGCCCCGTGGCATCGGTGCCCCGCCCGCCAACCGGTGGCTGGGTAAGCGTCGCTTCAGTGGATTCAAACGGCATCGAGAGCCTGTTCTCGGATGAAAAAATTCCGACCACCGTCAATGCCGCAGGCGAAGTGGTGCAGGAAGTGCCCTCCCGTCCCATCGAGTTGTTCCAAAACCGGCCCAACCCCTTCGACGAAGCCACCTACATCGACTTCGTGGTGCACGAACTGCCTGCCTACCGAGAGGCCTTCGTGCTCATCAGCGACCTGAACGGGCGCCCGGTCAAACGCCTGCCCGTCAAATTGCAACCCGGAATCAACTCCGTACTCTACACCCATGGCTACAACGTCAGCGGCACCTTTGCCTACAGCATCGTCGTCGATGGCCGGGTGATGGACACCAAAAGGATGATTTTTGCCAATTGAGATGAGCCGGCTTTTTCAGCTTTTTCAAAAAAACACCCCTGCAGATGGGCATGAAAAAAGAGCCACAGCGAGTGCTGCGGCTCTTTTTTTCCGTGGAGAATAGGGGACTCGAACCCCCAACCTCTGGCGTGCGATGCCAGCGCTCTAGCCAATTGAGCTAATTCCCCAATGCCAAAATTCGGCGTCAAATTTAATGGACATCTTTTGAGAAAAAGGCTGCCACACAGTCAGAACTTATTCACGCTCGTCAGGCTAAAAAAGCAGGGAGATTCAAACACGCAAGGCAATCCATTCTCAAATCCCCTCCCATTTGAGCTTTTTTTGGATTTCTGGCGGCACCGCCTTGCGATTGACGAGGATGGAGATGGTCTTCAGCCGGAAGTAGGGCTCCGACATGTAGATGTATCCCTCGTATGGGCTGATGGCGCCCCAGGAGTTTTTCACATAGAAATACAAGGTGCCCTGCTGGTCTTTGGCTAAGCCGGTTATGTGCATCAAATGGTCGTCGGTGGTGGAGAAATTCTCGAAAGTCTGTTGTCGGAGTTGTTGGGTGGCGGCTACTTCCTCGCCAGGCTGGTCCCAGAGGTCATCCCGGTCGGTGGCGGGCAGGATGGCCAGGCCTTTGCGCGCAGAGAAAGTCTTTTCGCTTACGTCGCCATCCCATGCCACCGAGTAGCCATTCTGGATGGCATTTTTGGCAATGGCGACCAGGTCGTCGATGGGCACGTTGTAAAAGCTTCCATTGCTCCAGTTGTCGGGAATTTCGAGCACGAACCTGGAGTAAAACGGATGATGGAGGAAGGAGGTAAACGAGACGTAATCATCGGGGTTTAGGCCGAGCTCACGGCCGAAACTTTCTGGGGTATAGGTCTTGCCTTTGTACTCGAAAGTAGCTGGCACGGGGCCCATGTACGCATCGAGGATGGCCTCGTATGCAGCATGCCACTTGCCAGAGGGAGATTTTTCCTTGAGCACCGCGTCGAGGAGGGCTTTGAGCAATTGCTCCATTTCGCTGTGATCATAGCTGCTCTCACCGGGTAGCAGGCCGGAGTAAACTTGCTGCGGCACCGCACCGGCGCTGGCATAGGCGGATATGACGTCGTGGGCCAGACCACCCTGGCCAAACTGGGCCTTCCCCTGACGGAGGAAGTAGTTCCGTGCCTTGGACAGGTAGTTGACTCGCACGAAGTACATTTCCGACAGGTCTATGTCGGTTTTGCCTTGTCGGATGAGTTCTGACTCCAGGAAAGAGGAGGTGGCAAAACTCCAGCAAGTACCCGTGCGATCCTGGCTGATGACGGGCGTGCAACGGCAATCACTCACCATGGTGAACTGATACTGTGCCTGGACGAAAAAGCTGACCAGCGCCAGCAAAAGGAACAAGGATGCTTTTTTCATGTGGAAACTTTTTGACTCATTTGTCGCTACAAATCTGTGAATGCCATGTTGTACCTCCTTGGCAGCGGAGTTGCAACAGCTGTGCAAGTTTAGCCAAATCAAATGAACACCACGAACAGTCAACACCGACAAGCAATCACGGATGCCTTGCAAGGCACGCACTTCGACCTGCTGGTAGTGGGCGGGGGCATCACAGGTGCGGGCATCGCCCTCGATGCGGCTACCCGTGGCATGCGGGTGGCCCTGGTAGAGCGCAGAGATTTTGCTTCCGGCACCAGCAGCAAGTCCACCAAGCTCATTCATGGCGGGTTGCGCTATCTGAAAAACTTCGAATTTCTGCTGGTCAGAGAAGTAGGGCGCGAGCGCGCCGTGGTGCACCTCCTGGCCCCTCATCTGGTGGTGCCGGAAAAAATGCTGCTGCCCATTCTCGAAAACGGCTCGCTGGGTCGTTGGAGCACCTCGGTAGGCCTGTGGGTGTACGATGTGCTGGCAGGAGTGCGGGGTGCCGACCGCCGCAAGATGTTGTCGCGGGCGGCCACCTTGGCGCAAGAACCCCTGCTCGACAGACCTGACCTGCTGGGCGCCGGCCTCTACGCAGAATACCGCACCGACGACGCCCGCCTCACCATCGAAGTGCTCAAAACGGCCATCCGACACGGGGCTGTTTGCCTCAATCACTGCCCCGTGGAAGCCTTCCTATACGAACAGGGGCGAGTGGCCGGAGCTACCTGCCGCAACGCCATCGACAACACGACTTTCCACGTCCGCGCCCGGCAGGTGGTCAATGCGGCTGGCCCTTGGGTGGATGAACTGCGTGAAAAAGACCACTCCCGCACGGGCAAGCACCTCTTCCTTTCGAAAGGCGTCCACGTGGTGATCGCCCACCAGCGCCTGCCCTTGCGACACAGCGTTTACTTCGACGTGCCGGATGGGCGCATGATGTTCGCCATACCACGCCACCGCTGCACCTACCTGGGCACCACCGACACCCCCTATGACGGACACCCCGACGAGGTGGCTGCAAAACCAGAGGACGTGGCCTACATCCTCGATGCCGCAAACAACATGTTCACCACGGCAGGCCTCACTGCCGCCGACGTCGAGAGCACCTGGGCCGGCCTGCGACCGCTGATTTTCGAAGAAGGAAAAGGGCCGGGAGAAATGTCGCGCAAGGATGAAATCTTCCAGTCTCCCTCTGGATTGCTCTCCATTGCCGGCGGCAAGCTGACAGGCTATCGCCTCATGGCGAAAAAAGTAGTGGATGTCGTAGCCAGGAGATTGGGCATCGACGCGCCCTCGAAAACTCACGAGCTGCCACTGACGACAAAGCCCTTTGAAGACGTGGGGCAGGTAGCTGCTTTCGAAGCCAAACTCAGACATAAAGTAGAGCGGGCAGGGTTGCCGGGCTGGCAGGCCGCTGCGTTGACGGAGTCTTATGGCGCCGATGCCGAGCGAGTGATAGAGGAGGCCCTCGCCGCTGGTGGCGGGCTGGAAGGCCTCGTCAAAGCCGAACTGCACCACGCCGTCAAACATGAACTGGCTGCGACCACCCTCGACTTTTACGAGCGGCGCAGCGGTCGTCTTTTTTTCGAAATCCACAGTGTCGAGCCTACGCTCGAAATGGTGCTCGCCGAAATGGGGCGCATGCTTCATTGGGATAGATCCCGCACTGCCTCTGAGCGCCAGGCCGTGCACGAGGCCGTACGGCGTGCCCGCTGCCAATGAAAACCCAGTAGCGATGCGCCTCGCATTCAGCGCAAGGATTGCACGATGGAGCGCACGTCGAGGCCACCGAAATGCCCGGAACTCATCAACAAGAGGTTGCGGCCCTGCCAGGACCGACTCTCGAGGAAAGCCTCGAGTTCTGCCGGAGAGGTCAACACCGTGAGGTGCGGGTGGTCGAAAGCCAATTGGATGTCATGAGCCGAGATGGGGGGCATTTTTTTCATCTCGAGGGTGTGCGGGCTGAAGAAGACGGCGGCCTCGTCGGCGTGGCTGAGGGTATGGCGATAATGCGGCAAGAAAGCTTTGTTGAGGCTGCTATAGGTGTGCAGCTCCACGATAGCCGTCAAGGGTGTGGCGGGGTACAATTCTTTGACGGCCTGAACCGTGGCGGCCACCTTGGAAGGGGCATGGGCAAAGTCGAGCCAGGCTTTGAACGCAGGGGAATCGACCAAAGATTGCAGCCTGCGGGCAGCACCGCCAAAAGAGGCTGCTGAGTCGAAAAACACCTCATCTGGAATACCCACAAGCTGCCCTACTTTCCTGGCCGCATGCAAATTGGCGAGGTTGTGGGCACCAAAGATGCGCAAGGGTATCTCCCGGCCATCAGCCGATTCGATATAGACGGCTCCATCCTTCAAGCGGTGGGGCAGCGGTTGGTAAGGCAGCCTGCGCAGGTCAGGCCTTGGCTTTGACAGGATCCGACGCAAATGCTCGTCTCTTTCGTCGAAAATCACACTGGCCCCTTCCGGCAAACTTTCGACCAAGAGGTGAAACTGTTCCAGGTACGAATCGAAGGTGGGAAATACATTGATGTGATCCCAGGCAATGCCCGTCAGGACGAGCACCTGAGGTGCGTAGTGCAGAAACTTTGGCCGGGGGTCGAGCGCAGAGCTGAGGTATTCGTCTCCCTCGATGACCATCAGCGGTGCATCGGAAAGCCTGACCATGGTGTCGAAGCCCTCCAGCTGTGCCCCCACCAAGTAGTCGAAATCGAGCCCGGCTTGCTTGAACAGGTGCATGATCATGGCCGTGGTGGTCGTCTTGCCATGACTGCCGGCTACGACGATGCGCGTCTTTCCGCTGGCATGCCGCCCGATATATTCTGGGAAAGAAACCACTGGGAGTCCCATCTTGAGCGCCTTGTGCAGCTCGGGATTGTCACTGCGGGCGTGCATGCCCAAAATGACCAATTCGATATCGGGCGTGATGCGTTCGGGATGCCAGCCTTCCCGTTCTGGCAGGAGCCCTTTGGCTGCCAGCCTGCTGCGAGCCGGATCGTAGATTTCGTCATCGGAGCCGCTGACCTGGTGTCCCATGGCATGTAATGCCAGGGCCAGGTTGTGCATGACGGCGCCACCAATGGCTATGAGATGTATGCGCATGATGTGTGGAAAAGAATGGAAAACCAACGACCCAAACGAGGCGACGCAAGCAAGCTCACTGAGCGGCAGACGCCAGCACCTCCTCGAGGTTGCCTACCGAAATGTCGAGGTGAGAATCGTGATAGATACAACGCCCCTCTCTGATGAGCAGCACCTGGGGCGATTCGTGCGCAATGCCAAAACGCTGCGCTATGGCATCAGAAATGGCCCGGCTCTCGATGACATCCACATGGAAGGTTCGAATTTGGGATTCATCCCAGGGCCAGTGGTCCTTCAGGCGGTGTTGGGCAATTTCACTGATGCCACATCGCGTGCTGTGTTTGAAAATGAGGCATGGTGTATTTCGCGAAATATCTATCAGTTCCTGAAGCTGATCAGGATTTGTCAAACGCGTCCACTGCATGGGCGAGTCAGGAATGGTAGGTGAAGGATAATGTGAAATGAGGAGGCTGACAAGCGGTTTTCGACCATTACTTGATCACTTGCACGACGGTTTTGACAGCCTTGAAATTGGTGGGGCAACCGTAGCCTTTGTTGCAAGAGGACAGGCTGGCCAGCACGGCGGAGAAAATGGTCAGTACCAGCAATTGCTTGAGGATGTTCTTTTTCATTGCGACGAAATTTTGGGTTCAGGAAATGCTTTACAGCTAAACGCAGGCCAAACGAGCAGGTTGTCACTTTATTTCCAACCGCCTGGCATTTGGATGCCGCAAAGGTAGCCAAATGACAATTTCGGAGGCAATGGCGCTTTCGAGCCAACATCTCCTGCCAGGTGCAGATTTCCTTCAACCGAACATCTTGTGAAAAATCCAAATTCGAACCACGATTATTTCGGCGACATAGACAAAGTGTCTCTGGCTGGGATATCCCCGGCTTCAACCATTAATTTCGGGCCTTCAATTTGGCTCATCGATCACCAAATCCTGTAAAAGATGAAAAACCTAATGCTCACAGCACTTCTCCTGTTGGCCCTTGGTAGAGCTACGGCGCAGGTAGAAGTGAAGACCAACCCCATCGGATTGCTTTTCGAAGCTTTCCCAGTTTCTATCGAAGTAGTGGCAGGTGATTCCTGGGGGGTGGAGTTGGATGCCTTTGCTTCGTCCGGGCTTGACTTTCTATACCTCTCGGGCAAGCACTATTTCAGTCCCCGCAGGGGTGCCGATGGCTTCAACCTCGGTGCTTTCATGGGCGGTGCTGGCGACGACAAAGGCAAAGACGGCTTCGGCCTGGGCTTCTTCGCAGGCTACAAAGCCCTTTCGTCGAAAAGGGTCTTGCTCGAAGTAGCCCTCGGCTTGGGTCGGGATTTTACCGAAGAACTCGATGTGCTGCCTTATTTCAAACTGCACGTCGGCTATCGGTTTGGGAAATAACCCGCTATGGCCAAAGACCTTTCGAAAAACGGCCCTGTCCGAGTCAAATTCGGCAGGGCCGTTTTCCATGGATGCTGGGGCCCCAGGTCACTGCTCCACGATGCCGATGGCAGTACCACCACCTGCGGCGAGGTTGACCTGGATGATATCTCCTTTCTTGACGGTTTGCTTGCGGATGTTGACCGGATAGGGATTGTCTTTCCAATGGGCACCGGGGCCATCTTCGTAAATGGTGGCCAGATAGGATTTGCCGTCGTCGAGAAAATCGAGCACGAGTTCAAAGGAGCGAGCTTCCTCATCGGTGATGGAGCCGATCCACCAGTTGTTGGAGTGCTTGTCCTTGCGAGCCAGGCCAAGGTGGTCACCGACGGCGGCATGGAGCACGCGCGTGTCCTGCCAGTCCACAGGTACGTCTTTGATGAACTGGAAGACGTCCAGGCGTTTTTCGTAGTTCTGTGGAAGGTCGGCGGCCATCTGCAAGGGGCTGTACATGGTCACGTAAAGGGCCAGCTGCTTGGCCACGGTGGTATGTACCACTTCCGACTTGTTGGGGTCGTAGGTGCTCATGCGCACTTCGAAGATACCGGGTGTGTAATCCATGCCGCCGCCTTTGAGGCGGGTAAAAGGCAGGATGGTTTCGTGTTCGGGAGGGTTACCCACGCTCCAGGCGTTGAACTCATTGCCCCGGGCTGCTTCGGCTGTCCACCAGTTCGGATAGGTGCGGCTCTGGCCGAAGGACCTGACGGACTCGTGGGAATTCACGGTGATTTTGTACTTGGCAGCCGTTTCAGCCACCCGGCGGTAGTGGTTGATCATCCACTGGCCGTCGTGGAATTCACCCCTTGGGATGATTTTTCCGACGTAACCCGTTTTGACGGCGTCGATGCCATGGTCTTTCATGAATTTGAAAGCCGCCTCCATCTGGCTTTCGTAATTGGGTACAGCGGAGGAAGTTTCGTGGTGCATGATGAGCTTGACGCCTTTTTCGGCGGCGTATTTCGACAGGAAATCGATGTCGTAGTCGGGGTAAGGCGTGGTGAAACTGAACACCGAGTCGATCCACTTGCCAAACCAGTCTTCCCAGCCAATGTTCCAACCTTCTACGAGCACGCCATCGAAGCCGTGTTTGGCGGCAAAGTCGATATAGCGCTTGGCGTTTTCGGTAGTGGCGCCGTGCTTGCCCGAAGGTGTGCGGTTGGTAGCGGAGCTCATATCCTGCGAGCCGTACATGTCCCAGGTACTGATACCGACGTGCATTTCCCACCAGATGCCGACGTATTTCATGGGCTTGATCCAGCTGACGTCCCCTATTGCGTTGGGGTCGTTGAGGTTGAGCACGAGATTGGAAGAGATGATGCCAGCTGCATCGGGTGCTGTGAGGATGGCACGCCAGGGGGATTTGAACGGCGTGGCGTTTACGCTCTTGACGGGTGGTTTGGCCGAGGGGACGAGCTGGGCTTCGAAGCGGCGATTCGTGCGGTCCACGTGTAGGTACATGGCCGGATAGTCCCACAGGGCGGCTTCGTGGATGAGCAAGTGTGTGCCATCCTCCATTTGCATGACCAACGGCGTTTGAACGGAATGGACGTCCACGATGTGTTGGGTGTGTATGGGCGTCTCCACTTCGTTGTAGGGGGTGGCGTCGATTTCGCTGATTTTGGAGGTGGTATAGATGTGTTCGTTGCTGTCCCAGTCGCCGGGAATCCACCACACCTTGTGGTCACCAGTCATCTGGAACTGGGTGCCTTCGCCGAGCACCACCAGGGTGTCGAGGCCTTGCTGTTGCGGCACTTCATATCGAAAGCCGATGCCATCGTCGAATGCCTTGAAGTGGATGGTGAGTTTGTGCCCCTGTGCATGCTGCAGGTGCATGCTGAGCTGGTTGTAGTTTTCCTGGATTTCGGCGTACTCTCCGTAGGGGGGCTGCCAGGAGCCGCGATGGTTCAGCGTGTCAAAGCCGATCAACTTGAAGCCGTCTTTGAAGTTTTCCCCTTCGATGTCCAAGCCGAGGGCCGATTTGTCCACGACTGGTTTTCCGTTGAAAGTGAGCTGATACCAGGGTTGGCCGTCGTCGTCGAGTCCGACTTCGACCACTACCCCACCCCCTGGAGAAGCGAGTTTCAGGGGAGTTTTCAAAGAGTCGGTACTGCAAGAGGCGCAAAATGCGGCGAGCAATAGCATCCAGAAGTGTTTGACCATGGGCAGGTTCGTGTTGCAAGTAAAGGTTTGTCGTTTTTCGGTGGTGAAGTTGGCCAAAAATCCGCAAACGTGCTGCCCGAATCTGTCGGGTCCATTTGGAAACCAAGCCGCAACCCATGCGCAAATGAATGTGCGGAGCCCCTTGCACATGTGCCCTCCTCCGTCAGGCCTCCCGTTTTCGCCACATGGACAAACATCGATTCGCCAGGGCTGAGAGAGCCGGCCCTCGATTTTTCAAAGCCTTTCAGACTGCTCGCAGCTTCGAAGTGGATGCCCGCATGCATTTGGTTGTTTTCTTTGCACCAACCACAATCGAACCAAACACGTCCTGATGACCCCGGAAGCAGGCCCTTACCGAGTCAATCCAGTTGCGGCGCTGAGTCTGGAAGCTCCAGTTCTCAACAGCCAAACCTGCCACATCCTGCAAGGTGGCCCAGCGTTGTTTGCACAAATGGAACGGCTGGTGCACCGTGCCCGCAAGCACATCCATCTGCAGGTGTTTTTGATCGAAGACGACTCCACGGGACAACGCATCGCCAATGCACTTCAAGGGGCTGCCAGCCGGGGCGTGCGGGTGCAGATGCTACTCGACGCTTTTGGCTGTCGGCATCTACCCACGGCATTCATCGATCGGCTGCGGCGCAGCGGGATCGAGTTGCGTTTTTTCTCACCCTTGCGTCTGCGCCTCCCTTTGCGGTTTGGCCGCCGGCTACACCACAAACTCATCGTAGTGGATGGGGAACAGGCCATCGTGGGCGGGGCCAACATCGCCGACCGCTACCACGGCACACCCGACTCGCCTCCCTGGCTCGACTTCGCCGTGCAGCTCGAGGGCACCGTCTGCAACGCCTTGCACAATTATGCCTCGCGCATTTTCGAGCGCACGGATTATTTGCCACTGGACAAACAATGGCCCACCCGAAAAAAACGGAAAAAGGAAAAATATACCGTGCGCATTCTGGAAAATGATTTTCTGCGCAGAAAAATTCAAATAAGAGTCGCCTTGAACAAGGCCGCAGCGTCCGCCGAAAAATCCATCGTCATTTTTTCAAGTTATTTTTTGCCAAAAAGAAAACTCGTCACGGAATTGCGCCGGGCAGCCAAAAGGGGTGTGGAGGTAAAAATCGTGCTCCAACAAAAATCAGACGTGGCATTTTTCCGCTTGGTGGAGAAATACAACTACACCCGTTTCCTCTCATACGGATTCCGCATTTTCGAATACACCCAATCCATCCTGCACGCTAAGGTGGCCGCAATCGATCACCGGCTGTGCATCATTGGCTCCTACAACCTCAATGACCTCAGCGATCTGATGAGCCTCGACCTCGCCGTCGAAATTCGGGACGAACACATCGCAGGCGATTTTCAGCGATTATTATCGAATATCATCGAAAAAGATTGCGAGGAAATCACCGTCGAGCAGACCCGGCGCTTCCGATGGTGGGAAAAAGGCATCATGAAAATCCATTACCTCGTCGTTCGCTTTGCCTTTCGCCTCATGTTTCTGCTCACCGACAAAAAAGACAAATTCCCCGTAGAATAAACGCAACCACCCATGTCTGAACTGTTCGACCTGCTGCTCAAGGCCGACGAATCGATAGGCCAAATCGTGCAACAGTACGGCACGCTCACCTATCTCATCCTCGCTGCAATTATTTTCACCGAAACGGGGTTCGTCGTCATCATGTTTTTCCCATGTGATGGCATTCTTTTTTCGGCAGGCATGATGGCAGCAACCGGAAAACTGGAGTTGTCGCTGTTGCTTTTGCTGCTCAGCATCGCCACCATCCTCGGCCACACATCCAACTATTTCATCGGCTATTTTTTGGGCACCCGATATTTTCGAAAATCAAAGCTGATGAAAACCATGTACCTCCAAAAAGCGCTCGATTTATACAAAAAATACGGGACCTTGGCTGTTTTCTTCAGCCGGTATATTCCATTCATGCGTTCATTCGTGCCATTTGTGTCGGGGGTGAGCTTTATGCCATTTTGGCGCTTCACCCTGGCAAACGTGCTCGGCGGTGTGGTGTGGGTGAGTTCCTACTTACTCGCAGGCTATTTTTTCGGCAATATTCCCATCGTCAAGAAAAATTTCAGCCTGATTTTTTCACTGCTGCTCATTTTCCTCATCCTGGCCACACTCATTGGCTTCGCCAAAAGCATGTTGAACAAAGATGAAATCATATTGCAAGAAAATGGACAGAAAAAAGAGGAAAACCTGGTGGCAAAAGAGGAAAGCGGAGAGTCGTCACACTGAGCCTGACTCCCTGCACTCCTACCCTCTTTGCTGCATGGGCGTTGTCCTCAACCCTTTGATTTCGGATCAGAGCCGGCACCTGGCCGTTTCGGCGGGGTGAGTGCCTTGTGCACCTTTTCCACGACGAGCGCTTCGGACAGGGCAAAAGTTTCTTTCAGACGCAGGTCGGTACAGGAGGCCCCCACATGGACGGTATAAGTGCCCGCTTCGGCCACCCATGCACTTGCATCCGGGTCGAAACTGGCCAAGTCACGCGGGTGCAGGGTGAACCTGAGCGTCTGCTTTTCGCCGGGTGCCAGGAGCTTGGTTTTGGCAAAAGCCCGCAGTTCAGCAGCAGGTTTTTCCAGGCGTCCAGCCGGTGCCCCAAGGTATAGCTGAACCACCTCGCGCCCTGGCACTTTGCCTGTGTTGGTGACGGTCACCGTGGCGCTCAGGCTGTCTGAGAATGTCCGTCGATCGAGTTTCAGATCACTGTAATCGAAGGTGGTGTACGACAGCCCAAAGCCAAAGGGAAAAGCAGGCTCCACACCTTTGCTCAGGTAATGCCGATAGCCCACGAAAATGTCTTCTCCGTATTCGACGACAGCCTCCCGAGCCATCACGAGGGGGCCGAACATGCGCACCTTGCCTCCAGGGATTTCCTCCCCGGGAAACCACTTGGCACTGGGCACGTCCTCGTAGCGCTTGGGGAAAGTGGTGGGCAGTTTTCCCGAGGGATTTACCTTGCCAGTGAGCACGTCAGCCACGGCGTGGCCAGCTTCCTGACCACCTTGCCACGGCAACAGGATGGCGTCGGGCAAGTGGCGCCAACGCTCGGTCTCGATGACATTACCAATGTTGAGTATGACGACGACTTTTTTACCCCTGGCATGAAAAGCATCGCACACGGTTCGAATCAATTGGTACTCTGCTTCAGAAAGATAAAAATCGCCCTCGAGGGCCCTGTCTTGAAATTCACCCGAGATGCGGCCGATGGTGATGAATGCCACGTCGGTGCGGGTGGCGAGCTGCTCGGCGAGAGCCTGGTCGAGTGGCATTTCTGCCAGGGGTTTGTCCGGGGCAAAAAAGAAAGGCTTGGGCGGGCGCAGGGCAAGTTGCTCGGCGATGTATTGCTGGTAAATCTGCTCCAGCGCGGCATCGAGGCTGAAACCTGCGTGCTTCAGGCCTTCGACCAAAGACACGGTGTAGGCTTCGTTGACGTCGCCACTGCCAGTGCCTCCGGCGATGAACTGGTAGGAGCCAATACCAAAAGCGGCTAACCGCTGATTGGCTTGGCGCAATGGCAAGACGCCATCATTCTTGAGCAGCACGGCGCCCTCGGCCGCAGCTCGACGCGCCACGGCGGCATGGCTTTCCAGGTCGGGATCGTCAGAGTAGGCATAGCGCTGGTACGCCGGTGAGCGCAAGACCAATTCGAGCACGCGCTGCACATTGGTATCCAGGACTTTTTCGTCCAATTGGCCGCTTTGGACTGCCTCGACGAGGGCCTGTTTCTGGGCAGGCTGCCCAGGCATGAGCAGATCGTTTCCGGCTTGCATTTGAGCCACAGGATCCTCGCCACCAAACCAATCCGTCATGACCAATCCCTGAAAACCCCATTCATCGCGAAGGATGGTGGTTAGCAAATCGCGGCTTTGGGAGCAAGTAGTTCCATTGATGCTGTTGTAGGCGCTCATCACCGTCCAGGGCTGGGCTTCCTTGACCGCTATTTCAAAGCCGCGCAAGTAGATCTCGCGCAGCGCCCGCTCACTGATGATTTCGTTGACCAGCATGCGGTTGGTCTCCTGGTTGTTGGCTGCGAAGTGCTTGATGGAAGTGCCGACGCCGTTGGACTGGATGCCTCGCACCATGGCTGCGGACATTTTGCCGCTCAACAGGGGGTCCTCGGAATAGTATTCGAAATTGCGGCCGCACAGTGGATTGCGGTGAATGTTCATACCCGGCGCCAGGATGACATCTACGCCGTATTCCTTGACTTCCTCGCCCATGGCACGGCCAACCTGTTCCACCAGGGAAACATCCCACGAGGAGGCCAGCAGCGTAGCAATCGGAAAGGAGGTGCAATAGTAAGTGCGGGTGGAGTCGCTTCTGATTGGACTGATGCGAAGCCCTGCAGGGCCATCTGCCATGGTCACACCCGGCAAGCCCAAGCGCTCGACAGGCATGGTGCTGCCAGCCGCACCAGGTACTTTCTCGGGTATGGCCGCCGTGAACATGGGTGGCATGTACATGCCCACACCCACTACCAGAGAGGCCTTCTCTTCGAGGGTCAGTCGAGACAACAGGAGACGGGTTTGTTCTGAGAGGTCAGCCTGTGACCAAAGGAGTTGTGGCGAGAAAAAAACAAGTACCCAGAGGAGAATTCGTGCCACAGTGCGGAATCGTTTCATGTGTGTTGAATTATGTTTAGACAAAACGCAACTCGAGCTGAGAAGGCCAGAAAATGACATCGGGCACCACAGGGGAAATTGGTCGCATTGGCAGGAAGGCCAAATGTAGAAAGGGATTCGTTTTTTTCAGGTGGTGCGGGAGGTTTCGGCGCTGCCGCTTCAGGGGGTGGGAAAATCGAGGATGAGAGAGCCTGCTTAACGGCAGACAGGGAGGTCGGCCAGACGGGGAGGCTGGTGTGTGCGGTCGAGGGGGCGTCAGAATCGTCGAGGGACATCGTCAGGGCTGCAGGGCAAGCAAAGTTTTTTTTGCTGGGGTGTCACATGCTCGATTCCGTATCATTGCACTTCACCTGGCAAAGCCCACAAAATCCGAAACATGAGTCCGAAAACGCGCATCACCTCATTCAGCAAGCTCCTCGTTGCCAACCGCGGCGAAATTGCCATCCGGGTCTTCCGGGCCGCCACCGAGTTGGGCATTCGCACCGTGGCGGTTTACACCTTCGAAGACCGCTATTCTCTGCACCGCCTCAAGGCCGACGAAGCCTACCAGATTGGAGCCAAGAACGACCCACTCAAGCCCTACCTCGACATCGATGAGATCATCCGGGTGGCCAAAAAGCACGGTGTCGATGCCATCCATCCGGGTTATGGATTCCTGTCGGAGAACGTCGAGTTTGCCCGCCGCTGCGCCCGGGAGGGCATCACCTTCATAGGGCCTCGCCCCGAGGTGATGGAGGCCCTGGGCGACAAGGTATCGGCCAAGGAAATCGCCCGTCGAGCCAATGTGCCTCTCATTCCGGGCAGCGGTGAATTCGAAAAAGAGGAAGACGTGGCCGCATGGGCCGAGCGCATCGGCTATCCCGTCATCCTCAAGGCGGCAGCCGGTGGAGGCGGGCGTGGTATGCGCGTGTGCCGCTCGGAGGAAGAACTGCTGCGCAATTACCGCGAGGCTCGTCAGGAAGCCCTCACCGCTTTCGGCGATGACAGTGTGTTTTTGGAAAAATTCATCGAAGACCCCAAACACATCGAGGTGCAAATTCTCGGCGACAACTACGGCCGCATCGTCCACCTTTTCGAACGCGATTGCAGCGTGCAACGCCGCTTCCAGAAAGTGGTCGAAATCGCTCCCAGCCTGCACTTGCGTGCCGAGACCCGACAAGCACTTTACGACCACGCGCTCGCCATCGCCCGGCACGTCGGCTACAACAATGCCGGCACCGTGGAGTTCCTGCTCGACAGCGACGAGCATGTATATTTCATCGAGGTCAATCCCCGCATCCAGGTCGAGCATACCGTCACCGAAGAAATAACCGGGGTAGACATCGTGCGCTCGCAAATCCTCATCGCCCAGGGCTATCCCCTCGACCACGAAAGGTTGCGCATCGGGCGACAGCGAGATATCAGCACCCATGGCTTTGCCATCCAATGCCGCATCACGACGGAAAAGCCGGCGGAAAATTTCCAGCCCGACTATGGCACCATCATCGCCTACCGCAGCCCGGCCGGCTTCGGCATCCGTCTCGACGGGGGAAATGCCTATGCAGGCAGCCAGATTTCACCCTATTTCGACTCCCTGCTTGTAAAAGTCACCGCCTGGGGCCGCACCTTCCAGGGAGCCTGCGACCGTCTCTATCGCGCCTTGCTGGAATTTCGCATCCGAGGGGTGGAAACCAATATCGGCTTTCTGGAAAACCTCATCCGCCATCCCGAGTTCCGCAAAGGCAATGCAACGGTCAACTTCATCGCAAACCACCCCGAGCTGCTGGACATGCCGCTGCGCAAGGACCGCGGCACCCGCATCCTGCGATACCTCTCGAACGTCATCGTAAACGGTCATCCCGAAATCAGCGAGCGCGACCGACACTGGTATGCCGATGCCCATCTGCGCAAGCCAGAGGTGCCGCAGGTGTCTGGCAACTGGCAACCCGGCACCCGCCAACGCCTCCAAAAACTCGGCCCCGAAAAGTTCGCCCAGTGGCTGCGCCGCCAGCGACCCATCCATTTTACCGACACCACCTTCCGCGATGCCCACCAGTCCTTGTTGGCCACTCGCATGCGCACCTACGACATGCTCGAAGTGGCTGAAGCGTGGGCCATCGCCCACGGCCACCAGGTCTTTAGCATGGAAATGTGGGGCGGTGCCACTTTCGACGTGGCCCTGCGCTTCCTGAAGGAATGCCCCTGGAAACGCCTCGACGCCCTGCGGGAGGCCATTCCCAACACGCTGTTCCAGATGCTGCTGCGCGGCACCAACGCCGTGGGCTATACGGCCTATCCCGACAACCTGGTCGAAAAGTTCATCGAGGAGGCTGCCCGTCGAGGCATCGACCTGTTCCGCATTTTCGACTCCCTCAACTACGTGCCTGGAATGCTCACCAGCATCCGCACCGTGCGTGAACGCACCGAATCCATCGCCGAAGCTTGCATCTGCTACACGGGTGACCTGCTCGACCCCGCCCGGCCCAAATACAACCTCCAATACTACCTCGACCTGGCCCGCCGCCTCGAAGACGCCGGCGCCCACATCCTCGCCATCAAGGACATGGCAGGCCTGCTCAAGCCCGCAGCCGCAAGCATTTTGATTAAAGCCCTGCGCAAACACATCGACATCCCCATCCACCTGCACACCCACGACACCGCAGGCATTCAGGCTGCCACCCTGCTCGAAGCCATCGACGCCGGTGTGGACGTCGTGGACGTGGCCATCGCCAGCATGTCGGGCCTGACCTCCCAACCCAACTTCAACTCCCTGGTCGCCGCTCTGAAAAGCCACCGCCGCGAAAACCCCATCGACCTGCACAGCCTCAACCGCTTCTCGAACTATTGGGAAGCCGTGCGAGAAATGTACAGACCCTTCGAAAGCGAGTTGCGAGCCGGTACCGCCGAGGTGTACGAGCACGAAATACCCGGTGGGCAGTACACCAACCTGCGACCTCAAGCGCGCTCCCTTGGCCTCGAAGACAAGTTCGACCGCATCAAAGAAAACTACCGCCTGGCCAACATGCTCCTCGGCGACATCGTCAAGGTGACCCCGAGCTCCAAAGTGGTGGGCGACCTGGCCCTTTTCATGACCGCCAACGACCTCACCCCGGAAGACATCCTCGAGCGTGGCCATGAGCTCAGCTTTCCCGAAAGCCTCAAAGCGTTGCTGCGCGGCGAGCTTGGCCAAGTGGAAGGCGGATGGCCACCCCGCCTGGTCGAAGTGGTGCTCAAGGGTGAAAAACCCCTCGAAGGGCTCCCCAATGCCCACCTGCCGCCGGTGGACTTCGACGCCGAGTTTCCGGCCTTCCAAGAGCGATTCCCCATGGCCAACACCTTTGCCGACTTCCTGTCGTACAAACTGTATCCCCGCGTATTCGAGGACTACCACCAGCACTTTACCGACTACGGTGAAGTGAGCCGCCTGCCCACGCCCATTTTCTTCTTTGGCCTGCGGCCCAATGAAGAGGTGCTCATCGAAATTGCCGAGGGCAAAACCCTGCTGATTACCTTCCTCAACACCACCGAGGCCAATGCCGAAGGCATCAGACAAGCCTTCTTCCGATACAACGGCACGACGCGCTCCATCCCCGTGCAGGACCGCTCTATCAAACCCACCGTGGTCAAAAACCGCAAGGCCAGCGAGCCGGGTGAAATTGGAGCCGCCCTGCAAGGCAACCTGGGCAGTATTTTGGTGGAGGTCGGCGAACAGGTGAGCCCTGGCCAGCCACTGTTCACCATCGAAGCCATGAAAATGGAAACCACCGTCACCGCTCCTTTTGCAGGAAAAGTCTCGGCCATCTACTTGCAGCCCAAAACGCTGGTCGAGCAGGGTGATGCCGTGCTGAAAATTGAATCCTGACCCAAAAAATTCGTTCACCATGCACCACCGCCACATACTCGTCACGGGCGCTTCCGGTCACCTTGGCGCCGCCGTTCTCGAATATTGCGCAGCGAAAGACTGGAAAATAGTGGCTGCGGCAGGCCGCTCCGGGCTCGATGCAGCGTTGCAGCCCCTCGTCGTTCATCACCAGTCAGTGGACCTGACCAAGGAGGACCAAACCGCCGAGTTCGTTGCTTCCGCCTGGGAAGCACATGGCCCGCTGCGAGGCGCAGTGTTGTTGGCAGGGGGCTTTGCCATGGCTGCCCTGGCCGACACCACCGAGGAAGACCTGCGCAAGATGTATGATTTGAATTTCCGCACAGCTTGGAACGTAGTCAAGCACCTGCTGCCTCGCTTCGAGGAGGCGGGTGGCGGACGATTCATTTTCATCGGTGCACGCCCTGCCCTCGAACCTGCAAAAGGTACTGGAGCGGTGGCCTACTCCCTCTCCAAGTCACTGCTGGTCCAACTGGCCCGCCTCATCCACGCCAGCAGCCACGAAAAAGGCGTGACGGCCCATGTCATCGCCCCCGGCATCATCGATACGGAGGCCAACCGCCAGGCCATGCCCGATGCCGACTTCAGCAGCTGGACCCCTCCCAAAGCCATAGCTGCCACCATCGACTATTTGCTCTCCGACCATGGTGCAGCGTTTAGCCAAACGGTGTTGCCATTGTACAACGATGCCCACTGGAAGCACTGAGCCGCTACCCTGTCGTGGCCGGTTGCCCGGTGCTTTTTTCGTTTATAGCTTTGCCGGCCCGGAAAAAGTTACCCCGGTAAATCCTCGTGACAATTCATCAAAACCACCGTACATGAAGAACCAACTCGCCATTGTTGCCACCGCCTCCATGCTGTGGCTGCTGTCCTGTTCCAACGAACCTACTTGCAATTTTGAAGGAAGCTGGAGTGTGGAGCCCCGCATCGAGAGCTCCATCCTGTCGAAAACCATCGTGTCCATTGCCGAGGAAGATTATCGAAGCTCGGTTTATCGCTTCGAAAAAGAGGGCAAAATGTACATCGACAGGCGGGCCGAGGGGAGCACGTCCCAGCAGGAAGCCACCTGGCAGTTCGACCCCGCCACGCAACAGCTTTCCTGGAAGGGAGTTTCAGGCCAGCCCGCCGAACTCAACGAAACCTTCGAGGTCAAATCCTGCTCGGCAGATACCATCGTCCTGTTTCAGCGCCTGCCACCAGAACCCGACAAAGAGGAAGTGGCAAAAGTGACGCTCACCCTGGCACGCATGAAGTGACCCCGCCACACACGAAGGGGTGCGCCAAACACATGGCACACCCCTTCGCTTTTAACGGCTCTGCGCATCCATCCCCCCACAGGCTTTTTTAAAAAATAACCACCCATGCGCACCATCCACTTCGACGACGAGCACCGCCGAAAACATTTCGAGTTTTTTCGGAAAATGAACCACCCCCATTTTTCGGTGACGGCCAACGTGACCATTACCCGTATGCTCCACGAACTCAAGGCCAAGGACTTGCCATTCATGGCCACGGTGGTATGGCTCGTTTCGCGCACTGCCAATGCCATCCCCCAATTTCGCTGGCGAATCCGCCACGAGCAGGTAATCGAACACGAAGTGGTGCACCCTTCCTTTACCATCGATACCGAACACTCCGACGTCTTCAGCTTTTGCGAGGTGAAATACAGAGCTGACTATGGGGACTTCATCGCAGCGGCCCTCGACGCCATCGAACGCACGCGCCAAGCACCCGTCTTTGAAGACCAACCCGGCCGCGACGACTACCTCTTCCTGTCATCCCTGCCGTGGGTGTCTTTCACCGCCATCACCCACGCCATGCCGTACCACCCCCACGACAGCGTGCCCCGAATCAGCTGGGGCAAGTTCTTCCGGCAGGGCGACGAGTGGCTGCTACCCCTGTCGGTCCAGGCCCATCACGCCCTCGTGGACGGCCGCCAAATGGGCGCTTTTTTCGAATCCTTCCAGCAATGCTGCGACCAGTACCCCACCTGGCTCAAGCGCTGAACGCCACCCCCACCCTACCCCATCCACTCGACGCCTGCCCGGCTCATGGCTGCATGCCCTACTCGCTGGCTGCATTTTTTCAGAAAAAATCCTGCACCAGACGCTTCGTAGCCAGACTGACTGCGAAAAGTCATTGCCTGGCCGCCATTTCCTTGACCCCTGCTTGGGGTGGATTGCTATCTTTGGCCGCCTTCCTACGTGCTCACCCCCGGCCCGGTGCCGGTACAAACCAGATAACGACCATGCAAAACGTTCAAGACTACATCCAGAAAAACAAAGACCGTTTCCTCCAAGAGCTCTTCGACCTGTTGAGAATTCCTTCCGTGAGCGCCAAGCCCGAACACAAAGAGGACGTGTGGCGCTGTGCCGAGGCCGTTGCAGAGAGCCTGCGCAAGGCCGGTTGTGACAAGGTGGAAGTGTGCCCCACTTCCTACGTGAAAAATGGAGAGACAAAAGAGGGATACCCCATCGTATATGGCGAAAAAATCGTGGACCCGGCCCTGCCCACCGTCCTGGTGTACGGCCATTACGACGTACAGCCACCGGAGCCGTTGGAGCTATGGGAATCGCCACCCTTCGAACCCACCATCCGCAAGACCCCCATCCATCCGCAGGGCGCCATCTTCGCCCGAGGAGCATGCGACGACAAAGGACAAACATACATGCACGTGAAAGCATTCGAAGCCATGGTGGCGTGCAATTACTTACCCACCAACATCAAATTCTGCATCGAAGGGGAAGAGGAAGTGGGCTCGCCGAGCTTCCGCCCGTGGGTTGAGGCCAACAAGGAAAAACTGGCCTGCGACGTAGTGCTTTGCTCCGACACCTCCATCATCGCCAACGACGTACCCAGCATCACCACGGGCGTGCGTGGACTGGCCTACCTCGAAGTCAAGGTGACAGGCCCCAACCGCGACCTCCACTCGGGCGTGTACGGCGGCGGCGTGGCCAACCCCATCAACGTGCTGGCCACCATGATCAGCAAACTCATCGATGAAAAGACGGGCAAAATCACCATCCCCGGTTTTTACGACGACGTGCTCGAAGCCACACCCGAAGAGCGGCAGGCCATGGCCAAGGCCCCGTTCGACCTGGAAGCCTGGAAGAAGGACCTCGGCATCGATGACGTTTTTGGCGAGGAAGGCTACACCGTGCCCGAGCGCATCACCATCCGCCCAAGCCTCGATTGCAACGGCATCTGGGGCGGCTATACCGGCGAAGGCTCCAAAACCGTGTTGCCCTCCTGGGCCAAGGCAAAAATCAGCATGCGACTCGTGCCACACCAGCGCAGCGAAAAGGTGTATGAGCTGTTCGAAAACTACTTCCGCTCGCTGGCACCTCGCTCGGTGAAGGTGGACGTCACGCGCATGCACGGCGGCGAACCGGGTGTGACGCCCATCGACACGCCCGAATATAAAGCCGCCCACATGGCTATGGCCACCACCTTCGGCAAGGAACCCATCCCCAAGCGCGAGGGTGGTTACATCCCCATCGTTTCGCTCTTCAAAGACGTCCTCGATGTGGACAGCATCCTCATGGGCTTCGGCCTCAACTCTGACGACATCCACTCGCCCAACGAACACTACGGCCTTTTCAACTTCTACAAGGGTATCGAGACCATCCCCTACTACTATAAGTACTATGCAGAATTGAAGAATAAATAAGGCCTGAGCGACTGAACGCACTTTTTGCAGTGCGCTCAAGGTTCGAGGATTTGAGGATGTGAGGATTTCCTGTCTGCCGCCAGGCAGGGAGGATGTGAGGATTTGAGGATGTGAGGATGTCCTGCCTGCCCTGTCTGCTGACCCGCCTGTCTGTCGACAGACAGGTCTGGCCGACGGACAGGCAGGCAGGGAGGATTTGAGGATTTGAGTCCACTGCAAAAAGTCTTTTTCTATTGGAGTTAGCGTAAGTTCCGTTGTTTGAGTGACCTGCCTGTCCGGCAGACAGGAGTTTGGTCCGCACCAAAGCCTTGGTTTTGAGGGGTTGCGCATTTTACTCCTGACAGCACTCGGAGTGCTGTCAGGAGTGAGATTTTTAATTTTTCGCAGTAAAGTGACTTTTTGCAGTGCGCTCAATCCTCGAATCCTCGAATCCTCCTCGCGTGATATTCACCCTCATTTGCGGCGCTATAAAGCCAGTTGAAAATCTGACTGGAAGCTCTCCGGATCGGCCTCAATGAGCGGGTTTTTCCATTCGGCGGGCACGGAAGCCGGATCAAGCAGACAGCCTGGCGTGAGGTAAGGATAGATCTGGTCGTAGCGTTTCACTTCGCTGGGAGAAATCCTTCGGTAAACATTGGTGCGGTTGATCTTATCGGGATGATCGATGCCAGCGGCGGCCATCAGTTCCACGAAGGCTTTAACCGTGTGGCGGTGAAAGTTGGCCACCTTCTGCTTTTTGTCAGAAACCACCAGGCCGGCAATCAGCTCGGGGTCCTGGGTGGCCACGCCGGTGGGACAGGTGTTTTTGTTGCATTCCAGCGCCTGGATGCAACCCAGTGCCAGCATCATGGCCCTTGCAGAATAACAGGCATCGGCGCCCAAGGCAATGGCCCTGAATATGTGAAAGCCGGTGAGGATTTTACCCGATGTGAGCAACCTGATGTGGCGCTTGAGGCCGAATCCGATGAGGGCATCGTAAACGAAGGCCAGACCTTCCCGGTAGGGCATTCCGACGGAATTGGTAAACTCCAAGGGAGCCGCTCCCGTGCCACCTTCACCGCCGTCAACGGTGATGAAATCGGGCATTATACCGGTTTTGACCATGGCCTTGCAGATGGCGATGAATTCGCTTTTACGACCCACACACAACTTGAACCCTACCGGTTTTCCGCCTGAAAGCTGCCGCAACTGCTCCACGAATTTGAGCAGCTCCACCGGAGTGCTGAATGCCGTATGGTAGGGCGGTGAAATCACATCCACCCCAGGGCTCACACCTCTGATCTCCGCTATTTCCGGGGTGTTTTTGGCTGCCGGCAGGATGCCTCCATGGCCGGGTTTGGCACCCTGAGACAACTTGATCTCTATCATCTTCACCTGCGGCAATGCCGCTTTTTCCCGGAAAGCCTCTGGCGAGAATCTCCCGTCTTTGGTTCTGGAACCGAAATAACCGGTGCCCAGCTGATAGATGAGATCGCCCCCATGCTTCAGGTGGTACTGGCTGATGCCACCTTCACCGGTGTTATGGGCAAAACCACCAATTTTTGCGGCGCCGTTCAGCGCTTCCACCGCTGCATGAGACAGCGACCCGAAAGACATTGCTGAGACGTTGAGTATGCTGGCTGAGTAATGGTTGCCGCATTGCGGACCGCCAATGAGCACGCGGGGAGAATGATCCAACTTCGATGCATCCAATGCGGCTATGGAGTGGTTCATCCATTCATACCCCTCCCTGTACACATCGAACTGCGTCCCAAACGGCGCCGTGGACAATGCTTCTTCGGCCCTTTGGTAAACGACCTGCCGGAACACCCGGCTGATGGGCGTGCCGTCGGTATCGGATTCGATGAAATACTGGTAGATCTTCGGCCGGAGTGCTTCCATTAAGAAACGTCCGTGCCCTACCACCGGAAAATTCCGCAGGATGTTGTTTTTCTTCTGAAATAGATCGTAATACCCAACGGCCAGCACCGGAATGATTACCACCAAAGACCAGATAAATGGTGACCAGATAAAAAAGTAGATACCCAGGACAAGCAGGGTAATACCGACTGAAAAAGCGATGAATGCATGGCGCATAGGACGTGTGCTTTGGGCTGTGAACTCAACGGGCATTTGCCCGAAGGCCGCCAATCTATGATTTACGACAGGCCTGGGCAGGGTTTGCAGCTACATTTGTTTCCAGCAGGACAGGGATTTGCAAGGTAGCGCAGTTCACCAAAAAGGATCGAAAACGGGAGCTCCAAGCGCAATGTAACAGGTTGATCTAGATAGGAAAAGCAAGTATCGGCAGGCGGTTGGGTGGCCTGTTCCCCTTGCCGGAATAAGTGCGCAGGTTGCTCGACCTTCCCGTCTGTCGACGGACAGGCCCGTCTGTCGACGGACAGGCCCGTCTGTCGACGGACAGGCAGGCAAGCTGAAGCCTGCTGAACCACGCACAGGCTACCTGTCTGTCCACAGGCAGGAAGCCTATGCTACGAGGGAGGAGGACATCTGAACACCTGCCCTGAAAAGCATCAACAGGCACAGCGCCAGGCCAATCGGGGAACTTACGCCAACTCCAATAGAAAAAGACTTTTTGCAGTGCGCTCATATCCTCACATCCTCACATCCTCCCTGCCTGTCCGTCGGCCAGACCTGTCTGTCGACAGACAGGCGGGTCGGCAGGCAGGAAATCCTCAAATCCTCAAATCCTCAAATCCTCAAATCCTCCCTGCCTGGCGGCAGACAGGAAATCCTCAAATCCTCAAATCCTCAAATCCTGAGCGCACTCCAAAAAGGCACTTTACTGCGAAAAATTAGAAATCTCACTCCAAGCTGTCTCAAAAGTAAAATTCGAATAGAGGCAAAATGAGGAGATCAGTGATGAGCCATGATTTCCCTGTGTAAGCCATAGTGGATGGC
>FWPU01000780.1_pt1 | contig 101122 bp, 84 predicted proteins | sample 2228361 | NCBI WGS metagenome assembly FWPU01 (sample SAMEA103939777, study PRJEB20133) | metagenome | reverse complement strand
TCTTCATCTCTCACACCTACGCCACGGCCGGCCGCTACACCGTCACCCTCACGGCGACCAACTGCCTGACGGCCTCGGCGGTGGCCCGCCACGTCCTCCAGGTTGTCCCCCCCTGCATTCCGGTCGTGGAGGCCGACTTCTCCTGGCAGCCGCCCTCTCCTGCGGCCGGCCGGCCGCTCACCCTGACCGCGACGGCCTCGGGCACGTTGCCCATCACCCTCTCCTGGGACCTGGGAGACGGGACAAGGGTCCGGGGGCAGGTCATCTCTCACACCTACGCCACGGCCGGCCGCTACACCGTCACCCTCACGGCGACCAACGCCTGCGGTGGGGATACGGCCACCCACTCCCTCATCGTTCGATCCCCCTCCCCACCGGGGTATCTCATCTATCTGCCGCTGGTACCCAAGGGGCATCGTCCCTGAGCGCTGACCCAGGCGAAACAACGGGGGCGCAACCGGGAAGCCGGCTGCGCCCCTGGATTTCCTGCCGTTTGTCTCTTTCTCCTACCGCAACTCGTACATCGGCCGCTCGCTCACCGGTTCGTTGATGTAGAGGTTACCCTTGTGAATCTTCAGGTTGAAGCCGCAGGCCGGGTTGGTGCAGACCCAGGCCTTGAAGATCACCGTAGCCCCGTCCTGGCCGTAATCCGAGAGCGGTACCAGCACTCCTTGCTGACACTTTTGACACCTGGGCCAGATCGACTCCATCACCACACCTCCTCTTGTCCTACAACCTGTCGTCTTTGTGCCCTAAAGCACAACTTCGCAAAGCCATCATACCACAGACCTATCTAGGAGGCAAATCCAGGATGTCAATGATTCGTCAGCACCGGAATTTCGAGCAGCGCCTCGGCCTTGACCGTAATCTGGGCATCGCGGTAGTGCAAGAGCTGGATAGCCTTGGCGGGGCACTCCCCGACACAGATACCGCATCCCTGGCAGACCGAAAGTTCGATCTGCGCCGCCCCCTGAATGCCGCCGGCCCCCACCTTCGTCGGGTCAATGCGCGGCACATGGTAAGGACAGACGCGCACGCAGGTGAGGCAGGCGGTACAGCGGCTTTCGTCCACCACGGCCACGATGCCCCCTACCTCCAGTGTGGGTCGGGAAAGGATTGTAGCGGCCCGTGCCGCTGCTGCCTGAGCCTGGGCAACGGCCTCGGGGGCAAATTTGGGGTAATGGGCCAGACCGCAGAGGTAGATGCCCTCGGAGGCCATATCTACCGGGTTGAGTTTGACGTGTTTTTCCATGAAAAAGCCTTCCCCGGAGCAGGCCAGTTTGAACGTTTCGGCCAGACGGCCATAGTCGGGCTGCGGCAGGATGGCCGTGCTCAGGACCAGCAGGTCCGGCTCCAGGATCAGCGGTTCCTTCAGGTTCGGCTCTTCCAGGGTCAGGCGCAGACGGCCGTTCTGTTCTATCTGGGGCGGTCTCTCCTCGTCGAAGCGGACAAGGAGCACGCCGGCCTCCCGGGCGCGGGTATATTCCGTTTCCCAGAAGCCGTAGGTGCGGATGTCACGGTAGAGGATATAAACCTCGGCCGTCGGGTTGCGCTCCTTGAGCAGGCGGGCGTTGCGCACGGCCTGGGTACAGCAGACCCGGCTGCAGTAGTACTCCCGGTCGGGCGGGGTGACGCACTGGACCATCACCACGCGGCGTATGGTGCGCAGCGCCGGGTCATTCTGGGCCAGACGCTCCTCCAGGTCGCGCTGGGTGAGGACATACGGGTTCTGGTCTGGCGAGGGCCAAGCCGGAGACGTCCCGCCGCTGTAGCCATCTCCCCGGTATTCCAGGCCGCCTGTGGCGATGATGGTCACCCCGTGGGCGATCTCCTCGACCGGGCCATCGGCCCGGCGCACCCGGCTGCGGAAGTTGCCCACGAAGCCGCTGCTGGATTCGACCTCGGCCGGCATGAGGACCTCGATGAGCGGATGTCGCTGCACCCGGACGATCTGCTCCCGGAGGAACTCCTGGGGGTGGCGGCCGGCCAGGGGGTGGCGCAGATGCCAGGCATTTCCGCCCAGACGTTCGGCGCGTTCCACCAGCGTCACCGGGAAACCGGCGTCGGCCAGCATGAGCGCCGCCGTCATCCCGGCCAGTCCGCCGCCGACCACCAGGGCCCGCTGCGTTACCGGAACCTGTACCCGATGGAGCGCTTCCAGCGTCCGTACCCGGGCCACGGCCATACGGACAAGTTCCTGGGCCTTCTTCGTGGCCTCCTCCGGCTGACTGCCGTGCACCCAGGAACAGTGGTTGCGGATGTTGGCCATCTCGCAGTAGTAGGGGTTCAACCCCACTTGGCGGATCGTGTCCTGGAAAAGTGCTTCATGCGTCAGCGGAGTACAGGAAGCCACCACCACCCGATTGATTCGGTGTTCCTGGATGGCTTCCTGGATGGCCCGCAGGCCGTCTTCCGAGCAGGCATAGAGCAGGTTCTGGGCATAGATAACATCGGGTAACGTCCGAGCATATTCCACCGCTGCCGGTACGTCCACCACACCGGCGATGTTGGTGCCGCAATGACAGACAAATACCCCTACCCGTATTTCCTCCCCACCGACATCCTTTTCCGGCGGATAGGCACGCTCCCGTGTCCGCGTCCAGCGAACGTCTCCCAGAAGGGCCATGGCCTGGGCCGCTGCCCCGCTTCCCTCGATGACCGATTCGGGAATATCCTTCGGGGCGGCAAAAGAACCGCAGACCAGGATGCCGGGCCGGTTGGTGGAGGTGGGAGAGAAAGGCTCGGTCCAGGCAAAGCCGTGGGTGTTCAGTTCTACGCCGGTGATGCGGGCCAGTTCGCGGGTGGGTTCAGGAATCTCCATGCCCACGGAAAGGACGACCATCTCGAAGCGCTCCGTGGCCATTTGCTCACCTTCGCCCTGGTAAGTGAGCAGGAGGTCGCCCGTGACCGGGTCTTCCTTCAGGGAAGAGATACGGCAGCGGGTGAAGGCGACGTTGTAACGGTCGCGGGCACGTCGGAAGTACTCGCTATAGCCTTTGGAGAAATCGCGCACGTCCATCATAAAGATGTGGGCCTCCAGGGCCGGGTCATGCTCCTTGGCGATCATGGCTTGCTTCATCGCGTACATACAGCAGACCGAGGAGCAGTAGGCGTGGTCCTGATCGCGGGAGCCCACACATTGCAGCCAGGCGATTTTCTCCGGCGTTCTGCCGTCGGAGGGACGCCGGACGTGTCCGTGGGTAGGGCCGGAGGCGGAGAGGAGGCGCTCGAACTGAAGCGAAGTCACCACGTTGCGGTAGCGCCCCAGGCCGTACTCCTGGTAGCTTTGCGGGCGGGAAAGTTCGTAGCCCGGAGCCAGGATGACGGCGCCGACTTCGAGCGTCTCCAGGCGTTCGACGTCCTCGTGGTTGACGGCATTGGCCTGGCAGACGTAGACGCAGGAGAGGCACTCTGAGCAGAGGGCGCACTGCAGGCAGCGGGCCGCCTCTTCCTGGGCCAGTTCGGGCGTGTAGCCGCACTCCACCTCGATAAACTCCCCGGTGCGTTCCTCGCGACGGAAGCGCTGCTCGAGTGGAAGTTGCGGCATAGGGACGCGGCCCCGGCCGTGGATTTCGCCGCGGGCCTTGCGCTCGGCCAGTTCCTCCTCGCTCAGGTGGGCGACGGGTAGGGCGGGCTTGGGTGGAGGCTCCAGCGGCAGGCCCTGGAGGTAGCGGTGGATGCTTTCGGCGGCGCGGTGTCCGGCTGCCACGGCTTCGATGACAAAGGCCGTTCCGGTAACGGCGTCGCCGGCGGCAAAGACGCCCGGCCGGCCGGTGGCCAGCGTCCGCAGGTCCGCCTCGATGGTCTGCTCTCGCGTCACCCCTACGCGGCTGTCGGGCGGGATGAAAGAGAGGCCAACCGCCTGGCCGATGGCAAAGATGACCGTATCGGCCGGCAAGGCATGTTCACTTCCGGGAATCGGCTCGGGCCGACGCCGGCCACTCTCGTCGGGCATACCCAACCTCATGCGCACACATTCAACCCCGCACACCCGACCCTCCGCACCGTTGAGGATGCGCACCGGGTTGGTCAGAAAACGGAACTGCACTCCTTCCGCGCGGGCGGCTTCCAGTTCCTCCCGACGGGAAGGCATCTCCTCCTCGGAACGACGGTAGACAACGGTAACTTCTTCGGCGCCCAGCCGCAGGGAGGTGCGGGCCGCATCCAAGGCCACATTTCCTCCCCCAACGACGATCACCCGGCGGCCCACTTCCACCAGCCGGCCCAGTCGGGCGTCACGCAGCAGGTGGATAGCCACCATCGTCCCCGGCAGGTCCGCACCGGGGATGTCCTGTTTCTTGCCCTCGTGGGCACCGACGGCCAGAAAGACGGCGTCGTACCCTTCCGCAAAGAGGTCGTCCAGATTCTCGATACGGTGGTTGAGGCGCAGGTCCACCCCAAGGTCCACAATGTCCTGCACTTCGCGATCCACGATCCAGGAGGGGAGGCGGAACTCGGGCACGCCGACGCGGAGCATCCCGCCGGCCACCGGCATGGCCTCGTAGACGGTAACGCCGTAGCCGAGTTTGACCAGGTCCTGGGCACAGGTCAGCCCGGCCGGCCCGGCTCCGACGACGGCAATGCGCTGGGGATAGCGGCGGGGCACCGGCTCGACCGGCTTTCGCGGCCGGGCATAGACCATGTCGGTTACAAAGCGCTTGAGGGCGGCGATCGCCACCGGTTCGTCCACCTTGCCCCGGTTGCAGGCATCCTCGCAGCGGTGGTTACAGATACGTCCGCAGATGGCCGGGAAAGGGTTATCCTCCTTGATGACCCGCAGGGCGTCCTCGTAGCGGCCCTCACGGATGAGGGCGATATAGCCCTGGGCACGCTGGTGGGCCGGGCAGGCATCGCGGCAGGGGGCGATGCCCCGCTTGGCGAAGGCATAGGCGTTGGGCACGCCTTGCGGGTAGAGTTTATAGGCGGCGCGTCGTTCTCCTAGGTAAGCGTTGAAGGGGTCAGGCAGGACGATGGGACAGACCTGGGCGCACTCGCCGCAACCGGTACATTTCTGGAGGTCAACATAACGGGGGCGAAGGCGGACGGTGGCAGTAAAACGACCGGCACGACCCTCCAGACGCACCAGGTCGGCGTTGGTCAGAATGTTGATGTTCAGGTGTCGGCCGACCTCGACCAGTTTAGGGGAAACGATGCACATGGCGCAATCGTTGGTGGGAAAGGTCTTGTCCAATTGGGCCATATGCCCGCCGATGGCCGTCTCCTTTTCCAGGAGGTACACGTGGAAGCCGCTTTCGGCGAGGTCCAGGGCAGCCTGGAGGCCGGCGATGCCCCCACCGACGACCAGGACGGAGCCGACCTTGTCCCCAGAGGGAGACAGAGCGTCTTCGGCCATTTTCGCTCTCCGGAAGATCATAAAACCTCTACGGCCGCATTGCCGATATAACTATACCATATCCATCCCACAGGGCGCAAGTGTGCCGATCAGGGGCATCGTGGATGCCGAAGCAGCCCCTTTTGCTCCTTTCCCGGCTGTGTGATAAAATAGGCCCACCATTTGCACATTCCGAAAGAGCAAATCGCTTCTTTCACAGGACGAATGCATGCCGGGCCTGGCCGCCCGAAAGGGGATTTGCCATGACGCTGCCCGGAGGAGGTCAAGATATTTTGCTCACCGAAATCGAAAGAAGGGCTTGTCCTGAGCGAAGGAAGCCGGTATGCGCCCGTCCCTGGGGCCTACCTCTCGTCTTGGCCGGTCTAGCCCTGCTTTTTGCAGCGGCCGTCTGGGTCTACCGGGCCAGTGCCCGGAGCACCACGATCGTTGTGGATGGGGAGATCCTCTCGCTGCGTACCCACGAGCGCCTGGTCGGCGGCGTCCTCCGGCAGGCCGGGTTGGCCCTCAACCCGGCCGACGAGGTCTCCCCCCCTCTCGAGGCTTTCTGGAAGCCCGACCGGCCTATCGTCGTCCGGCGGGCCTTTCCGGTCGTAGTGCGGGCCGACGGCCGGGAGGTACAGTTCTACGGCCGGCCCCACTCCGTCTTAGAGGCCCTAACCCTGGCCGGCATTACACTCCAGGCCGGTGATGACGTATATGCCAACTCCCACCTCCTCCCGGAATCGCGTTACGCCGATGAGACAACGCTACGCCTCTTGCTTTCCCGCCCGGTGGCCTCCCTCCACCTGGCCGCTCCGTCCTCCCCACGACCGGCCTTGCACCTGGAGATCGTCCGCGCCATCCCGCTTCACGTCCACGATGGCGGCGTGGACTTGGAAGTCCGCACGACGGCGGCAACGGTGGGAGAGGCTCTGGAAGAGGCCGGCCTGTCCCTTTACCGGGCCGACCCTATCTACCCTTCCCCGGACACGGCCACGAGCGCCGGCCTGCACATCTATATCTCCCGATCCTTCCCCATCGTCCTCACCGCCGACGGTCGTACCTATACCACTCGGACCCACGCCCGGACGGTGGCCGACCTTCTCCAGGAGGAAGGCCTGAGCCTGTTTCCAGACGACCGGGTGGAACCTCCGTTGGAGACGCCGCTGCGCCCGGGGATGACCGTCCGTGTGATCCGGGTGACTACCTATGACCAGGTCATCGAAAGTCCGATCCCCTTCCGTTATCTGCAACAGCCCGATCCCGAATTGGAACTGGACCATCATCGCCTGCGCCCCGGCCGGGAAGGGCTAAAGCAAGAGGTTATCCGTATCACCTACGAAGACGGCCACGAGGTCCGGCGCACCTACCTGGGGGAGCGGGTCGTCCGTGAACCGGTGGACCAGATTTTTTACTACGGCACCCGCATCGTTATCCGCACCCTGGAGACCCCGGACGGCCCGATCCAGTACTGGCGTAAGATTCGCGTCTGGGCCACCTCCTACTACCCCAGCACCTGCGACAAGTCGCCCGATGACCCCACGTACGGCATCACCTACACCGGCAAGCGGGCCACCCGGGGCATTGTCGCCGTGGACCCCCGCGTGATCCCGTTGCATACCCGGATGTACATTCCCGGTTACGGCTTCGGCGCGGCCGAAGACATCGGCGGGGCTATCAAGGGCCGACATATTGACCTCTGCTTCGACGATGCCGATCGGGGAAAGGGATTGTGGGAGGTGCATTATGTTGACATTTATCTGCTTCTCCCCATCCCGGAGGAATTTCCCTGGATTCTTCCCTGAGCACCCGGAGTTGCCGAAATGTCCGAGCAAGTTGTGCCGACGGTCTACTTTGACTTACCGGGGTCGGCCAATACCGAGCGGGTCCTGGAAATTGCCAGACGGCGGGCTGCCGAACTGGGCCTGCGGAACATCGTGGTGGCGACGACCTGGGGGGAAACGGCCGTGCGCGCCGCACAGGTCCTCTCCGGTTACCGGCTGGTGGCCGTCACCCACGTAACCGGCTACCGAGAGGCCAATACCCAGGAACTAACCCCCGAGAACCGCCGCCTTCTGGAGCAAGCCGGCGTATCCATCCTCACGGCGACCCATGCCCTCGGCGGGGCCGGCCGGGCCATCCGTAAGAAACTGGGCACCTACCAGGTGGACGAGATCATCGCCCACACCTTGCGCCTCTTCGGCGAAGGGATGAAGGTGGCAGTGGAAATTACCCTGATGGCGACCGATGCCGGCCTCATCCGCACCGATGAGGAGGTGATTGCCATCGCCGGGACCGGCAAAGGCGCCGACACGGCGATCGTCGTGCGTCCGGCCAATACCCACAACCTCCTCGATCTGCGCATCCTGGAAATCCTGTGCAAGCCGCGCATGAGATAGGCAAGCCTTCCTTGCCCCGTTCGCCGATGAACGAGATGCACCGATGTCCGAGCAACGCGCCTTGATCCGGAAATCCCCCTGGTGGCTCCTCCCGGGTCTTTACCTCTTGAGCCTACTGGTGCTGGCTGCGGCGGCCATCCAGGTGGAAGGACCGCTGGACATAGATGCCTCCTACTATTTCCTGGCAGCCCGTAACCTGGCCCAGGGACGAGGGCTGGTGGTGGAGGCCGTCTGGCACTTTTTCCAGCCCCCTGCCTCGCGCCCCCAGCACCTTTGGATGCCGCTGCCCTCCCTCCTGATGGCTCCGGTACTCCTCTTCGGTTCGACCTTTCGCTTCGCCCAGGTTGCTCAGGTCCTCCTGGCGGCACTCCTGCCGCCTCTCTCCTTCCGCTTCGCCCGCGATGCCGGGGCTTCCCTCCCCTGGGCCATCCTCGCCGCATGGCTAACCGCCTTCGCCGGGGTGGTGACGGTACACTGGGTAGATAGCGACTGCTACACGGCCTACGCCCTGCTCGGCGGGGCAGCGCTCTACGCTATGGGCAGGGTCGAACGCGACCTGCGCTGGTTGCTTCTCGGCGGCTTCCTGGGCGGACTTGCCGCCCTCACTCGCAACGATGGTCTCCTCCTGCTCCTTGTCCTCTGGGCGTCGGCCTTTTTCTTCAGCCGACATCGCCGAACGCCCTTTCCATGGAAGATGCTTCTCCTGGGGACGGCGCTCTTCCTCCTGCCCGTCCTGTTCTGGTATGGCCGGAACATCCTCCTGTTCGGCCGGCCCATGCCGGTCTCCCTCCCCTTCTTCCTGACCATGCGCGACTATCGCCATCTCTTGGCCTACCGGCCGCAGGTGGACTGGGTCGCCTTCTGGGAGCAGGGGTTGGGAGCGTTTCTTTCCGTGCGCCTTTCGGCCCTGGGAGCCGCTTTGATCGTGCTGGCCGGCGATTTCCAGGTCTGGGAACTCGTCCCGCTGCTGGTGGCTGCGTTCTCTTGGCGGCGGCGGCCGCCCCTGTGGCCGGCCTTTCTCTACCCGGCCTTCCTCCTTCTGGTCCTGGTCGGCGCTTTCCCCCTTCTCGTCCTGCACGGTACCTGGTCACGCTCGGTAGCGGCCTTTCTCCCTGCCGGCTATGCCGGCGTAGCCCTGGGATTGCAACATCTGGCCGAGGGGTTTTCACGCCACTTTTCCCATACGCCCCGCCGGGCCCACGCTTTCCTCCTGGCTCTGGCGGCCGCCGCTGCCCTCCTGGTCGGCCTGGTGGCCTGGGCCCGGCAACTGGAAGCGGTGCGTTCCAATCCGGTGCTCTGGCGACAGGTCGGCAATTGGGTTCGAGTCCATACCCCACCCGATGCGGTAGTGATGGCTCAGGATCCGATGGCCGTCGTGCTCTACGGGGAACGTCCGGCCGTCGGCATCCCCTACGAGGAGCCCCCCTTACTCCTGCAGATCGCCCGGCAGTATCAAGTGCGGTATGTGGTGCTAGCAGGACGTTTCAAGGGGCTGTGGCCCGAGACGTTGCGCCGGCTTTACGAGGGCGAAACGGTCGTCCCATTCACCTTGCTCTGGGAGGAGGGCGAGGTACGGATTTATCGGCTGGAGTAGGGCGGAAACCCGGAGTTTCTATGACACCAGAGAACGGGCGAGCGCCGCTGCGAAAGCGGATGTCGGTACTGGCGGCCCTGACCCTGTCCGCTTTTCTCCTTTACCCCCTCCTCGTCCGCCTGTTGCTGGGGGAATGGACCTTCCCTTTTGACGACCCGTGGATTCACCAGGTCTATGCCCGCAACCTGGTTCACTACGGCCAGTATGCCTTCAACCCGGGAGAGCCAAGCAGCGGAAGCAGCGCGCCGCTATGGACTCTCCTGATGATCCCGGCCCACGCTGGAGGTCTGCCGGTGGTGACCTGGGCCCTTTCCTTGGGGCTATTTTCCCTCCTGGGACTGGGTGCCGCGCTCTGGACCTGGGCCGAACGGCATTTTCCGCCGCCCTGGCCCCTTTTCCTGACGGTTTTCGCCCTGCTCTCGCCCCAGGTCGCCTGGGCCGGCGTGGAGGGTATGGAAACGGCCCTGGTCGCCGCCCTTTCCCTCTATATCCTCTATCGGCTGGAGACCTCCTCCTGGAAGACATCGGCGCAGGCCGTCCTGGACGGTCTGCTGAACGGCCTCCTGCTCTGGCTGCGGCCGGAGGCTCCACTACTCACCCTGGTGGTCGCCTGGCAGCGCCGGCGGGCAGGATGGCGATGTTTGCTCTCCTTTGGGCTGGCCTTGCTTTCCCTGGCCGGACCCTACCTCCTCTTTCACCTGGCGGTCGGCGGCCGGCCCTTTCCCCAGACCGTCTACGCCAAGGTGGCCTATTACGGTACTGTGTCCTTGCGGGTGGGGTTCCTACGCGACCTCGTTCTGACCCTGGCCCCGGGGCCATGGCTGCTGGTCGCAGCCCTTCTTCCGATCGCACTCTGGCGGATGGCCCGGATTCGGCGGTGGCCCTGGGGGCCCGGCCTGGCCTGGGCCGGCCTGACGCTCCTACTGGCAGCCTTGCGTCTGCCGGCCGTGCTGCACTTTGGCCGGCACTTTGTCCCGGTCCTGCCGCCGCTCCTCCTGGCCGGCGGCGAAGCCCTTTTGGCATTCCCCCGCATGGGGCGGCGGTTTTTCTTGCTCCTGGGGGCTTTTTTGCTTTTCATGGGGATGGTCATCGGAATCGCCTTCTATATCCCCCTCTGTCGGGAAATGCTGACCTCCCAGGTGGCGATGGGCCGCTACATTGCCGGCCACCTGCCGGCAGAGGCCATCGTCGCCACCCACGATATCGGGGCGATCGGCTACTTCGGGGAACACCGGGTGGTGGATATCCTGGCCCTCATCGAGCCAGAGGCGACCCCACTGGTGGCGACGCGGGATTGGCACGGCATGTCCATCTACCTGCAGAGCCGGAACGTCTCCTACCTGGCCTCTCTGGAAGGCCTCTTCCCAGAACTCCTGGCCGAGACCCGGGCGGTCCTGGAGGTTCGAATGGGGCGAATGAGGCTATACCGCCTCATGGGGATGCGCCGGTAGCATCGTTTCCGACGGTCTAAAGAATGGGTGGGCGCCAGCGGGTGAGGATATAGAAAGCCCCCAGGCCAAAGAGCACCTGCACCGCCAGCGCGATCACGGCCAGGAGGAGGGCCAGCGCCCGCCGATGCCGGTGGAGCGGCAGCCCCAGGAAAAAGTTGCCTCCCAGAAGGAGCAAACCGAAAGTCGGCAGTTTGAAGAGGTCCTGGGATTGGGCGATATAATCGGGAATGGTGCGCACAGTTCCAGCATCCAGAATCTGGGTGAAATGGATCGGCCCCTGGGGGTCGAGGAGCGGGAAACGATAGCAGAGGAGGGCGAACAGAGCCAGGTTGAGGAGAAGTGCTGTGGCCAGGATGGAGAGCAGCGGACGGTCGGACCAGATACTCCAGCGGAAGGGCCACCAGGGGATGTGTTCCTGGGCCAGTTGACGGGTGATGCCCAGGCGGCGACGGAGTTCTATCTCGCGGATAAATTCCTTCGGATGGCGGGGAGAGAGGACGTAGGTATGTCCCTCGGTACAAACGAGGACCTGGGCCGGCCGGCCGGCCGTAGCATAAAATTCCACTGCCCCCAGTTCGGCCGAACGTCCCCGCCCCCGATGGCATCCCGGCCAGCGCAACCCCCGCTCGCGGACCCATTCTCCTTGCACCCAGGGACGAACCGCGGTGACCCGATTCATCGGGATGATCTGGCGGCTTCCTCCCCAATGGAGGACCAGGCCGTTGCGGTCAAAGGTATAGCGCAGGGTCAGCAGGGACACGCCCCAGTAGAAAAAGAGCAACCCGATGGAGCCGAGGAAAAGGATGCCCAGGAGCAACCAGAAGGTGAGGCCGGAAACGGGTGCGATGGCCAGCCGACCTAACCAGGCGGCCAGGATCAGAGATAGCACGGCCACCAGGAAGGCGGTGACACTGCCAGGGGAACGGACAGGACGCCAGAGGTGCATCCGCTTTTACCGCGCCACCGTATGGGCTCGCCGCCAGCGCCACCAGGCGGCCACGGCCAGGAGGAGCAGGCCGGCCGGGATGAGGAGGAGGATTTCCCAACCCAGACCGCTGGCCCCGCCGGGCAGTTCCCCTCCGCCGATGCCCGCCGTGGGCGTAGCCCCGGTCACTACGCCGACGCCGGTCGGAGCAGGGGCGAAGGTCGGGACGGGGGTTACGGTGGCGGCGGGCCGGCCGGCCGTGGGCTGTGGTGTGAGGGTGGGACCGGCGGCCAGAACAGCCGTTGTGGCCGGCGGAGTGTCCGTGGGAAGGGCTTTGGGCGCTTCCGCTGTCGGCGAAGCCTGCGCTACGGGCCGGCCGGCCCGCGGCTGGAAGACGGTCAGGGCCAGCACCACCACGATGATCCCCAGAGCAACCAGGATGCCGATGATGATCAGCATGGGCCGGGTCAGTTTGAACTTGAACCTGCCGCCGGAACTTCCCCGTAATGTCATCGTTACCTCCTTGGTTTCCCGTGTATTTATTTATATTGTACCTGTTTTTTTCCAAAAGTCAAGTCCCGCTGCTTACCCCCTTGCCACCCACTTGACCACTTCCCACAGGGCATCCAAGATGGGGCGCCAGATGGCGCTCAGTGGGCTGAAACCGCCCACCAGGTTGGAAGTGAGGATCAGGAAGAGGAGGATCCACACTCCGTACTGGCGCACCGGCGCCAGGAAACGTTCCCAGGAAGGGGGGGATAGGCCCTCCAGGATGCCAAAGCCGTCCAGGGGCGGAATGGGGATCAGGTTGAAGGAGGCCAGGACCAGGTTATAGACCATCAGGCTGTCGATGAGGAGGGCTCCCGAGTCGGACAGCATCAGGCCGGTTGCGGTATGCACAATACGCCAGAGCAGGGCCACGGTCAGGGCCAGGAGGATGTTGGAAAGCGGGCCGGCCAGGGTGGCCAGGGCCGCTCCGCGCCGGCCCCAGCGCATATAGGCGGGGTTGATGGGGACGGGCTTGCCCCAGGCCAGAGGGGCACGGCCCAGGATCATCAGGAGGAGCATGAGTGCCCCGATGGGGTCCAGGTGGGCAATCGGGTTAAGGGTGACTCGGCCGGCCCAGCGGGGCGTGGGATCGCCCAACCGGTTGGCGGTCCAGGCATGGGCAAACTCGTGGATCGTCAGGCCCAGAATAAGGGCAATGGCGGCACTAACGATCTCCAAAACGTCCAACGGAAGTCTCCTTTCGGTCGGTCCCCTTTCGGGCACCGTTTCCTCAGAGCGTGGAGGGCTGCAGGCCCATTTCGGCCTCGAGATGCCGGAGGTAGAGCCGGTAGGCATCCCCGACCGTCTCCACATCCCAGGCTTCCTCCAGCGGAATCGAACATCCGGCCTCCTCCAGTCGCAGGAACATCTCCACCAAGCGGAGCGAGTCCACCTGCAGGTCCTGAACGAAGGAGGCCTCGGGCACGACCCGGCTCTCCTCAATCTGTAACTCCTGGGCCACCAGCCGCCGGAATTCCTCAAATGAGAGTACTTCCGCCATGGCTATCCCTCCAACTGCTCGGCCAGTGCGATTTCTCGCAGTTTGAACTTTTGCGACTTGCCGGGCTCCCCCTGGGGCAGTTCCGGCAGGAAGCGTACCTGACTGGGAATCTGGAACGGCTCCAGACCGGCCCGGCAATAGTCCAGCACCTCCTGAGCGGTCATCTCGGCCCGCTCTTCCAGGCAAATAAAGGCCCAAACGCTTTCCTCTTCCAGGGCACCCGGCACGCCCACAACGGCCGCCTGGCGAATCCCGGGGTGGGCCGTAAGGTACGATTCGATCTCCGCCGGATAGATGTTCTGTCCACCACGGATGATCACGTCCTTCTTCCTCCCGATGATGTGGAGATAACCCCGCTCATCTATCCAGGCCAGGTCGCCGGTATAGTACCAACCCTCCTCGTCCAGTACCTCGGCCGTCCGCTCCGGAGCACGGTGGTAGCCAAGCATCACCCCCTCGAAGCGACAGGCCAGTTCGCCGATTTCCCCCGAAGGGAGCGGCCGGCGCTCCTCGTCCACGATCCGCACCTCCACGCCGGGCATCGGCCGGCCCACCGTCTCGGTCTGCTGCTCGTCTGAGTCGGTCAGACTGGTGGCGGCGATGCCGCCGGCCGTCTCCGTAGCCCCGAAGCCGATGTGGACCGCGCAGCCAAAGCGCTGCCGGATGGCCCGTGCCAGGTGCGGCGGACAGGGAGCGGCACCGGTGGCACAGATGAGCAGGGAGGAGGTATCGAAGGGTTCCTGCTCCAGGATGCCCAGCATCACTTGGTAGGCCAGCGGGACGGCGATGAGGATGGTCACTTGCTCCTGTTCGACCAGGCGGAGCGCCTCCCGAGGGTGGAAGCGGGAAAGGACGACCAGTCGGTCGCCCATCAGAAGTGCCTGGAGGAGCACCTCCAGGCCGGTAATGGTATGCCAGCCGGTTGTGGAAAGAAAGGTCTGCGGCCGGCCGGCTGCCCGGAGCAGGCGGGTGCCGTAGCGGGCCACGGCACGGGCCATGTCCAGGGCCTGACCCGGGTTGAGGCGCCGCAGCCAGAGTTCGCGCAGTTTCACGCTCGCCGCTACCGGAGCGATGAGGCTGCGATGGCTGTGCATGGCCCCCTTGGGCCGGCCGGTCGTCCCTGAGGTGTAGAGCAGGGCCGCCAGGTCGTCCGGAGAGACTTCCGGCCGCGGCAGGGGTCGAGGGGGATAGGCCACCACCTCCTCCAGCCCCACGTTGCCTCCCCGGTCTCCCGCCGCTACAACCTGGCGCACGGCCGGCAAGTGCGCTTCTTCCAGCGCCCGCTCGAGGACGGCCACTTTCACTTCCGCATCCTCCAGCATCTCCTGGAGCCCGGCCGGCCGCATCTGAGGGTTCAGCGGCACCACCACCGCGCCCAGGCCGGCCGTGGCAAAGAGGGCAGCAGCGAAATCGATCCCCGGCGCAAGCCCCAGAGCCACACGTTCTCCTTGGGCTACCCCCAACGCTTCCAGGCCGGAAGCCATCCGCCGGATGCGTTCCCAGAGTTGCCCATACGTCAGTCGGGTCTCCCCACCGACGATCGCCTCCCGCTTCGGATGGGCCTCGGCAACCTTCCGGAAGGCTTCGGCCAGGGTCATTCGGCTCGACAACATCGCTTCAAACCGCCATCTGGTACAGTCGGAAGTGCTTGTAGCGTTCGGCCCCCAGCCGTTCCGCCAGTAAGTTGACGACCGGGTTCCACTCCGAGGTGAGCGAACCCTCCAGCCATTTGTAGCCCCGGACGCAGGCAGCCCTGAGCATTTCCAGGTAGAGGAGGGCGTCAATGCCCCGCTTACGGAAGGTCTCCAGGACGCCCATCAACTTGAAGGAGAGCACGTCAATCTGGCGGATCAGCCGTTTGACCCTAAGCCAGCCCAAGGGGAAGAGCCGCCCTCTCAGACGCCAAAGGACCCGATTGATGTCGGGGATGGCCACGCAAAAGGCCACCGGTTTCCCCCGGTATTCGGCGAAGAGGGCCAGGTCGGGGTCGATCAGGGTTCGTAACGGCTCGGCAAAGCGTCGGAAATCTTCCGCGCTCAGGGGGGCATAGTCCGGGAGATGCTTCAGGGTCTCGTTGAAAAGGTAATGGGCGATGGATACTTCCGTATCCCAATCCTCCAGCCGGCCCTTGCGGATCACCAGACCCTCCATCCGCCGGGCGGCGGAGGCGACATAGAGCAGATCCTCCGGCAATCCCTCCAGGTTAGGCCCCAGCCGCTCCAGGGAGGCCCGCCAGGCGAAGAGGTCGTGGTCTTTTTGCAGACCGTAGCACTCCAGGAAATCCGGGTAGTAGGGCGGGTTATGGGCCTCCAGCATGGCGGGGGGACAGTCGGCACCGGCGATCAGGATCCCGGGGGAATCGTGGTCACCGAAGTTGGTCGGCCCCCGCATCCGTTCCATGCCGCGTTCGCGCAGCCAGGAACGAGCCGCATCCAGCAGGGCCTGGGCCGCCGGGTAATCGTCTAGGACTTCAAAGAAGCCAAAGCCCCCCTCCGGCCGGCCGGTTCGGGCGATGCGGCGGTGGGGCACAAAGGCGGCGATGGTGCCCACCACGTCGTGACCCCGACGGGCGAGGAAAAGGACCACGTCTGCCTCCCGGTAGAAGGGCCCCGTGGCCGGGTCCAGGTAGCGCAGGCGCTCAGGGAAGAAGGGGGGAACCCAGTTGGGATCGTCGCGGTATACCCGCCAGGGAAAACGAGCAAAGGCGCGCACTTCTCGGCGCGAACAGACCGGTAGAACTTGAACGGATGACATCTTCCCTGCTCCATACCCGGTGTTTTCCGGCTCCGGGCCATCCAGCACCGGATGGAAATCTGCCGGCCGACCGGCCTTTCCCCAATTGTAGCACAGGTCCATAGGCCGGTCAACCACGCTGAGCGGCTGACGAGGGCTTTTCAAAGTTGTAATACGGGGAAATGAAAGCGATTTTGTTGGCAAGAAGCCGCTGCCATAGCGTTATTTTCCCCAATGGGCCGGGTGAAAAGCGGCTACAGCGAGGCTTCTATAGGGGCATTTGTTGAAACATTGAAAAGCCCGAGCGGCTTACAGCAATTCGCTCCGCAGGGGAAAGGAGCGGGGTGCAGGGTTGAGGGACGGCGAAGCCGCCCCTATAACCCTCCTTTTCCCTCTAGGTGCGCTACTCCACCGAAAGGATCGGCTGCGCAAGCCCACCAGGATGCGGATACCCGGTTGACAGAATGGAGTCGCGCATGTACAATCTGGGCGTCTTACAGGATACCGTGAAGAAGGATTCCCGGAGGAGCGCTATGATTCATCCTACGGCCGAGGTTTCCCCCCGTGCCCAGGTAGGCGAGGGCACCCGCATCTGGCATCATGCCCAGGTGCGTGAGGGGGCCCGGATCGGGCGGAACTGTATCATCGGCAAGAATGTCTACATCGACTTTGACGTGATCATCGGCGACAATGTGAAGATTCAGAACAATGCCTCTATCTACCACGGCGCAACGGTCGAGGACGGTGTCTTTATCGGGCCCCACGTTTGCCTGACCAATGACAAGTTTCCCCGCGCCATCAACCCAGACGGCACGCTCAAGGGCGGGGCCGACTGGGAGGTGGGCCGCATCGTCCTCCGCTACGGCTGTTCCATCGGAGCCGGGGCCGTGCTCGTAACCGGAGTCACGGTCGGACGCTGGGCCGTGGTCGGGGCCGGTGCCGTGGTCACGCACGACGTGCCCGACCACGGGTTGGTCGTGGGCAATCCGGCCCACCTGGTCGGCTACGTCTGCACCTGCGGCCGGCGGCTGGTCCCCGCCGAAGAGGGCCGGATGCGCTGTCCGACCTGTGGCCGCGAGTTCAACCTGGAGGAAAAGTGATGATTCCTATCGCCAAGCCACTGATGGGTGAGGAAGAAAAGGCCGCCGTCCTGGCCGTCCTGGAGAGCGGGCAACTGGCCCAGGGGGAGGAAGTGGCCCGCTTTGAGGAAGGCTTTGCCCGCTTCTGTGGCGTCAAGCACGCCATCGCCACCTCCTCGGGGACGACGGCCCTGCACATCGCCCTCCTGGCCCTGGGCATCGGCCCCGGCGACGAAGTGGTTACGACCCCTTTCACCTTTATCGCCTCGGCCAACGCCGTCCTCTTCTGCGGAGCCCGGCCGGCCTTTTGCGATATCGAACCCCATACCTTCAACCTGGACCCCGAAAGCGCCGAGGCGGTCATCCGCCGGCGTCGAGCCCAGGGAAAACGGGTGCGCGCCATCCTCCCCATCCACCTCTTCGGCCACCTCTGCGATATGCCGGCCATCCTGGACCTGGCCGCCCGCTATGACCTCCTGGTGCTGGAAGACGCCTGCCAGTCGCACGGTGCTTCCCTCAACGGGAAAAAGGCCGGCTCCTTTGCTACCGGGTGCTTTTCCTTCTACCCGACCAAGAATATGACCACCGGCGAGGGCGGCATGATCACCACCGATGACGACGCCGTCGCCGAACGTTGCCGCCTCCTGCGCGACCACGGCCAACGCCGGCGCTACCACCACGAAATGCTGGGCTATAACTTCCGCATGACCAACATCGCCGCCGCCATCGGACGGGCCCAGTTGGAAAAACTCCCCCGCTATACGGAGAGGCGCATCTGCAACGCGACCTACCTCACCGCCCACCTGCAGGACCTGCCCCACGTCGTCCCGCCCACAGTCCGTCCCGGCTATATCCACGTCTTTCACCAGTACACCATCCGCATCCGGGGCGACCGCGACCGGGCCGTGGAGGAACTTAGGGCCAGAGGCATCGGCACAGGAGTGTACTACCCGCTCCCGGTGCACCAGCAGCCGCTCTACCGGCAAATGGGCTATGACGACACCCTCCCGGAAGCCGAACGTGCCTGCCGGGAGGTGCTGTCGCTTCCCGTCCACCCGGCCCTGACGGAGGACGAGCTGAAGGCCATCGTGGAGGCCGTTGCTTCTCTGCCCAACCCGTAGTCGCACGCACATGGAGATACGAATGCTTCGTTCCGCTGTCATCGGTGTGGGAGCGATGGGCATTCATCATGCCCGGGTCTATAACGAACTGGACGGCGTAGAACTGGTGGCCGTTGCCGATGCCGAAGCCCGGCGGGCCGAAGTGGCCGGCCGAAGGTTCAGGGTGCCTTTTTATACCGACTACCTCCGGATGCTGGAAAAGGAAGAGCCCGACCTGGTCTCCATCGCCGTGCCTACCTCCCTGCACCACCCTGTGGCCCTGGAAACGATGTCCCGGGGCGTCCACATCCTGGTGGAGAAACCGATCGCTTCCTGCCTCGCCGAAGCGGAGGAGATGGTCCGAAAGGCCCACCAGCAGGGCGTAAAACTGGCCGTGGGTCATATCGAACGCTTCAACCCGGCGGTGGTCGAACTCAAAAAGCGGCTGGAACAAGGCGAGGCCGGCCGCATCTTTCTCATCCATGCCCGCCGGCTGGGCCCTTTCCCCGAGCGGATCCAGGATATGGGCGTGGTCATTGATCTGGCCACCCACGACCTGGACGTGATGCTCTACCTTCTGGAGGACGTGGTGGAGCGCCTCTATGCCGAGACTGCGCGCTGGGTCCACGACCGGCATGAGGACCTCCTGGCCGGCTTGCTTTACTTCCGCAACGGCACCCTGGGCCTTCTGGACATCAACCGGCTGACCCCGACCAAGATTCGTGAACTCGCCGTTACCGGAGAGAAGGGGATGTTCTTGGTCAACTATCTGACCCAGGACCTTTACTTTTACGAAAACACCTACACCGCCGGAAATTGGGACAGCCTGGGCATCCTGAAGGGGGTGGGCGAAGGCAATATGGTGAAACTGACCGTCGCCCGGAAGGAGCCGCTGCGTGCCGAACTGGAAGCCTTTGTCCGAGCGGTGGAACGCGACGAAACGCCGCCGGTCAGCGGGGCAGCCGGGATGCGCGTGCTGGCCCTGGCCCTGCAATTGGTCGAATCGGGCAGGACGCACCGCGTCCTCGGGGTAGTGAGGAGGTAGGATGTTCGAGACGCTTCTGGAGGCCATCCGCCGTAAGGAAATCTCCGTAGCCGTCATTGGGCTGGGGTACGTGGGTCTGCCGGTAGCCTGCAAATTCGCCCAGGTCGGCTTCGAGGTCATCGGCATCGAGCGCAGCGCCGAGAAGGTGGCCCAGATTCGGCAGGGGCTTTTGCCCATTGGAGGAAAGGAACCGGGCCTAGCCGAACTCCTGCTGGAAGCGGTGCGTAGCGGGAAGCTGCGGGCCGAAAGCGACTATTCCGCCTGTCGGCTGGCCCGGGCTGTCCTCCTCGCCGTGGAGACGCCGGTGGACGAGATTACCCACCGGCCGGCCTATACCGCCCTCCGCGCCGCCCTGGAGTCGCTGGGGCCGCACCTTTCCCGGGGCACCCTGGTAGTGGTCGAATCCACCATCGCCCCCGGTACGATGGCCGGCCTGGTCCATCCCCTCCTGGAGCAGGCCTCCGGATTGAGGTCAGGGGAGGACTTTTACCTGGCCCATTGCCCCGAACGGGTAACGCCGGGAAAACTCCTCCATAACCTGGAGCATATGCCCCGCGTCGTCGGTGGGATGACGGCGGAGGCGGCCGCGCTGGCCGTGGAACTGTACCGCCCCATCGTCCGCGCCGCACTGGACGCCACCGACGCCCTCACCGCCGAGGTCGTCAAGACGGCCGAAAACGCCTATCGTGACGTGCAGATCGCCTTTGCCAATGAGGTGGCCTTGCTCTGCGAAAGCCTGGGGGCCAACGTCTGGCAGGTGCGCGAACTGGTCAACAAATGCCCCTACCGCGATATGCACTTGCCGGGAGCCGGCGTAGGTGGGCACTGCTTGCCCAAGGACCCCTGGCTCCTCCTGGCCCACGCTCCGCCAGCGTTTCAGCCGCGCCTGATCCCGGCTGCCCGTGCGGTAAACGAGGGGATGCCCCTGCACGTGGCCGAACTGGTGGTAGAGGGGTTACGGGAGGCCGGCAAAGAGGTGCGGGGGGCGCGGGTGGCCGTCCTGGGCTATGCCTTCCTGGAAAACTCGGACGACACCCGCCATTCTCCCAGCGCCGTGCTGGCGGGTCGGCTGCGGGAACGGGGGGCGGTGGTCGTGGTGCACGATCCCCACGTGCCGGAGCACCGGGGCGACCTCAGGGAGCGCCTGCGGGGCTGCGACGCGGCGGTGGTGATGGTGCGGCACGAGGAATATCTGCGCCTGGACCCCGAGGAACTGGCCGGCCTGTTGTCCCCGCCACCGGTGGTGGTGGACGGCCGGCACGTCTTTGCCCCTGATGCGGCCCGCTGGGTCTACCGTGGAGTGGGGGTTCCCCGGCACCCGCAACGTATGGGCGGATGACTCCAACTCACAGAACTTCTATCTCCCCCAGCATCCGGGCTACCTCCCTGGGCAGGACGGCCGGCTTTCTCCCTACCGCGTAGCAGGCCAGGAGGAGTTGCGCCGTGCGTTCCACCATCTCTACCAGGTTGGCCGCCCGGCGCAGGGTTCCCGCCACGACCACCACCCCATGGTTCTGGAGGATACAGGCCGGGCTTTTCTCCATCGCCTTCACCACGGCCTGCGCCAGTTCCTTCGTCCCCGGCATGACGAACGGCACCACCGGCACCTGGCCGAAGAAGGCCGCCTCGGTGGTGACCGGCAGGAAGGGCAGCCCGCTCAAGGCCAGGACGGTAGCGTAAGGTGCATGGGCATGGATAACCGCCCCCACTTCAGGCCGGGCCCGGTACAGTTCGGTGTGCATCGCCCGCTCCGATGAGGGGGCCGGCGCGCCTTCGTTCAGGACGTTTCCGGCAAAGTCTATGCGTACCATCATCTCCGGCCGCAGGTCGCCCTTGTACAGTTGACTGGGAGTGATCCAGCACTCTTCCCGACCGGCGATGCGCACACTCACATTCCCCCCGGTGGCGGTGATAAGCCCCAGCCGGTACAGTTCGCCGATCACCTGGACCATCTCCGGGCGCGGGTCTTCGGAACCCACCGGCGGCTGCCGGGAAGGTTCCGCGAGGGTGGAGAAATCTATACCGCCGGCTTCCTCCCGCGCCTCCGTATAAATGCGCACCAGGTCTCCCTGGATGCGTTGCAACCCCATCGCCACCCGCACGTCTCCGCTAAAGGCCAGTTTCCCACCCATCGCCGCCTTGGTGCCGCTCAACCGGCCGGTGAAGATGCCATCCAGCGTCTCGGCCGTCGCCTTCATCCGCACTTCGGCCGGCTCCGGCGGCGCCCCCACATCCGCGATCACCTGCCCCTCCCGAAAGCCGATGTAGAACTCCAGCCCCAGGTCGGTCAGCGTATAGTGGGTGATCACCCGACGCCTAGCGGCAAGGGCGTTGAGGGCAGCATCCTTGCGGACCTTTTCGCAGAAGAGGCGCAGGACCCGCTCGACCCGGCCTCGGCCACCCGGAGATGGAGCGGGCGGGGCCGGTTCGGCCGAAAGCAGGACCGTGGCCTGTTGCAGATCGCTCACGGCCGGCCCGGGCCGGGGCGAAAGCGCCTCCGGGACGGCCCGTTCGACCGGCCGGCGCGGTCCCTCCCAGGCAAAGCCCCCCAGCACCTCCGGGTTGAGGATGTGGTAGGGCTTTTCCCCGGCAAGCATCCGTTCGAGTTCCTTCACCACCATCCGTCCCTGATGGACGGCCACTTCCTCCGTGTTCCCGCCGATATGCGGTGTGGCGATAACGTTATCGAGCGCCAGGAGGGGATGGTCGGAGGCCGGCGGTTCGATGGAGAAGACGTCCAGCGCCGCCCCGGCCAGATGCCCGCTGCGCAACGCCTCCAGCAGGGCCTCTTCGTCCACCAAGGCGGCCCGCGCCGTGTTCACCAGAAACACTCCTGGCTTCATCCGGGCCAGCGCCTCCCGGCCGATGAGTCCCTGTGTCTCCTCGGTGACCGGAGCGTGCAGGCTAACGATGTCGCTTTCGGATAGAAGTGTCTCCAGGGAAACTGCCTCGGCATCCACCTCCTCGGCCTCTCCGGGGCGAAGGTAGGGGTCACAGGCCAGCAGGCGCACACCAAAGGGGGAAAGCCGTCGGGCCACGGCCCGCCCGACCGCTCCCAGTCCCACCAACCCCACCGTCTTGCCCCATAACTCCCGGCCCAGAAACGCTTCGTGAGCCTGGCCCATCCGGCTCAGGTCGCCGGCCTCCCCGCCGGGCCGATGGAGGAAACGATCCGCCGGGATCACTTTGCGGAGGAGCGCCAGCATCAACGCTACGGTGAGGTCGGCCACGGCATCGGCGTTGCGCCCCGGGGTATGGAGCACCGGGATGCCCAGCGCCGTGCAGGCGGCCAGGTCCACGTTGACCGCTCGGCCACGGCAAGAGACGATCACCCGCAAATCGGGCAGCCGCTCCAGGGATTCCAGGTCCACCACATCCACCTCGGTGACCAGGATATGCGTCCCCTGGAGCGCCTCCACCAGATCCTCCCCGGTCAGCACACGCAGCGTTTCCCGGTAAGGGGTGTACTTGACTTCGCCCAGCCGGCGCAGGTGGGCAAGGCTTTCTTCGTCCACCTGGGCGGTCACCAGCATCTTCGGCCGGAAGCGGGACGGGCGGGCCACGCCGGGCCGTTCGCCCTCCGCCAGGGTCTGCAGGATCAGACCGGATGCCACTTCGTGGGAAGAGACCTGGGATGCCCGAAGGTTCTGCCAGCCGGCATACACGCCGATATAGAGGTGCACGGCCTCTTCGTCCGGGACTACAGGGTGCGTACGGGACAATCTCTCACTTCCCTCGGCGAGGTCGCGGAAGATCCCTGCCCCGACGCCGGCACAGATGGCCGCACCCAGGGCGCTGGCCTCGGCCACTTCGGAAACGAAGATGGGCCGGCCGAGCACATCGGCCAGGAGTTGCCCCCAGAAGGGGCTTCGGCTCATCCCCCCGCTCAGGAAGACGGCGGACGGAGTGCCCGCCAGGGCGGAAATCTGCTCCAGGTTGGCCCGCAGGGCACAGGCCATCCCTTCCAGGACGGCCCGTGCCAGGTTTCGACGGCGGGAAAGGCCGTCGGCATCCCCCAGGAAATGGCAAAGGGTCAGGCTGCCCACCGGCAGGCCCATCGCACTGGCATGAAAGACCTGGGCCCCGAAGGTGGAAAGGAGTCCCCCGGCCCCCGGTCTGGAGCGGGCCGCCTCGGCCATCAGTTTGGCGACCGGGCGGGGCGAATCGGGGTAGAGGAGGCCGGCCAGCCACTCCAGCGGCTCGCCCATCGCCCCGGCATTGCTCTCCAGCACCCATCGGCCGGGCAGGACGTGCAGCCCGGTCCAGAGGCGACGGTTGGGGTCCAGCATCGGCCGGTCCACAACCATCTGAATCGGCGCAGTCGTCCCGGCGATGAAGGCGGCCTCCCCAGGCCGGAGCGTGCCCAGCCCCAGGAGGGCGCATGGGGTATCGGCCCCGCCCATGGCGACGGGGATGCCCGGAGGCAGGCCGATTTCCTGGGCAGCGGAAGGGACGAGTTTCCCCAGGAGCGTCCCGGAGGGAAGGACCGGCGGGAAGAGGGAACGGGGTAGGCCAAATTCGTCTATTCGGTCCCACATCCATTCCCGGCGTTGCAGATCCAAGACCATGCTTTCGCCGGCCTGGGAGAAATCGGTCGCCACCTCTCCGCAGAGCAGAAAAGTCACCCAGTCGCCGATGGAGAGGGCCTGAGCGCCCTCCAGCCAATCCGGGTGGTGCGCGGCCAGCCATGTCAGGCGAGGCAGAAGGAAGACGGGAGAGGGCCAGCGTCCGGTGTCCCGATAGAAAGCCTCGCCGCATTCGGCGGCCAGCGCCATCGCCTCGGTCGAGGCGCGGGCATCGCGGTTCGGCACAGCAAAGACGGCCCGCCCATCCCGCAGGAGGACCAGGTTGTGGCGCATCGAGGTGACGGCAACGCCGGCTACCTCATCCGGGTTGTTGGCCGTTTTTTGTAAAACTTCCCGCGCGACCTCGACCAGCAAAGCCCGGTTCCGCTCTACGTCGAAATCGTATGCCCATCCCCCTGCCCCGGAAACAGGGGGATGTCGCCAGGGGCGAACGGCGACCGTCGTCCGTCCACTTTCCACATCCACCAGCAGGGCCCGGGCGGAGCCGGTTCCGGCATCCAGCCCCAGAAGATACATGCCCATCGGAATCCTCCTACGGCGCATAGCCGTGGGCGCGATACCACTCTACCGCCTTGCGCAACGCTTCCCGCGCCGGGGCGAAGGTGTAGCCGAGTTCCCGCACGGCTTTGGCCGGACTGAACCACTCGGAGCGACGGGAGAGGCGTACCTTCTCCGGCGTGGCCGTGGGGATGCGGCGCAGGCCCAGGCGGCAAAGCGCGACATCCGTGTGGGCCCAGCCCTGGGCAACCCAGTGGGGGATGCGCAGGCGCACCGGCGGCCGGCCCGAAACCTCGGCCAGAAGGTCCAACACCTGCTTCAGCGTCAGGTTTTCCCCGCCCAGGATGTAACACTCCCCCACCCGCCCTCGCTCGGCCGCCAGGAGGTGGCCGGCCGCTACATCCTCCACATCCACGATGTTCAGCCCGGTGTCCACATAGCCGAACATCCGCCCGTTCAGGAAATCCACGATGATCTGGCCGGTTGGGGTGGGTTTGTGATCCCCCACGCCCACCGGCGTGCTGGGGTTGACGATCACCACAGGAAGCCCCTGCCGGGCAAACTCCAGCGCCACCTGCTGGCCCAGAAACTTGGAACGCTGGTAGGGACCGATCTTGTCCTCCAGCGTGCTGGGCGTGTCCTCGGTCGCGGGGAGACGGTCCCGGCGGACTCCCAGGGCGGCGATGGAACTGGTGTGGACGATGCGGCGGACACCCATTTCCCGCGCTACCTCCAGGACGCGCCGTGTGCCCTCCACGTTCGTGCGGTCAAAGTCCTCCCAGCGGTATCCCCAGAAGGCATAGAGCGCCGCTAGGTGAAACACCCAATCGCAGCCCTCCATCCCGCGGCGGAGGCTCTCTGCATTCTCCAGGCTGCCCTCGATCCGCTCCACGGGCAGGCCGTCCAGCTGGCGGGTATCGGCACCGGGACGGACCAGGGCGCGCACCGTATGGCCGGCCTCGACGAGTTTCCGTACCACGGCGCCACCGATGAAGCCGGTTCCTCCGGTGACAAAGGCCTTCATCGCTTTTCCTCCTCTCGGTCGAGTTCCTGTAACAATTCCCCAACGAAGTTGGCGGCCCGCTCCATTGCCGAGGCCGAAACAGAATCGGCCGTATCGTCGGTGCGATGCCAGTGGGGCAGTGCCCCCGTTGCCGGATCGCGGCCGGCGATGCAGATCGCCCGATAGCCCCGGTTGCGCAGGGTGCGCACCTCGTCCTCCATCGTCATCTGTGCCGGGTGTACGCCCGGATTAGGCCATCGGGCTGCGACGCGCTCGGCCAGAGAAAGCAGGTGGGGGTCGGGCCGGTAGGGAAAACACAACCCCTGCCGGGTGAGGTAGACGATCTCGCCGCCGCCCACCCCTTCCAGGTCGAAGAAGGCCGCATCGCGCAACAGGGGGCCGTGTTTCCGCAGGAGCGTCTTCACCCCCTGATGGTCGGTCTCCTCGGCCCCGGTAAAGGCCAGCCAGACCTCGGTCTGGCGAAGTGGCCGGCCCATCAGCCGGGCGGCGATTTCCAGGGCCACGGCGACGCCGCTGGCGTTGTCGTGGGCGCCGGGGGAAAAAGGTGTGCGCATGTCTCGCACGAGGGTGACCGCCGTGCCGAGGATGTAGGCAAAGGGAAGGAAGGCGGCCCACTTCACCCAGACCGGCCCGCCCAGGAGGGCACCCAGGAGGAGCAACCCGCCGAAAAGGGCCAACAGGCTCAGCGTCAGCCAGGTCAACGGCTCCAGGTAGCGCACGGCCGCCGATTGCCAGGCCAGGCGACAACGGTTGGTATCCAGGTGGGTCAGCACCACCGCCCGTCGGTGGACCTCTCCGGCCGGCTCAAGGCGCACCAGTACATTCCGACTGGTCACCTGGGGCAAGAGCGGCCGCAGGGGGCTATCCGAGTGGGTGATGGCCCACCACAGCAAAAACGGGGTGGAAAGAGCCAGACCGGCGGCCACCCAGCGCAGCGCCGCCCCGTCTGCGATGTAGAGGACCAAGGCCAGCAGGGCGAGCGCGTCCACCGCCAGCGGAAACATGTTCTGGTCGGCAACGGCCCGGAAGGTTTGCCGTTCGGGACAGTGTCCCAGGCCGGCCAGTTGACCGGCCACGTATTCGGCCGCGGCGGCCTCGCCGGGCGTGCCGGTACCGCGCGGGCCGATCTCGTCGGCCAGGGCGAACAGATGTTCCTTCATCATGGGGTGAGGGCATGCCTGATCAATTCCGCGCTCTGGGCCCATACGCGCCCCCGCAAACGGGTTGCCTCCTCCATCACTTCCTCGAAGGCGGTGAGGATTTGGTTGACCTCCTTCTCGCCGATGATGAGGGGCGGCAACAATTTGATGATGTTGATGCCGGGGCCGCCGACTTGCACCAGAATATGGTGGTCGCGCATGAGGGCCATGACCACCAGTTGGGCAAACATCCCCTTTTCCGCCGCCTCCGCCGCTGCCCAGGCGGCCTTCAGGGTAAGGGCACGGGGCGGGCGGAACTCGATGCCGATCATCAGCCCCCGGCCGCGCACATCGGCGATCATCTCGTAGCGTTTCTGAAGCGCCTTCAGGCCGCCCAGCAGCCGTTCGCCCATCGTTGCGGCCCGCTCGATGAGGCGCTCTTCGTCCAGGACGTGGAGGGTGGCCAGGCCGGCGGCCATCGCCAGTTCGTTCTGGCCGAAGGTGGTCGAGTGCACCTGACAGCGCTTCAGGTTGCTGAAGGTCTTTTCGTGGATGTCGCGCCGGGTGATTGTCGCGCTCACCGGGGCATAGCCGCCGCCGAGGGATTTGGCCAGCGTGACGATGTCCGGCTCCAGTCCCCAGTGTTCCGAGGCCAGAAAACGCCCGGTGCGCCCCATGCCGACCTGGACCTCGTCGCAGATGAAGAGGGTGCCGTACTTCCGGCAGAGACGCTGGGCTTCGGGCAGGTAGTCATCGTTCGGGATGTACACGCCCTTGCCCTGAATCGGCTCCACAATAAAGCCGGCCACATCCCCTTTGCGCAGTTCCCGCTCCAGGGTTTCCAGGTCGTTCATCGGCACCATATCGAAGCCGGGCATCAGCGGCTCAAACCCCTCGCGGAAGGCGGCTGCCCCATTGAGCGAAAGCGTCCCCAGCGTCAGGCCGTGGAAAGCGTGGTCCAGGTAGAGCATCCGGGGACGGCGGGTGGCCGCGCGGGCGAACTTGACGGCCGTCTCCACCGCCTCGGCCCCGGAGTTGGCGAAGAAGACGGCTTCCAGGCCGGGCGGCATCCGCCGGACCAGCGCCTCGGCCAGCAGGCCGGCCAGCAGCGGACAATCCATCTTCACCAGGCTGGGGCGATCCAGGTCCAGGAGTTCGCGGATGGCCGCCTTGATGACGGGATGGCCACGTCCCAGGTTGTAGACACTATAGCCGGAGAGGAGGTCCAGATAACGCTCCCCCCGGTCATCCCACAGGTAGGCCCCTTCACCGCGCACCCAGGTTTTGTCGAAGCCGATGATCTCCAGGGCGCGAAGCAGTTTAGGGTTGACGTAGCGCTGATGTAGGAGGACACGCTCTTTCTGCCGTTCGGCGATCTGCTGGGCCAGGGAGAAAGCCATGAGACACCCTCCTGGGCATCGGTCTAGATTTCCAGTTCTAACTCGGCCGCCGTCTGCGGCAAGGGCCGGACGGAGTTCGGGTCGAGGCCGAGGGTGGCGAAGTAGCCGGAGGCCATCGCCTCCTCGTCGAGCGTAACGCCGGCCACCGGCCCGGCTCCCTGGGGTGGCTCGCCGCGCTCGCGGGCCGGAAGTTCGAAGCGCGGCGGCAAGCCCTCCCGAGCGTTGAAGGCGTGGCGGAGCACCTGGATACGCCGGCCGATGCGCAGGAACTCGGCCTCGTCCAGATCCCAGCCGGTAGCGGCGTTGAGCCAGGCCAGAAAAGGCGGCTCCCCCATCTGGAGGGCAAACTGGCAGAGGCCGAGGGCATCAAAGGCCCGCAGGAGAGAGATGACGACGGCCATGACGGGGCCTTTGGCCGCATAGTCGTATCGGCCGGCCGGCCGAAGCCCCTGCAGGGCCAGGTAGGGGGCATAGGCTTTGAGTTCGGACATGCCGGACTGGGTGGCGGTGTGTCGGCCCGGAGCGGGGTCTACCATATACCCCAGAGCGACGCCCGGCTCATAGATGCCCCGGTGCATGGGCAGTTCCTGCCCGCCGGCATGCATCGCCGCTTCGCCGGCCTTTGGCCCCAACCGTCGGGCAGCCCGCTTCACCCCGTCGGCCAGCCAGTCTCCCAGGCCGGGAGCCCGCCGGGCGATGCGCCCGACGAGTTCGACCAGGAGGTCGCCGTCGCCCCAGCGCAGGGCGAGTTCCCCGGCCAGATCGGGCGGGAGCCAGCCTCGCTCGGCCGCTTCCAGGGCGAAGGCAATGGCCACGCCGGCCGAGATGGTGTCCAGGCCGGCGCGGTTGCAAAGTTCGTTGCAGCGCATCACCGCCCCCAGGTCGTCGTTCAGGAGGAGCGGGCCGAAGGCGGCCAGCGTTTCGTACTCGGGCTTGTGGCCGCTGCCGCCATCAGGGAGGCGGGCGATGGCTCCACAGGCGACCGGACAGGAAGAGCAAGCATAGGGCCGGAGGTTGTGGCGGATGACGGCTTCATCGCTCAGCCGGCCGGAGCGTTCCAGGGGAAAGTCGCGGAAGCCGATGCCCAGCCAGTTGCGCACCGGCGTGTCGCCCAGTTCGACGAGGGCTGCCGTTCCGGCTGCGGTACCGTAGCGCCGGAAGGAGTCGATCACCAGCGAGGTCGGTCCGCCGCTCATCCGGGCGCGCAGGCGACGGGCCAGGGGCAGGAGGCGCAGGAGAAAGGCCGGCATCAGGGGTGTCCAGCGGGACGGCCGGCGACGAAAGAGCCGGCGGTAAGCAGAGGCGGCGGCCCGAAAGGCCTCCGGCTCGGCCAACGGCGGACGCTCTTTGCCCCGGGCGGCGACGGCCTTGAGGCGCTTGGACCCCATGACGGCGCCCAGCCCGCAGCGGGCGGCAATACGTCCTCCGTCGTCCACGATGCCGGAGATGAGGGAAAGGCGCTCGCCGGCCGGCCCGATGCAGGCCGCCCGTACCTCCGGGGAGGTCGCCTCCCGGATGGCCTCCTCGGTCTGCACCGTGTCCAGCCCCCAGAGGGCCGAGGCGTCCCGAATTTCCACCTGCCGGCCGTCAATGTAGAGGTAGACCGGTTGCTCGGAGGCGCCGACGACAAAGAGGCCGTCGTAGCCTGTGCCACGCAGGGCCGGGCCAAAGTTTCCGCCGCAGTTGGCCTCGCCCCATCCCCCCGTCAGCGGCGAACGGGCCACGACCATGAACCGCCCGCCGAACGGCGCGCCACTTCCGGTGAGCAGACCCGGCAGAAAGCCCAGGATGTTCTCCGGACCGAGGGGGTCGGCGCCGGCCGGCATCCGCTCGTAAAAGATGGCCACGCCCAGGCCGTAGCCGCCCAGAAAGCGGCGATACATCGCTTCCGGCAGCGCTTCTTCGCGGACTTCACGGGTGCTCAGGTTGACCCAGAGGACGCGCCCCCAGAAACCAAAGGACATAGCCTACCTCATTCGGACGGGATCAGGGTCGGGTGCGGTCTGGCAGGATAGGCAGGTAGAGAGAATAGAGGCGAGGAAGAACGAGCAGGCGGACCGGAACCTGCACCTGCGTTCCTCCTCCCTCTACGGAAAGCGTCGCGGTATAGAGGCCGGGGGAAAGGAGGGCAGCCGGCTCGGTCAAAGAGAGGTTCGGCCGTCCGGGGGTCGTCCCGGAAAAGACATCCAGGGCCAGCCAATCCTGGTCGACGGCGGCTTGCCAGGATACCGGGCCGTTGCTCCCGTTCACCCGCAACGTATAACGCCAGGGCTGCCCAGGGATCCGGCCTTGCCCCAGAACGAAAAAAACCTGCCCGGGGAGGACAGAGAGCGGGGAAGAAACCGGTTGTTCCCGGAGGAGGATGTCGTCCTCCGAGCGCATCACATTTCCCTGGGCATCCCGCAGTTCGGCATAGACGATCTTGGGGCCGTCTCCGGGGGCGAGTTCCCAGGTTAGAGAAGGGCGGTAGGGCTGCCAGTCGCTCCAATTGATCCGGTCATTGCTCAGGCGCATCTCTCGGGCCCAACCCGAACCGTAGAGGTAGAGGGGAACCTGTCGGGTGGTCGTGGAGTAGGCTTCCAGGGCGATGACCAAGGGATAGGTATCCCAACGGCTACCCATATCCATCGTCCAGTAATATTCATAGCCCCAGGTTCCGCCGGGGTAGGTATCGTCTGGCTGGAAGGCGTAGCCGATGCCGGCCTCGCAAAGTTCTGCGTTCAAGAGGTTGCTCCGGTGGCGTGGGCTTTCCAGCCAGGCAGCCAGCACCTCCTCCGGTGTGGCATAGCCGGCGGCGATGTTTTCGGCCAGCACCTGCCAGGTCCCATACCCGGCGGCCTCGATGCGTTCCCAGGGGGAGGAGCCATCGCTCCCCCGGTGGCTAAAGTAATCTTCCTGCGCCATGCTCAGGGCATGGGCGCGGGCAGTCCTGGAGAGTAGAAGATCGGCCTTGAGGGGAGGGATACCCCGTTCCCATCGGGCCTGGTTCACCAGGAACAGGAGGCGTCGGGCCATACGAAGTGAAGAGACCGGAATTGACCCAAGGAGGACGGCCGGTCTCTTGTCCGATAGGCCGGAGGGGGGCGTACCCATCGCTCCTGTCCGAACCGGCTCTATCAGGGCCAGGAGGCCCAGCACCCATATCCACAGAATAAACCGCTTCCGGGAGGCGGTTGGCATCGGTTCTCTCCTGTACGACTTTCCCGTCCTGAAACGGCTCAGCCTAGAGACATGTCTCTTGCCCACTGATTGGCCCATACTCCGGGTAGAATATATGACCTGTGCGGGAAAAACGGCCTGAACGGCGGTAATCATTTTACCACAAAACAGGGGAAAATTCAAATCATCTCGCACATACAATTCCGCTGTTTGTCCTCTATATACCCTCGGTGTAGAGCAGATAGGCAGTTACCCCATCCCGGCAGGGGGACTTATCCGGCAGAATTGGAGTTTCCCTGTTCCGGCGATTTTTCCGGGATCAGGCATGCCGGTTACCGACCTGTTACAAGGTGCTAACGAGTTGCTGCCGGATTCCGGCTAGAATAGGGCTACCTGAAGAAAACGGAACGGCAGGGAGTTGTCGGGCCGGGGAGCATCCGAAGGGAGGTTCAAATTTTGGAGGGTTTTGCCAGGAAGAAAACGGCAGGAAAGTCCCCGCCCCTTTCCTACCCGTTATTCGTCTCCCTTCTTGCGGGAGGGCGATGCAAGAGGAAGCAAGGATAGGGGAAGCCTACGCCGGTCTGGAGGCTGCATATGTATACGGGGATACAACTCTACCGGCAGATGGATGCCTGTGCCGGCCGGTTGGGAACGGCGGCGATGACCACAGTCCTGGTAATAGACGATGATCAGTTTGTCCAGACCGGCCTGGAGCAACTGCTCCGGGCCCACGGCTATAAGGTCATCACCGCGGCCGATGGACAGGAAGCGTTGGAACGGATCGAACGGGAAGCACCGGACCTGGTGCTGACCGACCTGCGGATGCCCGGGATGGACGGGTTGGAAGTCCTGCGTCGGGTCAAGGTTCGGTTTCCCCATATGGCGGTCATCCTTCTCACCGGCTACAGCACCTTGGAAAGTGCCATCCAGGCCATACGCCACGGAGCCGACGATTACCTCCTCAAGCCCTGCCGAGAGAAAGAACTGCTTGAGCGCATTCAGGCCGCCATAACCCGCCGGGAGATATTCTTTCGGCTCTCTCGGGTCGAGGAAAACCTGCCGGCCATCGCCGCCTTGGTGAATGCCACCGAAGCCCGCGATCCTTACACCCGGGGCCACTCGGAGCGTGCCGCCCACTATGCAGCCCTTCTAGCCCGGGAGGTTGGGATACCCCAGGAGGAAATCCGGGTGCTCTGGCTGGCTGGCCTGCTCCACGACATCGGCAAGATCGGGGTACGCGACGCCATCCTCTACAAACCCGGTCCACTGGACGCAGAGGAATACCGGCGGGTGCAGGAACATCCCGTCCTAGCGGCTCAGATTCTTAGGCCCATACCGGGGTTGCGCAAGGTGGTGCCCATTGTCCTGTACCACCATGAACAGTACGACGGGAGTGGCTATCCCGACGGTCTGGTCGGAGAGGAGATTCCCCTGGGAGCCCGCATCCTGGCCGTGGCAGACGGTTTCGAGGCGATGACTTCGGCGCGGGCTTATCGGCCGGCCTTTACCCTGGAGGAGGCACTGGAGAGGCTGGAGCAGAACAGCGGAACCCAATACGATCCGTACCTCGTCCAGGTCTGGATCCGCCTGGTCCGCGAGGGTCGCTTGCTCCCTCCTCCCGAGAGCGCCACCCCGCCATAACTTGCTTCCAACCGGTTAGAAGGGCCCTGTGCTCCTCCGGTGAAGACAGGGAATAGGGGAGAACCGGCGGTTTGCCCCGCGCTATAAGGGGGAACCGGGTAACGCTGCCCGGATGCGGACGCGCAACTCGTTCAGAGAAATCGGCTTCAGGAGATAGTCTGAGGCTCCGGCCTCCAGGCCGCGTAGGCGGTCCCCTTCGCTTTGGCGGGCGGTGAGGAGCAGAATGGGTACGGTCGAAAGCTCGCGCATGCGCCGGCAAGTTTCCCAGCCATCCATATCGGGCATCAGCGCGTCCAGGATGACCAGGTCGGGGCGCTCCTCCCGGAGAAGGCGTAACCCTTCGGGGCCATCCTGGGCAGTAATGACGCGGTAGCCATCGGCTTCCAGGACGGCTTGCAGGCTTTTGCGGACGTAGGGGTCATCGTCCACGACCAGGATACAGGCCTTCGCTTGGGCCATTTCCTACCCTTGGGCGATCAGGGCCGGAAGAGTGATGGTAAAGGTAGTACCCCGGCCGGTCTCGCTGTCTACCTCGATCGTGCCCCCATGTTCTGAGATAATACCGTAACAACTCCACAGGCTCATCCCGCTGCCGTTGCGTTTGGTCGTTACAAACGGTTCAAAGAGGCGCTCCTGGATTTCTTCCGGGATGCCCGGTCCGGTATCCCGGATGGAAAGGCGCACCTGTTCCCCCTCCTGCCAACCCCGCACTTCCAGAAGTCCCCCCTGGCCGGCCATCGCCTCGGCTGCGTTGAGGAAGAGGCGCATCAGGACATCTTCGATCTGGGGAGGCGAGGCCATCACTCGGGGAAGGTTTTCCGGCAAGTCTACGTAGATTTCGATGTGCTCGGCCAGCAGGCGGTTGCGCAGGAGGGAAAGGGCTGCTTCCACGACCTCGCCCAGATTGCAGGGATGTCGGGCCGCCTCGTGTTCCCGGGAGAAGGAGAGCATCTTACGCACCGTGTTATGGATGCGCTCGAAGCCGACCTCGACCAGGTGAATCAGTTCCTGGTTGGGGTCATCGGGGGGGAAGCGGTGGGAAAGAAGGGCCAAGAAGTTTTTGATCCCCTCCAGGGGGTTATTGATCTCATGGGCCACGCAAGCGGCCAGGCGGCCGGTGGCGGCCAATTTCTCCGAACGCACCAGATAGTCCTGGGCTTTGCGCAGTTCTTCCAGCCTCCGGCGCAGTTCGGCAAGGAGTCGGCCGTTTTCCACAATCATGGCCGCATGGCCGGCCAGGATGGAAAGGAAAAGGGCATCCTCCGGGGTGAAAGCGCCCACCTGCCTGCTCTCCACGCTCAGGGTGCCCACTTTGCGTCCGCCTACTTCCATCGGGGTGATCAAGAGGGAACGGTAGGATGGGGGAGTGCGTCCGGGCAGAAAGCGGGGATCCCGGGTTACATCGTCCACACAGATGGTCTGCCCTTCCAGGAGGGACCTTCCGGCCAGGCCGACTCCCAAACGCATCCGCACCCAACTGTCGCGGGAAAGGAAGGCGTGAAAGGCCCCCATCGGCACCAGGAGTTCATCGTTATGCTTTTCCAAAAGGTGGATGACCCCGGCCTCGGCGGCAGGGATGTTCTCCACCACGGCCTGGATAATCATCCCCAGCATCTCTTCCATGGAAGCAGGCCGGGATAAGGCCCGGGTGATCTGGAGCAAAGCCTCGTTCTCTCGCAGGTAGCGGCGGCCTTGCCGGCGCTCGGCCTCCAGTTCCAGAAAAAGGACGATTTCCTCCCCCTCTTCCCGCAGACGCTCCTGCTCTGCCTGACCCGGAGGCACGGAAAACCCCAGAATAAGGGTTCCCAGGAAATGGGTCTGTTGCCGGAGAGGAAGGACCAGTGTAGCGGAGATATCCTGTTTGCTCCATATTCCGGGGCTTTCCCCGGTGAAGAGGGTTGGCCGGACAAGTTCCCTGAAGCGGGGCCACAACTCCATCAGGGCCTCCTCCCTTTCGGCCGGCCCCAGACGGCATACCACTTCCGGCTTTCCCTTCCCGTTTTCCAGGATCACCAGCCCGGCCTGAGCAGCCGTGTTCTGGGCAAGCCTTCCGAGACTCCGTTCCAAAAGCAACCGGACCGGGGAATCACCTTCCCTTTTCAACCCAACGACCATCTGAGGCAGAATTTCCTGCCAGCCCTCGGGCTCCATCGCTCTCTGCCTAAAATTCTAGCCGCCGTCTTTCGACGCTGGTATTATATCCCCACAGTCCCCGGCTGTCAATCCCAATGGCATTTTGGGATAGCGCAATAAGTCCACTGATGGTCAAGTTCACGACTCCGGCTGCCCTCTTCGGCGGCCCAAAGCCCTGCAGAGTGGGGCGACTGCCGAAATCTGGGGCCCCTGGTGGGGGACCCGTCGACTTATTGCGCTATCCCCATTTGCCAAAGCGGAACAGGCGTGCTATAATGGGTTTGAACCTTATTGCTATCGAGGTATGCCGGGAGCGATTGCGTGCCCTCGGCGCGTGCTCTTCCTCTACGCTGTATCAGGTGGTCGAAAATGGGAACGGCCAGGAATGAACGAGTGGGTAGAACGAAGCATCGCTATCGCCAATAGCCCGGGGTACCTGGACAAACTCCTCCAAGCCTATGTCCTCCATCGTCATCCGTGGCGCAAGAGAACATAACCTGAAAGGTGTGGACGTCACCATCCCCCGCAACCGCTTCGTCGTTTTCACCGGCGTCTCCGGTTCGGGGAAGTCGTCGCTGGCCTTTGATACGCTTTATGCCGAGGGTCAGCGACGCTACGTCGAAAGCCTCTCGGCCTATGCCCGGCAGTTCCTGGAGCAGATGGAAAAGCCCCGGGTGGACTATATCGCCGGCCTCTCGCCGGCCATCGCCATCGAACAGAAGTCGGCGGCCAAGAACCCCCGCTCCACCGTGGGCACCGTCACCGAAATCTATGATTACCTGCGCGTCCTCTACGCCCGCGTCGGCATCCCTCACTGCCCCTCCTGTGGCCGGGAGATCGGTTTGCAGACGGTCCAGCAGATGGCCGATCGGGTGCGTCTGCTCCCTTCCGGAACCCGCTTCCAGGTGCTCGCTCCCCTGGTGCGGGAGCGCAAGGGGGAGTACCGCGACCTCTTCGAGACGGTCCGTACTCAGGGGTTTCCCCGCATCCGGGTAGACGGCGAAATCCTCAGCCTGGACCGCCCGATCGCTCTGAGCAAAAAAGTCAAACATAACATCGAGGTGGTGGTGGACCGGCTTCAGATTCCGGAGGGGATAGACGAGGCCTTCCTGGGCCGGCTGAACGATTCGCTGGAGACGGCGCTCAAACTTTCGGACGGCCTGGTGCTCATCGCGCCGGAGAAAGGAGAACCCCTCCTCATGAGCGAGAAGAACGCTTGCCCGGAGTGCGGCTTCAGCATGCCGGAACTCACCCCCCAGCTCTTCTCCTTCAACTCACCCCAGGGGGCCTGCCCGCGCTGCGCCGGATTGGGCACGGTGATGGAGGTAGACCCCGAACTGGTGGTAGGCGACCCGACCCGGAGCATCCACGACGGGGCCATCCGCTACTGGGGCGTCATGCGGGAGAAAAAGGACTCCTGGGCCTACCACTGCCTCCTCTCCATCGCCCGCCAGTACGGCTTCAGTCTGGACACGCCTTGGCAGGAGTTGAGCGAGGAGCAACGTCGCGTCGTCCTCTACGGCTCGGCCGGCCGGCGGGTGCACTTTACCTGGGAGGGAGAGACCGGCCGGGGCGAATTTTACCGCCCCTGGGAAGGGGTCATCCCCGAGATTGACCGGCGCTACCGCCAGACCTCCTCCCAGGGTATGCGCGAATGGTATGCCCGCTTTATGAGCGCCCTCCCTTGTCCCCAGTGCCGCGGGGACAAACTCCGCCGCGAGGCGCTGGCGGTAACGATAGGGGGCTATTCCATCCGCCAGGTGACCGCCCTTTCCATCACCCAGGCGCTGGAATGGGTCGAGGGGCTGATGTCCGGAGAACAGGCCCTCAGCCCTTACCCGCTGGAAATCGCTGGCGAGATTCTCAAGGAGATCCGCGAACGCCTGGGCTTCCTGGTCAACGTGGGGCTGAACTATATCACCCTGGACCGTGCTGCTCCCACCCTCTCCGGCGGGGAAAGCCAGCGCATCCGCCTGGCCAGTCAGATCGGGTCCGGCCTGGTCGGAGTGATGTACATCCTGGATGAGCCGACCATCGGACTCCACCCCCGCGACAATCGCCGTCTCCTGGATACTCTTTTCCGTCTGCGTGACCTGGGCAACACCGTCATCGTTGTCGAGCACGACCTGGACACCATGCGGGCCGCCGACTGGATCGTGGACTTTGGTCCGGGGGCCGGTGCCCACGGTGGGGAAATCGTTGCCGCCGGCCCGCCGGAGCAAATCATGCGTAACGGGTCCTTGACCGGCCTCTATCTCGCCGGAGCCCTCCGGATCCCTATCCCGGAGCAGCGAAGGCCCCTGCGTGAGGAATGGCTGGTGCTGGAGGGGGCCTGTCACAACAATCTGAAGGATATTACCGTCCGCTTTCCTCTAAGCACCTTTATCTGCGTTACCGGCGTCTCCGGCTCGGGCAAATCCTCCCTCATCGCCGAGACGCTCTACCCCGCCCTGGCCCAGCGCCTGCACCGCGCCCGCCTCAAGCCCGGTCCCTTCCGGGCCATACGGGGGCTGGAGTATGTGGACAAGGTCATCCAGATCGACCAGCAGCCGATCGGGCGGACCCCCCGTTCCAATCCGGCCACCTACGTCGGCCTCTTTGACGAGATCCGTCGGCTTTTCTCTCTTACTCCGGAGGCCCGGATGCGGGGATACCGGCCGGGACGCTTCTCCTTCAACGTTCGGGGAGGACGTTGTGAGGCTTGCCAGGGCCATGGCCAGGTCAAGATCGAGATGCACTTTCTTCCCGATGTCTGGGTGACCTGCCAGGTCTGCAAGGGCCGACGCTACAACCGCGAGACGCTCCAGGTACGCTACAAGGGCAAGAACATCGCCGAGATACTGGACATGGAGGCCCAGGAGGCGTTGGAGTTCTTCCGGGCACATCCCCCGATCCGGCGCATCCTCCAGACATTGGTCGACGTGGGGTTGGGCTACATCCGGCTGGGCCAGCCGGCCCCGACCCTCTCCGGTGGGGAAGCCCAGCGGGTGAAACTGGCCAAAGAACTCTGCCGGGTGGCCACAGGCCGCACCGTCTACTTTTTGGACGAACCGACCACGGGACTTCACCCGGCCGACATCCGGAAACTCCTGGAAGTGCTCCACCGCCTGGTGGATGCCGGCAACACGGTGGTGGTGATCGAACATAACCTGGATGTGGTGAAGACAGCCGACTGGATCATCGACCTGGGGCCGGAGGGGGGGGAAGACGGAGGATACGTGGTGGCCGAGGGCCGGCCGGAAGAGATCATCGCGGTGGAAACCAGCCATACCGGCCGGATGCTGGGCCCGGTGCTGAGATGAAGCGGGAAGACCCGGTAAACAAGCTGGAGGAGGCAGTAACTATGGAGCGCAGTCGTATCAAAAATCTGTCCTACATCACCCATATCGGCCACTGGCCTTCTATCTTTCAACGAGGCATTTTATCCCATGAGCGGGTTGAAAGAGAAAAATCCATTTACGCCCATATACGATCCTGAAGTCGTTGCCCGGCGCGCTGAACGACGTACCCCAGATGGCCGAAGTCTGCGGACTTTTAGCCGCGACATCCCATGTCTATTCGAGAAGAAAGCCGACGAGATCGCCGTCGTTGCCAGCCGGCCGGATATTCTCAATCGCTCTGATATCTGGATCACGACGGGCGGCGCTGCCAGTCGTCAGTCCGAAATTCTACCCAAGACAGAGGGACTGAAGCCGATATCGCAAATGCAGGCCATTTTGCATAAGGAATGGTGGTCCGATGTGGACGGATCGAAGAATCAGATAATGGCCGAATGTCTGCTGCCTGATATGGTCCCCCAAAAATTCTTGCAGACGATTCACATAGTTAGCCTTGAAGTCGCCAAACGAGTCCAAGAATTGCTCCCGGAGAGGGATGTCCAGATCGTTCCCGAACCCTGGACCATTGGAGAGATCGGGCCAGTATCGAGGGCATTGTGAAAGGGCTGGGGTGGTTACAGGAAAACTACCGTAAAGAAGGGATCGAATCTCTGGCTATCCCGGCCCTGGGATGCGGGTTGGGTAGCCTGGAATGGCGGGTTGTCGGCCCATTGCTTTGTCGGCATCTGGTCGTTTTAGACATCCCGGTGTGGCTTTACCTGCCGACAGAGAAGGAGACCCATCCGAACAATTGACAAGCGAGTATCTTCTTGCCCAGGAGGGGTAAGTTGATCATCCGCCAGGTCGCGTGTCGGTCCATCCTCACCCGGAGCGGCATCGAGGGCATCGACTATGTCATCAACCCCTATGTCGGCTGTGCCCACGGTTGTATCTACTGTTACGCCTCCTTCATGAAGCGCTTTACCGGCCACGGCGAACCCTGGGGGACCTTTGTGGACGTGCGGATCAACGCCCCTGAGGTGCTGGCCCGACAGATTCGGCGTGCCCGGCCGGGCCTCGTCTCTCTCAGTTCGGTCACCGATCCCTATCAGCCGCCGGAAAAGTGCTACGCCATTACACGGGCCTGCCTGGAAGTGCTGGCCGGAAGCACATTCCCCGTCTCCATCCTCACCAAATCGGCGCTGGTCCTGCGCGACCTGGACGTGATCGGCCGATTTCGGGAGGTCGAGGTGGGCTTGACCATCGTAACGCTGGACGAGGACCTGCGCCGGCGCTTTGAACCCCGGGCCTCGTCGATCGCCGAGCGGCTGGAGGCGCTGGCGACATTGTCCGCTGCCGGCATCCGTACCTGGGCGTTTTGCGGACCGCTGCTGCCGATGCTTTCCGATGGAGAGGAACAGATCGATGCCCTTTTCCGCCGGCTGAAGGAGGCCGGTGTATCTCGCCTCCTGGTGGATAGCCTGAACCTGTGCGGGGCGGCGTGGGGACGGGTGCACAGGGTACTGGCGGCACACTACCCGGACCTCATCGGGTTTTACCGGGGACTGCGGGCCGACCGGCGGCCTTACCACCGGGCCCTGCTGGAACGGGCCTATCGGATCGCCTCCCGTTACGACCTTTCTGTGCTGTAGGTCGGGCCGGCAACCGACCCCGGGCTTTGCGGTTCTCGTCGGCCTGCCAGGGCTTGGCATTTTGCCTGAAGGGGTCCCATCCCCGCCGGCAGGGGGGACAGGGTGGGTTTTGCCGGCCGACCTCTTGGGGTCTCTTCCCTGCACCCCCCACCGGGAGACATTGGATGCCCTCGGACCCCTTGCACGTAGGGGCGCAATCGAATTGCGCTCCTCCTCCTTTTGCGCTCAATCCCCCAGCACGATCGCCGCATCGGCCGGCATGCCGGGTTTGAGCAGGTGCTCTGGGTTCGGGACGCGCACGCGGACGGCATAGACCAGATGGATGCGTTCCTTCTCCGTCTGCACATCCTTGGGGGTGAACTCGGCCCGGGGAGAGATATAGACCACTTCACCCCAAAAGAGCCGTCCTGGGAAGGAGTCTACCCGGATCTGGACCTGTTGCCCCAGTTGTAGCCGGCCGTAGAGGTTTTCCGGAAGGTAGATGGTCAGGCGGACGGTATCCAGGTCGCCCAGAGTAAGGAGGGGCAAGCCAGGGGTAGCCAGTTCGCCCTCGTGGATAGAGCGCACCAGGACGATTCCGCCGACCGGAGCGCGCAGTGTGGCCCGCTCCAGTTGCAGGCGCAGGAGTTGGGCGGTGGATTCGGCCTGACGCAGCTGTGCTCGTCGGGCCTCCACCTCGGCCGGGGCGACGCCGGCCTCGGCCTTTCTCAGGGCCGCCCGGGCCACTTCCACAGCCGCGGCTGCCTGGAGGTACTGCGCCTTGGCCTGGGCCACCTGCGCCCGGATGGAAAGGGGCTCGGCCACCATCCACCCCAGGTCCGACGAGAGGCGCCGTGCCGTATTCAAATTGGCCTGGGCGATGGCGTTGTTCTGGGTCTCCAGGGTAACGGCCAGGTTATAGTTCAGCTCGCCCATCTGCATCAGGCGCTCGGTATCCTCCACCCGCCGCCAGCCAGCAGCCTCCTCGTCTTTTTCGATCTGGGTAAGTTCGCGGGTCTTTTCCTGTTCCCGATTCCGCCAGTAGATGCGGCTGTAATTGGCCTGGGCATCGCGCAGGAGGTTCGCGGCGTTATACCACAGGAGACGGGCATCCTCCTTCACCGTATAGCCGATCTGCTGGGTGCTGAGCACCAGGTTCTCGGCGACCTCCTGGAGCCCCTGTGCCATGTGGTATTGGGCGATGATCTGCTGGGGGTCTTCAACTACGGCTTGGGCTGCCCGCCACACTTCCAGGGCGCCGCTGCGGGCGGCCAGCGCCTGAGATAGGGCAGCCCGGGCCTGGGCCAGTTCCTCCGGCGTGGCTCCCTCCTCAACCCTTCGCAGAGCCGCCCGCGCCGCATCTACGGCTGCCTCCGCCTGGGCCAGTTGGGCCCGTAGAAGAACATCGTCCAACTGGATGAGCACCTGGCCTGCCTGAACTGCATCCCCCTCGTCCACATAGATGGCCACGACCCGTCCCCCGATCTCGGAGGCCAGGTCCACCTCTTCGACTTCGATGATGCCCGAGGCGGTGAGCACTTCTTCGGAACCTTTCTCCAGGGAACGGTCCAGCCAGCGCCAGGTCAAAGCCCCCATAGCCGTCAAAAGGGCCAATAGGGCGAGCGCTAGGAGGATTTTCTTTCCCGCGCCGGCGATTCTCCTTAGCATCGCACCACCTCCCTCTAGCCAATCCGTTTCTTCAGCCGGACAGCGCTTAGAACGGTCATCAGAAGGCCGAAGACGGCCAGGATGGCAACGTCCCGCCAGATTTGTTCCAACCCTGCTCCCTTGAGGACGATGCCTCGCACGACACGCAGGTAATAGGTCAATGGAATAAAACGGGTGAAGAACTGGATGGCCGGGGGCATCGTTTCGATGGGGAAAAGGAAGCCGGAAAGGAGCAGGGTGGGAAGCATAATGAAGACGGAGGTTTGTTGGGCTTGGTACATCGTCTGGGAGATAGTGGAGATGAAGAGCCCCACTCCCAGGGAAAAGGTCAGGAAGATGAAAGAGCAGCCCACCAGGAGGAGCAGGCTGCCGCGAATCGGCATGCCGAACCAACCCACGGCAACGAGCAGGGCCAGCCCGACGTCTGCCAGGGCTACGGCGACGTAGGTGGAGATTTTTCCCAGGATCAGTTCAAAAGGCTTGATCGGGGTGACCACCAGTTGCTCCAGGGTGCCTCGCTCTCGTTCGCCAACGATGGAGAAGGCGGCCATGGCCAGCGTCAACCATTGCAGCACCACAGCCACCAGCCCCGGCACGTTGAAGAGGATGCTGTCCATAGCCGGGTTGTACCAGACCCGGGTGCGAAAGTCCAGTCCCGTTGCCGGCAGGTGCCTACCTAGACGTTCGGCGATCAGGCGGGCCGATTCGCTCTGGGCGATGATGACGGCATAGGAATAGGCCCGGGTGGCGATGGTCGGGTCGGAGCCGTCAATGAAGAATTGCACCGGGACGGAGTGCCCCCGCCGGGTCTCAGCGGCATAGCCGGCGGGGATAACCAGGGCCACCTTGATCCGGCCGCCGTCCATCAGAGCCTCGATCTCGGAGTAGGAATTGACGTAGTAGTTCGGGTCAAAGTACTGCGATTGGGAAAAGCGTTGTACCAGGGCACGGCTGGCCGGCGAGTTATCCTGGTCCCATACGGCCATGGGGGTGTGTTGGATCTCGGTGGTTAGGGCGTAGCCGAAGAGGAGAAGCATGACCACGGGCTGCAGGAGAATCATCATCAGGGTGCGTCGGTCGCGCCAGATGTGTAAAAACTCCTTGCGCATCACCGGCCAGATGCGGGAGGGCATCGTTTCCTCCTGCCGGAGATGGCTGGCCGAGGTCTCCGGCGGTTCTCATCCCAGGGTCAATCCGCAGACTTCGCCTGCGGTTGCAGGCCGTAGAGGAAAAGGCGGGCTAGTTCGTCGCTAATTTCCTCCAGCGGGTCGCTCAACAGGCGGCGCTCTTCATCCAGAAGGGCCACCAGCAAAAAGGTCAGGAAGGCCCCGACCAGGGCCCCGGCGACGACGCGCATGTTGCAGGGGCGCACATAGCCTTGGGCAACACGCTGCTCCAAGAGGCTCGCAAGGCGGTCGGTCAGCCGCAGGACGACGGATTCGAAGTAAGCCTGGCGCATCTCCTGGTTCATCAGAAGTTCGCCCAGCAGGAAACGGATGCGATCGGCGTGGCGCCAGCCCAGTTCCAGGCGGCTACGGAACGTCTCCCGGAGCAATTCCAGGATGCCGTCCCTGGGTTGTGCTTCCAGGTCCTCTCCCAGGTACTCATCAACGGCCTGGGCGGCCGCGGCCACCAGAAGGTCTTTTTTGGTGGGGAAGTGGTTGAAGATGGTGCCCTCGGCCACTCCGGCCCGGCGGGCAATCTGGCGGGTGCTGGTGCGGTGAAAGCCCTGGCGGGCGAAGAGGTCCAGCGCCGCCTCCAGGATGCACCGACGGTGCTCTGCTTTGCGCTGCCTGCATTTTTCCGACATTGTCCTCCTCCGGACCGGTTGCGAGTAAGAACTGAGTGAGCACTCACTCATAATTATACCGGCAGGGCAGGCGGTTGTCAAACCCTCTTGACTTTTTCGCCTGAACATGCTAAGATTTTACTACCGGGCCACGATTTTCTGCCGGGAGAATCCCGGCAGGAAGGAGGTGAGGTAGCGGAAAATATTTTGGGAACAGGCCCTATTGTAAGCAGGTCAAACCGGAGGAGAAGCCCATGTTTGACAAGCGTGTGCTTTTTTCCACCGTGGTGGTTCTGACGCTGGTCCTGACCATCCTGGGGGCCTGCGGTCCGGCAGGCACTCCTCCGCCGCCCAAGGGCGGCACGTTTATCTTCGGCCGTGGTGGCGACTCGGTGCAACTGGACCCGGCCATCGTCACCGACGGCGAGAGTTTCCGCGTGACCGGCCAGTGCCTCGAGCCGCTCTATCAGTACGACAAGGGCAGCACCTCGCCGATTCCGGCTCTGGCGACCGAATGCACTTCCAACGTCAACGCTACCGAGTGGACCTGCAAACTGCGCCAAGGCGTCAAGTTCCACGACGGAACGCCTTTTAACGCCGACGCCGTCATCTTCAACTTTGAACGCTGGCGCTTCACCGATCACCCTTACCACTATCCCAGCCAGGTGTTCGAGTACTACGAGGCCATGTGGGGCGGCTTTGACGATGCCAGCCTGATCACCAAGGTCGAGAAACTGGACGACTACACCGTCAAGTTCACTCTGAAAGAGCCGCTGGCCCCCTTCCTGGCCAACCTGGCCATGGATATGTTCGCCATCTCCAGCCCCAAGGCGATCGAGAAGTGCGGCGAGAAGTACGGCATGCCGGAGTGCGGCTGCGTGGGCACCGGCCCCTTCAAGTTCAAGGAGTGGGTGACCGGCGACCACATTACCGTGGTGGCCAATGATGAGTACTGGGGTGGCCGGCCAAGCATTGACGCCATCGTCTGGAAGGTCATCCCCGATGACTCGGCCCGTTTCCTGGCCCTCAAGGCCGGCGACATCCATGCCGTGGAGCAGGCCACCCGTGAGGATGTCCTTTCCGCTCTGGGCGACCCCAATCTCTATGTCATGGCCCGGCCGGCCCTGAACACCGGCTACCTGGCCTTTAACTACAAGATCGTGGAGTTTCAGGATAAGCGGGTGCGCGAGGCCGTGGCACACGCCCTCAACCGCAAGGCCATCGTGGAGAACTTTTACGGCAAATACGGCGAGGTGGCCACCAACTTTCTCCCCCCGATGGTTTGGGGCCACAACCCCGATATCCAGGACTGGACCTATGATCCGGAACGCTCCAAGGAGTTGCTGGCCGAGGCCGGCTTCCCCAACGGGCTGAGCGAGGTGACGATCGCCGAGGACATCCAGGACGCCGACGGCAATGTCGTCTACAAGGCCGGCGACAAAATTCCGCTCCGCCTCTACTACATGCCGGTGACCCGCTTCTACTACCCCAGCCCCAAGGAGATCGCCGAGGCAATGGCCGCGGATCTGGCCAAAGCCAACATCAACGTCACGCTGGAACTGGCCGGCGACTGGCCGACCTACCTGGGGCTACGCCGCACCGGCCTCCTGGTCGGCCTCTATATGCTCGGCTGGGGCGGCGATAACGGTGACCCCGACAACTTCCACAACTACTTCTTCGGTGGCTTGAGTTCCCCCGATGAGGTCAAGAAACCCGACCCCCGCGAGGGCTGGTATGCCAACCAGCAGGTCGCCACGCTTTGCTACCAGGCTCTGGTCAACCCGAATCAGGCCGAGCGGGAGCAGATCTACAAGCAGATCGAGCAGATCCTGCACGATGATGTGGCCCGCATCTGGATCGCCCACAACAACACCCCGCTTATCTTCTCCAAGAAAGTGAGCGGTTACGTGCCGCAACCGGTCGGCGCGGACTACTACGAGTGGGTTACCATTCAACCCTGATGCACCCCGGTGGCCCGGGTAGAAACGGTAACGGCTGCGTCCAGGGGGTGCGGTCTCCTCCGCACCCCCTGGCGTCCATGGAGGATGAACGTTGTTTCAGTACATCGTTCGCCGCCTGATCTCCCTCGTCCCAACGCTGCTGGGCGTCACCATCGTGGTCTTTCTCTTCCTGCGCCTGATTCCCGGCGACCCGGCTGTGGCCATGTTGGGGGAACACGCTTCCCAGGAGAACGTTGCCCGCATCCGCGAGCAACTGGGCTTTAACCGTCCCCTCTTCCTGGATGTGGAGGCCCTGAAGCGGGGCGATTTGGCCGGTTTCTTCGATAGCCAGTACATCCGCTTCCTGAGCCGGCTTCTCCAGGGCGACCTGGGCAACTCCGTCCACTACCGTCGGCCGGTAGCCGATGACCTGAAGCAACGCTTTCCGGCCACGGTGGAACTGACCGTCTTTGCCATGCTGGTCGCCATCGCCGTCGGGGTGCCGGTGGGCATTATCTCTGCCGCCAGACGCAACTCGCTCCTGGATAGCGTAAGCATGATCGGCGCCCTGATCGGTGTTTCTATGCCGATCTTCTGGCTGGGCCTGATGGAGATCATGCTCTTTGCCGTCTTGTTGCAGTTTCTGCCTTTCGGAGGGAGGCTGGATCCCTCCATCCATCTGGAAATCCACACGAACTTTTACCTGATTGACAGTTTGATCACCGGCAACCTGCCGGCCCTGGGGGATACCCTGAAGCACCTGATTCTGCCCTCCCTCGCCCTAGGCACCATCCCGATGGCCATTATTGCCCGGATGACCCGCTCCAGTATGCTGGATGTCCTCCAGCAGGATTACATCCGCACCGCACGGGCCAAGGGACTGCGGGAGCAGGTGGTGCTGGCCAAGCACGCTTTGCGCAATGCCCTCCTCCCCGTAGTCACCATTGTCGGGCTGCAGACGGGCATTCTCCTCTCTGGGGCCATCCTGACGGAGACGATCTTTGCCTGGCCGGGAATCGGGAAATGGATGTACGATGCCATTGCCGGCCGGGACTATCCTATCGTCCAGGGAGGGACGCTGGTCATCGCCTTCGTCTTCGTCCTCATCAACCTTTTGGTGGACCTTTCCTATGCTTTCCTGGACCCCCGCATCCATTACGAATGATGCAGGGTGGATGGACAAACCGACCTGTAAGGCAGGCAGGGAAAATGGGCGAAATGACGGCAGAATTCTTTGAAGCGGCCGAGGCGGGGTTGCGTGAGCACCGTTCGCCCTGGGTACTGGCCTGGCGGCGGTTGATGCGCAACCGCACGGCTCGGCTGGGTCTGGGCATCATCCTCATTTTCGTCCTGGGCACAGCGCTGGCCCATTTCTTCTGGCCCTATAACCCCAAGATCGACAGCGATTATGCCCTCAAACTCAAGCCGCCTACCCTGGTACCCACCAGGGAGATCCCCTCCATTCACCTTTTTGGCACCGATTCCGTCGGGCGCGATGTCTTCCGGCGGGTGGTCCACGGGGGATGGAACTCGCTCCGGGTGGGGCTGGTGGCGGTGGGCATTTCGCTGAGCGTCGGTGGGCTTCTGGGCCTCCTGGCCGGCTTCTATGAGAGCATGCCGATCGGCCGGGGCGGACGGGCTGCACTGGGCGCCCTCATCGGGGCAGGCCTGGGCCTGCTACCGGCCCTGATCGGGGGGCAGGTGTTTTACGAACTGGGGGAAGCAGCAAATCAGGGCATCCGTTCGGCGCTGGCAGGGCCGGCCGGGTACACCGGGATGCTCTCCGTGCTGGCCTGGATGGTGCGTTTCTGCCTCCGGACTCTGGAAATCTGGCTCTTTGCGGCCCTGGGGATTACGGCCGTCCTGCTGGAGGAACGGTTGCCGGTGTGGAGGAATGGGCGGGTCAACGTGTGGCGTTTCGTCGCCCTGGCCTCTGTCGGCCTGGTGTTGGGCAGCGGGCCGGCCCTGGCGATGGGACCCTATGTGGCCCTGGCCTGTGCCCTATTGGGCGTCCTCATCGGCGGCTTCTTAGCCCTGCCGCTGAGCGGCCCGCTCTTTTCCAACCTGGTGATGCGCCTGATGGACATCATCCTAGCTTTCCCCGGCATTCTCCTGGCCATCGCCATCGTCACGATGCTCGGAGCCGGGTTGGAAAAGGGCATGATCGCCATCGGGGTCGTCAACATCCCGATCTATGCCCGGCTGGTGCGTTCCTCCGTGCTCTCGGTGATTCAGAATAACTACATCGAGGCGGCCCAGGCCCTGGGAGCCGGCACCGGACGCATCCTCTTCCGCCACATCGTCCCCAACAGCCTTTCCCCGGTCATCGTTCAGGCGACGATGGGGCTGGCCAGTTCTATCCTCTCGGCAGCGGCGCTGGGTTTTCTGGGGCTGGGGGCCATCGCCCCGGAGCCGGAATGGGGGGCCATGTTGAGCGATAGTTACCGCTATCTCAGTTCCGGCAACTGGTGGGTGGTCCTTTTCCCCGGCCTGGCCATCATGCTCAGCGTCCTGGGCTTTAACCTCCTGGGCGACGGCCTGCGCGACGCCCTGGATCCACGGCTGCAGATCTAAAGATTCGGGTCTGGGGATGGGGGGCAATGCTTGCCCGTCGTGCCTGACGCTTCCCTACCAACTACGGGAGACCGGTCAGGGTATCCGAGGGGGGGTGTGCAATGCTTGCCCGTCGTGCCTGACCCGGTTGGCCGGGGTACGCCATATGGCCTGTTCAAAGGGCGTATTTTGGCGCTATTTCCGGGATGCTCCCGACGGTATACTGGGTGTTAGCCGTATTACGCTGTAAGTTCGATACCGCAAGGAGAGGCAAGATGGGCAAGACCGGTTCACGAGAAGCGAAACGGGCTCGCTTTGTCGCCCGGAAGAAGAAAAAGTCTCCGCTATCCGGCCAAGCGGTGCTGGTCGGGGCGATCGGCCTGCTGGTCCTCGGCGGGGTGCTCGTCCTGATTCTCACCCATTCGCCTTCCAAGGCGACCGCCGGCGCGCCGGCCGCCGTCGTTCCCCCACCTTTGGGAAATCCTGGCCAAAGTACAGCGGTTGTGGCGGCCACGTATGGGCATGATCCATACCCCCCGGTAGAAGCGCAGGACGGAGAGATTCGCCTGCCGCTTTCCACCTTTGACGACTATCAGGCCCGCTTTTACACCTACATGTACAACGGCCGGCCGATCGAGTTCTTCGTTGTCAAAAGCCGTGACGGGGTGGTGCGGGCGGCCTTTAACGCCTGCGACGTCTGCTACCAGCTCCGCAAAGGTTACCACCAGGAGGGAGATGTGATGGTCTGCAACAATTGCGGACGCCGTTTCCCCAGCAGCCAGATCAATATCGAGCGGGGCGGCTGTAACCCGGCGCCGCTGGAACGCACCGTGAGGGGAGAGATGCTCATCATCCGGGTACAGGACCTCCTTGCCGGCTTGGTCTACTTCTAGGAGGGGAAGATGCGGCTCAGCGATGTGATCTGGAGCAACCTGCGTCGGCGCAAAGGGCGCATGGTCCTCCTGGTCCTGGGCCTGATCCTGGGTGTGGGTACCGTGGTGGCGCTTATAGCCATCACGGCCACGCTTCAGGAGGATGTGGCCAATAAGATGGACCAGTTCGGGGCCAATATCCTGATCGTCCCCCGATCGAGCAGCCTTTCCCTTTCCTATGGGGGATTGACCGTGGCTGCGGCCTCTTACGACGTGGGCGAACTGACGTTGGCCGATCTAGAACGCATCCGGACGATCAGGAATGCGCGAAACATCAGCGTGGTAGCGCCGAAACTCCTCTCCGCCGTCCAGATTTCCGGCCGGCCGGTGCTGGTCGCCGGGGTGCAGTTTGCTGACGAACTACGCCTGAAGCAATGGTGGCAAGTGGAGGAGGGGCGGGAACCGACCGCTCTGGACGAGGCCCTGGCCGGCCGGCGTCTCTCCACCCTTTTGGGGCTGAGTCCTGGCACCCTGCTGGAGATCGGCGGAAAAGCCTTTCGCGTGGTCGGGATCCTGGCGGAAAACGGTTCCCAAGAGGACGATATCCTCTTCATCGATCTGTCCACCGCTCAGGAGACGATGGGCCGGCCGGGGAAGGTCAGTCTGGCCGAAGTGGCCGCGCTCTGTTCTGCCTGTCCGGTGGAAGACCTCGTGGCCCAGATCGGCGAGGTGCTGCCCCAGGCCCAGGTAACCGCCCTGCGCCAGGCGGTTGCGCTGCGGATGCAGACGGTGGGGCAACTGGAACGCTTTGCCCTGGCCGTCTCGGCCGTGGTGGTAACCATCGGTGGGATGGTAGTGCTGACGACGATGCTCGGTGCAGTGGCCGAGCGGCGACAGGAGATCGGGCTCTTCCGCGCTTTGGGCTTTCGCCAAAGGCATGTGATGCAGATCATCCTGGGCGAGGTAGGGGTGGTGAGCCTGGGAGGAGGAGTCCTGGGTTGGTTGGCCGGCATGGGGGCAGCGGTGATCCTGACGCCGCATGTGGCCAATGTGACCACTCCGGTGCCTTGGAATCCACTTCTGGCGCTGGGCGCGGTGGGAACAGCCCTGGTTGTTGGGCTAGGGGCCGGCTTCTACCCGGCCCGGCACGCCGCGCAAATCGATCCGACCATGGCCCTCCGTTCCCTATGAGGAGAAACCCAATGATCGAGCTGCGGGGCGTAAGCAAAACGTACAATACCAATGGGGTGCCTGTCCTGGCGCTTCAGGATATCAACCTCCAGGTAGCGGAGGGAGAATTCGTCGCCGTGATGGGGCCTTCGGGGTCGGGCAAAAGCACCCTCCTCACGATCTTGGGGGCGATGAACCGACCCACCCGAGGGCAGGTCATCATTGACGGTATAGACGTCTACGGCCTCTCACCCGAGCGCCAGGCCGATTTTCGTCATGAGTACATCGGCTTTGTTTTTCAGCAACTACAACTTTTGCCCTATCTGACCGCGCTGGAGAACGTGCTTCTGGCTCTGGCCGTTTCCTCCCTTTCCAGGAAAGAGCGGCTGGCGCGGGCGCAGGAGGCGCTGGCCTGGGTGGGTCTGCGAGGGAAAGAAAATCGGCTGCCCTACCAACTCTCGGGAGGCGAGCAGGGGCGGGTGGCCGTGGCGCGGGCCATCGTCAACCGCCCTCCCCTGTTGCTGGCCGACGAACCGACCGGGAACCTGGATCAGGCCACCGGGCGGCAAGTGCTGGAACTGCTATGCCGGCTGAAGGAATCCGGCCAAACCATCGTTATGGTCACCCACAATCCCAAAGCGGCCGGCTATGCGGAACGCACCATCCACCTTCTGGACGGTCGCATCGTCGGAGGGGAGAGCAGCGGGCCGGCCAGGGGAAAGAGGCTCCACCTGGAATTCGTTGCCGGGCTTGGCCCATTTCCGAAAAGCCAAGCCCCCTAGACATCAAGCCCCCGGCCATGGGGTTGGCGGTTTGCGGCCATGGATAGGGGCGCGGAGAACCGCACCCTTCAAAAGTGTAACGTAACTACCTGTCCATTGGGCGGAAGCGGAAAGCGGTGCATGTAGCCCTCGATCTCTGCCATCCACCAGGATACCCTGGCAACCTGCGGCTCGCCGTTCTTCCACGAAGGCGTCAAAGAGCAAGCGCATGTAGCCCCGGCCCTGGTGAGCACGCTGGACCCATTCGCACGAGAGGAAGCGGCTTTTTCCTCCAGGCGATAAGGCACCGGAGCACGCTCGGATGGGGCCCAGTAGATGTGTCCGATGACCCGGCCGGCCTCATCGGTAGCGTGCAGACCTTTTACATAGCGGCCCAGATTCTCGGCGAACCACCTTCGAGAAAGGGACAGCCCTTCTTCCCAGAAATGTCCTCCTTCGGTAGTACAGGGGTAAGCCCGTGCCGCCCCAGCCGGATCGTCCACCCGGCAGACTTTTGTGGCCCACCTCCTACTCGACCACTTCCACCCGCACCGCGCAGACCTTGTACTCGGGAATCTTGGCCACCGGATCCAGCGCAGCAATCGTCAGGACGTTGGCGTTGGCCTCCGGGAAGTGAAAATGGGCAAAAACTGTGCCCGGCGGCACCCGTTCGGTTATCCAGGCCTCGGCCTCGATCGCTCCCCGACGGGAGGTGAGCCGCACCCGCCGGCCTCTGCTCAGCCCCAGCCGTTCGGCATCGTCGGGGTTCACCTCCACGAGCGGCCGGTTGTAGATGGCCAGGAGGCCTTGGGCCCGGCGGGTCAGTTCGCCCCCGTGCCAGTGGTAGAGGACGCGGCCGGTGGTGAGGACAAAGGGGTAGTCGTCGTCGGGGAGTTCGGCCGGTGGGATGTGTTCGATGGGGGTAAAAAGCCCTCGACCGCGGGTGAATTGACCCACGTGGAGAATGGGTGTGCCGGGATGGGAGCCATCTCGCACCGGCCACTGGAGCCGCTCTCCACGCTCCAACCGTTCGTGGCTGACTCCGGCGTAGATGGGAGTCAGGGCAGCCACCTCGGCCATGACCTCGGCCGTATCCCGATAGTCCCAGCCGGCCCAGTCCCCTCCCTCGGGCCGGCGAGTCCCCGAGGCCAGGAGTCGTCGGGCTACTTCGGCGATGACGCGCCAGTCCTCGCGGGCCTCGCCCACGGGGGGAATGGCCTGCCGCACCATCTGGATACGGCGCTCGGTATTGGTAAAGGTGCCCGTCTTCTCGGCAAAACTCACCCCCGGTAGGAGTACGTCGGCATAGGGTGAGGTCTCCGAGGGGAAGATTTCTTGAAGGACGACGAAATCGCACCGTTTCAGGCAGTGGCGGACGTGGTTGCTGTCGGGGTCGCTCATCACCGGGTCTTCCCCCAGGATGTAGAGTGCCCGGATGCGGCCTTCGCCGGCCGCCGGAATCATCTCCGTGACCGTCAGGCCGATCTTTTCCGGCAGAGGCACTCCCCAGGCAGATTCGAACTTGCGCCGGGCCTCCTCTCCGGTGACCTTCTGATAGCCGGGGTAGTAATCGGGCAGGGCCCCCATATCGCAGGCCCCCTGGACGTTGTTCTGGCCGCGCAGGGGGTTCACCCCACCGCCTGGAATGCCCACATTGCCCAGGAGCATCTGTAAATTGGCCAGGCTCATCACATTGCGCACCCCAACGATGTGCTGGGTGATGCCCATGCCCCAGATGACGGCCATCGGCTTGTTGAGGGCGAGAATTTCGGCCGCCCCGTAGAGCTGCGCTACCGGTACCCCGGTGATGGCAGCCACCTTGGCCGGCGTGTATCGCTCCACCACCCCCCGAAACTCCTCAAAGCCCTCGGTGCGCTCCTCGATGAACTTTTTGTCCTCCCAGCCTTTTTCCAGGACGATGTTCATCAGGCCGTTCAGGAGGGCCACATCGGTGCCGGGACGGTGCCGGAGATGCAGCGCGGCAAAATCCACCAGGTCAATGCGGCGGGGATCGGCGACGACCAGTTTGGCCCCACGCCGGGAGATGGCCCGGCGAATCATCGTGCCGAAGACGGGGTGTTGCTCGGTGGTGTTGGAGCCGATGACGAAGAAAGCCGCCGCATACCTGGAGAGGTCGTCCATCGAGTTGGACATGGCTCCCGAGCCGAAGGCGGTGGCCAGACCGGCCACGGTGCTGGAGTGTCAAAGTCTGGCGCAGTGGTCAATGTTGTGGGTGCCCACGACCTGCCGGGCCAGTTTATTCAGGAGGTAGTTTTCCTCGTTCAGGCATTTGGCCGAACTCAGGAAGCCTACGCTTTCGGGACCGTGGTCCCGGCGTATCTCGTGTAGCCGGCGAGCGGTGAGGTCCAGCGCCGTATCCCAATCCACCTCGACCCATTCGCTTCCAGCGCCCTCCCCCTCCCGCACCTTGGGCCTTCCCTCCAGGAGGTAGCGGCGCACCAGCGGCTTTTTCAGACGATCGGGGTGATGGACGAAGTCGTACCCGTACCGCCCCTTGACGCACAGTGCCATCCCGTTGACCGGGGCATCGGGGGCGCTGGTCACACGGACGATGCGCCCGTCGCGCACGTTCAGGTCGAAATTGCAGCCTACACCGCAGTACGGGCAAGTGGTACGAACCTTCTTTAGTTGCGTCGCTCTCCCCTTGCCCACGCTCATCTTGTCGTACAAGGCCCCCACCGGGCAATAGGACACACATTGCCCGCACGACTCACAACGGGCTTCGAGCAAAGGCTGGTCGGCCCCGGCGACGAGCCTGGTGTTGAACCCGCGATAGGCAAAGGACCAGACGTGGCGCACTTGTATCTCGGCGCAGGCACGGATACAACGGCCGCACAGGATGCACTTGTTGCGGTCAACCAGGATAAAGGGGTTGGGATCGTCGTCCACCGGGTATTTGTGCCGGATGCCGCCATGCTCGGGCCATTCCACGTTATACTCATAGACCAGGTTCTGCAGTTCGCAGTTGCCGTTGGCCTCGCAGCGCATGCAGTCGTTGGGGTGATCGGAGAGCAGCATGGTGAGGACAAAGCGGCGAGTAGCACGGGCCTCCTCGCTCTCGGTATGGACGACCATTCCCTCGACAACCGGCGTCGTGCAAGCCGTCTGCAGGCTGCGGGCCGCCTTTTCTACCGTAACCACGCAGAGTCGGCAAGCACCAACGTTACTGAGGTCGGGATGATGGCATAGGGTAGGGATGTAGATACCGGCCTGACGGGCCGCCTCCAGGATGGTGCTGCCTTCTGGGACGGAGACTGTTCGGCCATTGAGGGTGAGAGTGACGGTCATCGTCTTGCTCCATCCGTTCGCGTTTCACAGAACGGTCCGCTTGCATCCCGCATCTTACGTCTTGAACTAGGGCAGCGGTTCCCCGATCCGCTTCAGCCATTCCAGGTCGCAACGCAGGCACCGTTTGCACTCTTCCTGGATGGTCCTTTCGTCCAGTTCCATTTCCACCTCGGCAAAGTCCTTACGGGCGAGGCGTTCGGCAGGGGAAAGGACGCGCGAGACCGGCCGGCGGGCGTTGGCATAGTCCTCCACATTGTATAGCTGGGGCACGTCGTGCCGGCCGGGGCGATAGTACACCCCGCCCATCTCGCCGGTTGTCAGCCAGTGGTCCACCGCCAGCGCCACCTGGTTGCCGTGGGCCACGGCATGGACGACGGTAGCCGGCCCGCTGACGGCGTCACCAGCAGCAAAGACGCCGGGCACGCTCAGCTCAAAAGCCTTGCCCACTTCAAGGGTGGGGGCACAGTACATCCCCAGGCTATCGTCGTTCACCCAGGTGATCTGGCCGATGGCCGGGATGAGGAGGTCGCAGGGCATATCAAACTCGGTGCCGAGAAGCGGTTCCGGACGACGCCGGCCGCTGGAATCATAGTCGCCCAGACGTTGCCGCTGGAGACGCACCCCGGTAACACGCCGGTCGCCTAGGACCCGGACGGGGTTCACCAAGAAGTGAAACTTGACCCCCTCCTCCATGGCCTCCTTTACCTCTTCCGGTGTGGCCGGCATATCCTCTTGCTGGCGGCGGTAGACCACGTGGACCTCCCTGGCTCCCAGCCGCCAGGCAGAGCGGGCAGCGTCTATCGCCGTGTTGCCGCCGCCGACGACGATCACGCGCTTACCCGCCAGGTCCGGTGGGTTGCCGGCGGCGATGTCGCGCAGGAAGTACACACCGTGGTAGACACCCTCCTTGTCCTCGCCCGTGATACCCAGGTTGCGGCTGCGGTGTGCCCCCAGGGCCAGGAGGATGGCCTGGTAACCGTCGGCCTTGAGCCCCTGGATGGTAAAGTCAGTGCCCAGTTCCTGGTTGCAGCGGATTTCGACACCGGCGCGGCGGATGTGGTCGATCTCGGCAAAGAGCGGTTCGCGCGGCAAGCGGTAAGCGGGAATGCCGTAGGTCATCATCCCGCCCGGCAGGGGCATGCGCTCAAAGACGGTCACCTGGTAGCCCCGCTGGGCCAGACGCAGTGCGGCGGTCAGGCCGCAGGGCCCGGCTCCGATCACCGCCACCTTGATCCCCTTGTCGCGGGCCAGTTTGGGCGGCGTCCAGGGTTCGCTGTAGAACTGATCGGCCATGAAGCGCTTGATCTGGCGAATGGCAATCGGCTCGTCGATTTGCCCACGTCGGCAACGTTGCTCGCAGAAAGCCGGGCAAACCCGCCCGCAGATCATGGCAAATGGATTGGCCTCGCGATGCACGGCCAGAGCCTCGGCGTAGCGCCCCTGGGCCACCAGGGCGATGTAGGCCGGGGCGTCAACGCCGGCCGGGCAGGCGCTGACGCAGTTGGCCCGCACCAACATCTGACACGACGCCGCCGGGCAACGCCCCTCGCGGATGTGGATTTTGAACTCCTCCTCAAAGTGGCGCAGGGCCGAAAGCACCGGCGAGGGAGCCAGCTGTCCCAGGGCGCAGAGGGAGCCCTTCTGCATCCCTTCGGCCAGTTCGCGGATGCGGTCGAGATCTTCCGGCTCTCCCCTACCGGCGGTGATGCGCTCCAGGATTTCGAGCATCCGCATACTGCCGATGCGGCATGGCGGACACTTGCCGCACGATTCGTCGCAGACAAACTTCATAAAGTACCTGGAGAACTCCACCATGCAGGTGGTCTCGTCGGCGACGATCATACCCCCGGAGCCCATGGTCGCTCCCGCCGCGCATAACGAATCGAAATCCACCGGCGTATCCAGGTAGGCCTCGGACAGGCACCCCCCCAGCGGCCCGCCGGTCTGCACGGCCTTGAAGCGGCGGCCACCGGGGATCCCTCCGCCAATGTCAAAAATGATTTGCCCGATGGTAATCCCCATGGGCACCTCGACCAGCCCAGTGCGGTTGACCATCCCGGTGAGGGCAAAGACCGCTGTCCCAGGGCTCCCCTCGGTCCCCAGCCTCCTGAACCACTCCGCGCCCATGCGCAGGATGCGCGGCGTGTAGGCGTACGACTTGACGTTGTTGACATTGCTCGGTTGTCCCCACAGGCCGGACACGGCCGGGTACGGCGGCCGGGGCCACGGCTGGCCGCGCTCCCCCTGGATGGAGGCTATCAGCGCCGTCTCCTCGCCGCAGACAAAGGCACCGGCCCCCTCCTTAATCACGATATCGAAACTAAACCCCGATCCCAGGATGTTTTCCCCCAACAGGCCCAACTCGCGGGCCTGGGCAATAGCGATGCGCAGGCGTTTGATGGCCAGGGGATACTCGGCACGGCAGTAGATGAAACCGGTTTGGGCGCCGATGGCGTAACCGGCGATGATCATACCTTCGATCACCGAGTGCGGGTCGCCTTCCAGAATTGAGCGGTCCATGAAGGCACCGGGATCACCCTCGTCGGCGTTGCAGATGACGTACTTGGGCCAACGCGGCGTCTGGCGGGCCAGCCCCCACTTGGTACCGGTGGAAAAGCCCCCACCACCACGGCCGCGCAGCCCGGAACGGCTGATTTCATCGATCACTTGCTCCGGCGTCATCCGGGTCAGGGCTTTCTCCAGGGCCACGTAGCCGTCCATGGCCAGGTAGTCGTCGATTGACTCCGGATCGATCAGGCCGCAGTTGCTCAAGACGATGCGCAACTGCTTCTTCTGGAAGGCGATCCTTTCCTCCGTCCCCGGCTCGACGAAAGCGAGCGAACGAAGCCCCTGGCCATCTTGCTCCATGGTCGTCTGCCGGACCTCGCCCACGATGATGCTTCCCCTGAGATCTGCACCGTCCAGGTAATGGGCAAAGATGTAGGGGACGTTCGTGGCCACCACATGGCCGAAGTTGATGCGCGGCCGACCTTGAGCCTGCAGTTCAACCATCGGCTCGTATGAGCACATCCCCACGCAACCGACGCGTCCGATGACCGCGCTGAGCCCGCGTCGTTTCGACTCCTCCTCAATCGCCGCCAGCGTCTCTTCAGCGCCGGCCGCCAAGCCGCAGGTACCCATCCCCACCGTGATGTACAGGCTCGCAGAGGTCTTGGCCTGCCAGGACCGGATGGCCCGTTCCCTGTAGGCGGCCAGGCCCTCACTCGTTGCTGCCATGGGATACCTCGATCTCCTTGTTCTTCAGTGCCCCGAATTTCTTCCTCACCTGGCGCAGAAGCGCATCGGCTTGCATACGGCCGATTACCTGGTTGTCCAGCACTGCCACCGGGGCCAGCGCACACGACCCCATGCAGTAGACGATCTCCATGGTCACCTCCCCGTCCGGGGTCGTCTGCCCCGGCCGGATGCCGAGTTCGTCCTCCACCGCTTTCAGGAGCGCTTGGGACCCCTTGACATGACAGGCCGTCCCGTCGCATAGCCGGAGCACGTGCCGGCCACGCTTTTCCAGGTAGAATTGGGCATAGAAGGTGGCCACCCCGTAGACTTTGCCCAGGGAAAGCCCCAAACGCCGCGCGATAACCTGCAACGCCTCGCGCGGCAGATAGCCGTAGATCGCCTGTGTCTTTTGCAGCACCGAAATCAGGACACCGCGCTCCCCGCTATAGCGATCCAGAAGTTTGTCCAGAAGTGAGATGTCTACCGCACCATCGGACGTTTCGGCCATGTGCACCTCCTAAGGTTGGTAGGGATCTTTCCGGCCTGGCCGGGCCAATTATAGCACGGCACCCCATGGCGGTCAAAAGGCGTCGCTGCGAGCGTTACGGGTTGGGGACAAGGGCATCCGGCGCCTCCCGGGGTGGGCCACTCCAGGCTGTGGCCTCGGCAGAGCCAGAGCATCGGCATCTGGCGCAGGTCGTACCCGGCCGGTTCCGGCGGGCGCTTGCCGCGAATCTCCGGCTACGCATCGTCCGATCGCGGAACGGGTCGGTATCGGCCGGCGTGAAGGTGCCCGCAGAGTGCGGCCCGGTAGCGCCCGTCGGCCTGTCGGGTCACCGGGATCCTCGGTTCTTCCCGCCGCACAGCAGGCAACCCGGCCCGCAAGAGAGGCCGACGGACCGCCCCACCGGCGGGCCGGCAGTGCGTAGCTCCCCTCCGGCAGGCGTTGCCCCTGCCGGAGCGCTTCTTCCGCCAGCAGCTGGCACCCCCAACGGCCAAGATCCGGCCAACCCGCCCGAACGACTCGGCTTATGGGCCCCGGCCACGGAACAAGCACCACCCAGGCCGGACCCTGGCGCCCATCGGCCAGCCACAGCCCGGCAGCAAGCTGCGCGCCGGCGGCGCTCGCCAGCCGTGGCGGAGGTAGTGCCAACAGCAGCGCAGGAGCGCCCGTGGCGACGGGGCAACAACCCTCGGCCGCCGCGCCGGCGCGTGGAGTCTCTCCCTGCGAGCCGCGGCGGACCGGTTGCCTGGCCGGCCTGGCTGTCGGGCAGTTGGCCGAAGCTTGGCCAGCGTGAGGACACTTCGAAAGAATCGGCGTATGTCCAACTTGTGCAATCGGCCGTTTTGTGGTCTTTTGCATCGGGGCAACCTCGCATCTGGACACAGGCAAATTTCGATTTATTGCGCGAATGTGTCAATCAGCGGGAGAAAGGTTCCCGAAAATTGGCAGTGATTTGTCAAAAAATGCCGAGGCCGGTTTTGGGTCCGGAGGTTCGGCCCATCCGGCGGTGCTACCTCCGCACCCAGACCAGGGCATCGAACCAGACCGTTGTCCCCTCTTCCCCGGTGGTCTCGTCCAGGTAGACATAGCCCCGGGTTCCCTGGGCGAAGTAGTATTCCCCCAGGGGAAGCCACAGGCCGGCCGATTCGGCCTGGCTGACGGTCAGGGTGGTTTCCCCGTTGGCGTGGCGGATATGGTAGCGGGCGCGGGCCGTGTCCGGCCGGCCGGTGTCGTACCAGGGGATATGGGCATAGAGGAAGTAGCGGCCGGCTTCCGGAAGGTTCGGGCGCCACACCCCTCGGTGGATGCTCCGGGATGCCTCGGCGACGGAAAGCGTCCAGAAGGCGTGTCCGCCGTACCCCACCGGAGCCTCGTGCCAGAGGGCCGGGCTCTTTTCGAACCCCGCCTCCTCCTCGTCCACGACGATAGCCCCTGCCGGTATCGGGCAGGGCGAGGGACGATTGCCCCAGAGCCAGCGGCTGGGGGCGCCGGCCGGATGGACGGCCCAGGGGTCCTCGGGGATCGCCTCACTTCCACACCAGCCGTAGGGATCCACATCCCGCCCCAGGAACTCGACGCCCAGGTGCAGGTGGGGTCCGGAGGAGCATCCGGTGCTGCCCACCGTGCCCAGGCGGGTTCCCCGGCGGACTTCTTGCCCCTCGATGACCTCGATCTCCTGCAGATGCCAGTAGAGGGTACGGTAGCCCTGGCCGTGGTCCAGCACAACCAGGCCGGCCGGCGTGGCACATCCTGTGTCCAGAAAGCCGGCAAAGGCCACCCGGCCGGCCGCCGCCGCCAGGACGGGGGAGCCGGCCGGGAGGGCGTAATCCCAGCCGTCGTGGCCATCGTAGGAAGCGTGCCCCCGTGCCCCCCCGTAGGTCAGGATTGTGCCGTTCTCCTCGAAAGTGGGGTATTCATGGTCGAAATAGGAAAGCGCGGCCGGGTTCCCGGCATAGGGCGGCCACAAGAACGGTTCTTGGGCCGGTTGCGGGAGAGATTCCAGCGGCTTCCGGGGGTCCTCGCCGAAGAGTTCCCGATAGGTGTCCACAAAGGAGCCCGGGTCGGAGGAACGGAGCCGGGCGAAACGCTGAGAATCGGAGGTATAGGCCAGGAGGCGCAGAAGGGCGCGGGTGGCGGCACTCGCTTCGCTGGGGATGGCGGCCCGTTTGCCGTCGGTGAGCCGAGGGAAGATGAGACCTTCCCGACGAAACGACACGGCCAGGACATAGGCGGCCCATTCCAGTTGCCGGTTCAGCCCCCGCCATTCCGCCTTCCGGTAGCCGAAGGCATCGTCCAGTCGGGAAGAAACCCCCTCAGCCTCCGGTCCCCCCTCTTTTCCCCGGATCAGTCCGCTCTGTACCTCCAGGAGGGTCAGGAGTACCTTCGGGTTGAGGCTGTAGCGGATGCACTGGCCGACCAGGGCGTGGGCGAAGGTGTCTTCTCCCTCACCTAGGGGGACGGTGGCCTGGGCCAGGATGCTCCCTTCTTCCTCCAGAAAGGCCTGCACCTCGGCGGTGTAGAAATCGGGCGCATAGGTAAAGCGGTCGTCGGCGATGAGGGTGTGGGGCAGGTTTGCCGGGGGCAGTGGAGTGGCCGGGGGGAGAGGACGAGTAGGGGGGGGCGAGGTCGGCCGGGAGGTGAAGGGAATCGGCGTCGGCGCAGGGATCGGGGTGGGAAGAGGGCCGGCCACCATCGGGCCGGGAGTGGGTCGAAGGACACTCTGTCGTCTTCCCAGGTCCACGGCGACCCAGGTAGCCGCAACCAGGTTCAGGAGCACCAGGATGATGAAGGCGGGTTGCCGCCAGATCGGTCGGTCCAATGTCCACCTCGTCCTGTGTGCTGGCTATTGTACCACATTTTTCCTTTTCCGGGGCAATTTGCCGTCCGTCGAAGGGTTCGGATATAATGGAAGTCAACCGGCTGTCGAAAAGACCGTGTTACAGGAGGAAGCCATGAACTTCCGTCTGGTCCTGGCCCAAATCAACCCCACCGTGGGTGACTTGAAGGGAAATGCGGCAAAGGTGATGGCTGCCCTTTCCCAGGCCCGTCGGTGGGGGGCCCGCCTGGTCGTCTTTCCCGAGATGGTCATCCCCGGCTACCCGCCGGAGGACCTGCTCCTCATGCCCAGTTTCCTGCAAGCCAATCGGGCGGCCCTGGAGGAAGTCGCCGCCCACACCTCCGGCTTGACCGCCCTGGTCGGCTTTGTGGACCAGGACGGAAGCGACATCTACAACGCCGCTGCCCTCCTCCACGACGGCCGGATCGCTGCCGTTTATCACAAGATCTACCTGCCCAACTACGGTGTCTTTGACGAAATGCGCTACTTCCGTCCCGGAAGGCGTCCTCTCGTTTTCTGCCTGGGGGAGGCCATCGTTGGGGTCAACATCTGTGAGGACATCTGGTATCCGACCGGCCCGACCGAGATCCAGGCCCTGGCCGGCGCCCAACTGGTCGTCAACCTCTCCGCTTCCCCCTACCATGTCGGTAAAGGACGGGCCCGGGAGAGGATGCTGGGCGCCCGTGCAGCCGACAATGTGGTCTTTGTCGCCTATTGCAACCTGGCGGGCGGACAGGATGAACTGGTCTTTGACGGCGGTAGCCTCGTGCTGGATGCCCGGGGAGAGGTCCTGGCTCGTGCTCGTTCTTTCGCGGAAGACCTGCTGGTGCTCGATCTGGACCTCCAGGAGGTCTTTCGCCTCCGGTTGCACGATCCCCGGAGGCGCCAAGAGCAGATCGTTGGGTTGGAACAGGTGGAGTGGGTGGCCCTCACTCCCCCTCCACCTGCCCCCCTCCCCCTTCTCCCGATGGAGGAAAGGGGCAGGGGGATGGAGGAGAGGGAAGCCGAACTTTACCAGGCCCTGGTGCTGGGCACCCGCGATTATGTGCGCAAAAACGGCTTTCGCCAGGCCGTTGTGGGCCTTTCCGGCGGGATTGACTCGGCATTGACGGCGACGATCGCCGCCGATGCGCTGGGGGCCGAGAACGTCATCGGCGTCTACATGCCCACGCGCTACTCTTCCCCCATCAGCCGGGAGGATGCCGAGGCCCTGTCCCGCAACCTGGGCATCCGCTTCCTAGTCATCCCGATCGACGACATTTTTCAATCCTACCTGGATACCCTGGCGGAACCTTTCCGGGGCCTTGCTCCCGATGTGACGGAGGAGAACATCCAGGCCCGTATCCGGGGCAACATCCTGATGGCCCTTTCCAACAAGTTCGGTTGGCTGGTGTTAACCACCGGTAACAAAAGCGAACTGGCGGCCGGCTACTGCACCCTTTACGGCGATATGGCCGGCGGTTTTGCCGTCCTCAAGGATGTCCTCAAGACCCAGGTTTACCGGCTGGCCCGCTATCGCAACGCTTGGGGAGAGGTGATCCCGGAGCGCATCCTGACCCGGCCTCCCTCGGCCGAACTGCGGCCCGACCAGCGTGACGAGGATACCCTGGGGCCCTATGCCGTTCTGGATCCCATCCTACAGTCCTATGTGGAGGAGGATCGCAGCCTGGGGGAGATCGTGGCCCTGGGCTATGACGAGGAAACGGTACGCCGCATCCTTCGCCTGGTGGACAGTAGCGAGTACAAGCGTCGCCAGGGAGCGCCGGGGATCAAGATTACCCCCCGGGCCTTTGGCAAAGATCGCCGCCTGCCGATCACCAACCGCTACCGGCAGTAGGGCCGGCAATTTTGCATCCCTTTTGGAACCCATAGCGAGATTGACAACGTGCCCTGTATGCCTTATGATAGCACTAAAGATGGTAGATTCGAAGGAGGTGGAGGTATGGCGGTCAAGGCCTATGTCCTGGTTGAAGTCGCCATCGGCCGGGTCGCTCAGGTGGCACAGAAGATCCGTGAACTTCCGAACGTAACCAGCGCGGATGCCGTGGCCGGTCCCTACGATGTGATCGCCGTCATCCAGGCCGAAAGTGCCGAGGAAGTCGGTCGGCTGGTGATGGAAAAAATCCACACGATTGCCGGGGTCAATTACACCCTGACCTGCGTAGCGGTCAGTGCCTGACGGCTATGGCCTGGACGACTCCACCGGAACTTTTCGACTCCCACACCCACCTAAACGAGGAAGCCTTCGCCGATGACCTGCCGGCCGTCCTTGAACGGGCCCGGCGGCAGGGAGTCGAAGGGATGCTCATCGTCGGCTATGACTTGCCCAGCAGCGCCCGGGCCATCTCCCTGGCCCGGAAATATGGCCTGTATGCCGCCGTCGGCATCCAGCCCCCCTTTGCCCACCAAACTGGCCCCGGGGAGATCGCCCGCCTGGAGGAACTGGCCCAGGACTCTACCGTGGTCGCCCTGGGGGAAATCGGCCTGGATTACTACCGCGACCGGTCCCCGCGCTCCGAGCAACGTCGTCTCTTCCGTACCCTGCTCTCCCTGGCCCGCGCCCTCGACCTTCCGGTGGTCATCCATTGCCGCGGGGCCTTTCCCGACCTTTTAGAAGACCTGCGCCAGGAGGGGGAAGGGTTACGGGGGGTGATGCACTGTTTTTCCGGAACGGCCGAACTGGCGCGTGATTTCCTGGCCCTGGGGCTGTACCTTTCGCTGGCCGGCCCGGTGACCTATCCCCACGCCCCCAATCTCTGGCAGGTGGCCCGGGAAGTTCCCCTGGACCGTCTGCTCCTGGAAACAGACTGCCCCTGGCTTCCGCCCCAGCCCCATCGGGGCGAACGCAACGAACCGGCCTACCTGGTCTATACGGCGGCCCGTATCGCCGAACTGCGCCGGGAGTCGCTGGAGGCCGTGGCACAGGCCACCCGCCGCAATGCCCAGGCCCTTTTCAGAGGGAAGCGCCCGTCCCAGGGCAAATGACGCCCATGGCCTTTGACCCAGGAGGAGAAGAATGCGCGAAGATGTGGCCAAGGTCCTGATCACCGAGGAAGAAATCCGGCGCCGGGTGTGCGAACTGGCCCGCCAGATCGAAGCCGACTACGAGGGCAAGGACCTCCTGATGGTGGGTCTGCTCAAGGGGGCGGTCACCTTTATGGTAGACTTGGCCCGAGCCATGCAACGCCCGGTGGCCGTGGACTTTATGGCCGTGTCCAGTTACGGGGCCAGTACAGAAAGCAGCGGGGTCGTGCGCATCCTGAAGGACCTGGACGAGAGCATCGAGGGCCGACATGTCCTGATCGTCGAAGACATCGTGGACACTGGCCTCACCCTTCGCTATATCCTGGAACTCCTCCGCCGACGTGAGCCGGCCAGCCTGCGCGTCTGTGCCCTGCTCAATAAGAAGGAACGCCGCTTGGTGGACGTCCCCCTGGACTATGTTGGCTTCGACGTGCCCAACGAGTTCGTCGTCGGCTACGGATTGGACTTTCGCCAGATCTATCGGAACCTGCCCTTTATCGGCGTTCTCAAGCCGGAAGTCTATACACGGTCCCCGTAGGGACGGGTTGTAGTTGTCCCTGGGCACGCAGACGTCTGGGCACGCAGACGTCTCGTCTGCGAACGGGAACACAGACAAGGACCGTTACCTGGGCAATCGGTATAACACCGCTGCGCTCTCGGCCATCCCCGTCGAATCGGGAAGTTCGTCCGGAGGCTCTCCGATGTCCCTCCATACGGCCGCCGTCCGGGAGAAGCGGCCGCTGATGCCGGGCGTGTTCCTTCTGGTGCTGGAGGCACCGGAACTGGCCCGGAGCGGCCGGCCGGGACAGTTTGTCATGGTGCGCTGTGCGGAGGAAGGTTCCTGGGACCCCCTCCTGCGTCGGCCGCTGGCCCTGCACCGCCTGATCCTCGAACGGGGGCATGTGGAACTCCTGGTGCGGGTGGTGGGCCGGGGGAGCACCTGGCTGGCGCTGCGCCGCTCGGGCGATCGTCTGGACCTCCTCGGCCCATTGGGACAGGGTTTTTCCCTGAAGCGAAACACGCGCAACCTCCTCCTGGTGGCCGGGGGGATGGGCATCGCTCCTCTGGTGGCGATGGCCGAGGAGGGTCTGCGGCGCGGCTGCGCCGTCGTCCTGGCGCTGGGGGCACGCTCCCGGGAGGAGCTGTATCCGACGGGCCTCCTTCCTGCCCAGGTAGAGGTACACCTGACCACCGAGGACGGCACGGCCGGCCGGCGCGGCCCGGTCACCGCCCTTCTAACCGACCCCGAACTGGGCCTCCTCCCCTGGGCCGACCAGGTGATGGCCTGTGGCCCCCGGACGATGCTTGCGGAGGTAGCGGCGATGGTGCGGGCTGGCCGGATGCGTCTTCCGGCCGGCTTTGCCCAGGTATCCCTGGAAGAGCATATGGCCTGCGGCATCGGGGCCTGCCTGGGCTGCGTCATCCCCACCCGGAAGGGCTACCGCCGGGTATGCCGGGACGGGCCGGTGTTCGACCTGCGAGAAGTATTTTGAGAGGAGACCGTTCTCCGGAGTATAGGCAAATATGACCTGCGCTCGGTTCCTGCTTCCACGACGGACACCGGCTACACACCCCGTCGGGGCGTATCAGGATGTGCCCCTAGTAGGCATGGCGCCGCCGTCCCTACGTTAGGGGAAGGTCGTAGATGCGCCAGACCTTGTAGCGGCGGGCACCCACAAACTCCGAGGCCCGGAGGATGAGGTCGTTGTCCTCCAGAAGCATCGAGTTCTCACACTGTTGATAGCCCTGGCGGATGGCATGTTGCCATGATTCCAGGAAGAGGAGGGCATCCACACCAAGGCCCCGGTATTGCGGACGAACTCCGTAGAACATAAAGCGCAAACGTGGCAATTTCCCGTTCCGCCGCATCCAGAAGAGGCGGAGCACCCGCACCAGGTCGGAATCGCCGTACCAGCGCCAGCGCGGCTGCAGGGCGTAATAGGGATCGGGGAAAGCCCCCAGCACTGCCGCCGGTTCCCCTCGGACATAGGCAAAACGCACCAAGCCCGGATCGAGGATCGGCCGCAGTGTCTCGGCCAGCGTGACGGCCTCTTCGTCCAGAATCGGTAAAAAGCCCCAGTTCTGGGCCCAGGCGTCGTTATAGATGTTCACGATCAGACGGACGTCGCCCAGCAGGTCGTTCTCATGGATATAACGGGTCTCGATCCCTCCACGTTGGCGTACCCGCTCGGCCAGGTAGACCAGACGCGGAGGCGGCCCCGGCTGCACGTCGAAGATATAGGCATAATAGTCCTTAGCCTTGCGGAAGCCGTAACGTTCCAGGAACTCGCCATAGTAAGGGGGGTTATGCGTCAGTTCGACGGTAGGCGGGTACTGGAACCCTTCCACCAGGCAGCCCTGGCGCTCGTGGGTGGCGTTGGAGTATTCGCCCGGGCCGCGCAGGACCGTCATCCCCCGGGCGCGCACCCAGTCCCGCGCCCGGTCCAGAAGCGCCTTCGCCACCTCGAAATCCTCGATGACCTCGAAGAAGCCGAAGAAGCCGAATTTGCCCCGGTAATGCTCGTTGAAGCGGTGGTTGATGGCCGCCGAGATGCGTCCTACGGGTTCCTTTCCCCGCCAGGCCAGGAAATGGGTAACCTCAGAGAAGGTGTGGTAGACGTGCTGCGGAGTGAGCAGGCCGACCAGGTGGAGGAGACGACTCCCCAGGAGGTCGCCGCGCAAGGGCGGCGTCCAGCAGGGGTCGCCCCGGTACAAGCGCCAGGGAAAGTCGGCAAAGAGCCGAAGGCGGGGGGAACCCAGGGGGATTTCCTCGATGGTCAGGGATGGCGAAGACATCGTTACCTCCACGGGTGTAGCATTGGGGACTCACAAGCCCTCTGTCAAGAACCTTTCCGCCCGGGCCACGTTGCTCCGGGCGGAAAGGATGGGCTCCGGGCGGAGCAACCTTTTACTGCTTCTTGATTACAAGCGGATAAAGCGGGATGCCGCCGACAACGGCCAGGAGGATACTGGCGAACAGGGAGATGAACAGCCCCGCCCCAGGACCTGCACCTCCGGGCACGCTGAAGAGATCGATCAGACAAACGAGAAAGCCGATGACGCCGGCACCGAGCATCACCCAGGAGGCAATCGGCCGAACCTGGCCGGACACGAACATTCCCTCCAGTCCGGCACCGATGGCTGCCAGGGCACAGATAAAGACGAGCCAGCCAGCCCCCCACTGAAAACCGTTGACCGAAACGGAAAAACCGTAAGCACCCGCCACAGCCCAGGGCAGAAGCACGCCGATGAAGATGATGATCCCCAGGATGGCCGAGGCCAGACTGAGTTTGGGAATCGGTTGCTTGAGTCCGATATTCATTGGATCCTCCTCTTGGCTTGACAAAAACGGGATTTCTCCGCCCGGGTACACCTGCTTTGGGGATTCGGCCGGCCCATCTTTAGGTCAACCGCCATTATAACGATATTATAGCAGAAGACGGCCGGTGTTGCAACTACGATTCGATCCGGGCTTTTTTCTCCAACGCGGCCCGATCCAGGATGACGATCCGTCCCCGTTCCTGGCGAATCAACCCCTCTTCCCGCCAGCACCGGAGTACCCGGCCGACTACTTCTCGCACCGTGCCCAGGTGGGCGGCGATTTCTTCCTGCGTCCAACGCCGACCGGGCACCGCCGCCTCCCGGCTCAGTAGAAAACGGGCCAACCGAGCCGCCACCGTGTGGAAAGAGAGGTCCTCGACCAACGCAACCAGAAGGCGCAGCTTGGCTGCAAAGTCGGCCAGGACGTTGTGGGCCACCTGCGGAAATTCCTCCACCAGCCGCCGGAAATCGGGGCAAGAAAAGGCATAGACCTCGACTTCGGTAAGGGCCTGGGCACTGGCCGGATTGGGACCGCCGTCGAAAAGCGGCACCAGGTTGAGGCCGTCCCCAGGGCCCAGGAGTGCCAGTACCTGTTCCCGCCCCTCGGCCGAGACCTTGCTCACCCGGACGCGCCCGCGAGCGATAAAGTAGATCGCCCGACAGGGCTCCCCTTCCAGCAGGAGAAAGTCCCCACGCTCGAAACGCCGGCGACGGGCCACAGCGGCTACCCGATCCAGGGCCTGGCTATCCAGGCCGGCAAATGGGGGAAAGTGCCCCAGTTCAACGCCTCGCTCCATCGTTTCCCTCCATCGGTCCCAGAAGCGTTCGGACCGTCTCCCAGACCACCTGGGCCACTTCTTCCACCCCCGGCCGGCCGTCCACAATGGCGATGCTCTCCCGGCGATGCAGATAGGCGATCGCCCGATAGTAGCGGGCCCGCACATGTTCCAGCGCCTCCTGCCGCTCGAAAAGTTCCTTGCGTTCCCCCTGTCGGACACCGATACGGGCCAGACACTCGGCCACCGGCACTTCCAGAAAAACGGTGAGGTCGGGACGCAATGCCCGGCTGTTGATGGCATAGACCCAGGAGAAAGGGGCATCCAGTGTCTGGTAGGCCAGCGAGGAGAGGTAGTAGCGGTCGCAGAGGACGTGGACCCCCCGACGTAGGTGTTCCAGGATGCCGCCGGGGCCGTAGAGATGGTCCAGGCGGTCGGCGGCGAAGAGCAAGGCAAGGGCACGGGGGTCAAAAGATTCTTCGCCGGCCAGGATGCGCCGGATGAGCCGGCCGACCGGCCGCTCCGAGGGCTCTTGCGTGGCCCAGACCGGACCGCAGACCGAAAGACGCTTCTCCAGCAGGCGGACCTGCGTGGTCGTGCCGGCTCCGTCCAGCCCTTCGAGGACGATGAACTTTCCGGTCCCCGGATTCGCCTTCATCGTCGCTCCGGGAGGAGATCAGCGAGGCTGCTGCGCAGCGCAGGCCTCCTCGGCTACCCGTAAGATTTCGCCCCGATGGACCATCCCCGCCACTGCCTCGATATCCGGCTGGAGGAAACGGTCCCAACGCAAAAAAGGCACGCTTTCCCGAATCAGGCGGCGCACGGCCGCTGTGCCCCGCCCCAGCCGGGCATCCGGCTCCAGGCCCAGCCGCAGGTCCACGGCCTGGGCTGCGCAGAGGAGTTCGATGGCTACAATGCGTTCCACATTCCAGACCACCTGCCGGGCGTGCAGGGCGGCGTTGGTGCTGTTGCTTACGTGATCCTCCTGTTCCTCACAGGTGGGGATCGAGTCGACGCTGTCGGGATGGGCCAGCGTTTTGTTTTCAGAGGCCAGGGCGGCGGCAACGTATTGGGGAATCATCCACCCGGCGTTCAACCCGCCGTCCTGGACCAGCATCGGCGGCAGGCCGTCATTCAACTGGCGGGTAAGGAGGCGAAAGATACGCCGCTCAGCCATGTTGCCGACCTCGGCGACGGCAATGCCCAGAAAGTCGGCGGCCAGGGCAATCGGCTCACCGTGAAAGTTTCCCCCAGAGAGGGCTTTGTTGGGACGTTCCAGGTCGGGGAAGATGATCGGATTATCGGTAACGGCATTCAATTCGCGTTCCACGACCTGGCGGACGAAGGCGAGGGTATCGCGGACTGCGCCCAGCACCTGGGGAGCGCAGCGCAGGGAGTAAGCGTCCTGTACCCTCGCAGCCGAACCGATCAGGGTGCTGCCCTCCAGGAATCGGCGAACCGCCGCCGCCGAGGCCACCTGTCCGGGGTGGTTGCGCAGGCGGTGGATCCGTTCATCCAGGGCGTCGGGGACGCCGCGTAGTGCTTCCAGGCTCAGGGCCACGGCCACCTCGGCCTGGCGGAGCAGGAGTTCGGCGTCGGCCAGGGCCAGGGTCAGGAGGGCCGTGGAGACGGCCGTGCCGTTGTTGAGCGCCAGCCCCTCCTTGGCCTGCAGGACCAGCCGGGGCAGGCCGGCCCGGCGCATGGCCTCTGCGCCGGACATCCTCTCCCCCCGGTAGAAGGCCTCCCCGCTCGGCTCATCGCCTCCATCGGGGTCGCGGGCAAGGACAAGCACCATATGCGAGAGGGGGGCTAGGTCGCCGCTGGCTCCCAGGGAGCCGCGGGAGGGAACGACCGGGTGCACCCCCCGGTTGAGCATCTCCAGGAGCGTCTCCAGCGTCTCCAGACGGATGCCGGAGTGCCCTCGGGCTAGGGTATTGGCCCGGATGAGCATGGCGGCCCGCACGACCTCCTCATCCAGCGGATCGCCCACGCCACAGGCATGGCTGATGATGAGGTTGTGGGAGAGACGGGGGCTTTGCTCGATGGGCACGGAGACGCCGGCCAGGGATCCGAAGCCGGTGTTGAGGCCGTAGACGACCATATCCCCTTGCCGGACGACTTTTTCCACCCAGGTCCGGCAACGGCCTACCCGCCGGTGGGCACGGGGGCTGAGGCGCACCGGCCGGCCGGCCCGGGCTACGGCCACGACATCGTCCAGGGTCAGGTGCTCGCCGTCGATTTTCAGCGGAAGTGGTCCGGACAAGGGGTATACCTCCTGGCGTCGAGATGGTCCACATTATAGCAGATCAGGATGAGGAAGGCAAAGGCCTAAAATTTCAAATTTGAAAATTTTTTGAGGGAACGATCGGCTCCGGCCAATCCTCGCGGACGGCCAGACCCAGCGCCTCACGCACCTCGGCCACGACGAAGAAGGAGCCGCAGGCACAGACCAGGCCGCCCGGGCCGGCCCACATCCGGATTCGCTCCAGGGCTTCCCGGACCTCCGGGACGACCTCAGCCGGTACGTCATGCCGGTGCCACAGGGAAGCCAGGCCGTGGGGATCGGCGGCGCGGTAGTGGTGGGCGCGTGCAGCGACGGCCCCATCGGCCAGGGGGGCTAAGGCGGCAACGATGCCGGCCAGGTCCTTATCGGCGGAGCAGCCCAGGAGGAAGAGGCACGGACGCCGGGGAAAGAGGGCGAGGAGGGATTCGGCTAGGGCCTGGGCCGAGGCCGGGTTGTGGGCGACGTCCACGATGGTGAGTGGCCGGCTGGCCACCACCTCCAGCCTCCCCGGCCAGCGGACCTCCCGCAGGCCCTGGGCCACTGCCTCATCGGGAATCTCCCAACCTCGCTCGCGGAGCGCCCCTGCGGCGGCCAGGGCCAAGCCGGCGTTGACCTCCTGATGCCGGCCGGCCAGCCCCGGTCCCTCCAGGGGTGACGGATCGGCCCGACGCAGGGATGCCCCCGCCGCCCGGCAATGCCGGAGAATCTCTCCCCAGGCTTCGTCCGGCTGGGGAGCGCTCAGGACCAGGCCGCCCGGGGGGACGACTCCGACTTTCTCGGCGGCGATGGCGGAGAGCGTCTCTCCCAGGTGGGCCTGGTGGTCCAGGGAAACGGGGGTGAGCAAGGTCAAAATGGGGGTAAGGGCGGCGGTGGCATCGCTCTGCCCGCCCATGCCGGCTTCGACGATGGCTACCTCCACACCGTAGCGAACAAAATGTTGCAGGGCCAGGGCAGTGAGTCCTTCGAAGAGGGTAGCCGGCCCCAGGTCGTCCCAGGAGAGGCTTTCTTCCAGAAGCGGCAGAAGGCGGTGACATCCGCCGGCAAAGGCCGGGCGGGAGATGAGCGCGCCCTGGATGCGGATGCGCTCCCGAGGGCTGTGCAGGTGGGGGGAGGTATAGAGACCGGTGCGCCGGCCAGCGGCACGCAGGATCGACTCTAGGATGGCGGCGGTCGAGCCCTTGCCCTTGGTGCCGATCACGTGGACGATGGGCAGGCAGCGGTCCGGGGCACCCAGGAGGTCGAGCAGACGACGGGCACGCCTGGGACTATCCCGCGCGTGGGACGGGAAAGCCACCTTGCGGCCAGCGTAGCGGTGGAGGTAAGATCGTAACTCCACGGACAAGGCGTGAAGAAACCCGCCAGAAGGGGTCGTCCCTGGCTCAAACACGCCGGCCAACTCCTTGCTCGGCATAAATCCCGTTCCGTTTCCTTTTGAACCTGTCCTCTCCCTCAGGCCCGATAATGTTCTCCTGCATACCTGGCCCCCTGTGGCCAGGCCACCAGGCCGGCCACGCTGCTCAAGGCCGGTCCGATGGGCTCGCCGTTTCGCAGGATATAATACGGCACGTGGAGGGCAATCAACTCGGCCCGCACCTCGTCCAGTTCGTGCACGCCTCCAAAGGTCAGCCCGTCCACCAGAACGACCACGGCGTAAATGCCGCCGTAAAGCAGGTCCCGCAGACCGGAACGCACCCACTCGGAGTTATAGGAAGGAGAAGTCACTACCAGGCAACTCTGCCGGCCGAAGCGGTTTCCCTCCGCTGCCAGCACCTCGGCCAGGGGAGTTCTACCGTGGGCACGCAGGGAGGCCAGGCTCTCCAGGATGCGGAAGAACTGGCGGGGTTCGCGCTCTGGAGGAATGACTTCCCGGTACTGTCCCCAGCCGATCAGCCCGGTATTCCGACGCTGGATCAGGATAAAGTATCGGGCCAGGGAAGCGGCCGCGGTCACGGCGTATTCCTCCGTGGAGGCAGGCGTCCGCACTTCTGGCTGATCCGGCCGGCGCTCCCGCCATAGGGCGCTCTGTTGCACCCTGCGCTCCAGGTCCAGCACGATCCAGATGTCGGCACTGGGGTCGAGTTCAAACTCCTTGACGATCAGACGCCCCTGGCGGGCCGTCGAAGGCCAATGGATACGGTTGAAACTGTCGCCCGGGATGTACTCGCGTACCCCGGAGATGTTGGGGGTGGTGTGGTGGGTGCGCTGGCGGGTTGCCGTGCCGCCCGGCAGTTCGGCCGGGGGAAGAAAGAAGCCGTAAACTTCCTCCGTCGCCGGGTAGACCAGGACCTCGGCCCTATCGTCCAGGCATTTTTGGAGGCGGAAGAGACCCAAGGGGTCGCTGGAGCGCAGGAGAAGCGGGCCCAGGGTGTACTTGCCGCGTAAGGAGCAAACGGTGCGCAGTCGGCTATGGCGCATGGACCGGACGGGGAGGCTGGTGACGAAGCGAAGATGGTGACCGGGCAGGTCGGTCATGTCCTGAACCTCAACCCAGAGTTTCGGCCAGACGCTCCGGTTGTGGACGAGGAGGTGTTCTTCCATATACTTTCCTGCCTGAGTGCGGGGGGTGAGCAGTTCGCGTCGGGCATCCAGGCCGCGCAGGCTCAGCCGGGCCCAGAGGTAACAGACCACCAGGGTAGAGGCCAGGATGTAGAAAAGGTGAAAAAGGATGCGGTGGCCGGTGCCCTGGGCCAGGATGTAGAAGGCTGCTGTCAGAAGGAAAACGAGCAGCGCACGCATCGGCCTATTTTCTTTCCAGCGGCACGGTAACGATCACGGCCGTCCCCTGTCCCGGAGCGGAGCGGATTTCGGTCCGGCCGCCGATCAGACGGGCCCGCTCCCGCATATTCAGTAGACCAAAACTCCCCCGACGCTCATAGGAGGACCTGACGGCTTCCAGGTCAAAGCCCACGCCGTCATCCTGGACGGAAGCGACCAGGTTCTCCCCCTCTTGCCGGAGGCGCAGCCAGATGTTTTTCGCCCGGGCGTGTTTTCTGGCATTGTTGACCGCTTCTTGCATGATGATAAAAACCGTGGCCTCGGTCTTCGGGTCAAGCCGCTGAGAGAAGTTGCCGGCATCCAGGTGAATCTGAATTCCTTCGGAGGCCGGAAAGCGCTGGACGTACTGCTCCAGGGTGGGCACCAGGCCCTGGGTTTCCAGGATGATCGGACGGAGTTCAAAGAGCATGGTGCGGATGTCCCAGGAGGTTTTACGGGCCAGTTGTTCCAGGGAATCCAGTTCGGCGAGGGCGCGGGCCGGGTCCTGGGACAAGAGGCGCTTGGTGTACTCTGCGCTCATGGCGATGGCCGCCAGCGATTGGGCCGGCCCGTCGTGCAGGTCCCGCGAAAGCTCTTTGCGCACATTCTCCTCGGCCTGGAGGATCTTGTCCCGCTCTTCGCGCAGGTCCTCATAGAGTTGGGCGTTCTGGATGGCGATGGTGGCAAAATGGGCCAGGGAGGCCAGCTTCTCCAGATCGGCCGAGGTGTAGGCCTGCTCGCTCATCGAACCCAGGACGATGGCCCCGTAGTTGCGCAGACCGGCCCGCAGCGGCACGAGCATCCCGGAGCGACAGCGTTGCAGAGCTACCACCTGGGCCAGTTCCTCGTCCCGGCCCAGGTGCTCCAGGAGGATCGGTTCGGCGGTTGCCAGGGCAGTGGAAATGTGGCCGTTTCCGGACAGGTGAACGCCTTTCCCGGCATTGCCGACCCGAAGGCCGGAGGAAGCGGCCACGAAGAGGTCCTCCGGGCCGGCCGAGAGGAGCACCACACCGACCGAGAAATCCACCAGGCGACGGCAGTCGTCCAGCACGCTCTCCAGAACCTTCTGATAACTCAGGGTGAGGCTGAGGGTTTGGGACATCTCGTAAAAGACCTGGGCCTGCCGGCTGGCCGTCTGGTAGCGGGCTTGGAGGTCGGCAACTTCCTCCTGGAGGCGACGGAGCGTCTCGCGGGCCGGCCGGGCCAGGGACTCGGCGGCCAGTCCGAAGAGGCCGGTAAGAAGGATAGCCGAGGCCATCACGGCAGCCCGGAGCATATCCGGCGGAGTCCGGTGCATCCAATCTCCCATGAGGAGGAGCCCATAGCCGGCCAGGCCGGCCAGGTTCAGGCCCAGGCCGGCGGAAAAGCCCAACCGCAGGGCAACGGCGATCAGGGGAAGCAGAAGGAGGGGCAAAAGGGGACTCTGGTTGCCGCCGTGGAAAAAGAGCACGACCAGCACCAACCCAATGTCCAGAGCCAGGGTGAGATGGAGCCACAGGTTGAGGGCCCAACCCCGCCAGAGGAAAAGCGCTTCCAGGAGGGTCAAGAGAAGGTAGCCCGGCAGAATGGACTCGACGAGGCTCTGGGAAGCGGGGTTGGGAGGAGCCAACCGATTCAGGAGCGCCAGCCCCAGCCCCAACATCCATCGAAAGGCCATTACCACCCAGTCGGCCGAAGGTCGGGCCTCCCTCATGGTACTCCCTCCGGACAAGACCAGCGCTGGAGCAGCACCCAACGGACGGTAGACACTGCCCCGACCTGTTCCTGCCATTGTAAGGCGCGGGAGAGCAGGGGAAGCGCTTCCGCCTGAGCCAGCAGTCGGCGGTGTATCTCGGCCTCCCGGCGCACCTGGTGGACGATCTCGGCCAGTTCCTCCAGACGGATGCCCCATTCCAGCAATCGGGCGGCGGCACGGGCCAGCGGAAGGGCCTCGGCCAAGAGGACGCCCTCGCTCGATTCCAGGAGGCCTATCTCCTCCAGACGAGCCACCTGCTCGGTGGTCAGGCCGGCCTCCTCGGCGAAGCGGGAGCGGAAAAGTCCCTCCCCCCTCACCTCCGGGTTGAGGGTGAGCGGTGAGGGCATCAGCCCCATCTCCTCCAGCCGGAGGCGAATGGCCGGGATCGAGAGGCGCTCTTCCTTTAGGCGACGGATCAGACGCAGCCGTTGCAGGTAGGAGGCGTCAAAATCGCCGTATTTCCCCCGCCGAGGAGGCGGAGGCAAAAGCCCCTCTTCGATATAGTAACGGATGGTGCGCACCGTGATCCCGCTGCGTTCCGCCAGTTCACCGATACGCATCGGCACCCTCCTGTGAAGACCCCGGTTGCCCGCGGGGAAGCCGAACGGCGGCTTCTTACGCCGGCCCCTTCAGGTTCAACGCCCGGTAGAAACGAGAAAAGTCGAAATGGGCCTCCAGAAGCGACTCAAAACGTTCGATCTTGCTCGTTTGGCGGAAACGCGCCCGGCCGAAGAGTTCCTCCGCCCGCCGCACCACGGTCATCGTATCGTCGGGCACCAGAAGGATCGGCACACACTGCTCCTCGGCCCGGGTGAGGATAAGCGGATTGGGACGCATCCCGCCGGTCAGGATCAGGCAGGTAGTGGGAGTCTCCAAGGCGGCCAACTGGATGTCCACGCGGTCCCCGCCGGTGATGACTGCCTTGTTGGCCTGTCGGCGGAAGTAGGAGAGGGCGCTTTCCACGCTCATCGCCCCTACCATCATCGTCTCCACCAGGTCCTCGCCGTGATCCGGGCAACAGAGGATTTGGGCCCCCAGGTGCTCGGCCAGCTCGTTCACACTGACGGCACAGAGAAGGGGGTCCTGCTGCAGGACGGCCAGCACGGAGATGCCCCGTTGCTCCAGGAAGGGGTTGACCACCTGCCGGACCATCTCTACGCGGGCTCGGGGCACCCGGTTGAGGACGACGCCGAGGAAGGGGTGACCGGCCATGGCCTCGTGTACGGCCAGGATATTGTCCGTCTCCAGGAGGCTCTGGAAGTTGGAGACCAGGAGCACGTGGGCCCGGAACATCTCGGCCACACGCGTTGCCGGCAGACCGACAAGGGTCCCCTCGAACCAATCGTTGGGCCCTTCCAGGATCATGACATCCTTGCCTCGGGAGGCCGCCTCGAAAGCCTGTCGAACCCGCTGGGGATAATTCGGCTGCGGCTCCCCGCGCAGGATGCCTTCGAGCAGGCGCGGGGTCAGAAGGAGCGGCGAGAGTTGCTCCAGCGGCTCTTCCAGACGAAAGACCTCCCGGACGAAGGCGGTGTCCTCATCGTAGGTTGCCTCCTCGGCCCGACGCACCCGCAGGCAGAGCGGCTTCAGATAGCCGACACGATAGCCGTCGCGCCGCAACCGTTGCCCCAGAGTCACGCAGACTGCGCTTTTCCCGGAGAAAGTCTCTACCGAGATAACCAGGACCGTTTCCATACGTTTCCTCCCGAGTGAACCTGCAATTTGCACACCTGTAACCCGGAACCATCGTCAGGGCTGGCCCTCCCATTTTTTGAGGGAAAACCCGGCCGGCGAGACCACCAGTTCGTAAAAGTCCCCACTTTCCACCGCATCGGAGGAAAGAACCTGGCGGGATAGCCGTAGGAAGGGCAGGCGATCGCCCAGCCAGAGGAAGAAATCCCCCGGCCCACCCGAGGCGGAGGGCAGGGCCTTTTCTTCGAGGGCTCTTCCCTCGCCATCGTAGCCGACCAGACGGAGCACGCGGTAGCCGGACCGGAGCCCCAGTCCCTCCAGCGAGGCATCCCAGCGAAGCACTTCGCCCTCGATCGTCCATTGTAACCCCGACACGGTGGTCGTATAGGGTGGGGAGCCAACCAGACTCAGGGAACAGAGGGTAGGAAAACTCCCCTCGCCGGCCGGGAAACAATGCACCCGGGCAACCAGTTCGTCGTGAGGAAAGGGGAGGTAAGTCCGGGAAGCCTCTTCCAGGTATCCAAGCCCCCAGCCGCCTGCGACCAGAAGGAAGCAAAAGAAGAGCAGGAGCAGGACACCCAGCCAGCGCCAGCTCCTCCGCCGTCGGGGATATGGGCTGGCTTCCTCCGCATACCGTACCCATACGTTCAGCGGCTGAAAGCGGCGCCAGAGGCTCTGGATGGGCCGCAGCAGGAGAGAGAGGAAAAGAAGCCCTCCCAGGGCAAAAAGTCCCCAGGCAATCAGGCGGATAGGAGAAAGACCGGCCATCGAAACCTCCTGTCAGCCGGAACCTAGGGGCGAAGGATGATGCGCGCATCCAGCACGATCGCCCCCTGGCCGACCTCACGAACGATCAGGGGGTTGACATCCATCTCGACGACGTCGGGAAAATCGGTGACCAGTTGTGCGACGCGCAGGATGGTTTCGACGATGGCATCCACATCGGCCGGGGGCTGCCCACGCACTCCCTTGAGCAGGGGAAAGGAGCGGATGCTTTCGACCATTTCCCGGGCCTCGTTGCGGTCGATGGGGGCAATCCGAAAGACCACGTCCTTCAGCACTTCGACGTAGATGCCGCCCAATCCGAACACAAGCAGAGGTCCGAACTGAGGGTCACGGCTCATACCGATGATCACCTCCCGGCCACCGGAGATCATTTGCTGGACCAGGATGCCCCAGATGTCGGCGTTGGGGTGGTGGCGACGGGCGCGGTACTCGATGAGTTCGTAGGCATCGCGCACATCGGTTGAGTTGGCCAGGCCCACCTTGACCGCGCCGATGTCGGACTTGTGCAAGATATCGGGGGAGGCGATCTTCATCACCACCGGATAGCCGATCTCGGTGGCCAGGCGCACGGCCTCGTCGGGGGAACGGGCCAGTTTGGCCCTGGGGAGGCACAGTCCGTAGGCTTCGGCGACCTGGCGGGCTTCCACCTCGCCCAGGTTCAGCCGGCCCTCCCGCCGCGCTTGATCAAAGACTTCCTGCACCTCCTCTTTCCGGACCCGGAAATGCACCAGGCGCTGAGGAGGACGTTCTAGCCAGCGACGGTAGCACTCCATGGCTCCCAAAGCCAGGACGGCCCGCTCCGGGAACGGGTAGGTGGGGATATGGTTTGCCTGAAGGAGGCGCACGGCCGGCTCGACCACTTCTCCGCCGATGAAAGAGGTCACCACCGGCTTGTCATAGGCCCGGGAGGTCTCCACGACCGTCTGGGCGATGGCCTCGACGTCGGTCATGGCCTGCGGCGTCAGAAGAACCACGACGCCGTCCACCCCCGGGTCCCGAAGCACCGCGTTCAACGCGACCCGGTAGCGGTCCGACTGGGCGTCTCCGATCACGTCCACCGGGTTATAGAGGTTGGCCGTCGGGGGGAGGTAGGGAGCCATAGCCTCGATCGTTTCTTTGGCAAACTGGGCCAGGACCAGGCCGGCCCGCTCGCACGTATCGGTCGCCAGGATGCCGGGGCCGCCGGCGTTGGTCACGATGGCAATGCGGTTGTTGCGCAACATAGGCTGGTAAGCAAAGATTTCGGCAAAATCGAAGAGGTCCTGCACCGACTCAGCGCGGATGATGCCGGTCTGGTCGAAGGCGGCTTCATAGGCCCGTTCCGAACCGGCCAGGCTGCCGGTGTGGGAAGAGATGGCCCGGGTACCGGCCGCTGTCGTGCCCGACTTGATGGCGATGACCGGCTTCTTGCGGGTCACCTGTCGGGCCACCCGCATGAAGGCTTCGCCGTCGGCGATGCCTTCCAGATAGGCCAGGATCACCTTGGAGTGAGGGTCATCGGCCCAGGCCTCCAGGAGATCCACCTCGTTTACATCGGCCCGGTTGCCCAGCGAAACAAAGTGGGAGAAGCCGATGGCTTCTTCTTGCGACCAGTCTAGGATGGCCGAGCCCAGGGCACCGGACTGGGAAAGGAAGGCGATCTCGCCCGGCCGGGCCATGGTAGTAGCAAAGGTGGCATTCAGGCAGGAGATGGTGTCAATAAGCCCCAGGACGTTGGGGCCGAGGATACGCATGCCGTATTTTTGGGCCCGGGCCACGACCTCGCGCTCGCGGCGGGCACCCTCAGGCCCGGTCTCGCGGAATCCGGCCGAGATGATCAGCAAGGCCTTGACCCCCTTCTGGCCGCACTCCTCGACGACCTCGGGGATGGCCGCCGCCGGGATAACAATGATGGCCAGGTCGACCTCATCGGGAACGTCTTGGATGGAGGGATAGACCGGCCGACCCAGAATTTCGCCTCCCTTGGGGTTGATGGGGTAGAGTTTGCCCTGGTAGCCGCCGCGAAGGATGTTGTCCAGCAGAATATAGCCCATCTTTCCAGGCGTGGCCGAGGCTCCAATCACGGCCACGCTACGAGGGGCGAAAAAGGCTTCCAGCATCCTGGCCTCCTGTTTTGGTATTCAAACCATATCATACACCAAAAGGCGAAAGCGGGCAAACGGCCCTTGACAACGAACATCTGTTCTGATATAATGGAAACCAAGGGTCAGTCCTCCGAACCGGCCCAGGAGGCAAGAGATGTCGGAACATCCGCTGCGCCCTTGGCTGGAGGCCCTCGCCGACCGCATCGAGCGCCTTTGCGCCGAACGCCGCATCTTCGTCCGCGTCCAGGGCGGCGTCGTCACCCCGCGCCTGGTCCGTTTCCACCTCCTCCTCGACCCCGCCATTCCCCTCAAGCGCCTGGAGGCCCTCTCCGAAGACCTGGCCCTGGCCCTGGGGGTGGCCGAGGCCCATCTGGCCCGACGGGATGGTATCCTGGCCCTGGAGGTCCCACGTCCCCATCCGGAAGCCCTTTCCCTCGTTCGGCTTCAGGCAGAACTTCCTTCCTTGCCCCGGCTGACGGCACTTCTGGGACGGGATTCCGAAGGCGCGCCGCTCCTCTTGCGCCTTTCCTCGCCGGAGGTGAGCCATATCCTGATCTCCGGGACAACCGGCTCGGGGAAGACGGCGCTCTTGCGCACCCTCCTTTCCTCCCTGGCGCTCTCCAACGACCCGGAAGACCTGCGCTTCATCCTGGTGGACCCGAAGGGGCGGGGGCTGGGAAGTTTCCGGGGTCTTCCGCACCTGGCCTCTCCGGTACTGCGGGAGGGGGAGGAGGTGGAGAAACGCCTGAACTGGCTCTTGGAGGAACTGGCCTGGAGGGAGGAGAAGGGGGTGGGGGAGCCGCGGGTTGTGGTGGCGGTGGATGAGGTATCCGACCTCCTCCTCTCCCGTCCCTCGCTCCAGGAAGTCCTAACGCGCCTTGCAGCGCGGGGGCGGGAGTCGGGGTTGCATCTGGCGCTGTGCACCCAGAAGCCGGCGGCGGAGGCGCTGGGAGGGCTGCTACGGGCGAACCTGCCGTGTCGGGTGGTGGGGAAGGTGGTGAGTGCGCAGGAGGCGGTGATGGCCTCGGGGCTGCGGGGGACGGGGGCAGAGCGCCTTCTGGGGCGGGGAGACTTTGTCCTGGTGGCGGGAGGGGAGGTGGTGCGCTTCCAGGCCGCCTACATCTCCGGGGAAGAGGTGGAGGTGATGGTGGAGATGTTGAGGGAGGAGGTGGAAGGGAAGGCGCAGGGCGCAGGGAGGAAGGCACAGGACGCAGGGGGAAGGGCCCCGGACAGGGGGAAGGTGATCCCGTTCCCCGGTCGGCTGGTCGAGCGGGTGGTCGGCATCCTGCGGCGGTGACGGATGATATGGAGGTGGGCGATGAAGCGAGGGCTTCTGTGGGTTCTTCTGGCGCTGGGGTTGGCGCTGGGACTGGTGGTCGGGTTGCGGCTTTCGGGGGATGGGTTGGCGGTGGTGGTGGGGGTTGTGTGTGGGTTGGTGGCCGGGCTGCCGGTAGATGGGGTGCTTCTGTACCTGTACCTGCGAGAGCGGCAGGTGCGGCGGGAGGTAGAGGAGCGGCTGTGGCGGGGGGAGCGGGTGCTTCCCCCGGTGGTCATCGTGAGCAACGGCCGGGGGGTGGAGATGCTGCCTGAATGGGGATACGGCCGGATGCCGCCGGGCAACCCGGCCGGCCGGCAGTTCACCATCATTGGGGAGGAAGAATCCCCACAACACCCCGGCATCCCGAACTCCAGGCCCTAAGGCCGATTCCCTTCCCACAGTTCCACCGCGCGGAGATGGCACGGTGGCGGGACCTTTGCGCCGGCCTAAGGCCGATTCCCTTCCCGCAATCCCGCCGCACGCCTCAGTCGGATCACTTCTTCCGGCCTCAGGGCGCGCCAGGTTCCGGGCGGAAGACTCCCCAGACGCAGCCCATCCAGGCGTACCCGGATCAGGCGCTGCACCGAATGTCCCAGCGCCTCGGCCACCAGACGAATTTGGCGCTTGCGTCCTTCGTGCAGGACGACGCGTAGCCAGGTATTCTCCCGTTCGGTGCGCAATACCTCCACCTGAGCCGGGGCCGGCCGTTCTTCCAGCATCACCTGCCCGCTCCGCCAGCGGGAAAGGGTCTCCGGGGAAGGACGGCCTGCGACCAGCACGTGGTACTCCTTCTCTACTCCGTAGCGGGGATGGGTCAGGCGATAAGCCAGCTCGCCGTCGTCGGTAAGGAGGAGTAATCCTTCGCTTTCCAGGTCCAACCGGCCTACCGGATAGAGCCGTGTCGTAGCCGGGACCAGATCCAGCACGGTCGGTCGGCCGCGGGTATCGCGAACGGTGCAGAGGAAACCAGGAGGCTTGTGCAGAAGGAGGTGAGTAGGCTTTTCGGGGAAGTGGAGCGGCCGGCCGTCCACCCGGACCTCCTCACGCTGGAGGTCTACCGATTGCCCCAGGCGGGCCACCTGACCGTCCACGGTCACACGGCCCTGACGGATGATTTCCTCGCAGACCCGGCGCGCACCCAAGCCGGCCCGGGCCAAGACCTTTTGCAACCGTTCTTTGGCCATTACCTTTCCAAAATCCAGCGGTCGGTATCCCGCTCCCAGGAGAGGAGTTCATTTTCGTCGAAGAAAAGGGAGACCTCCTCCCGCCCCGTCTCCGGGCTGTCGGAGGCGTGGATCAGGTTCCGGCCGATGGTGAGGCCAAAGTCTCCCCGAATCGTTCCCGGGGCGGCTTTGGCCGGGTCGGTGACACCCACCGTCTGGCGAACCGTTTGCACGACTCCTTCCCCTTCAATCACCATCAGGACAACCGGGGCCGAGGTGATGTAGGCCACCAGCGGCTCGAAGAAGGGTTTGCCCCTGTGGAGGGCATAGTGGCGTCGGGCCAGCGATTCGTCCATCCGGATCATCTTCATAGCCACAATTTTGAGGCCACGTTGCTCCAGTCGAGCGATGATCGGGCCGATCAGGCCGCGCTGCACGGCGTCCGGTTTCAGGATGACCAGCGTTCGTTCCATCGTTTGTCCTTTCCATACAAAACAGCCGTCCGGAAGGTCACCGGACGACCGTTTTTTCTTGCCAGGCCGGCCAGGACATCAGAGTGGCACGGCTTCCTTGATTCGGCTGGCCGCCCTGCGCATCTCCATTTTGACCAGGCCAACGTTAACGGTGCGCTGGGTGATCACCACTAGAATCAGATCGTGCGACTCGAGCATCATCACCATGCCGTCCTGGGCGCTGATGATCGCATCGGACAATCCTCCTACCCCGATACGTTTGGTGGCCTTGTCGATTTCCCCGTACACGGCGGCGGCCATCGCCCCCAGAACCTCGGCGTCTGCCGGGTCAAGCAGGGTGCTGGCTACCACCAGACCGTCTTTGCCTACCAGGAGGCTACCTACCACTCCGTCTACTCGTAATAGGTCCTCGACGATCCTTCTCATGGTTCGACCCCTTTCGAGGCGTTCGACCCTGCGACAATGCCATCGGGCCGGCCCGTCGTACCCGGCGGCGGGCACTATTTACTCAGTACCCAGGCATACTCGTTGATGGCCTGCTGGTACCAGCCTTTCTTCATATAGGTATCGCCCAGCAAACGGTGCAGGCGGTGCAACATCCGGCGGTCCTGTTCCCGTTCGATCCAGGCCCGGAGGCCGGTGATGATTTCGTCTTCCAGGCCGGCCTTTCCTGTCTTGATCAGTTCCTTGTAGAGGTTGACCGCCTCCTCCCACTGGCCCTGCTCCACACAGGTATCGGCCAGGCTCAGGCGCAGCCGCTCATCCTCCGGGTGTTCGGCCACTTGCCGACGAAGTTCCTCCAGCGATGGGGGTGCCGCTTCCGGCGCGGCCTCTTCGACGGGGGGGGCGATCTCCACAGGCACGGCCTCCGGGACGGCTTCCTCGACAGGGGCAGCAACCGCTGGGACAACTTCCTCTGGAAGCGGAACGGCCTCGGCGGGCAGGCCCAGCCCGGCCAGTTCCTCGGGACTCAGGCCCAGGCCGGCGATCTCCTCGGGGGTCAGGCCCAGTTCCTCCAGCGTGAAGGGGCGCAGGACCTCCTCCTCGGGAGGAGCGGCCGGCACCCCTTGGGCCACCGGAGCCATCTCCTCCGGCACCTCCAGCCCCAGTTCCTCTAGCGAGAAGGGCTGTACGCCTTCCGCCTCTTCGGGGATCAGAACGGCCGCCGCGGGTTCCTCCAGCCCCAGGGCTTCCAAAGAGAACGGTTCAACGGCTGCCTCGGCCGGAACAACTTCCTCCAGCCCCAATTCCTCCAGGGAGAAGGGCTGAACCTCCGGCGTCACCTCTTCGGCAACCGGGACTGCGGCCGGCGCAGCTTCCTCCAGTCCCAGTTCTTCCAGGGAGAACGGCCGGATCCCCGGCGGCGCTTCCTCGGCGGCGGGTGGAGCGACCTCTTCCAGGGCAAATGGCCTGACCTCCGGCGGGGCCATCTCCTCGACGGCCTCCTCGCCGGCCGACACCTCCTCGCCCAGGACCGCCCGACGGTGGGCCATCATCTTCTCAAAGAGCGTCGGACCGGCCGGGATCTCCTCCTCAGGAGTGAGTTCTTCGCGGAAGGCTGGGGCCTTGGGCAATCCCGGCTCCTGCCAACTGAAGGCCGGCAGCCCGGCTTCCAGTTCCTCGAACTCTTCTACTCTTTCCTCCTCCGGCAGGGGGAGTTCGGCCTCCATCGGCTCTTCCAATCCCAGTTCTGCCAGGGAGAAGGGCCGGACTCCGACGGGCATTTCTTCCTCCGGCAGGGCAACTTGCTCCGGTGCAAAAGGGGCCAGGCCAGGGAACTCTTCTGCCGGCATTTTTTCCGCAACTTCGATTTCTTCCGGGGAGAAGGGGGCGACATGGGGCAGGACCATCTCTTCCTCTGCCGGCCTGCCCTCTCGGGTTTCTGCCATCGCCTCCTGGAGGGCGGTAATTTCCTCGGGCGAAAGTCCCAGTTCCTCCAGCGTGAAGGGGCGCATCATCTCCGCTTCCGTCACCTCGGTCGGGGGCGTCGGCTTTTTCTCCACCGCGGCCGGCACGGGAGGGATCTCTTCCATCAAGGAAACTTCTTCCGCCTCCAATCCTTCCAGGCTGAAGGGGGCCAAGCCGGGAATCTCCTCGCCTCCCTCCTCGGCCACCACACCCTCACCGGTTGCCAGAGTATCCAACCAGGAGACGCCCAGCGGCTCGGCAACGACCGGCTTTTCTACGGCAGGTAGAGGGATTTCTACGGCTGCTTCGGAAGGCACCTCGGCCGGTTTTTCGGCTACCGCCCGACGTGCCTCCCACTCCGCCTCGGAAAAGTCGGGCAGGGTAGCGGCGTCGTAGGCCAGGAGGTCGGGAGGCACATGCACCGGTGCCATCTCGAAGAGGGCCCGGGCCATCATATTGTTGGGATCGCCGGCCACAGCCTGGCGCAAAAGTGCCTCTCCCTCTTCCCTGCGCCCGGCCTGAAGGCGCAGATAGCCCAGGATCAGGTTGGCCTTCAGGGCCCGGGGAAAGCGTTCCAGGACATCCTCGGCGATCTGGGCCGCCTCTTCCGCCTGTCCGCTCCGCCACAGGGCTTCCAGGAGGGACATCTGGACGTCCACCCGCGATGGGTCGGCCTTCAGGACCTCGCGGAACTCCTCGACGGCCCGGTCGAGCATCTCCCCTTTGACGTAGAGGCGACCCAGACCGGCCCGGCTGAGGCGCAACTGAGCACGGGAGGCACCGTACAACTCGGTATACAGGCGCAGAAGCAGGCTGCGCAGGTCGGAAAGGTCGGGCTTGATCTCCAGGGCCAGTTCCAGTTCGCCAACGGCCGCTTCCAGTTTCCCCTCATCCTGATAGGCAATGCCCATTCCCCAATGGGCCGAGACGTTCTCCGGATCCATTTCCAGCACCTGGCGGAAATAGCCCTGTGCTTCCTGAGGTTGTTTCCGCTCCAGGCAGATTTGGCCGAGCAACTGGTGAGTTCCCAGGTCCTGGGGATAATACTGGAGGATGTGCTGACAAACCGCTTCGGCCTTTTCGTAGTCGCCCTCGGCCATCGCGTTACGGGCCCGATCATAGCAACTCTGCAGACTGACCATTGCCATGGCTTTTCCCTCCAGGCGAAAAGCCCCATCGGTCGCGCGTTGCCTTCCGCCGGCCGGACCAATGCTTGATATAATTATACCGCAAAGTAAACTTCGGTGCAACTTTTACATCCGCTCGGGTTCGCTCTCCTCGTCCATCAACTCCTGGGCGTAGCGGGACAGGACCTCCCGCCGGTCGGCGGGAAGGCCACGGCCGATCCAGTACCGTTCCAGCGCCTCCAGGGGGCCCAAAGTGTCCAGCGGGGCCCGGAAAACGGTCCGCTCCGGCCGCTCTACCTCCACCGTTACCGTGGCGTAGGACCGCAGCAGTAGGGGCATCTCGCGAGAAGCCTCTACGGCCGTCCCCTCCAGGGCTCTGCGCAGGGTCAGGACGTCCACCCGGCCGGCCTCCTCCTGACGCACCTGAACCCTCAGCCGCACGACCGCTCCGGTCACCTTCGGGCCGGCCTCCTGGATGGCCCGAAGGGCCCGTTCCATCGGATCGCCTTTCCGGGCATCCACCGAGAGGGTGAGGAAAGGACGGGCCTGCACCGGGATGAAGCGGTAGTGGACCGGGCGACGTACGGACGCTTCGCGAGGCGCCTCTACCCCGGCCGGCTTTTCCTCGATTTCCACCAGGAAAAAACCTTTCTCTTCCCCCTCTTCACCGAAATCCACCCGTTCCAGGCTGCCGGCGTAGAGCACCGGCGGGGCCTCGCTTCGCAGAACCTGCGCCCGATGGACGTGCCCCAGCAGGACGGCATCGTAGGCCGGATGCGCTACCGTTCCCAGCATCGCCTCCGGCTGATACCCCAGCGTCATCCGTTGCTCGCTCCCCAGTTCCGCTCCCTGTACCAGGAGGTGCCCAACCAGGATGGCCGGAACATTCGGGTCGATCTGTTCGGCCAGGCGGGCCAAATTTCGGGCAACCTGCGCCCGGAGGAAATCCTCCTGCTCCCGCAGAGGCTTGCGCCGTACCTCTTCGGCAAGCAGGAGCCGGCTGCGCTGCGGATTAGGGAAGGTGGCCACCTGGAGTTTGTGTTTCCGGCGCAAGGGAAGACGTAGCACTTCCTCCGTGCGGGCCGAGATGTAGACGTTCTCCACCTCCAGGGCACGGAAGATGTCCACCGGCGTAGCCCGCACCGGCATATTCGGCAGGTCATGGTTTCCGGCCACGATGACGACGGCGATTCCGGATGCGGCCATCCGCCGGATACGTCGGGCGAAATCGCGCTGGTAGGTCGGATCGGGATGACGGTCGCGGAAGGCATCTCCGGCGAAAGCGACGACATCCACCTTCTCCCGCAGGGCAAAATCCACCACTTCGTCCAGGCGATTCAGGAAATCGCGTACCCGACTGGAAAGGCCCGTTTCCGGATCCACCCGGCCATAGTTTTCCACACCCAGGTGGAGGTCAGCAAAGTGCAGGATCCGAATCATTGTGTCACCTTCACATAGGGCCATGGCGGCGCCATGCCCTTCTTATCATACCACGGATGCATTTTTTCTGCAAGTGCTGAAAATTTTCGGTGATTATCCCCAATTCGATCGTCTCCCTCCCGGAGATTATGCCCGGACGGCCGTTGCGCCCCGGGACAAGGGGCGAAATTTTTTATTCTCGTACCTCTACCGGGCCGATCCAGCGTCGGGCGAGTTCTGCCATCTGTTGGAGACGTTCTGAAGGATAGGGCCGGGCCTTTCTCAGCGTGGGTGAGAGCGTGTTCCAGGGGCGGAATTGCTGGAGGACGTAGCGCAGGAAAGACGACCCGGCCTCGGAGGCCAACCAACGGGCGATGGACTCGATATCCTCTTCCACCAGAAGGCCGGGGATAACGGTGGTGCGGAATTCATACGGGAGGCCGGAGGAGCGCAGCAGGGAGATGGTGCGGCGGATGCGTTCCAGGTCCAGGTCCGGCCGGCCCGAAAGAAGGCCGTACTTCTCCGGCGGCCCCTTAATGTCCATGGCCACATCGTCCACCAGCCCCTCCGCCAGGGCAGCGGCCAGGACATCGGGCCGGTAGCCGTTGGTGTCCAGCTTCACGGCCTGCGGAAACCGGCGCAGCCTGCGCAAAAAGTCCAGAAGGTCCGGCTGCACGGTGGGTTCCCCGCCGGTGAGGACGACGCCCTCCACCCGGCCGGCCCGGCGGGCCAGGTAGGCCCAGACCTCGTCCTCAGGCAGGGTGGGCAGTTCCGCCGGACGCAGGACGAGGTCGGCATTCTGGCAGGGCGGGCAGCGAAAATTACACCCGCCGGTGAAAAGGACACAGGCGATGCGGCCGGGGTAATCGAGAAGAGAAGTACGAACCCACCCCTTGAGTTCCATGGGCTATCCGCATTTCGGCCCGCCCTTGCGGGCGTGGCGTAGGGGCGTAGGGACGAAAGCGCGTTGCCGCTTGGACCGGACGCATTCGGACCGGCGCGATGGCAGAAGAGACGGCGGGAGCGCGTTGTGCCCCTACCCTTCTGTCGGTTCTTCCGGGGGGACGCGGAACATCCGGCGCTCCTTGAACTCTTGCTGCTTGCCCCGATGCCAGTTCTGCAGCGGGCGCAGGTAGCCGACGATCCGGGAATAGACCTCGCACGGCACACGACGTTCCTCTTGTTCCGGTCGTTCTTCCTTTTCCATTTCCATGTCCTCCTTCGGAACCTACGCCCCTATGCAGACCCCGTAGGAACGCCGTAGCGGGCCAGTTCCTCCGCCGTGTGTGCATAGGGGCAGAAGGTGTGTTCCCCGGTGATATAGCCGTGGACGGGGCAAATGCTGAAGGTCGGGGTAATCGTGAAGTAAGGCAGACGGTAGTTCTCCGTAACCAGGCGAACCAGGCGGCGGGCCTGGCTTTGAGCGTGCAGGCGCTCTCCCAGGAAGATATGAAGCACCGTGCCCCCGGTGTAGAGGGTCTGCAACTCGTCCTGGTGTTCCAGCACTTCGAAGAGGTCGTCGCTATAGGAGACCGGCAGGTGCGTACTGTTCGTGTAATACGGAGTCTCCGGTGTTCCGGCCGTCCGGATGTCGGGGAAACGCTTCCGGTCGGCGCGGGCCAGGCGGTAAGAAGCGCCTTCGGCCGGCGTGGCTTCCAGGTTGTAGAGGTTGCCGGTCTCTTCCTGGAAGCGAGAAAGCACCCGGCGCATAAAGAGGAGGGTACGGATGGCCAGGTCCCTCCCCTCAGGATGCGCAATGCCCACACCCAATAGGTTCAAGCAAGCCTCGTTCATGCCGAGCAGCCCGATGGTGGAGAAGTGGTTGCCCCAGTAAGCGCCACTTTGCCGCTTGACCGCCCCTAGGTAGTGTCGGCTATAGGGGTACAGGCCACGCTCGGTGAGATTCTCCAGCATCTTGCGCTTGATCTCTAAACTTGTGCGGGCGATCTCCAGAAAGTGCTCCAGCCGCCGGAAGAAATCATCCTCATTCTCGGCCAGATAAGCCAGCCGGGGCATGTTGATCGTGACCACGCCGACGGAGCCGGTAAGCGGGGCGGAGGAAAAAAGCCCGCCCGGCCGTTTGCGCAACTCGCCGTGGCGCAGTTGCAGACGGCAGCACATCGAGCGCACATCCTCCGGGCGCATGTCGCTTCCAACAAAGTTACCGAAATAGGGGATTCCGTAGCGCGCGGTGATGGCCCAGATCGGCTCCAGGTTGGGGTTGTCCCAATCGAAATCGGGGGTAATGTTGAAAGTGGGGATCGGGAAGGTCATCACCCGTCCCTTGGCATCTCCCTCCAACATGACCTCGGCAAAGGCCCGGTTGAGCATGTCCATCTCTTGCCGGAATTCACCGTAGGTCGCCTCCTGCGGTTCCCCGCCGATGAGGACGGCCTGGGAGCGCAGCGTAGGGGGCGGAGTCAGATCCATGGTGATGTTGGTGAAGGGGGTGTTGTGGAAGCAAAGCAGCCCGCTGCCGCCGCAAAAGTTCTCTAACGGCGTGTCCACGCTGAGGTCGTACTCGTACTCCCGGTCATAGGCAAACGTCTCGCGCCGGTTGCAGACCCGCGCCAGCAGGTCGCCGACGGCGTAGCCTTCCGGTGCGTCCTTGTCCCGGCAGATGCGGAGGGTGTACCGGGTGCTCCGCATCGGCTGATCGAATTGGGTCTCGTAGACGCTGAACTTGTAGCCGTTCATCGCCAGCAACAGACCGAGTCCCAGGCTCAGTTTTCGCGAGGTCGTGGTGATGGAGTGGATCGGGGACATGTCGCCGTCTCCACGCAGCAGCGTGGCGATCAGTTCCTCCTGCAGATCGGGGGTCAGATCGTAGACAAACCAGGGCAGCACCTTGTTGGCGCTGTAGGTTCCTCCCAGGTAGCCCAGAAGCACGGCCAGGAGCCCCTTGCCGGCCATGAGAGGCGCCGCACCGGTCGGGTTCCCTTGGGCCGACCGGGTGCGCAGGACCCGTTCCATCTCTTCCCGGTTGGCTCCTTGCTCCTGGCCGACGTAGTGGCCCAGGAGGCGGATGAATTCGCGCAGACCCTCGCCTTCCAGGATGCGCCCGTACCACAGGTCGCTCAGGCGCAGGGCCAACTCTGCCTCCGGCTCATCCTCTCCCAGGGACCGCCAGATCGGGTAGGGGATGGACCGGTGAGCGGCCCATCGCTTCCAGCAGCCCTTGTCCCTGATCCCAAACTCCCGGTAGAAAGCCGAAAGCGAGCCGAAGCGCTGCCGCGCCCGCTGCTGCATCTTGATCGAGGCCTGGGCATGGTTGGGGAGGCGGATGCGGACTCGGCCGGCCACCGGGGGGATGGCGTCGATCAGCTCGACCAGGTCCAGGCGGGTGCGCGTTCCACCGTTGGGGGCGCGGCGGATGGCGACGAGATGGTTGGTCGGGGTAAGGCGGGCTTTGCCGCGCGCGACATCCACCTGGTGTGCCGCAATGGGGCGGACCGTACAGCGCCCGTCGAGTTCGGCAAAGGCGAAGAGCGAGTGGGCCTGGGAGACACGGGCCGTCCCGCGGTCGGTGCGTATCCGCACGAAGGTAGAGCCCCGGGGCACCCGGTGGCGCACAAAGGCCTTGATGGGGACCCAGCGGACTGCGCCGCCCGAGTCGAACGCCAGGGCCTGTACATCGTCGGTGTTGGCCACGGCGTAGCTGCCGTTGCCCCGGTCGAGCACACGGTGACCGTGTCGCTCGAACTGCTCGTCCACCAGCCGGCCGATTTCCATCGGCTCGATGCGCCCATTGCGCCGTATCAGCACCGGTTCATCCCAGGTCAGGCTCTGGAAGCCCACACGTGTGGGGACGTTGATGTTGTAGACAAACTCCTGCATCGCCTGCTTGACCCCGGCATAGTCCAGCCGGTCGTAGCGGATAAAGGGGGCCAACAACGTGTCAAAGTTGGAGACGGCCACGGCTCCGGCCACCTCGCCCTGGAGGGTGTAGAAGAAGTTGACCAGTTGCCCCAGGGCGGTGCGCAGATGGCGCGGCGGGCGGCTTTCGATCTTGGCCGGCACCCCGCCGAAGCCCCGATAGAGCAGGTCCTGGAGGTCCCAGCCGCAGCAATTGTGGTTCCACATACCGTTGACTACGAGCGTGCCGCTTTCGGTGGTGATGTCATAGATATCGTCGTCCGGAATCTCGATGGGTTCGTTGTTCAGCACAACGTGCCATTCGTCGCGGGTCTCGTCTTGCCGGGCGCGTGCGGAGGGCATCGCGGCCCGGAATGCCGTCTCCGAGAACAAGTTTTCCCCGGACAGAAGCCGGCCCAGGTCCGCCATATAGAGGGCGTCCGCTCCGGGACGGACATGGGCTGCGAGGCGCTCCCCATCCCGGGTGATCATGGGGTGGTTATCCGTCACGATGACGCTGTGGCCACCGCGGCTCTGGATAAGGACCATGGGCCTGTCCTTTCTCTTGCGTACAAGACGAACCACCCGGGTCCACCCATCTTTGTCCAGTACCCGGTAGCCCCGGGGGTATTTGGCAAAGGCGCCGTCGGATGCGCTCAGGCACACCTCCGGTTCAGAACAGGTGGCATAGAGGTCCTCAAGAGAGGTCAGACGGATACCCCGCTCGTCTTTGACCACCACAACTTCTTTTCCGTAGTAGGTGTAGCTGCTGAGCATCCCCAAGTCGTGGATATGAAAATCCCCTTCGATGTGGGCGCGTTGCACCTCCGGCGGATAAATCTTGTGCAGCCAGTAGCGGGCAGCGATGGAGGAGGCCAGGTAGAAGTTGAGGCCCTGCAGAGAATAGTTCATGTTACTGTTTTCGTTCACCCGCCAGTCGGTCTGATCCAGGTAATCGTCCACCAGTTGGGTCGTGTCCAGGAGCATCTGCTCGGCCGCCCGGGCTTCGGCCCGCTTCTGGCGGTAAAGGATATAGGCCTTGGCTACCTGGGGATGGCCGGATTTAATGAGAACCTCCTCGACGACATCCTGAATCTCCTCCACGTGGGGCGGGCGTCCCTCCTGGCCGAAACGCTCCTCCAGGATGCCGGTGACCGCCCAGGAGAGGGTCTCCGCCCACTGCCGACCCTCGCCGTTCCCTACGGCCCGGGCCGCCGCATAGATGGCATTCTCGATACGCTTGCGGTCGAAGGGAACACGCCGGCCGTCTCGTTTGATCACCTGGTCAATCGCCATGAGGTCCTCCCAAGGTGTATACAATTTTTGGACGGTTCGGGCAAGGAAATTGCCCTTCTTGGGCAGGGAATTGGAAACCGGGCCGGGAAGCGCCGCTCCAATTGCCTTGCACGGGGTCTCTGCTCCGGAGACCCCGACTATATCCCTATATATAGGATGTTATCTGCAAATATAACACTATATCTTGTATCGCCGTCATCGAGGGATGGAAGCCCTCCGTCTGTCCTCCGTACATCCGGGAACAGTGCAGAGGGTAAAAACATTATAGCACAAGATGCCCGATTTGTCCAGCGAAAAAATGATTACAGTTGGATGAAGGGGTCGGCCCAGACCGGAGGCGCGGCATGCTGCACCCCGATCCCCTCTATTCCTTCATCTCTGCCTTGGCCGAAGGGGGGAGATAAACTCCCCGGCGGGCCAGGGCTTCCTCCACCATCCAACGGACAAACTGACGGTCTCGAGCCGTCAGGATGGCCTCCCGGTGGGCCAGGGTGAGGGCCAGGGGATAGCCCGCCACCTCGGAACGGCGCGGCCGGCACTGGTCCAGGATGATGGCATGAACGGTCGGCAGGAGGTCGGCTCCGACGATCCAGCGTGGCATCTCCACCCGGGCGACCTCCGACCCGGTATGGAGGTAGAAAAAGACCGGCTGGGGATCATAGGCTACTCCGGGGGGCAATCGCCAGGAAGTATCTCCCCGGTAGATCGGCCGGAACGGCGCCGAACGCTCCCCTTCTTTCAGGAAAGAAAAAAGGTGGCGATCCTGAAGCCCTTTCAGGAGGAGGCATTCCCGACAGGGAGCGCGGCAATCGCTACAGACCGCCTTTCGCTCCTCCGGACAAGCCAGGGTCAGGAGGGTATTGACCACCTCCCGGTGGCGGGGCATGCTGGTGAAACTGACCAAGGGGACCCCCCATTCCTCAAACTGTTTCACCTGTTCCACACTGCGCCGGAGGTAATCCTCCCGCAACGCATCGTGGCCCGGTCCACTGCCGTGGTGGGTCCAAAGGAGCACCGCGTCCATCATCGCCAGAAGCGGACGACTGTCGTTCCTCTGGAGAACCTGTTGGACCCCTTCGCCCAACGCCCGCAACTCCTCATAGGCCCGCAGTGTGTTCACAACCGGCCCCTCCACTTCCACCGGCTCCTCGCTCCCCGGGTAGGTCAGTTCCAGTTCGTCCCGGTGGAAGAAGAGGCGCGGGATGTGCTCGGTCCAGTAAGCCGGAGGGTTGTAGGCCAGGCCGGCCAGGGCCGTATGTAGGAGGACGTAGCGCGCCGGAAAGTGTGGTTCTATATCTACCGAGGAGCCATCACTGGCCAGGACACGGTAGCCCGGTGGAGGAGCAAGAGCGGCAATGGGCCGGGCAGGCTCCTCCAGCGGCACGGCCAAAACGCGCAGGGTTTGTTCCCGGGAAGCTTCCTGAAGCGCCTCCAGGGACGTCTCTTGAAGCAACTTTTGGGCCTCTTCGGAACAGGCGTGTATCGAAGGGACCACCTCCGAGGCGTAGTATGAGGCCAGGTCCTCGATGGCCGACATCAGGCGGGAAACATCGAACGGCATCTTGCACCTCCTGCGGGCGAGAGCGCCTACGCCCCTGGTACGGGCGCGGAGCACGGTGCCCTCCGCACAATCCGAACGGGCACAAGCGGGTTGACCAGGTTCCACTCCCGGGCCAGGGCCAGGGCGACGTGATACCAGTAAAGCCCATCCAGGAGGATGTAGCCGGCCGGTTCTCCCGGTCGGGCCGGGCGCACCACCGGCGGAACGGGCAGGTTCAGATGGCCCGGAGGGGCATATCGCGATGTGTCCGTACCCGCTCCGGCAGTCACCCGGGCCATCTCCAGCCGCCGGTCCAATTTCCGGGCATTCAGGCGGGCCCGCTCCTGCCAGGGGCGCAGTCGAATCTCGGAAAGCGGGACCTCCTGGACGACCGATTCGACGACGGCACGGGCCGCCGGAAGGCCAGCCTCGAAAGCCACGGCCAGGCGGGAAAACCCGCTCACCAGCACATAGCCTTCGCCTTGACGACGCACCCGGATGGGCAGGCCCGGCCATCGGCCGGTGGCCCGGGTGCGGGCCACCCGTTCGGCGAATCCGGGCACGACCTCGGCCCGCCGAGGCCAGTCGGCCAGGTGCAGCGGAGAGGTCAGCCGTATCTCCCCGATCGGAATCTCGATCCAGGGGGTATGCCGCGCCCGTGCTCTTCGAGGTCGTCGAGTCCCCCCCTTCGTGGCAGAACATCTCACCATCGTTTCCTTCCGGTTGAGCGGCAAATGGCTCTTTCCTATGCGGCTAGATTCCCAAAGCCTGGCGCAGGAGGGCTTCATCCTGGTCGGGGCCGAGCAGGGCCAGTCGGAGGTAGTTGCGCCGGAAGAGACTTTCGGCCAGGCGACGCAGGTCGGCCGGTTGCACGGCCTCGATGCGGGCGACGACCTGGTCCACTTCCTCGATCTCTCCCAGTAGGAGTTCCTGTCCTCCGTACCAGGAGGCTACCCCATAGGAATCCTCCATCCGCAGGAGGATGTGGCCCTTGTTGTACTCCCTCGCTCGTTCCAGTGCTGCCTCCTCCACCTCTTCGCCGGCCAGCCGCTCCAGTTCTTCCCAGACGGCGCCCAGGAACTCGGCGGTCCGGTTGGGAGCCACGCCAGCGTAGATGAGGACGGCGCCGGCATCGGCATGCTGGCGCAGGGTGGAGTAGATATGATAGGCCAGGGCCCGTTCCTCCCGGATACTCTGAAAAAGGCGCGAACTCATGCCGGCTCCCAGGATGGTGTTTAAGAGAACCAACGTATAGCGTTCCGGGTGGTTGTAGGGCAAACCGGGCAGGGCCAGGCAGAGGTTGACCTGTTCTGTATCTCGATCTTCCAGCAGGATAGCCGGTTCGGGGGAAATCGGCGGAGCCGGTTCCTGGGGAAACGACGGATGGGGGAGGAGTTCCCCCAGGGCTGTGCCCAGGGCAGATTCGACCTCGGCAGCCGGCAGGGCTCCGGCCACCACGGCCACCATGCGGGTGGGGTTGTAGTACTTCTGCCGGTAGTCCTCCAGGTCGTTCCGCTGGATGGCGTTTATTCCCTCCTCCGTCCCGGCAATGTCCCGTCCCAGGGGATGGTCGGGCCAGAGAAGCCGGCCGATCAGTTCCAGGACCCAATCGGCAGGGGAATCGGCGATCATATGCAGTTCCTCAATGATGACGCGGCGTTCCTTTTCGATCTCCACCGGGTTCAAGAGAGGCCGACAGAGCATCTCGGTGAGGGCCTGGAGGGCCAGAGGAAAATGATGGGCGGCCACCTTGGCCCAGTAGGTGGTGACCTCGGTGGAGGTGTTGGCGTCCAGGATGCCTCCGACGCCCTCGATGGCCTCGGAAAGTCGGCGGGCCGTGGGGAAGGAAGGGGTGCCTTTGAAAACCATATGTTCCAGGAAATGGGAAAGGCCGGCCTTTTCCGCCGGCTCATAGCGGGAGCCGGCCCCTACGTAGAAGCCGATGGTGGCCGAGCGCACGTGGGGCATGGGGCAGGTCAGGATGCGCAAGCCGTTGGGCAAGACGGAACGGGTATACAACGAGACCTCCTACTTTCCCTCCAGATATTCTACCAGCATTTCCAGGGCCCGCTGCGCCGAAGCCTCCTTGTTGCCCAGACGGTCATGAGGCCAGAGGTGGCGTTCGCAGCGCATCACCCCTTCGGCCGCCAGGGCGATATAGACCAGGCCAACCGGCTTTCCAGGTGTGCCTCCGGTGGGGCCGGCGATGCCGGTGATGCCCACGCCGATCTCCGCACCGAACAGCCGACGCACTCCGGAGGCCATCTCCTTCGCCACCGCCTCGCTTACCGCCCCTTCGCGCTTCAGGAGCGAGGCTTCCACGCCCAGGAGCGCCTGCTTCGCCGTGTTGGAATAGGCCACCACCCCACCCAAAAAATAGTCCGAACTTCCGGAAACATTGGTCAGCCGATGGGACAGCAGCCCGCCGGTGCACGATTCGGCCACGGCCAACGTCTGCATCCGCCGCCGCAGCAATGGACCGAGACGCGCTTCCGGTGGTTCTTCCATGGCCAACTCCGGGGAACAATCCGAAACGTAGGGGTGCATCCCGATGCGCCCTACGAAGCGCCCTGCGCTGGAAGGCGAGGTGCCCTCCGGACTCTCAGGCGTAGCCACAGAAATTCCTGTCGAGCAAAGAGCGGGCCGGCCAGCAGGCCGAGGAAAAAGGCGCCGATAAAGGGCCAGTGCGGGTAGAGGAGTCTATCGAACTGTTGTGCTCGGATGGCCGCCAGGTCCAGGTGAACAAATTCCCAGCCGGCCCAGTACAGGAAGTGCAGAAAGGCCGGCACCTGGACCAGGAAGATGGGCGGAAGCAGGGTCCGGATCCCTTTCCCACGGTAGAGCACCAGGTAAGCCCCGAACAGGCCGGCCACTACCCCGGCCAACCCATAAAGCCGGGCCTCTTCGGGAAGATAAGGGGCAAGGAATCCCGCCACCACCACCCCACCGAGGCCGCAGAGCAGGCCCAGAGCGAACAGGCCGTAGGGTCCACAGGCATCCTCGACCTTGTTCCCCAAGATCCAGAGATAGGCCAGGTTGACCAGAGGGGCCAACCAACCCGGTCCCTGCACCAGAAGACAACCTACGGCCTGCTCTACGGCCCCTAGCCGTTGGCCCAGTTCGGCCGGCCGAAGGCCGTACAGCCCGTCCAGCGGAAAGCGACGCTCATAAAGGAAGACGATCAGGCCCACCGCCAGCAGAAGGCAGGTCATCCAAGGGAAGCCGAAGCGCCTCCGAGCATCGCCCAGCGGAATCACGCCCGTTTCCTCCTCATGATAACACCATAACGGCCCCCAGGACCACCAGGACCAACCCGATCAGCGCGGCCCCCCAACGGTACAGGTCGGCCTCCTGGACTTCTACCCGACCGGTCAGCCGCAGGCTTCTCTCGTGTATTCGGCCGATGAACGAAACACCGGCCTTTCGGGGGAAAAACCGGTGGAAAAAGAAGGCTGCCGAGCGGAAGAAGCGCACCCGTCCCAGAAGACGGCCGAAACGCCCTCCCACGGTGCAGAGACCCTGGACCGGACGGCTGGCCCTTACCCGTTGTCCGGTACGGGAAAGGGTAGCCGCCGCCCGTTCCAGTCTCCGGGCCAGGCGTAGGCGGACTACGCTCAGGCTGTCGGCGATGGTCTGGGCCGAGCGGCGCAGTCGGGCCTGGATCTGCGTCGTCCGGGCCGGCCTCTTCCGCTCCTGGCGCCGCCGACGAGCCTCCAGCCGCTCGGCCAGTCGTCCCTCCGGACGGGCGGTGAGGAGGGCAAAGCCGGGCAGGTGACGCGGTGTCGATGTCGCCGCCGTCAGGAGGTAACCGCCGGCCAGGGTAGCCAGGAGGCCCAGGATATTCAAGGTATAGGCGGGGGAATAGGCCGTGGCTACTGCCCATTCCCGCCCCCGATTCAGGAAGAGCAGGAGGAGGCCGGCCAGGAAGAAACGTCCTGCCCCGCGCACCGTTTCCTGCCAGCGGTTACGGAACGTCTCCGGAACAGGGGGCCGCAACGCCCGGATTCGGGTGGCGGCCCGTTCGGCCAGTGCCCCGCCGGTTCGGCTCAGGTGGCGAAATTCGCCGATGGCCCGCATCTCATATCCCTGCTCCAGGAGGATCTCGGCCAGGGCATACCGGACCTCGGGGAGGTTCTCATCCAGGGCCAGGGCCATCTCGTAGTAGTTTCGGGCGGACTCGCGTTCCCCGCGTTTTTCATGGAAACGGCCCAATTCGATAAAGAGGTCGGCCCGTCGTTCGCCCAGTGCCCGATCCTCGCGGAGAAGTTCCCGGTAGAGGTGTTCGGCCTCTTCCAAATTTCCCAGATCGCGCTGGTAGTTAGCCATCCGCAGGCGCAAGGTGCGCCGGTGTTCCTCATCGCCGGCCTCCTCGATGGCCCGCTCCAGACTCTGGAGGGCCAGGTCGCGCTGGCCCGAGGCCATAAAGGCCTCCGCTGCGACCTCGGCCACCCGGGGATAGTCGGGGTTCAGGAGCAAAGTCTTGTCCCAGGTGTCCAAAGCCCGCTTTGGCTGGCCGTGCCTCAGGTACAGTTCCCCCAGATGGAAGAAATAGGCTGCCCCGTCCGAAGAATCGCCGATCTCCAGGCCGCAGGCGGCGCAAGAAGTGCGGTCAATATCCACCCGTTCGCCACAGGCCGGGCAGAGGACAAAGAGGTCCTGGCCACAGTTGGCGCACTGGAAAGCGTTGGGGTCGTTCGGTTCGCCGCAGAGGGGACAGAGGGTGCGCTTGGCCTGGGGCTGGCCGACCTCCTTCTGCCCCTCCAGATAGCGCAGTCCGTCCTGGGCCTGGGCATTGGCCGGGTTGATGGCCAGCACCCGTTCCAGACAGTAGCGCTTCTCGGCCACCGTATCCAGCACGGCGCTCAGCCAGAGCCAGGCCTCCTCGTTGTATGGATCGGCCTTGAGGACGCGGCCCAGACACTCGCGGGCCCAGGTTTTATTGCCCGACCGGACCGCCTGGATGGCCTCACGCATCAGGAGTCGGATGCGGCCGCGCTCCACGCTTCTCCTCCGCATTCGCCGGCATCGCCCCGAAGTTTGGATAATCCGTGGGGCAAGGCCGGCAGGATAACTTCCAGGTTTTCCCGGGCCGCCCGTGGGCTTCCCGGCAGGTTGATGATGAGGGTACGGCCGGCGATGCCGGCTACGGCCCGCGAAAGCATCGCATGGGGGGTTTGGCGCAAACTGGCCGCCCGCATCGCCTCGGCCAGGCCCGGAGCCTCCCGTTCGATCACCCGTCGGGTGGCCTCCGGGGTCACATCCCGGGGGGAAAAGCCGGTGCCGCCGGTGGTCAGCACCAGGTCTACTCCCTGTCCCACCCAACGCTTGAGGACCTCTTCGATGGCCGGAACCTCGTCGGGGACGACTTCTTCGGCGATGACCCGGGCCTGGGGAAGGGCGGAGATAATCTCGCGGACCGCCGGTCCGCTGCGATCCTCGCGCTCGCCCCGCGAGGAACGGTCGCTTACGGTCAGGATGGCGACGGTGTAGACTTCTTCCATAGGCGGGCTCTTTAGGCCGACGGCAAGCCATCTCACGCGCCGGCCGGCCGGGGGCGGCCATCTCTCTAGGCCGACGGTTTCCCGCCGGCTCCAGCGGCCTACCTGGGGCCAAGGGCGGGCCACCCATGCCCCTGCTTGGCCTTGCTCCGGACGAGGTTTACCCAGCAGGTCGGTCGCCCGACCTCTGGTGGGCTCTTACCCCACCATTTCACCCTTACCGGCTCAGGGCCGGCGGTGTGGTTTCTGTGGCACTTTCTGCGGGTCACCCCGCCTGGGCATTACCCAGCGTCCTGCCCTGTGGAGCCCGGACTTTCCTCGGATGGCCAGAGCCACCCGCGGCCGCCCGGCCTGCTCATCTTCTATTATACCATATCGCTACTGCGCCAACAAGAAAGGCCGACACCTCTCATCCATCTCATCGTTCCCTTCGGAGGGGTGCAACTCGATTGTGCCCATGGTGGGGATGGGCCTTGCTGCGAGCCTGGTGGTCGGCGGATCGCTTCTCCTGCAATATGTACGACGGATCCGCACAGGCCAGTGAGAGGCAATGTTCCACGGACGACGGTGAGGATCACCATCCAAAGGCCAGGCGCAGGATGAGGTTGCCCGGCAGGCCGGCCTCCTCCATGCGCCGCTGGGTGACTTCAACCGGATAAGGCACCCGGCGAATCTCCAGCGTCATCGCCTCGGTGTCGAGGATAAAGTAGGGGGACGAAGGGTCGCCGTCGCGGGGCTGGCCGAGTCCGCCGGGATTGAGGATCCAGCGTCCTTCCTTCAGTTCCAGCCGCTCCAACCCGCCCAACCAGCGGCGTTCGCAGGATGCCATATCCCATGGGGGCAGGTAAAAGGCCAGCGGCACATGGGTATGCCCCACCAGACAGGCCCAAGAGTCAAAGAAACCAAAGTTGTCCTGAGCGGCTTCGGGCTGGGTGATGTATTCCCAGAGCGGCTCCCGTGGGCTGCCGTGCACCAGGGTAAAATCCCCGATGACCAGGGAAACGGGCAGGCGATCCAGGAACTCCCAATTCTCCGGGGTCAGTTGTTCCATCGTCCAGCGGCAGGCCCGGCGGGCATCGGGATTGAACTCCAGGGGGTCTGCCTTCCCCAGGCAGACCCGGTCGTGATTCCCGGCCACACAGACCATATCCTCCCGGCGGACACGCTCCACACACTCGTTGGGGTCGGGGCCGTAGCCGACGATGTCGCCCAGACACCAGATGCGGTCTACGCTGTCTCCAATATCTTCCAGGACCGCCTCTAAGGCGGCCAGATTCGCGTGGATATCCGAAATTACCGCCAGACGCATCGTTTCTACATCCTGTCCAGGGGAGTTCCCCGGTTTCCATACCCATTGTACTACACGGCCGCCGAATCCGCAACCGGGCGCGGACAAATTTCGCCCGGTGGATATTCCGAATTCCGGGGGAAAAGGTCCTCGGTGCGCGGGCGAGGTGTGGTGTCCGTTCCCCCACACCTCCTGGTGGAGCAATCGCCGGGCCAACAGGGATCCCGCTGAACCAGGGGCGCTACGACCGGTCCTTCATGCCGGCCCGCTTGCTCCACACCTCGACCGTGCCAGGCTCAGGCCGGCCGTTGGAAGACGACAAAACGCTCTTCGATGCGGAAGCCGAGGCTTTGATAGAGGGAGAGGGCCGGCCGGTTGGAAAGGTTGACGGCCAGGCCCAGGGCCGTAGCGCCGGCCCGGGCAAAGGCCCGTGCCGTGGTCAGAACCAAAGCCCGGCCCAACCCCTTCCGGCGGTGGGCGACGGCCACACCCAGGTCGAGGATAAAGCCCTGGCCGGGGTAACCGGGATGCCAGACGGTCAAGCAAAGGCCGGCCGGCAGGGGACGGTCCGGGTTGTCTCCGCTTTCCGTCAACGCCACGAAGGCAAGGGCCGGATCGAAGGGGCCGAACCCACCCTCCAGACAACGCCGGAGAAGGCGTTCGGCCCCAGCGACAGTAGCCAGGTCGGGGAAAAGGGCAAGGTCGTCGGGGTCGGCATGAACCTCCTGCATCAGGGCCGCGGCATCCGCAAGGTAGGCATCCTGCCAGGGCAGCAGGCGGTATCCTGCCGGCACGACTGCTTCGGGCAGGGCGGTCTCCAGCGGCAGAACCATACGCCCTCGGCCGATGCTCCGATAGCCGTGCCGGCAGAAGGTCTCCGCCAGGCTCTCGCCGACCGGGAAGGGGAAAGTGGCCGAGAAACGGACCTGTCCGGCCATCTCTTCTTCTGCCCGTTCCAGCAAGGCGCCCCGTGCATCCGGGGTTTGAGCATACAGGAGGTGGATGCGGCCCTCGTCTCCCCGCCTGCTGAAGACGATAGCCCCCACCGGCCGATCGTCCTCCAGGGCTACCAGCGCCTGCGCCCGGTGGGTTGCCAGGGCCTCCACCAGGAGCTTCAACACCACATCCTCGGCCAGGCCGTAGCACCGGCGATAGTCCTTCAGTATCGCCTCTAGCAACGGCCGGCCTGAGGCCTCTGCGACGATCTCCAAAGGTTCCTCCCGCCTGAACGGGCGCAACGTGTTAGGCCATAAGCACAATAGGTTGCGCCCCTACTCCAGGGCGTCCAGGAGGGCTGCGGCCTCATCCGCCGTCAACCGGCCCTCTTCTACAAGGCGTAGCACGGCCATGCGCTCCTCGTCTAGCGGAGCGGGGGCAGCCTCCTTGGGAGGTGGTGGGGGAGGGGG
>FWPU01000118.1_pt1 | contig 101219 bp, 85 predicted proteins | sample 2228361 | NCBI WGS metagenome assembly FWPU01 (sample SAMEA103939777, study PRJEB20133) | metagenome | reverse complement strand
ACTGGGGTTTGGGTTTACTAGTTTACCCAAACATGAAGGCTCTCTCTATTCCCACTGATGTCCGAACTCATGTCCGAACTTCAGCCTCTATTTCCTTGACACGCGCGACGCCGTATGTTACTATTCTTTGCAGGATGCTGGCAGATACTCCATCTGAGGCGCGCTCACCCTGATGAATCTCTGCATCATCGGTTATGGGACTACGGCTAACGACCACGCCCAGGTCTTGCAGCAAATCGGTGGCTGCCGGCTGCACAGCGTTGTCGGGCGCGTGCCGGAACGGGCGCGCGCGTTCGCCGAGCAATGGAGTCTGCCTCACTGGACTACCGATCTGGGGGAAGCGTTGCGACAGCCGGTGGACGCGGTGATTGTGGCGACGCCCAGCGCGCTGCATTTTGAGCAGGCGCAGGCATGTTTGCGGGCGGGCAAGCATGTCCTGGTGGAAATCCCACTGACTCTGGATTACACTGAAGCGTGCGGTCTGGTGGAACTGGCCGACCGCATGGGCCTCGCCCTCATGGTTGCGCACACAACCCGCTTTCTGAGCGCGTTTCGCCGTGCCGCCGAGATGATCAGGTCTGGGCATATTGGCCGGGTTTATCAGGTTCTGGGGCGCAGGTTGCTTTTACGTCGCACCGACTCCGATTGGCTGGGCCGTGAACGTAGTTGGACCGACAACCTTCTCTTTCACTTCGGTGCTCATCTGATAGATTACACCCTCTGGGCGCTGGCTACGGAGATGGAAGAGATCGCCGCCCGTGCGCTCCCCTTCCCACCCGATCGTGGTTCGGCGATGGATGTTGCCTTGCTCGGTCGCACCCGTTCCGGCGCATTGGTGTCTTATGCTCTATCCTTTAACAGCCAGGAGCGCCTCTATGATTGGGTCATCATCGGGCACGACGGCACGCTACGTCTCTGGGATTTCGTGCATCTGACTCTGCACGGCTCAGCGGTAGATCACGGCGGCCCGACAGATGTGCGAGAGGCCGTTCTTCTGGCTATGAAGGATCAGGATGCAGAGTTCCTGGCCGCGCTGCGCGAGGGCCGACTACCTTTTCCTAGCGGAGCCGATGTCCTGCCGACCATGAAGATATTGCAGATGGCGGCAGATCAGATCAAGTGAAACTCTTCAGGGTTGTTTTGCAGGGGGGACGATGGGCACATCGGACGCTGTGCAATATATCCTGGCGATAGATATCGGCAACACAACCATTGACACCGGCCTCTACCGGGGGGAAACCTTGGTTGCTCATTGGCGTATCGCTACCGACCGCGAGCGCATGGCCGACGAGTATGCCATGCTCCTGCGTGCCCTGTGCGATCACGCCGGTTTCGCCTGGGCCGATCTTTCCGGCGCGATTATCGCCAGTGTCGTCCCACCGCTGACGGGACCGTGGGAAGACCTCTGCCGGCGTTATTTAGGTTTGCAACCGCTCGTCGTTGGGCGCGATGGGGTGGAAGTCGGTGTACGGGTCCTGACCGACCATCCGGCAGAGGTGGGTGCCGACCGCATCGTGAACTCGTTGGCGGCTTTCCGGCGCTATGGTGGCCCTTGTATTGTGATTGATTTTGGCACGGCGACCAGTTTTGATGTCGTATCCCGCCAGGGCGATTTCATCGGCGGCGTTATCGCCCCTGGTCTGGGCATTGCTGCCGAAGCGCTTACCAGCCGCACGGCCAAGTTGCCCCGCATAGAATTGGTGCCCCCGCCGCATGTCATCGGCAAAAATACCGTCCATTGTATGCAGGCGGGCGTCGTGCTGGGTTACGTGGGGCTTGTAGAAGGCCTGGTGCGGCGTATTCAGGCAGAGATCCCCGACGGCCCGGCGAAAGTCATCACCACAGGCGGACTGGGCGAGACCGTCGCCCGCCTGACGCCGGTCATTGAGGCGGTGGACCCTGATCTCACGCTGGATGGCCTACGCATGATCTACGAGATGAACCGATGATCCTTCAAGGCAAACATATCCTGCTGGGTGTCACCGGCGGTATCGCGGCTTACAAGGCTGCCGATCTCGCCAGTAAGTTGGTGCAAGCGGGAGCACAGGTGGACGTTATCCTCACCAGGTCGGCAACCGCCTTCGTCACGCCTCTTACCTTTGAGTCGCTTACCCACCGTGCCGCTCACACCGATGTACTGGCGATGGCTACCTCAGGGGAAAAGAGGGAGATCGCACATATTTCGCTGGCGAAGGCTGCCGACCTTCTTATCGTTGCGCCTGCGACCGCGCAAACTCTCGCCAAATTAGCCCTGGGCTTGGCAGATGATCTCCTGGGAGCAACGGCTCTCTCCTGCCCGGCGCCGCTTCTCATCGCTCCGGCCATGGAATCGCACATGTGGGAGCATCCGGCCACGCAGGAGCATGTGCGAACTTTGCGGGAACGGGGAGCAACCTTCATTGGCCCGGCAACGGGACGCCTCGCCTCCGGCGCGCTGGGCGTAGGCCGCATGGCCGAGCCGGCGGACATCCTGGAGTCGGCCCGCGCCATCCTGGGGCGGCATGGCCCCCTGAAAGGGCGGCGCGTCGTCATCACCGCGGGCGGTACGCTGGAACCTTTGGACCCGGTACGCGTCTTGACCAATCGGTCATCGGGCAAGATGGGTGTAGCGCTGGCACAGGCCGCGCGCGATGCCGGAGCCGCGGTGATCCTCATTCATGCCCCCCTGGCTGTGCCGGTGCCACCGGGAGTGGAGACGGTTGCCGTCCGCACCGCCATGGAGATGTGTGATGCTGTATTCTCCGTATTGGGAACTGCCGATGTGTTGATAGGGGCCGCCGCGGTGGCCGATTTCCGGCCGGCGGAGGCGGAGACCCACAAACTGAAGAAGGGCGCGACCGAGGAGTTATTGGTGCGGCTCGTGCGTAACCCCGATATTCTGGCGGAGGTGGCCGCCTATCGGCAGGAACACGACCGGCCATGCGTGGTCGTCGGTTTCGCTGCCGAGACGGAGGATTTGCTGAAGAATGCGCAGGCCAAGATGGCAGCCAAGAACCTGGATATGATCGTCGCCAACGACGTCAGTGAGGCGGGGAGCGGCTTTGGTGCCGACGATAACCGGGTCATCTTGCTCCATAAAGGCGGGAAGCAGGAGATGCTGCCGCTGCTGCCGAAGGTGGAAGTGGCGGAAAGGATCATCGCACAGATAAGCGAGATGCTCAGCAAAGCATGAACGGAACCATTACCGACGTTCCCGGCATTCGGGTCGGCCATGCTACCAACGCGGTCGCGCTCACCGGTTGCACTGTTGTGCTTTGCGACCGGGCGCGCGGGCGGGGCGCGGTGGGCGGTGTGGATCAGCGGGGCGGCGCGCCCGGCACGCGCGAGACCGACCTGCTGCGCCCCATGCACCTGGTCAAAGAGGTGCACGCCGTACTCCTGGCAGGCGGGAGCGCGTTTGGTTTGGCTGCGGCGGAAGGCGTGGTACGCTACCTGGAGGAGCGGCGCGCGGGCTTCAACGCACGGGTGGCCCGTGTGCCCATCGTGCCTGCGGCCATCCTCTTTGACTTGGACGTGGGCGACCCCAACGTGCGTCCCGATGCCGAGATGGGCTATGCTGCCTGTCTGGCTGCGTCCAATGGCCCCGTGGCCGAGGGGAACGTCGGCGCGGGCACGGGCGCTACGGTAGGTAAGATATGGGGCATGGGCCGTGCCATGAAATGTGGTCTCGGCTCGGCATCGGCGGATTTGGGCGGCGGGTTGATGGTGGGCGCGCTCGTCGCCGTCAATGCCTTTGGTGACGTGATAGACCCGACAAACGGGCGCATCTTGGCCGGCGCACGCAAGGTGCGAGGCGAAGGGTTCGCCGATACCTTGGCGGCGATGCGTGGCTTTGTGGGCAAAACTATCTTACGTTTTGCCGCATCTGCCAGCAGCACCGTTATCGGCGTCGTCGCTACCAATGCCCGCCTGACGAAAGAGGAAGCGAACAAGGTGGCTCAGATGGCCCACGATGGCTTGGCGCGCGCGATCCGCCCTGCGCACACCCTCTTTGACGGCGACACCTTGTTTGCCTTGGCGACGGGAGCCAAACGGGCCGATGTGAACCTGATCGGCGCATACGCGGCGGAGGTTGTGGCTCAGGCCATCGTGCGGGCCGCGCGTGCTGCCGAGGGCATTCCCGGCTTCCCGGCGGCAAGGGACTACGAGGACAAACGAGTATGAGCAAGAAAGCCAAGATTCTATTGGTAGAGGATGATGCGGCTTTGCGCGAAACGCTGGCCTACAATCTGGATAAGTCGGGTTACCAGGTGTTCACGGCGGCGGATGGCGTGAAGGCGCTGGATGTGGCAAGGGAAACGGAGCCGGATTTGGTGCTCCTGGACCTGATGCTTCCGGAGTTGGATGGCCTTTCCGTATGTCGCGCCTTGCGAGAGCAATACAACATACCCATCATCATGCTCACCGCGCGCACAGGCGAGGTGGATAAGATTGTGGGGCTGGACGCCGGAGCGGATGACTATGTGACCAAGCCCTTTAGCCTGGGCGAGTTGCTGGCGCGCGTGCGCGCTGCTCTGCGGCGAGCTCCCTCTACTACCGTGAGCGATAGGCTGAATTCGGGAAACCTGAGCCTGGACCTTATCAGCCGTCGTGCCACCTTGGATGGGGTTGAGCTGCTGTTGAGCCCCAAGGAATTCAGCCTGCTGGCAGAACTGGTGCGCAACAAAGGCGCGGTTCTCTCGCGCGATCTTCTTCTGACGCGGGTTTGGGGGTTTGATTACTATGGCGATACGCGCACCGTAGATGTGCACATCCGCTGGCTGCGAGAAAAGATAGAGGCCGACCCTTCCAAGCCGGAGCGCATCCAGACGGTGCGAGGCATCGGTTATCGCTTTGAGGGTTGAGGGCTTTCATGAGCACGTGGGGTTGGCTTCTGGTAGCCGCTGCTTTGGCGATCGCGGCTCTGAATTACTTCCTGGCCCGGCGCGCTACGGCTATGGCGCAGGAATTGCAGCGCGAACTGTCGCGCTCTAGCCAGTCTGAGGGGAGACTGCGTGCGGAGCGCGACTTAACCCTCGCGCGAATGGAGGCATTGGGCGCTGCGGCGGAGGAAGGGCTCATCCTGCTGGATAATTCGCGGCGGATCGTCTGGTGGAACGCCGCGGCCGAGTCATTCTTCTCGGTGCCGGCAGGCACAGTGCGTGGTCGTTCACTCATTGAGGCTCTCCGTGCTTATGATCTGCACCAGTTGGTAGTTGAGACCATGGCAAGTGCTCATCCGCTCACACGGCAGACCGGGCTGGGTGAACGCGTGGTACGGGGCCGTGCACTGGTCGTCGGCTCTCCTCCTAATCAGGGCGTTGTGCTTGCCCTTCAGGATGTGACCGAGTTGCAGCGCCTGGGGCGCGCCCGGCGCGATCTGGTCGCCAATGTCTCCCACGATCTGCGCACGCCCCTGACCGCCATCCGACTGATGGTGGATACGCTGCGCGATGGTGCGCTCCACGATCGCAAGATGGCAAAACGGCTCCTGGAACAGATCGCGACCCAGGTAGATGGCCTCTCCCAGCTCTCGCAAGAGCTCTTGGATCTATCGCAGATTGAGTCGGGCAAGGCTCTCTTCAGGTTGGTGCCCACGCGGCTGGCCGACCTTGTCGCATCGGCAGTAGCAGGGGCCGCGCCGCAGGCGGAGCGCAAAGGCCTTCGTCTGGTGCAGACGGTTCCCGATGGGCTGCACGTGCTGGCCGACCGGGAACAGGTCGTCAAGGTTTTAAACAACCTGTTACACAACGCCGTCAAGTTTACACCGACCGGCGGAGAGGTGCGCGTGCGCGCCTACGGCATAAGGGTAACAGGCTCCAATGTGGAGGAATTGGCCGAGTACCGGTTTGAACCGAGCCAGGATGAGGCGGGCGCGCCGCTTGTTGCCCCGTCGCTGGCAAGTTATCTGACGCCACCGTTACCTCCGGCTATAGATGAAGGGAACTGGGCTCTGGTCGTCGTGGAGGATACCGGCATCGGCATCTCGGCGCAGGATTTACCCCGCATCTTTGAACGCTTCTACAAAGCAGATCGGTCACGGGCCCGCACCGATGTGCAGACAAGCGGCACCGGCTTAGGGCTCGCCATCGCCAAGCATATCGTAGAGGCTCACGGCGGCCATATCTGGGCGCGTAGCACCGAGGGTAAGGGGGCTACGTTCCTGTTCACCCTTCCCCTGCCGGATTAACCTTCAATATAAGGGGGGACTCAACCCTGGCGTTCGCTTGCCGCAGCCTGACACGCCGGGCAGGTGCCGAAGAGCTCCAACCAGTGATCGTTGATGTGATAGCCGGTACGTTCTGTGAGGCGGCGAACGAGGGCGGAAAGGTCCTCGCCGCCCTCAAAATTTACAACCGCACCACAAACCGTACAAACCATGTGGTGATTGTGGCCGAGGTCGCTGGCTGCGTAGGTATGGCAGCCGTCATCAAGATGAACCCGCTTGACCAGCCCCAGGTCGGCCAGGATTTCTAAAGTGCGATAGACGGTCACAAGGCCCAGACGGGGATAGATCGCTTTGCCACGGGCGTACACCTCCGCCGGGCTCAGATGCTCACCGCTGTCGGCCAGCACCTGCAGCACAGCCCGGCGGGGGCGCGTCAATCTGTAGCCTTCACCCTGCAGGCGGGTGCTCATGGTTGCATTGTCAAGCGGCATCGCGTTGCCTCATCGCACCGTGATATATGAGTGAGCGTTGTCAGCAGTATAGCATTGTCGGGGATAGAGGTCAAACTATGCCTTCACCTGCTCAATCTCCAACGGACTGATGATCTCCTTACCGTGTCTCTCCTGGGCTGTCAGAAGCCTATTCCTCTGCGCTGTGATTTGCTGAAGGAACTCTTCGGGAACGTTCTCCTCTTCGGCATATATCTTCTCAATGCGGTCCAGCCTCTCCAGCAGTTTCGTGACCCTGATGGCAAATTGCCTCGTATAGTCATCAATGGTGTATTCCCTGCCGAATATTTCTTTGAACAGAGTTCTCAGGTCCTCGTAGCGGGGGATGTAGCCGATGGGAGTCTCAATCGCGTCGTATTCGTCGTGAATACGGCCTTCCATCCACATCAGCCACACCTTTTTGTCCACCTTCTCGTTGAGGTATCTGCCGTTCTCTTTCAGGAAATAGTTCGTGGTAAATACTTTGGGTGGCTTTGTCAGCCTCTGGCCGAACAGCAGATGGTTACGGATATAGGTTCCCAGCGGGATCACCAGGAAGTCCATGTTCGCCATGGCGTCATGCTTGCGAACGCCCATCTTGCCCAGCGTCGCTGCGGTTGTCTCGGATTCCAAAGATGCACCGACGAAGACGCCGTGTTGCCAGTCAAACGACTCCAGGACGGGGGGATTCGTATCCGAATCGCGACCGCCGTAGATGATGCCGGAGATGGGGACGCCTTCGGGGTCATGCAGGAGAGGGTCCACGTTCTCCAGTTCTTCCAGACGGATGGTGTAGCGCGCGTTCTTGTGCGCGGGCAGGATTTCCTTGCCCTCTTTGTCCCGGTCGCCGGCCTTCCAGTAGCCCGCGTGGTTCCTTCCCTCCTTAGGAAGCTCCTGCCCCATGCCCAGCCAATACGGCTTACCGTCATTGACCAATACGTTGGAGAATATCAACTCTCTGGGTGTGGTAAGGGCAGCATAGATCAACGGATCATCTACGGGGTTGATGTCTTCAATGATGCCAAAGATGCCTTGCTCCACGTTCGCTGCGTAGGCTCTGCCATCTGCCCCGATTCGGATATAGGCGATGTCGTCACCGACGATGGTCTGACCGGGGATCATGGCCGTGGATGTCTTGCCGCAGGCGCTGGGAAAGGCTCCTGTGAAATAGGTGGTTCTATTTTTGTGCAGCGGCTTCGCACCCATGATGAGCATGTGTTCGCACAGCCAGTCTTCTTTGCTGGCCTGTTGGATCGCCAGCCGCAGGGAAAGCTTCTTCAGCCCGACGCTGTTGCCCGCATATTGGTTATTGACCGTGAGAACCCTGTTGCCGTCCAGGTCAATGTATATCCGGCGCTTGTCCACGTTCTTCGTGACACCGTTCTCCAATTCGCCGGCAGAATGGACGAAATGATAGAACTTATCGGAACCGTCCAATCGCTTGAATTCCTCATAGCCGGGCCTGTACAAGATGTTCTCGCTATGGGCTACGTAGGCAGAGTCGGTCAGTTGCAAGGCCGGGATAGCGAATTTTGACCGCGTAGGGCCCAGGCAGAAGAAAAGCACAAACATCTCTTTACCGGCCATGACCCCATCCATGAGGTTGAAAATCTCGGCAAGGCATTCATCTCTATCGCCCGTCACAATCTCTTTGCTGATTTTCTGGCCTTTGCGAAGCAAAACCCTCGTGTTGTCTTTGTCTCTGCCTTGATCGTAGTAACCATCCCAATGCACGGTGTGGCCTGGCATGGCAAGGGGGAACTCCTCGCCATTGCGGATGGCTGTTTCACGTATGTAGGTTATGTCTTCCGCGGAACCAGTTATCACGGTGACTTTGCTGGGCTTGCACAGCCTGACGTAGTCCTCAACGATCTTCTCAACGTGGCTGTTTCGCAATGCTTCCAGTTTCGCCCGATCCTTAGCACTGAGAATGCTGCTGCTGATGTTCATGACGTATCCTCCGAAGTTTGTTGATTTGATGAACACACCGAGCAAAAAGAAGCGGCCAGCGCACCCTTGCGCCGACCGCCACTTCGCGATCTCGCGACCTCTCCTGAGGGCCGAAGCCTAAAGCTTGAGCGCGGCCATGGTGCTGCGTATCAATTCTGCCGATTTGTTCAGCATGGTGCGCTCTTGCAGGGTCAGGGTGATCTCCCAAACTTTCTCCGCGCCGCCGCGCCCCAAGGTGACCGGCACGCCGAAGAAGATGTCCCTCAGGCCGTATTCGCCCTCAAGATAGGCCGAGCAGGGTAAAACCATCTTCTTGTCTTTCAGAATTGCCTCAACCATCAAGGCGACAGAGGCCCCCGGCGCATAGTACGCGCTGCCCGTCTTGAGCAGCTTGACGATCTCGCCGCCCCCTTGGCGGGTGCGCTCCACCAAAGCGGCAATGCGTTCCGGCGGCAGCAACTCCGTGATGGGAATACCTGCCACATCCGAATAGCGGGGAATGGGAACCATCTCGTCGCCATGCCCGCCCAGGACAAAGGCGTGGATGCTCTCCACGGAGACGCCTAGTTCCATGGCGATAAAGGTGCGGAAACGCGCGCCATCCAGAATACCGGACTGGCCCACCACGCGTTGCTTGGGGAATCCGCTCAGTTTATAGGCCAGATAGGCCATGGTATCCAGAGGATTCGTTACAATCACCAGAACGGCATTGGGCGAGCGCGGGACAACCTGAGAAATGACTTCGGTAATGATCTGCTGGTTCACACTGACCAGGTCTTCCCGCGACATGCCTGGCTTGCGCGGGACGCCAGCGGTGATTACCACCACATCCGAGTTCTCGGTAGGCCCATACTCCGTGGTGCCGATGATGCGCGTGTCGTACCTCAACACCGGGCCTGCCTGCATCAGGTCCAGTGCTTTGCCCTGCGGCATGCCGTCCACCTGGGGGATATCCACCATGACGATGTCGCCTAGTTCGCGCTCTGCCAGCCAGAGGGCCGTCATCGCGCCGACGTTTCCTGCTCCGACAATGGTGATCTTCCTGGGCACTGGCTCTTCTCCTTTGGCAATGTGCGAAGATAGAATAGAACAGACCCGGCTAGGCCGGGGCTAGCTCCTCCGCGATGACGTTCTTCATTTCCACGATGACTCCGTCGGCAGCCAATACAGGCTTAAGTGCAGCGATGGCAACCTCCAACATAGAAGTATCGGGTTCGCGCGTGGTCAGGCGTTGCAGCAAAAGGCCGGGCTGAACCAGCAGACGTATCAGAGGGTTAGATTGACGCGCTGCGCTGAACCGCACGAACTCGTAAGCTACGCCCGCAACAACCGGGATCAGTATGATCCGTGAGCCGAACCGCAACAAGATGTTCTGGAAATTGAAGGGCGCGAAAATCAGGATGGAGATGACCAGGACGATGAGCAAGAAACTGGTGCCGCAGCGCACATGGCTGGTGGAGTAGTGGGCGACGATGTCTGGCTCCAGGCTGGCACCCGCTTCATAAGCGTTGATTGTCTTGTGCTCTGCACCGTGATAGGCGAAGACGCGACGAATGTCGGGCAGACGACCGATGGCAGCAATGTAAAGGATGAAGAACACCAGGCGGACAATCCCCTCAATCAGGCTGTTCGCCAAGTGGCCCGGGAAGGCTCCATGCAACGCGCGCGCGATGGCCGAAGGAACCAAAAAGAAAATGCCCACGGCGATCGCCAGTGAAGCAGCGACAGTTGTCCAAGCCAAAGGGCCTTTGAATTCAACCTTTTCTTCGCTGGCTTCAGCCATGGCGACGTCGGCTGAGAAGAGGAGAGCCCTCATGCCGAGTCCGAGGGCATCCCACAGCATACCCAAGCCACGTACGAAGGGCCACTGCCCCCACGGCTTGGTATAGATGGCCGCCGTCAGTGGCTCCTGGTGGAGGACGATCTCCCCCGACGGCTTCCGTACCGCCACTGCCATGTACGTGCGGCCCCGCATCATGACTCCCTCCAGAACAGCCTGACCACCGTAATAGACTCGGCCCACCGCTCATCTCCCCTCTGCAACGTGGCCCCTATCTTACACTAGAGAGCGCGAAGTGTCAACCTGGCTGCAAAATGAGCCTGGCCTGAGGGCGGGAAGTAGCGGCTTACCTGGCATTGTAAGCAAATCGTAAGGCCAACCCCGTTGACCATCGCTTTACAGTGCATTATACTGGAGGCGAGGGCTGGGGGCATTACCAACTGGCGTGGGAGGTAGAGGTGTGGGGATACCAAGGGTTTGAGCTGGCGATTCGGCTCATCCGTTTTGCCGCGGCCATCATGGTAGGTCTCACGGTCGGCATCGTCTCTTCTTCGCTCCTGGCCATGATCGCGGCGACCAGAGGTTTCAACGGCGATCTGGTTTTCAATCTGTTTGGCATCCTCATCACGATAGGTGCTTGCCTTTATTTCTTCACAGCCGACTCGTAGGACCGCGCTGGCAGCGTCGTCCGTGTGGAGGGGGATCATGAAGGGGCTAGGTGATCCCCCTCTTTTTCGCCCAACCTATACTTTACATAATAGATTCATCCGACGCCGGCTTCTCTCAGGGCGCGCCAAACCCGTTCTGGGGTGAGGGGGATCTGGCGGATGCGCACCCCTGTCGCATCGGCAACGGCATTGGCGAGGGCAGGGTGAACGCCATCCATCGGTATCTCTGCCACCGCTTTTGCGCCGAAGGGCCCTGTCGGCTCGTTCGTGGGCACGAAGATGACGGCCAGTTCCGGCATCTCATCCGCCTGCAGAATCTTGTAGTCGCCGAAGCGCGCGTTCACCATGCGACCTCTGTCATCGTACACCATCTCCTCGCAAAGCCCATAGCCTAAGGCTTGCGTCATGCCGCCTTCCACCTGGCCTTCTGCGGTAGCGGGATTGATGACGCGTCCACAATCCACCGCCATAACCATCTTCAGCACACGCACCTCGCCGGTTTCAATGTCCACTTCGGCTTCTACCGTTTGGCAGGCGAAAGGAGGCGGCGACTTGTAACTCATATGGCTGGCCGTCGCCATGATTTGGTGCTGGTCTTCCTGATGCAAGGAGTGCAGGGCAACCCGTTCCAGGGAGACGCTTTCGCCTGAGGGCGCCCAGACGCGTCCATCATGCAGGCTGAGATGGGCGGGATTTTCCTCCATAATGCGACCGGCTACCTCTTTGATCTGCCGGGCGACCTCCTCCGCGGCTTTCTTCACCGATCCGCCACTGATGAACGTCGTGCTAGAAGCATAAGCCCCTTTATCAAAGGGAGTCATGTCGGTATCGGCGGCATAGACGATGATGTCGGACAGACGGCAGCCGAGAATTTCCGCGGCGATCTGGGCCAGCACCGTGTCGGCACCCGTGCCCAGGTCGGTCCCCCCAAACAGCAGATTGAAAGAACCGTCGTCGTTCATCTTGATATAGGTGCCGCCCATGTCCAGGCCGGGGATCGCCGTGCCGTGAGTGACGCACGCCAGGCCGACACCGCGACGCAGGTGAGGTTTGCCGGGAACGGCAGCCTTGCGCGGGTCGCCGTTGGCCCGTTTCTCATGCCAGCCGATGGCCTTCGTCGCCTGTTCCAGGCACTGTGGCAACCCACACGTGAGGATGGGATTCTCAAAGCCCTCTCGGCCTTCGCCCAATTGGACGGCCAGAGGGAACACATCTCCTACCTGCACGAAATTGCGTCTGCGCATCTCCGCGGGGTCAAGGCCCAGCACTTGCGCCAATTCATCCATCATGGATTCCATCGCGAAGAACCCCTGCGGCGCGCCGTAGCCGCGAAACGCGCCGGGCACCGGCTTGTTGGTATAGACGACGTCGCACTGGAAGCGCATGTTAGGGCAGCGATAGATCGCCAGGGATTTGGATGCGGTATTCACCTGCACCGTCAGAGCGTGGGCGCCGTATGCTCCCGTGTCGGCCAGGACGTAGAGGTCCAAGGCCGTGAGCGTGCCATCGCGCCGCGCGCCTGCCTTCAGCCGCAGAATCTGAGGGTGACGAGAACGGGCACTGACGAACTCCTCCTGGCGCGTGTATTCCAGTCTGACCGGGCGGCCCGTCGCGATGGTCAGGTGGGCACAAATATCCTCTATCAGGACTTCTTGTTTGCCGCCGAATCCGCCGCCGATCCGTGGCTTGATGACACGAATCCGCTTGGGGGGAAGCCCGATGACCGGCGCGATGATGCGTCGCACATGAAAAGGAACCTGGGTACTGGTGCGCACGACAAGGCGGTCGTCTTCGTCCCACCAGGTGATGCAGATGTGGGTTTCCAGGGGGGTCTGTTGCACCTGCGGTACGCGATACTCGCGTTCCAGGATCACGTCTGCCTCGGCAAAGCCGCGCGAGAGATCACCGCAATGGGCATCAATACGGGCGGCCAAATTGCGCTTTGGGTCCTTTGCACCCCGGATGTCGTCCTCATCGTGGATGATCGGCGCGCCGGGCTTCAGGGCATCCTCCATGTTGAGAACGGCTGGCAACACCTCATACTCTACCTCAATCAAATCCAAGGCACGGCGGGCGATCTCTTCCGTTTCCGCGGCGACGGCAGCAACCCGATCGCCCACGAAACGTACCTTGCTGTCAAGGCTGCGGGTATCGGCAGGGGAAGGTTCCGGGAAAGATTGGCCTGCGGTGGTGTAGCGTACCGGCGGGATGTCCTCGTGGGTGAGGACGGCATGAACGCCGGGCAATGCCCTAGCCTTCGTGGCATCTATGCGCTTGATGCGCGCGTGGGCATAGGGACTGGTAAGGATTTTAGCGTGGAGGAGGCCGCGCAGTTCCACGTCGTCGGTGAAGGCGGGCTTGCCGAGGACCAACTTCACCGCGTCCACCTTTGGTTCGCGCTTGCCGACTACGCGCAGTTCATTCAGGCTGAGCCCTTCCGGATGCTCGGCCATGCGCATCATCTCGTCCGGCTTATTATACGGCATTTTCCCCTTCTCCTCTTGCCCTCTCTCGAATCCGTTCTGCCGCCAACATCACCGCCTGCACGGGTTTCACATAGCCGGTACAGCGGCACAGAACGCCACTGAGAGCCTCACGCACCTCGCCCTCGCTGATGACTTCGGGAACAACGCCCTCTCCTTGGCCGTATCCCTTCTCCTCCAGAAGGGCTTGTGCGGCAAGGATTTGTGCGGGCGTGCAGAAACCGCACTGTACCGCGCCGCTTTCCACGAACGCGGCCTGGAGCGGATGAAGGGCCTCGCGCGTCCCTAACCCCTCAATGGTCGTCAGGCTCTTTCCGGCCGCCTGGGCGGCTAACAGTACACACGATAGAACCGCCTGACCATCCAGCAGCACGACGCAAACGCCGCAGGTGCCGTCATCGCAGCCATGCTTCACCCCAAAGTAGCCTTCGCGCCGCAAAACGGACAGCAAAGTGTCTTTGGGAGAGATAATGAAGGTGCGTGCCTCTCCGTTGATGGTCACGTCAAGTTTCACAGGAATCCTCCCACGCCTCTTGCAGGGCCCGGCGGGCGACGGTCGCTGCGAGGGCCCGCCGATATTCTGCGCTGCCGCGGAAATCTCCGGCTATGGGTACCGACGAAGGAATCTCTACACCGGCAGCGATCAGGTTCTTCATAGGCACAGATGTTTCAGCGGTCGGCGTTACTGCCCAAACAAAGGGGATGGGGCCGATGCCTCCGATGGCAACCCGTGCCTGTTTCACCATGGCGGCATCGTCGCTTTGCAGCAGAACCGCCGCGTTGACGATAGGCCGGTCGCGAGGCGTGCGGCCCACGCGCGCCAGACCGCCGCCAACATGGCCTATCGGTCGCGATACGACGATCTCGGTAATGAGGCTACCGGCGAAGTGAGCGCGAGGGGTGGTGATGAGCTCCTCCAGGCGAATACGGCGTGTGGCTTCGGTAGATACCTGCAAGACCACCTGGGCGTTGAGCACGATGAGGCTCAACAGCAGGTCGTCGTTAGGATCGCCCACGGCGACCGTGCCACCGATCGTTGCCATGTTGCGATGAATGCGGTGGGCTGTGGCGCGGGCCGCGCGCGCCAGGAAACGGCGGCTAAAGTCTTTGCCTTCCGATTCTGTGACCAGTTGCTGAAGCGTCGTCATCGCGCCGATGTGCAGGCTGCTGCCGCGCGTCTCAAGGTAGCGGAGTCCCAGGTCTTGTAAATCCACCACTGCCTCCACCGTTGGGTCACCGCTCCCGACCAGGCTTGTACCGCCGGCGAGAGGTACTGTATGAATCTCCCGACGGCTCAGCAGGCTCAATGCTTCTGCGAGGCTGGTAGGGCGATGGTATTCCGTCAGGTTAGGCAACATTGCCGTCCTCTCCGGGGCCAGATTGGCGAAGATAATAGGCGATACACTACATCGGTCACGGTACGACCGTCCCGTTTCCTGCCGGGTTATTGTAGCATGGAGCGGTAGGCTTCGCAACACGCGAGGAAAACGCGCCTCGCGTTTTATTGACACTCCTTTGAGAGCCAGATATAATGGGGCGTCTATATTGATAAAAGGAGGCGCCGTCATGCGCGTCAGCGTAGATAGGAACGCGTGCGTTGGTTCAGGCGATTGCCTGAAGAACGCGCCGGGGGTGTTTCGCCTGGATGCTGAGCAGATCGCCGTCGTGGTCAATCCCGCCGCCGCGTCGGATGAGGAACTCATTGAGGCAGCACGAATGTGTCCGTCTCAGGCCATTCGGCTGTGGGATGATCAGGGTAAGAAAGTGTATCCCGATTGGCTCAGTTAATGGCGGTAAAGGCTCGGTGAAGGTAAATTGTAGTGGCGATGCCTTGTTGTAAGGTGTAACGGTAGTATAGTGGTAACAAGGGAGGTATGAGAGATGGGATTAAACCTCACGCAGAAGATCATCAAAGACCATCTCGTCTCTGGAGAGATGGTGGTTGGTCACGAGATAGGCATCCGCATTGATCAGACGTTGACACAGGATGCGACCGGCACGATGGCCGACTTGCAGTTTGAGGCCATAGGCTTTCCTCGGGTGCGCACGAAGTTGTCCGTCAGTTACGTAGATCATAACATGCTCCAGACCGGCTTTGAGAACGCAGATGACCACCGTTTCCTGCAAACCTTTGCGGCCAAGTATGGCATCTACTTCTCACGACCCGGCAACGGCATCTGCCATCAGGTTCACCTGGAGCGTTTTGCCGTGCCCGGCATGACGCTGCTCGGTTCCGATAGCCACACTCCCACTTCTGGCGGCATGGGTATGCTCGCCATCGGTGCAGGTGGTCTGGACATCGCCGTCGCCATGGGCGGCGGCCCTTTCTACATGATAATGCCCAAGATAGTCGGCGTCAAACTAACCGGCCATTTGCAGCCCTGGGTCAGCGCCAAAGATATCATCCTGGAGATGTTGCGTCGCCTGACGGTGAAAGGTGGGATAGGGCGCATCTTTGAATACTATGGGCCGGGTGTGGCGGACCTGGACGTTCCCGCCCGCTCAACCATCACGAACATGGGCGCGGAACTAGGCGCGACGACATCCATATTCCCCTCAGACGAGAATACCCGCTATTACCTGAGGGCCCAGGGTCGGGAAGAAGCGTGGCGGCCTTTGGCGGCGGACCCCGATGCCACCTATGATGAATACATTGAGATAGACCTCAACACGCTGGAGCCGCTTATCGCCTTGCCTCAGAGCCCCGACAACGTGGTGCCTGTGCGCGAGGTGGAGGGCACACGCGTAGATCAGGTCTGTGTCGGCTCTTGCACCAACTCATCTTACCCCGACCTGATGAAAGTGGCGGCGGTGCTGCGAGGTCGCTCGGTGCATCCGAACGTTAGCATGACGTTGACGCCTGGCTCCAAGCAGGTGTATGCCATGATCGCTCGCAACGGCGCGCTGGCCGACTTCATCATGGCGGGCGCGCGGGTGTTGGAATCGGCCTGCGGGCCTTGTATCGGCATGGGCCAGGCTCCGGCAACCGATGCGGTGTCGCTTCGCACCTTCAATCGCAACTTCCCTGGGCGTAGCGGCACGCCTAACGACAAGGTCTATCTATGCAGTCCGGAGGTGGCCGCCGCTGCCGCCATCACGGGTGTTATCACCGATCCACGAAAATTAGGCGACCCGGTGGACGTCAAGATACCGGAGCGATATATCATTGACGACAACATGATATTGCCGCCGTCGCCGAACCCTGAAACGGTTGAGATCATTCGCGGGCCGAATATCAAGCCCGTCCCCAGGAATGAGCCGTTGCCCGATACGTTGCGCGGTGAGGTGCTTCTGAAAGTGGGCGACAACATCACCACCGATCACATCATGCCGGCAGGGGCGAAGGTCTTGCCTTTGCGCTCCAATGTTCCTGCCATCTCGGAGTACACTTTCACTCGCATTGATCCGGAGTTCCCCGCGCGCGCTAAGGCCAAACGCGGTGGCTTCATTGTGGGGGGCGCGAATTACGGTCAAGGTTCCAGCCGTGAGCACGCGGCGCTGGCTCCCATGTATCTCGGTATGAAGGCGGTTATCGCCAAATCCTTCGCGCGCATCCATGAAGCGAACCTCATCAACTTCGGTATCCTGCCGCTGACCTTTGCCAACGATGCGGACTATGATGCGCTGGATAAGGGCGATGTCTGGGAGATACGCAATGTGCGTGAAACCTTGGCTAAGAGCGATACCCTGACGGTGCATAATCTCACGAAGGGTACGACTTTTCAGGCGAAACATCGCCTGACCCCGCGCCAGGTGCAAATCGTGTTGGCAGGCGGCCTTCTCAACTGGGTGCGCGAACAGGCAGAGGCGTTCCAGTCGGTCGGAAACGGCCACGACGCTTAGCAAGCATTGTGCGATGGATGATAAAAGCCCTTGGGTACACCCCAAGGGCTTTTATGCCCGAAGTCGGTACGCCCAAATTGCTTTGTGAGGAGAGTAGCAATGGATGGACGCAGACTCAGCATCGCGTGCGTGGTGGGGGCCATTGTTTTTGTGCTATTCTGGTCTCCTGTGCCGGCCAGGCGCGGCCTGGCTGCTCCTGCCTTAGAAGCGTTGCCCCCAGGTGTTCATGTGGAACGAGTGGTGCCAGACAACCTGAACTTCCCCGTTGCCATGGCCTTTGCGCCCGATGGCCGCCTGTTCTATACCGAGAAAACAACAGGCAACGTGCGGCTGATTCAGAACGACACTTTGGTTTCTACGCCGGTGATCACGTTGCCGACGGACGGCGTGGGTGAGCGCGGCCTCTTAGGGATCGCGTTGGCTCCCGATTTCGCCATGAGCCACCTGATCTACGTCTATCATACCCTGCCGGGGAATCCACCGGCCAATCGCGTTGTGCGCTTCCGTGAGCGGGACGGAATCGGGATTGAAGTCACGCCGCTCCTCACCGTGCCGATCACGACGGGCGCAACCAATCACAACGGCGGCAACCTGCACTTTGGGCCGGATGGGAAGTTATACGTGACGATCGGTGAGTATGCCATGCCATCATGGTCGCAAAACGGGACGGTAATCCCAGGGAAGATTCACCGTTTCAATCCGGCGGATATGACCGCCCCTGTGGACAATCCCTTCTTTTCCAGCATCACCGTGACGGTGAAATCTATTTACGCTTTGGGGCTGCGCAACAGTTTTGATTTCGCCTTTGATCCCTTTAGCGGTCACCTGTTCGCATCGGAAAACGGCCCTGGCTGTGATGATGAGGTGAACTTGATCGTCGCGGGTGGAAACTACGGGTGGCGAGCAAGTTACCCTTGCGATGATAATAGTGGCGCCGGTGGCTACCGCCCACCGCTACGCTTCTGGACGCCGACCATTGCCCCAACCGGCATTCACATCTATTCGGGAGACCGCATCCCCCAGTGGACGGGAAGTCTGTTCATGTGCGCGTGGAACAACGGGTTTCTTTACCGGTGGACCTTGAACCCGCAACGAACCGCCCTCACCGGTGAGAACGTGGTAGATTTGGGTGGGATCAAGTGCACATTGGATCTGGAGACCGGGCCCGATGGCGCGCTCTATTTCTCCACCAGCGGATGGGGAGCCAACACAGGCGCGATCTACCGCATCACGTCAGATGCTCCGACTGCTACCCCGACGCACACCCCTACGCGAACACGTACCCCAACCGCGACATTCACCCGAACTCCGACACCCACGCGAACGCACACACCGACTCGCACGCCGACCCATACACCAACGACCATGCCGACCGATACACCCACGCCGCGCAGTCGCCTATGGCTTCCGATCCTGATGCGAGGGTAGATGGCCGCTGAAACGCTGTGTGTACGAAGCGCGCTCGTGGATTTTGCCGCCGTAGCCTCGTGCGATTATAATCGGCACAGACATTTAGCCGGGAGGGAACATGACGTTCGACAAAATCGTAGTGCCACAAGAAGGTGAACGCATTACCGTGCGCGAAGGCAAGCTGCACGTGCCCGACAACCCGATCCTGGCCTTCATTGAAGGTGATGGCATCGGGCCTGACATCACCCGCGCCTCGTTGCGCATCTGGAATGCGGCCGTGCAAAAAGCCTATGGCGGGCAACGCAAGATCGCCTGGATGGAAATTTATGCGGGCGAGAAGGCCGATCGTCTCTACGGCTCCTATCTGCCGGAGGAGACCTTGCGGGCTATGAAGGAGTTCCTTGTCGGGATCAAAGGGCCGCTGACAACGCCGGTAGGGGGTGGCTTTCGTAGCCTCAACGTGACGTTGCGCCAGGAGTTGGACCTTTACGCCTGCGTGCGCCCGGTGCGTTGGTTTCCCGGTGTGCCCAGCCCGCTGCGCCGTCCCGATTTGGTGGATGTGGTGATCTTCCGCGAGAACACCGAGGACGTATATGCAGGAATTGAGTGGGCGTCGTGTTCACCGGAGGCGCAAAAGGTTATTTCCTTTTTAAACAAAGAGATGGGTACGGCAATCTCGCTGGAGGCGGGTATCGGCATCAAGCCCATCACCGAATTCGGCACTAAGCGACTGGTGCGCAAGGCCATTCGCTACGCGCTGGAGAACGGGCGCAAAAGTGTGACTTTGGTGCATAAAGGAAACATCCAGAAATATACCGAGGGCGCGTTCCGCAACTGGGGCTATGAGCTTGCCCGTGAGGAATTCGGTGACGTGACGGTGACCGAGGATGAGGTATCTGCCGGCAAGTCCGCCGAGGGCAAGATCGTCATCAAAGATCGCATCGCCGACATCATGTTCCAGATGATGCTTCTGCGCCCGGCGGAGTTTGATGTGATCGCCACGCCCAACCTGAACGGCGATTATCTCTCCGACGCTGTTGCTGCTGAGGTCGGTGGTGTGGGCATCGCGCCGGGAGGCAACATCTCGGACTACATTGCCCTCTTTGAGGCGACTCACGGTACCGCGCCCAAGTATGCCAACCAGGATAAGGTGAATCCCGGTTCGCTCCTGCTATCGGGCGTGATGATGCTGGACTACATCGGCTGGAAGGAAGCGGCGCGCGCCATCGTTGACGCGTACGTGAAAACGGTGGCTCAAAAGATCGTGACCTACGACTTCGCGCGCCAAATGGAGGGCGCAAAGGAGGTCCGCACCTCCGAATTTTCCTCTGCCGTCATTGCGAACCTGTGAGCCTTGCGCGTTTCTTCACGATATGATATGTGTCATGTCGTTCGCGATAAGCGGATGATAGTTTGACGGTAAGGTAGTGTACTGATCAGCGGCTAGCCAGATACTGCCCATACGGTCTGCTGAGCAACAGATAACACAGAAGGAGGGACAACGATGGCTCAGGCTGTGGCTGTCATTCGTGCGTTCTACAAGGGTATTACCTATCGTGGCCGTGAAGGCCATTGGGCCTGGATGATGCACCGGGTCAGCGGGTTGGGAGTTATCCTGTTCCTGGCCTTGCACATCTTTGATATTTTCCTCATCGGCTTCGGCCCCGATATTTTCAGCCGTTTTCTATTCATTTATCACTCGCCACCCTTCCGTGTGTTGATCGTCTTCCTTATCTATGGCGTGCTCTACCATGCGCTGAATGGGGTACGAATCATCCTGATAGATTTCTGGCCCTCTACGACACGCTATGAACGGCAGATGTTCTGGGCCGTTATGGCGATCGTTCTGCCGGTCTGGCTCTTTGCCGCCTATTTTACCATCGCGCCGATCTTCTCGCCGCATTAGTGAGTAGGAGGGGAGTCATGAGCCTCTACACATCGGCATTGCGCCGCCGTGCCCGCCCGAATGGCCGCTTTGAGGTCCTGGCCTGGTTCTTCATGCGGGTTTCAGGGGTGGTGCTGTTGTTCATAGCCGTCGGGCATCTTCTCTGGATGCACCTGGTCATCGGTTTGGAGAACATAGATTTCAACACCATTGTCGGGCGCTGGACGGGACCGTTGGGGGCCTTCTGGCGCGTCTATGATCTTGCTCTGCTCCTGTTCGCGATGATACATGGCTTGAACGGCGCGCGTTGGGTCATTGACGATTATATTACGCGCCCGGGGCTCAATTGGGCCGTCAAATCGTTGATCTTTACCATCGGCTCCATTCTGATCCTTATGGGCGCGTTCATCATATTCACGTTCCGCCCGACGGGCGTATAGGGGGAGAGCATGTATCACCGATACGATGCCGTCATCGTCGGGGCCGGGGGGGCTGGCCTGATGGCCGCTTTGCAGGCCTCCCGCAAGGTTCGCACCGCCGTGCTGAGCAAATTGTATCCTACCCGTTCCCACACAGGGACCGCCCAAGGAGGGATCGGCGCCGCTCTGGGTAACGTTGAGGAAGACCATTGGGAGTGGCACGCGTTTGACACGGTTAAAGGGTCGGATTATCTGGCGGATCAGGATGCTGTGGAGGTGATGTGCCGGGAAGCGGTGGATACGGTGTACGAACTGGAACACATGGGCCTGCCGTTCAATCGCACGCCGGACGGGCGCATAGACCAGCGACGCTTTGGCGGCCATACGCGGCCTGACCCTAAGGACCCCTCCAAACGCGTTGCCGTGCAGCGTGCCTGCTATGCTGCCGATCGCACCGGCCACATGATTTTGCAGACCCTCTATCAGCAGTGCATCAAGCAAGGCGTCACCTTCTTTGACGAGTTCCAGGTGGTGGACCTCCTCCTCAACAACGGCGTCTGCTGTGGCGTAGTCGCCTACGAGATCGCCACAGGCGAACTGCATACCTTCCATGCGAAGGCCGTCCTGTTTGCCACCGGCGGCTTTGGCCGTATGTATAAGATCACCTCTAATGCGCACTCGCTGACCGGCGACGGTCTGGCGATTGCCTATCGCCGTGGCCTTCCTCTGGAAGACATGGAGTTCTTCCAGTTCCATCCCACAGGCATCTATCGGATGGGAATTCTGATCACCGAAGGCGTGAGAGGCGAAGGAGGAGTCCTCATCAACGGCAAGGGTGAGCGCTTTATGGAGCGCTATTCGCCGACCCTCAAAGACCTGGCGCCACGTGACATCATCTCGCGGGCGATCTATACCGAAATCCGTGAGGGGCGCGGCATCAACGGCAAGGACTTCGTCTATCTGGATGTGACACCCAAGACGGTAAATTACTATTTCCAGCAGGATGGCATTGACCGGCGCATTACCGCGCGCGACATAGAGACGAAACTTCCCGATATCGCCGATTTCTGCCGCACCTATCTGGGCGTTGATCCGGCCAAGCAACCGATGCCGATCCAGCCCACCGCACACTACGGCATGGGCGGCATTCCGACCGACATAGATGCGCAGGTGGTGATAGATAGCCAAAACACACCGCTGCCGGGGTTCTACGCGGCGGGCGAGTGTGCCTGTGTCTCGGTGCATGGCGCGAACCGGCTGGGAACCAATTCGCTTGTAGATATTGTGGTCTTCGGACGGCGTGGCGGCAAAAAGATGGTTGAGTATTGCCAGCAGGCCGACTTTGTGCCCCTTCCCGCAGAGACCGATGAGCCGGTGCGCGCCGAGATCGCACGCATCAAGGCGAACCCCACCACCGAAGCAGCAGGAAAGATTCGGGCCATGATGCAGGAAGTGATGATGGCCCAGGTGGGCATATTCCGCAAGGAATCTGATCTATCGCAGGCGGTGCATAAAATACGGGAATTGAAGGACGAATATAGGAAGGTCGGTGTGCGCGATAGGGGAACACGGTTCAATACCGACCTGTTGGAGACGCTGGAACTCGGCTACTTGCTGGACCTTGCGGAGGTGACCGCCATCTCCGCGCTGAATCGCACGGAGAGCCGGGGTGCTCATTTGCGCGAGGATTATCCTGACCGGGATGACAACAACTGGCTCAAGCACACGTTGGCTTATTGCCGGGATGGGAACATCCATCTTGAGTATAAGCCGGTTGTCATCACCAAGTATAAGCCGCAGGCACGGAAATACTAGGGGGAAACATGCAAGCCAAGATCAAAATCCTGCGCTTTGATCCGGAGGTGGATAAGGCTCCCCATTGGGCGGAGTACCAGGTAGAGGCTGACCCCAACGATCAACTGCTGAATGTATTGCATTACATAAAGTGGAATATTGACGGCACATTAACGTTGCGACGTTCATGCGCACACGGCATTTGTGGTTCGGATGCGATGGTGATCAACGGTCGCAACCGTCTGGCGTGCAAGGTGCTGATGAAGGACTTGGGGAGCACGGTGACGGTAGAACCGCTCAGAGGGCTTCGGGTCATCAAAGACCTTGTCGTGGATATGGAGCCTTTCATGGCGAAGTACAAGTCCATCATGCCCTACCTGATCAACGACGAAGACCCTGGCCCCAGGGAGCGCTTGCAGTCCCCCGAGGAGCGCGAGCGCTTTGACGATACCACCAAGTGCATCCTTTGTGCCGCCTGTACGACGGCCTGCCCTTCTTTCTGGGCCAATGGCGAATATGTCGGCCCGGCGGCCATCGTACAGGCTCATCGCTTCATTTTTGACAGCCGAGATCGTGGCGCGGCAGAACGCCTCGCCATCATGAACGAATGGTCGGGGGTCTGGCGCTGCCGCACCATCTTCAACTGCGTAGAGGCTTGCCCGCGTGAAATCAACATCACCAAGGCCATTGGCGAGGTGAAAAAAGCCATCCTGTTCAACGACGTATAGCCCGTCATTGATTGAAGCGAGGTTGCAGGCGCGGCGGCCGTGTGAAGAACGGCACGGTGTTCACGCCGAGATATGCCCTTTCGCGCTGGTCAGGATGCTCTCCCAGTCTGACGGTGACCGTCCTCTCCTCCCGACCGCGTATGTAGTGTATTGTCACTTCATCATTCGGCTTGTATTTGCCGATGATGTCGGCAAGTGAGCGTGTCGCGCCCACGCGGTCATCGTTCACGGCAGTGATCAGGTCGCCCACCTGTAGGCCTGCCTTGTCTGCCGGGCTCCCTTTCACCACGTTGGTCACCCATGCTCCCGTCATGTCTGGACTGAGGAACGGCAACAGTCCTCTCAGGTCGGGGATGCCAGGCAAAAGAGGGAGCCGACTATCCGGCGTGGGTTGGGCTTGGGGTTCGGCGCCTTTGGGAGCCAGACGTTCGTTCTCCAATCGCTCAACTTCGGCCCGCGCGATGCGTTGGGCCCGCCAGTTGGCAACGGTGTAACCTGCGATGCCACCTGCGACCGCGCCCACTACCAGGCTGAGAACCACGCCGGCAATGACGATGATGCCGAGGATCAGATAAAACCTGGAGCGATTGCCTTCCGTGTTCATAAGCCCTCCGACTGACAGGCGCGCCGATAAGCGCCGATTGGGTATCGCCTTACCGGCGATGATATAGCGGTCTCATTAAAAGAGCCTTAAATCCGTATGAAAAGAACCTGAAACGCGATGCGATGCCAGGAAGGCATATTGTGACATGCGTGATGTTTTTCGCCGCGCGCGAAGCGATTTATCGACGTCTTGCCATGACCGCTTCCGAGGGGGAGATCGTACCGGGTGTAGGACGGAGCCGCCGGTGGCGTCCTTGGCGACGAGGCCGACGCGGTTGCCTTTTCCCCGCCATACCCAATGCAACCATCTGGAAGACTTGGCCCGATTTGCCTAGTATCGCGCCTTGAGTTATAATGAGCTAGGTTGCGTTGTGGTCGCCGGAGGAAACGAAGCCTGTGGGGAGGTGCCGGAGTGGACGAACGGGGCCGCCTGCTAAGCGGTTGTACGACCTATAAAGTTGTACCCAGGGTTCGAATCCCTGCCTCCCCGCCATTCGGCACGGGCTAACTGCCCGATTGACTTGAGCCCCAGTAGCTCAGGGGATAGAGCGCAGCGCTGCGGACGCTGAGGCCGCAGGTTCAATTCCTGCCTGGGGTACCTAACCTGATGGCGTTATCGTGGGACCAGGGCCGAGAAACGCCCTGGTCACTTGTATACTTGCCGGACTCATATCCGGTTCAGCCGCTACCTCTCAGTCTCCCAAGGAGCCCCGTTCCGCCCGGTTTTGCCTCTCGTATCTCCGGGACGAGGATTTTTACGAAATTGCGCACTTCTCTAGCCAGACCGCAGTTAGGCTGGCTCATGATCAAGGGAACGCCCCGGTTTGCCGAGACTGTCACCAGGGCCTCTTCATCGGGCAATTGGGCAGCCAGCTTCAGTTGTAGTTGCGCTTCTATAGATGCTGCATTGAGCCCTGAGCCGCCTCGGTTGAGTATCAAATGCACTTCGGGAGGGGGATTGCGCCTTGAGCGTGCGACCTCCAAGGCCAGCGGCGTGAGGCTCAGCGCCGCCAGATCGGGGGTCAAAACCAGCGCTACGACATCGGTTACCTCCAATAGCGACAGGGTGGATTGCTGATCAGGGGGGGGCGCGTCCAGAACAATAAAATCGGCAAGGGATTTCAAGAGGATCACAATCTTGCTTAACGCGTTGTCGGGCAAAGCAACCGCACCTTCCTGAGGCCCTGGTGCTAACAGAACCTTGATCCCGGAGGCGTGAGATACCAACACCGAACTCATCACATCGCTGTCCAATTCATTGACATACGGTACAAGGTCGGCCCAGGTACGACCGCCGGGAATGTTGAGCAGCAGATCAAGGTCCCCAAAAGGGAGGTGGGCATCCACAATCACCACGCGCTTGGCGGAAATGGCCCGCAGCGCGATGGCCAGGTTAGTTGCCACCGTGGTGGCGCCAACGCCCGATTTTACGCCCATCACGGCGATGATCTTGGCTCCTTGCTCCATGTGAACCTGAAGGAGAGCCTCAACCCGCGCCAGAAGGTCCTTACGGTTAATGGGTTTGGTCATGTAGTCGCTGGCCCCTGCGCGCAGGCCTTCAATCTTGTCGTCCACCCGTGTGCGGGCCGAGAGCATAAGGATCGGCACGTTTGAGATGCCGGGCGTCTGGCGTATCGTCCGACAGACCTCAAAGCCGTCCATATCAGGCATCATGACGTCAATGATGATGAGATCGTGAGGCTCCTGCATCGCCAGCCGAAGGCCTTCGTGGCCACTGCGCGCGGAGGTTATCTGGTATCCTTCCGGATTGAGCATGAGGGTCAAGAGGCGCACCGAATCGGGATCGTCGTCTATAAGAAGGATTTTGATTGGCATGATGCATGTACCTTATCGCACAAATAGGAAACGCCACTTTCCGGCTTGTCCTATTATAGCACAAAATCGGCTGTTCGCGTAGTTAAGTTTAGGGTTTTGCTGTGTAAGCCATGTCTCTAGGATGAGTATGGAACCTCCCCTGGGGCATTGTCGTCATCATTGGTAGGGAATGCATGATATGGTCAGATTGGGAGGAGGTGTCAAAGTGAAAACGTCAATGGCATTGCTGCTCGTCCTCTGCGCTGCGCTCCTTTTGCTGGGATGTGGGCCTGCCACAAACTTGCCTCCGACCGAGGAGGGGGTCCCGCGCGGTACTCCGGTTCCGGGCGAAGAGGCTACGCCGGGCAAGGGGAGCGAAGAGGGCAAGGGACTTCTTCTGGTCTATGAGCGCAGCGGAGGCATTGCGGGCGTCCAGCAAGTTTACGAGATCTACGCGGATGGGCGCATTGTGGCGAAAGATGACCGCCAAGGCGCAAACACCACGATGCAGGTGGACGCTGAATCGGTGAAGGAGTTGGTCATGGCAATAGAACGGGCCGGTTTTTTTGAGCTGAAAGGGTCATACTTGCCGCTCAATAAATGCTGTGACCGCATGACCCATCGCATCACCATCTATCGTAACGGAGAAGCCAAGACGGTGACGACCATGGACGGCGTGGAAAACCCGCCCGAGACATTGGTACAAGTGCAGGCGGCCTTGGCAGCGTTCCTGCAAAAAGCTGCTGCCTCCACCCAATGACCATAACCGGCTAAAACCTGTTGGTACGAAAGGGCGACAGCACCCGCTGTCGCCCTTCTTATTTTTATCAAGAATGTGCACTCACCCGGCCTATGGCTGACGGACGAAGCGCTCGTATTGCATCTGGTCAACGGCTTCCTGAGTCAAGAGCGAGGCGCGGGGGATGAGAACGTCTTCTTCTGACGCTCCGGTGGACGCGGCAGCGCCGGAGGCCAGGAAAGTGATGTAACGGACGTAGTAAGACCCTACATATCCTTCGGCGTTGCTGGCCCCGATGCCCCACAGGTAGCGGGTTCCGAAAGCCGCCCCTGTAGGAAGGCTTGAGAGGGTGAGACTGTTTCCGGTCAACCCTAGAATATAGGTGCGCACCGACGTGAAATTCACGCGATAGAGCTCCCAATCGTAGAGGTCCGGCGGAATTACATTGCGCCGGTTCCAGGTAAAGGTGATCGGCAGGGTGCTGGTGGTCGGGCTGGCAGGGCTGATCAGGGCGATATCTGCGGCTTCAAAGCTGCCGCCGTAGCGGGTTGAGTTCGCAGCGTAGTGTGTGATGTCATCGCTCGTCCACAGGGCCACTTTTGACGCGTCTGAGGCGTTTTCGAAGTAGATATAGTACCATTGATTGTCGGCAGTGGCCGGACGGCCTGTGAACCTGTAAATCCCTTGCCTGTCGGTTGCCGTAGTGGCGTTCACGGAACACCCCACCGAACCATTGGCAGCCAGAGTGCACAGGCGGAGTTCCAGGGCGATCCCCGGTGCCGGTTCACCTTGGAAAGTCACGCGGCCATAGATTCCCGAAGGCGGGACGTCTGCTGCATGGCGCAGGATGGTGGGCATAAACAGGCGTTGAGTCTGCGAGGCCCTCGCTCCCACGCCTACGGCGGCCCACGCGTTGCGGGTGCTGGTTTCCTCGGGACTGCCGCTGCCAAAGAGGTCTTTGGCGGCCTGAATCGTACAGGCGCGGGCGGCGGCGAAGTTGGAGGCGGGCGTTAGACATTGGGTCAATGCCCGGTAGAATATCCTTTCCATCTTGTTGCGGCCAATCCCGACTACGTTCACGCCGTAGAATGTGCCGCCTTGCGCCAGGAGATAAGCGGCCTTGTTGGGGATGCCGCTGTTGATGTGCACACCGCCCCCATCAATCCACAAGGGGAGTGCGGCGTAGATGCTCATGTGATCGGGCTGGCCAGGCCCTCTGGCCGGAAGGGTGGGGTTGTACACACCCTGAGTGGGGTCGGCCATGCTTCGTAGAGCATCGCCCGGCGTTCCGGGTGTATAGATGTCTTCTCCGATGAGCCAATCGGCCTGGGCCGGTGTCGCAAAGAACTCCACCATCGTGCCGAAGATGTCGGACATTGATTCGTTCAACGCGCCGGATTGATCTTCATAGATCAGATCGGCGGTATATTGCGTTACGGCATGGGTCAGTTCGTGGGCAACCACATCAAGCCCGCGCGCCAGAGGGGCGAAAAGGATGCCGTCGCCGTCGCCATACACCATTTGCCGGCCGTTCCAGAAGGCGTTGTTGTAGTTTACGTCGTAATGGACGGTGGAACTGATTGTGGCGCCGGCATTGTTGAAGCTATCTCGGTTGTGAATGGTCTTATAATAGGAATAGACCAGGCCTGCGTTAATGTGAGCGGCGCGCGCGTCGGCATCTCCGGCTGCACAGTTGGTATCGGCCTCGGCACAGACGAGGGTGCCGGGTAGCACAGTACCCCGGTTGGCAGTAAAAGTACGGCGATCACGGGCCGTGTCCAGATTATTGTAGCGATGGCGGATGCTTCCATTACGGGCATCCACGAAAACCATCCAATCGCCCAGCACGCGCTCGGAATAGAGGTTGACAAGCCAGGTAAGAGTTGGCTTGCCGTCGCGCGCGTAGATGACGAGCCTGGAGCGCTCGGCGCGGAGCGTTGCCATTTCGTCTCCTATTTCGGCCAGAGCCCGGTTCTGCGCCTCCGCGAAAGAGAGGGTGGGCCTCGTATCCAGGACGATGTTGGGGTAATACTCTCCATTGACGGCCTGCAAGCGACCGTCGCCCGTGATGTGGGCCATCAATTGCCCTCCCCAGACGGGCACACCCTGATAGTATTGGTCAAAACGGATGTGGGTGATGTTTAGCTCGTCGGTTTGGCTGGAGCGCACGCGCAATTCAGCATCGGGATCGCGCAGGCCGTACAGGTCGCGATAAGTGGAGAAGAAGGCGCGGGCAATCGCTTCCGGATTGCCGTCTTTCGCAGTGACGGCGGCGGATAAGTTACCGGCCAGAAAGCGAGGAGCGTTGAGCGTCTCGTCCCATAGCACTTCCAGGGCGCCGTCACTGGTGCGCTCTATCTCGGCCAGGACAGCCGCAGCCGATCTATCCTTTGTGGGTGGGTTTGGCGCTTGGGCGGTTGAACCTATCCCTGCGCCAAGCGCCACGATTGCCGCGAGGATGCTCCAACGGATAAGGTTGGCGAAGGTTTTCTTCATCGGGTTATCTCATCTTTCTGCCAAGTTTGCGGTTCTTCAGAGGGCTGTGCCTCTGGCGATTGGGTTATATGGACATAAAGGAGCCTTTCAGCGACTAATGGTCAATGCCAGGTCAATTGTCGGAGGCGGCTTCGGGCTGCGGCCGCGCTCCGGCTAAACGGTGCCAGATAGATGTGCTGCTTCAGGTCAAAGATCGCTTGGTTGATCTGCCCTAGCTGGGCATGGGCCAGGCCCCGAACGTAGTAGGGGAAGGGATAGAAAGGAGCCAAGGCCAAGGCCTGTGTCTCGTCATCTATGGCACGCTGTAGGTCTCCCTGGCGCGCTCGTTGCAGATAGGCCTGCCCTCGCAGAGCATAGGCCAGCGGTTCCTGTGCCATTTCCAGCGCGCGCGTGCTGTCGGCTATGGCCTCATCGTTACGGCCAAGAGATGCATAGGCTGTGGCGCGCGCCATGTAGGATGCCCGCCGCGACGGGTCCAATTCCAAGGCGCGGCTGGCATCGGCTGCTGCTTTCTCAACCTCGCCCAGGCCGAGGTAAATGCTGGCACGCTCCTCGTATGCCACTTCCAGTTCCGGTGCCAGCTCAATGGCGCGGCTGTAATCGGCCAATGAGTTCTCAATCTGATCGCTGGGCCACATGTCGGCCCGCAAAAGATAGGCGATGGCATCCTGGCTGTTGGCGCGAATGCGTTCTGTCAGGTGCTCAAAAAAACGCCGATCCGCGTCGCCGGGGCGCGCTTCCACGCGAACACGGATCTCGCGCTCCTGCCCATCATGCACAACGCGGAGACGGAAAACCGCGCCGGGAGAGGAGGCACGCACGGGGCCGACGACATCCGCGTTGTTGCGGGCGGGTTTGCCGTTCACTGCCACCACCCAATCGCCCACCTGCAGGCCGGCCTTGTCGGCCGCCTGATCGGGAAGCACGGCCAGGACTAGGGCTCTGGCATCTTCTGAGGGTGCATGGTAGAGGGCCCTCAGGTATTTGCTGTCGGGGCCGAAAATGACGCCCATCCAGGCGCGCGGCGCATTAGGGTCGGGCGTGGCCGTTGCTTCAATGCGGCGCGGAGACCGCATGGGGGTAGGCCGCTCGCCGGTCGGTGTCGGCGCGGCGGGCGCAAACGGCGCGCAACCGCCCAGAAAAAGAAGCGCGGCCATCGCGAGAACAACGACCACGCTTCGGTAGAGGCGACGCAGTGAAGCGGAGAGGGAGCAACCCGCGCCAGGCTGCTCCCTCTGCTCATCGTGGGCACAGAACCTAGAAGATGCCCAATTCCTCTTTGGCTTCATCGCTCATCATGCTGGGATTCCAGAAAGGCGTCCACACGAGGTTGATGTTCACCTCGTCCAACTCTGGGAATCTCTCATGAAGAAGCATCTGTGCCTCGCTGATCATCTGCGGCCCGGCAGGGCAGGCAGGAGTGGTCAGCGTCATATCAATATTGAGCGTTTTGTCCGTGATGGAGATGTCATATACAAGACCCAGGTTGATGACATCCAAGCCGATTTCGGGGTCTCGCACGTTCTTCAACACTTCCTTCACCGCTTCTTCGGTTACCATCTCTCTCTCCTTTCAGTTGGCCCTTAACTAATCCGAGGGCGCGATCAGAATGTCCTTCCCCTCAATTCTGACCTTGTAAGTGGGCACAGGTTCAAAGGCCGGCATAGTTAACGCGGCCCCTGTGCGTATGTCAAAGTGTGCGCCATGGCGCGGGCAGATGATCTGGTGATCCTCTAAATCCCCTTCCGCTAAGGGGCCACCATCGTGGGTACATACGTCGTCAATCGCGTAGATTTCTCCATCCACATTAAACAATACAATGTACTGGCCGTCAACTTCAATCAACATCCTCTCGCCAGGAGGTAATTCGTCCAAGTCGGCGACCTTCACGTAACCAATCATGTGACCTCCGCAGTTGTTATTTGGGCGCGAAGTCGTCTATTCTTCATCGGGCCATTTGTCCAGGCCCCACACTCCTGCTTTCAGAACCTTCAACGCCAGGAGGGCGCATTTCATGCGCACCGGCCCAATGGGAATGCCCAGAAGGTCAAGAACGTCATCTTTGTTCAGCGCCTTCACCTCATCAAGGGTCATGCCCTTGATCTCATCGGTGAGCATGGAGGCAGATGCCTGACTGATGGCGCATCCCTGGCCCCAGAAGCGTACATCGGCCACGCGGTTATCTTTGATCAGCAAATCCATGCCGATGCGGTCGCCGCAGAAGGGGTTATGATCTTCGTAGGTGATGTCGGGATGCTCCAAGCGGCCCTTGTTGTGCGGGTGCCGATAATGCTCCAAGATCTCGTCTCTGTAGAGAGCGTCCATAAACGCAATGGCCTTTTTAGATGGCGAAGATGTCTTTGGCCCGATAGATACCAGCGACGAGCAAATCAATCTCCGCCAAGGTATTATATACGTAAAAGCTGGCTCGCGCGCTGGCAGCGATACCGAACTTCTCATGGACGGGCGCAGCACAATGGTGACCGGCGCGGATGGCGATCCCTTCCTGGTCAAGGATGGCTGCCAGGTCGTGGGGATGGATGCCGTCCACGGTAAAAGCCACCAGCCCGCTGCGCTCCGGCGGTGGCGGGCCGAGACGTTTGAGGTCGGGGATGTCGCCCAGGCGTTCCCAAGCCCGCGTGACCAGTTCCACCTCATGCGCTCGTAGGCGTTCCATGCCCAACGTGGTGAGATAGTCCACCGCCGCGCCCAAGCCGATGGCCTCGGCGATGGCCGGTGTACCGGCCTCAAATTTCCAGGGAAGTTCGTTCCATTTAGAGCCGGTCAGGCGTACCTCACGGATCATATCGCCGCCGCCCATGAAAGGAGGCATCTCCTCCAGCAAGGCTCGCTTACCATAGAGAACGCCGATGCCGGTTGGCCCCATCATCTTATGACCGGAGAAGGCGCAGAAATCGCAATCCCACTTCTGGACATCCACCGGCAAATGTGGAACAGCCTGTGCGGCATCCACCAGGCAAAGCGCGCCGGCGGCGTGCGCGCGGGCCACGATCTCCTTCACCGGGTTGATGGTGCCGAGAACATTGGACGCGGCGGTGAAGGCGACCAGCTTCGTTCGCCCGTCTTCCAAAGCGCGATCCAGCGCGTCCAACTGCAATCGCCCGTCCTCGTCAAAGGGGATGTAGAAGAGCTCCGCGCCGGTTTGTTGCGTAATCAGTTGCCAGGGGACGATGTTGGAATGATGCTCCATCTCGGTAGAGACGACACGCAGGCCGGGGCGCAGGTTGGCCAGTCCCCAAGCGTAGGCGACAAGGTTGATCGCCTCCGTCGCGTTGCGGGTAAAGATGATCTCCTTGGGGCTGCGGGCGTTGATGAAGCGCGCGATCTTGGCACGAGCGGCTTCGTAGCGCGCGGTAGCCTCCTCCGACAGGGTGTGCACCCCGCGATGGACGTTGGCGTTATATTCCCGGTAATAAGCCTCCAACGTCTGGAGCACGGCCAACGGCTTTTGGGTAGTGGCGGCGTTGTCCAGGTAATGTAGGGGACGCCCATGCACCTCACGCTGGAGGATTGGGAAATCTTGCCTGATCGCTTCCACGTCAAGCACGGAGGCAGCAGTTACCACGTTCACGATTGATCCACCTCATCTACCGGCACGAAAACCGTATCACCGGCATACAGAGCCGGGTCTACACCCGCTTGGCGCAGCATCTCCGCGCGACGAAACCGGCGCGCGGCCTCTTTTGCCGTTGTTATGCCCAAGGTGGCGCAGCGAAGGCGGGTGGAGGCCAATTCACGACCCAGCAAATCAAGGATGGCGTCCAGGGGCATTTCTTCCACTTCTTGCAGCGTCTTGCCTTTGAGCATCTCTGTGACCATGCTGGTTGCGGCTTGGCTGATAGTACAGCCCTCACCTTCAAAGGTAATTTCTTCCACGCGCTCTTCCCCGTCGATCCTCAGGTAAAGAGTCACGATATCGCCACAGCCGGGATTGCCACCTTTTTGCACGATACTGGCGTCGGGCAGGGGGCCATAATTGCGTGGGTCTTCATAATGATCCAGGATGAAATCTATCTTAGATTGGCGATCCATTCCTCACCTCAGGGGCGTAGTGTACCACTAAGAAGAGCCTCTGTCAATCATCGGGCGCGGGGCCTGCCGCTTGACCTTGTCGGAAAGATTTCTGCTCGCCGCGTTATGCCCCTGCAGTTTCCAATACCAACTCTGTGCCGTAGGCTACGAGGAACCCGACGAGCAAGCCCCACATCGCCACGTGCTTCAAGCCAGGGCGACGGGCAACGTGATATAGCTCACCGATGACGTAGAGGATCGCGCCGGCCGCAAGCGCTAGAAACAAGATAGACAACGGTTCGGATACAAAGCTGTGGCCGACGATGGTACCAAGAAAGGTCGGGCCGCCACCAATCAAGCCGGCCAGGCCGAGGAATCTCCAAGAGGGGCGTGTGCCGGTCAATGGCCCGACGATGCCGAAGCCCTCAGTTGCATTATGCAACCCGAAGCCGATGATCAAAAGGGCTGCCAGAGCGGTCTGGCCTTGAGCGGCTGACTGACCGATAGCCAGCCCCTCTGAGAAGTTGTGTAGCCCGAGACCGGCAGCAATCATCAAAGCCAAGCGGGCCGGGGTCACAGGTTGCCCTGTGGGTATGTTTGGCCGCATGAAGCGCGATGCAAAAGACACGATACCAAGCAAACCCACAGCCAGGCCGACGACGAAGACGAGCAGGAGCCAGAAGACGTAAGCGGCGGCAGCCTCTCCGGCAAGAGCGCGATGCAATGCATCTTCAATGGGTTCCTCTATATGGGAGAAGATGTCCAACAACAGGAAGATCAAAATGCCGACCGAGGTCATGGTCAGGAAAGAGCGCGCTCTATCTGAAACCCATCCGAGCCGGCCTATAGGCAGGCCGAGGTATATGGTGAATCCGGCAATGGCGCCAAGTAGAACGGTCTGGGCAAAAGTCATCAGGGTCCTCCTAAGGGGGATGGAGAATCGTTGCTAACAGATAACGCATTACAACAAGAAACGGATAGGCGGAAGGCACGGTACCGACCGCCTATCCGTCCCTGATCACAGGTTACGGCTCTCTGTTAGACGTTCTTCTCAATGGGAACGCCTACCAGGTTGCCCCACTCCGTCCACGATCCGTCATAGTTGCGGACGTTGGGATAGCCTAACAGGTAAGTCAGGACAAACCAGGTGTGAGAGGACCGCTCACCGATGCGGCAATAGGCGATCACGTTCTGGTCAGGGCTTAGGCCTTGCTCCTGTTCATAGATGGCCCTGAGCTCGTTGATCGGCTTGAAGGTGCCGTCCTCGCGTACGGCCCGCCCCCAAGGGATGTTCTTTGCGCCGGGAATGTGGCCGCCGCGGAGCGCTCCTTCCTGAGGATAATTTGCCATGTGCAGCAGTTTGCCGGAATACTCGTCGGGCGAACGCACATCCACCAGCGGCTGGCCCGATTGAATGTGTGCCAAGACCTGGTCGCGGAAGGCGCGTATTTTGTAATCGGCCCGCTGGGGGGCGTGGTAGGTGACGGCAGGGTAGTTGGGCACTTCTTTGGTCAGGGGACGCCCTTCGTCAATCCACTTCTTGCGGCCACCGTTCAGAATCTTGGCTTTCGTGTGGCCGAAGAGTTGAAAGACCCAAAAAGCATAGGTAGCCCACCAGTTGTTCTTGTCGCCGTAGAAGATCACCGTGGTATCGTTGCTGATGCCTTTGGAGCCGACCAACTGTGCAAACTGGTCTCTATCCAGGTAGTCGCGCCGCACGCGATCGTTGAGATCGGTAACCCAATCTATCTTGACCGCGCCAGGGATGTGGCCGGTCTCGTATAACAGGACGTCTTCATCCGATTCCACGATGCGAATATCTTTGTCGTTCAGGTGTTGGGCGAGCCATTCGGTCTCCACCAACACCTCAGGGTGTGCATAACTGTCGCCGGACATATTTGGAAACCCTCCTGTGCAATTCTAAGCAGTTTCTGGCTGAAGGCGCAGGGCGGTCATGATGCCGACTGCTGTGACCAGCGGGAGCGAAGAAGGCCGCCGCAGCAATCTCCGCTCCCGCTCAAGACAGATGCACCGGAGAGGAACATCGGCCAGACGCGTACGAGAAGGACGGTTTAAACCCATTGCGATCTCACGCCTCAAACTTTCGGATGACGGCTGCACGCAAGCGGTCTTGCACCCTCTCTACAGGGATTCGCTGTAACACTTCGTCAAAGAAACCGTCCACAATCAACCGCTCGGCTTCGCGGCGGGAGAGTCCTCGGCTCATCAGATAGAAAAGATGCTCCTCTTCCACGGGGCCCGCCGTCGCGCCGTGGGTGCAGCGCACGTCGTTAGCCTCAATCTCTAGGCTCGGAATGGAATCGGCACGCGCCTGCTTGCTGAGCAAGAGATTGCGGTTGACCTGGTAGGCATCCGACCGTTGCGCCGCCTTATGGATACGAATGAGCCCTTGATAAACGGAGCGGGCGCGATCTCGCAACGCCCCCTTGAACAGGAGATCGCTGCCGGTCAGGCCGGATATATGGTTCTGGAACGTATGATGATCCAAATGTTGATGATCGTCGGCAAAGAGGAAACCGATGAGTTCGGCGCGCGCACCGGTTCCTTTCAACGCCACTTCCATGTTGGCCTTGGTCACGTGGCTACCCAACGCGCCGATGTACCACTGTAGCACGCTGTCTCGCTCTAAGATAGCGCGCTCCGTGGAGAAGTTCCATAGATTCCGGCCCCAATCCTGCAATCCGATGTAGCGCACGAGAGAGCCGGGCTTCAGGTATAACTCTACCGCGCCGGCGTGCATCGCCTGGGCCGCGTCTTCAGGCCCGTTGGATAGTTGCTCGTTGACGAGAGTGACGGCGCTCCCTTCATCGGCCACGACAAGCACATGCCCGAAGTTGTTGCGTTCTGCACCGGAAAGGTATGTGAGGCTGTAGAATGGTAAGCTTACCTCCACGTTCTTCGGCACATAAAGGAACGTGCCACCCGTCCAGAACGCGCCATGCAATGCTGCGAACTTGCCGGCATCCAAAGGCACGGCTTCGGTCATGAAGTGAGGCATGACCAGGTCGGGATACCGGCGAACCGCGTTGTCCAGATCGGTGAAGATCACGCCCCGGCTTCTGGCTTCATCTGACAGAGCGGCATAAGCCGGGCCGGCGTCGCGATGGATGAGCAGACCGGCCCGGTCCCCACCGGCTGCGGTAACATCCCGTACCCATTGGGGAGCATCCTCCAGACCTCTCAGGGGCGCTGCCTGGTCGGGTGTGAAAGGGACGATCTGGTTGAGGCGTAACGGGCGAATATCGGTGCGCCGCCATTCCTCATCGTTGGTCGTGGGCATAGGGATTTCCTCGTAGAAGCGCCAAGCCAAGCGGCGCTTCTCCCGCACCCACTCCGGGTCTTGCTTCCAGGCCGAGAGGCGCTCCAGCGTCTCCAGATTGAAGCTATCGGGACGATCCACCGGCGGCGCGGCGGTGGTTACGATACGGCGTGCTACGGTGCGCACAGAAGTTGCCACAGTGTCGTTCCTTTCGTAGCAAGGGAGACCGTCGTGCCGTCGGGGCCGAACGATCCCCCTTGGAATGTGCATGATGGGTTTAACCGACGGAGCCTTCCATCTGTAGCTGGATCAGGCGGTTCATTTCTACCGCGTACTCCATCGGGAGTTCCTTCACCAACGGTTCAATGAAGCCGTTGACGATCATGGTTGCGGCTTCGTTCTCGCTCAGGCCTCGGCTCATCAAGTAGAAGAGTTGCTCCTCGCCGATCTTGCTGACCGAGGCTTCGTGACCGATGGCGACGTCGTTCTCATCAATCTCAATGTATGGGTAGGTATCCGAACGGGAGTGCTCGTCCAGGATCAGGGCATCGCAACGCACGTTAGACTTACAGCCCACGGCGCCTTTGGCAACCTTCAACAGACCCCGGTAACTGGCGCGTCCGCCGTCCTTGCTGATGGATTTGGAGGTGATGGTTGAAGTCGTGTATGGGGCACCGTGCACCACTTTGCCGCCTGCGTCCAGGTTCTGCCCATGCCCCGCAAAGGCGATGGACAGGATCTCGGCTTTGGCCCCTTTGCCCAGCATGTACACCGCCGGATACTTCATGGTGACCTTGGAGCCCAGGTTCCCGTCAATCCACTCCATCGTCGCGTCTTCGTAGGCAACGGCCCGCTTGGTCACCAGGTTATAAACGTTGACAGACCAGTTCTGGATGGTCGTGTATCGGCAGCGCGCGCCCTTCTTAACAATGATCTCCACCACTGCGCTGTGCAGCGAATCGCTAGAGTAGATGGGAGCCGTGCAGCCTTCTACGTAATGCACCTGGCTCCCCTCATCGCAGATGATCAGCGTTCGCTCGAACTGGCCCATGTTCTGCGCGTTGATGCGAAAATAGGCCTGCAACGGGATATCCACCTTCACGCCTTTGGGGACGTAGATGAAACTGCCCCCGCTCCATACGGCGCTGTTGAGGGCAGCGAATTTGTTGTCCGAAGGGGGAATCACCGTGCCGAAGTACTCTCTGACCAGATCGGGGTATTCCCGTACGGCGGTATCGGTATCCACGAAGATGACGCCGCGCTTCTCCCATTCTTCCTTCAGGTTGTGGTAGATGACCTCCGACTCGTACTGCGCACCGACACCGGCCAGGAACTTGCGTTCGGCCTCCGGGATGCCCAGCCGGTCAAAGGTGTTCTTGATGGTGTCGGGCACTTCTTCCCAGGTCTTGCCCTGGCGGTCGGTGGCCTTCACGTAATAGTAGATGTCGTCAAAGCGCAGCTCGCTCAAGTCGGCGCCCCAGGTAGGCAGCGGTTTGGCCTCAAACTGCTCTAACGAGCGCAGGCGGAAATCACGCATCCAGTCCGGCTCGTTCTTCATCCAGGAGATCTCCGCCACGATCTCCCTATCCAGGCCCTTGCGTGCCTTGAAAGTGTAGTTTTCCGGGTCACGGAACCCGTATTTGTACTCTTTCTTCGTCGCCTCAATCATCTGCGTTGCCATGACATCGCCTCCATCGGTGATAGAATCGCCAGTCCCCATCATTCGGGGTTCTTGAGAAAAAGGGCGGGCGGGCAGGGCGTTCCACCGTCATCTTAACACCGCTTCCCACACCCGTCTGCCTGCCTAGCCCGCCACGGGTTCGCCGAATTCGGTGCGCACCCAATCGTACCCCTTCTCCTCCAGCGTGTGGGCCAATTCGGGCCCCCCGGACACGACGATCCGGCCATCAAACAGGACGTGGATGAAGTGGGGCTTGATGTAGTTCAGGATGCGCTGATAATGGGTAATGAGAAGGATGCCGAGATTCGGCCCGGCCAGGGCGTTGACTCCTTCGGAGACGACGCGCAGGGCGTCAATGTCCAGCCCGGAGTCTGTCTCATCCAGGATGGCGATCTTGGGGCGCAGGAGTGCCATCTGCAGAATCTCGGCCCGCTTCTTCTCGCCGCCGCTGAAGCCATCGTTTAAATAGCGGCGCACGAATTCGCTTTCCACCTTTAGCATGGCGAGGGCTTCGTTGAGTTCCTTGCGAAACTCTCGCATAGGGATCAACTCACCGCCGTCCTTGGCGCTGTCGCCATTGCCTGCCTGCGCGGCGCGCACGCGGCTGACCGCGGTGCGCAGGAAATTCGCCATGTTTACGCCCGGGATCGCCGTGGGATACTGGAAGGCAAGGAAGATGCCCTTGCGGGCCCGCTCATCGGCTCCCATCTCCAACAGGTTCTCGCCATCCAACAACACCTCGCCGTCGGTCACTTCATATTTAGGATGTCCTGCCAAGGTGTAGGCCAGGGTGGACTTGCCGGAGCCGTTCGGCCCCATCAGAGCATGGACTTCACCCTGCCTGACCCGCAGGTTAACACCCTTGAGGATCTCCTTCCCCTCCACACTAACGTGCAGGTTTCGTACCAGTAATTCAGACCCCATTGAGAGTCGGTCTCCTTTCCTGAATCAGAAGATGCTTTGTTAACCGCTCGCCATCTGGTCGGGAGCGGGAAATGCGCGTACGACAAACTGGCAACCTTGGTGACCATCGTGCATGCAATGCGTCAGGGCGACATCGGCTTCCAAAACGCGAGACATCATCTCTTGCTCCATGGAGCATATCTCTCGGTGCTCTACCGCCAGTTCATAATAAGGACAGTTGTAGGCCTTCAGTATCAGCCCGTCCGCCATGGGCGAGACATCGGACATGATGCCTTTGGCTTCCAACAGCCGTGCGAAGTCGGTCACTCGCTCTTGCAAGGCGGTAGATTTCAATTGGCCGGCATATTGCTCCGCGATGCGCCGCCCGACGCGCTCCAGCAGGGCGTTCACCTTGCTGGGGCCGATCTCCTTCACCAGTTCCTCGTACAGCGAGAGGGCCAAATCGTCGCAATAGCAGGCGAACAAAGAACGTGCCTTGTCGGTGAGGGAGTAAACGAAGTGGGGACGCCCCACGCCCTCCCGCACGATGCGCGAGGTTACCAACCCTTCTGCTATCAGGTTGGCGATCTGCTGACGCACAGCCGTTGTGGTCACGCCCAACGCCGCCTCTATGTCTTTGACGCTCAGGGAGCCCTGGCGCTGAAGCAGTTCCACGATCTGCCCGGCGGGCGTACTGCTGAAACCAGGTGTCACGCTCATCGCGTCGGCTCCTTTCTTCTCAACGACGGCTCTATCCTACCACAATTTAACAATTTTGTCAATAGTATCTGTCTAAATTGCGAATATTTTAAGGTTGGCATAAGAGAAGCGTAGGGCAGTGGAAAGGTGGGCCAGCCTGGGATTGTTTCACGGTTTCACAGGCGGAAAACAGGTGCCTGCGCCCATCGGGGCGTTATCCACAGCGCATCCCAGATAGTTTGCCATTTGTCATAATAATCGCGGGTTGATGCGGGGCTTGATCAGAAGTGAGGCGGTTGTGGAGTTATCCACAGGTTGTGCGGATTACTTTGTCAAATGTCAACAATCTGCGGCCTGTTGTGGTTCTGTCCAGGTTATGAAATGGAACGGGGCGGTCTCGATCCCCGCCCCGTCCCTGAGCCAACAACAACACGCCACCCGACCTAGCGTGATGTCGTCACTTTGAGAAGGTCGCCCCGTGGGCTGATCGTGACACGGGCCAGGCTCATTTCGGCCTCGGCTCCCGGCAACCGCTGCACGCTCGTAAATGTGAACACGTAGTTAACGTGGAGCGCGCCTGGCTGCGTCGCACGGTACATCGCTTCCGCAATGCGGCAACGACCGATGCAGTCGCCGGCACATAGGATCGGGCGCGTAACGGTCAGCCGGGCGTCGGCCAGGTGCGGAAGTCGCTCCGAGACGTAGTCCAGAACCCGCCTCTGCAAATCCAACGGCACGGTGGCAAGGGATTGCGGTACGGCGCGCAGCTGACAGCGAACGGCCGGCGGCGCATCGCCTTGTAGTCGGTCGTGCATGCTGTGCTCCCTCGCCATAACCTGTCCCGCTGGCAGAAGGCCGGGGTCGCCGAATAGGTGAAAACTGAGAAGCGTCTTCTGATCGTCCAGGTCTAGATAGCCTTGATAGGCCATCATATCGCGCGCGTAGCGTACCTTTGCGGCCATCAGTGCCTGTCCCACCGTCAACGCGGAACCCAATCCCTCCCAAAAGTAGCGGGCCAACAGGTCTGCCCCCGTCAGAGGAGGAGCAATGGATCCATGAGCCATTGCGGTGGAAGAGATCACGGCCACCGCTTGGGTGGAAAGAAGTCGCAACGTCATGGAATCTCGTGGCGATCTTCCGGTAAGATCGCCGCCAAAACCGGCCTGGCTGAAAGCGATGGCGCTGGGCGTCTGCCAGGGATTCAGATCTTCCGGACGAACGGCCAAAGGAAACGGTTCGAAATCGGCAGCGAACGACGGATCATATTGGCCGTACCAACCCGGCGCCTGACGTAGCCCTCGCAGGCTGAAGTACAGCAAGGCGGGGCCGGTTGCTTCCTGGGCGAAATCGGCCCGGCTGAAGGGCGGTGAAATGCGCAGGCGATCCGGCTCGCCGATGACGCGGAACACCTCGCGCGCGGCCTCTTTCCACAGGCTCGCTGTGTAGCCATAGGCCGGGATCGTGCGCGCGCCTCTGATGCTCCCTGTCAAGGCGTGAAGAAACCAATGTCCGAAAGTGTTGGCCGCATGGCCCATCTCGTGGGCCTCTGCGGCGCTGGCGATCAGGTGTAGGAAGTATCCCAGGTCGGGATTGGCAGCATCGGGCAGGCGGCCTACAGGCCGCGCAGGCCGGAAGTACTGGTCGCCCTGGGCCGCGTAAGGAGCATCGGTCAGTATCTGACCTTCTTCCGTGCGCGGCCAACGATAGAACGGCACAACGGCATCACCACCGATGATCATGATAGACGGTGCTTCTGGGCTCCGGTCTTCCTCATGTCCACTGATGGCCTCAACGATGCGCTTGATGGCTGTGGCATTTGTAGGGTCTGCCGGCGATATGCCGAATGGACGCAGCGACTCTATGTCATCTACATAAAGCACGATCGTTTCGGCGCTGCGGCTGCGGGTTGCGCGCTCTGCAAGCTCGCGCAACGCCTGATCAATCGCCGTAAAGCCGCGCGGTCCGTATTTGCGGGCCAGAGCCTGACGGCTGGAGAGGATGACCTGCGAAGTTCCTCGTCTGCGCGCAAGGGAACCCAGGCGCGGTTCCCGTTCCAGGCGCGAGACGAGGGATTGGAAATCACTCACCTCGGCGTCCATCATGGCGGAAGATGACGTGGGCATGATCCTCCCCTCTATCGGCATGAGGTCGTCACCGGCGCGGCGGCGTGCGACCGGAACGGTCAAAGAGGCCCGCGACACCCATCGTCGCTAACTGGCGCATCGCCTCGGTGTTCGTCGGCTGCAGACGTAAGACCGCGCGGAACGCGGCAGCGGCGTCGGCGAAGCGACGCAGTTGCCGATAGGCGAGGCCCAGATGGAAATGATAATCCGGTTCATCCGGCGCCAGTTGCACGGCTCGTTCAAAGAAGCGCGCTGCTTCGTCGTACTCTTCCCGTTTCGCTAACCCTAGCCCTACTTCGTAGTGGGCTTCCGCCAGGTCGGGCTCCATATCGGCCACGATGCGGAAGTGAGCGAGCGCCTTATCGTCGTAGCCCATTCTTCGGCTGAGGCGGCCCAGGCGCAGGTGATATGCGGCATTGTTGCGGTCGCTGACGACTGCTTGCTGATAGGCTTGCACGGCCTCATCCAAACGGCCTCGCTGCTCGTAGAGTTCACCCAGTTCGGCGTAGGCTTCCGCCCACTGGGGAGAGAATTGCACGGCCTTTCTGAGCAGTTCTATGGCCTCATCAATGCGCTGGGCTTTGCGGCGCACCCGCGCCAATTTGACATAATATACGGCATTGCGGGGCTCCGCGGCGATGGCCCGCTCGTAAGCATCTGCCGCGCGGCGGATGTTGCCCCGTTGCCACTCTATGTCGCCCATTGCCTCGTAGGCCGCGGCGAAAGTGGGGTCTTCAGATACGGTGTTCTGAAGGATGGTGAGCGCATTGCGGACGTCGCCGCTTCTGAAGACCGCCATGCTCTGGCGCAGGAGATAATCGGTGCGCTCCGGGTCCAGGGTGTAAGCCTGCTTGTAGGTGCTGGCAGCGCGCTCAAAGTCGCCGATAGCTTCCAGGTCCGAAGCCATCTCGTTCCACCATTCGGCCACGCCCGGTGTCAGGCTCAATGCCTTTTCTAGGGCCTGGATGGCCCTGGCGCGATCGCCCAGGCGACGGGCGGTGGCAGCCAGGTTATGCCAGGCGATGGCGTCGTCCGGCTCAATTTCGGTGGCCCGTTCGTATTGGGTCAGCGCCGCGCGCAGGTCGCCGCGGGCGGCCAGGGCATCGGCCAGGAGGCGGGGCCAATCGGTGGCATCCGGTCGCAGTTCCACGGCGCGACGTAAGGCTTCAGTGGCCTCGTCCCACTCGCCCAGGCTGGCGAGGAGCTGGCCCAGCGCGAATTGGTACTCGCTGTTCTGAGGCTCCATTTCCACCGCGCGCACCAGGGCTTTTTCCGCTTTCTTGGGTTGGTTGAGCGCGCGATAGGCCTCTCCAAGTTCAAAGTAGGCGTCGGCACGATCGGGAGCCAATGCCAAGGCGCGCTCCAGGTGGGGGATGCTATCCTGAACGCGGCCTGCAGCACGGTAGGCCGTGCCCAGGTTCAGGCGATATTCGGCGTTGTCGGGGTCCAACTCAACGGCCCGCGCCATATATACCAAGGCCCGTTCCCGTTCGCCGCGTAGCCAGGCGAGGAGCCCCATTTCCATACGAGTCTCTGCCAGTTCACCCTCTAGCTCCAGAGCTTTCTCCAGGGCGGCCATACCGGCGTCGTAGTCGCTGCGGGTAAGGCCCTTCAACATGCCCACCATGCGCACCGTCGCTCCGTAGGCTCGCTGCCAGCGACCTTCTTGCGGTGCCAGTTCTACGGCCCGCCGGAATTCGGCGCGGGCGCTCAGGTGCTCACCGCGCGCCCGATACGCCTCGGCCAGGATAGCGTGAAGTTCGGCGTTCGTCTCGTTGCCTTCCACGGCCCGCTTGGCAGCTGCTTCCGCTTCGGCCCAACGGCCCAAACCGGCGAGGGCCCGGATGCGCGCTCTCAGCAGGGATGGCTCATCGGGAGCAAATTCCAGGCCGCCCTCGGCGGCGACCAGGGCGCGCATGTAATGGCCTTGCTGGGCTAGGATGGTGGAGAGCGAATAGCGCAACCCTATGTCGCCGGGCAGGGCTGACACGGCGCGCTCCAATTGGGCGATAGCCGAAGCTATGTCTCCCCGCCGCACGTAGAAATCGGCTAACCGTTGGTGCGCGGCGGGGTTGTCGGGCGCCATCTCCACCAGTTGGCGATATTGCTCTGCGGCTTCGTCGGGCCGCCCCAGCTCTTCCAGCAGTTGCGCTAGGGCCAGACGAGAATCGGCATCATCGGGAACCGACTTCAGTCGTTCTATCAATGCAGCGACTGCCTCTTCGCCGCGCCCGGCCTTAGCCAGAGCTTGGGCCAGGTCTGCCGATAACCGGGGGTTCTCCGGCTGTAGCTCTCGTGCTTGTTGCAGAGTGCGTACCGCCTCCTGCCATTGGTTGCGGGCAACAGCAGCATCGGCCAGGAGGCGGTAGGCCTCTATGTCGTAAGGGTCAAGGGCCAACGATTCTTGCAAGGCCGCGGCGGCTTGCTCCGGCATCCCGGCCCTGAGGAGCGTGCGCGCCAGATGGCGGAAGCGTTCCGGTGATGGCGCGAGGCGCGCTGCTTGACGCAGTGCCTCCGCCGATTCCGCCAGATGTCCTCCCTGCGCCCGCGCTTGAGCAAGAAGCGTCCAGTTCTCCGGATCGTCCGGCTCCAGTTCCGTCAGCCGCTCAAAGGCATGTGCGGCCTCATCCCAGCGGCCTACCTGCATCTCCGTCTCGGCCAGCAAACGCCAGGCTGCCGCGTCGTCGGGTAGGAGCCGCGCCGCGCGGGCGATGGCCTGGGCGCTGCGTTGCGTTTCTCCCAGATGAGCATAAACCTCGCCCAGGGCTAGCCAGACCGTCGCATCGTCGGGGCGCAGACGACCGGCACGCTGTAGTGCTTCCGCTGCCTCGCGATACTGGCCTGTTGCCATCCAGGCGCGACCCAGTGCGGCCCAGACCTGGCTATCCTGAGGAGCCAGGTCGGTGAGGCGGCGCAAAGTTGCCGCCGCTTCAGGCCAGCGTTGGCTTTCCATCTGAGCCTGGGCCAACAGGCGGAGCGTATTTGCGTCCTCCCCTGCCACACTTGTAGCCTGTAGCAGGGCCGAAGCCGCCTCATCGGCGCGATGCAGGGCTAACAGAGATTCGCCCAATGCCCTTAGGCAGGCCGGGTCGCTTGCCTGAGCCAGCGCCGCTTCTAGAGGCGCGACCGCTTCACGATGGCAACCGTTTGCCGCCAAGGCGATCCCCAGCGCGCCGGACGTGGCTTTATCGGCAGCGCCGCGAGCATTCAGCTTATGCCAGTAATCCAGGGCTTCCTCCAGCCGATTCAGCTTCGCCAAGGTCGCGATCAGAGGACGCAGAAGCGTCGGCTCATCCGGCGAGAAGGATAGTGCTTGCTCCAAGGTGAGAACGGCCTTATCCAACGCGCCGGTAGCCGCCTGGGCCCGTGCCAGGTGCGGTAGAAGTGCCGGCAGCACCGAGGCAACCGACTCCAGATGCGAGAGGTGTTCCTCATGGAGTCCTAAGGCCGAGGCTGCCAATGCCAGAGCCGCACCGGCATCCAGGGTGCGCGGGTCCATCTGGAGGGCCCGTTGGGCTATCGGCAAGGCCAGATGTGGCTGTCCCAGCGAGGCCAGCGTGAGCGCGAGGGGAGAGAGAACGGAGGGGCTTTCCATCCCATATTCGGCGGCGCGCTGCAAGGCGTACATGGCTTCGGAAGGGAGATGCAAGGCCCCCGCCATGGTCGCCAATCGCAGGAGTTCATCCGGTGAAGGATGCTCGGCAAGTCTCATGGCACGATGAAACGCGCGCAGCGCGTGCGCGGTCTGGCCGGCTTCCAGCGCGGCGGAGGCAAGCGCTAGCCAATGGGATGGGTTCTTGGGCTCCAACTCTACGAGGCGGTCAAAGGCCGTCATCGCCCGATCAGGCTGGCGCGCCTGTATAAGAGCATTTCCCAGGTTGAGCCAGTGTTCTGGCTCGCGAGGCTGGAAGTTTGCCAGTCGCTGGTAGGCAATTGCCGCCTCTGCCCAGAGTTGGTTGGCCCGCGCCAGGCCGGCCACCAGACGCAAGATGTCGGTGCGCCCGGGATCCAACTGCACCAGCCGTTGCAGCGCAGCAACAGCATCGGCGACCAACCCCAAGGCCAGGAGCGATCGCCCCAGTTGCAGCCAGATTTCGGCGTTATGTGGGTCCAGGGCGCTGGCTCGCCGAAGGGCGGGCACAGCCAGGTGAGGCTGCCCCAGGCTGGCGAGAGCCAGCGCGGCGCGCGCGGCCAACTCTGGGTTTTCTGGCTCCATCGCCGCTGCCAGTTGCAAGGTATAGGCTGCTTCGTAGGGAAGCGAAAGGGCAGACGCGGCTGCCGCCAGGCGAGAAAGAAGCGCAGGGGACGCGGGAAGCAGGTTGCAGGCGTGGCGCAGGGCCGTCAATGCGAGAGGCTGTTCGTGCAATGATTCCGCGGAGCGGGCCAACGCCAACCACGCTGCCGAATTCTTGGGGTCCAGAGCAGTGGCCTGCTCCAGAAGGGGCAAAGCCTCCCGATCTCGCCCTTCGGCGGATAGGATGAGCGCGAGGGGCAGGTAGGGGCCCGGTTCCAGAGGGTCCAGGGCGATGGCGTCCTGATAGTGAGGAATGGCCTCGGTGAATCGTTCCAAGGTGGCGAGGGACTGCGCGAGGGCTAGATGGTGTTGGCGTTCGCCCGGGCGGAGGCGCGTCAGGCGCTCGTAGGCAACCACGGCGTCCTCTAGGCGACCGGCCTCGCTGTATAGCCGCGCCAATGCCTGCCAGACATTGTACTCCTCCGGCTGCAGGCGTGCGACCTGTTCGTAGGCTCTGATGGCCTCTTCGGGCTCGTTGAGTTGCACGTTCGCCAGGGCCAGGTTTAGCCAGGCTTCGGCGTTATCTGGCTCTAACTCAAGCGCGGCCCGCAGGCGGCGACGCGCCTCCTCCGGTTGGCCCGTGTGTAACAGGTTCGCACCCAGTTGTGCCAGCAAGGCGGGGTCGCCCGGCGCGATGTTTGCGGCTATGGCGAGGTGTGAAGCGGCTGCCACAGAGTCACCCATCTTCTCTGCGGCCTCTGCAGCTCCTAACAGCGCGCGCAGGTTCTGCGGTGCCCTTGCTAGAACGCGCTCCCAGGCGGCCCGTGCCACCGGCCAATCGCCGCGCGCGGCCGCCAGTGCACCGACGCGCGTTTGCAGACCCACGTCTTCAGGACGTAACGCGGCTGCTGCGCTCAGGGCTTCCTCTGCCTCGTAGGTGCGCCCGGTTTCCTCTGCCAACTGCGCCTGAGCCAGAATGTAGTCGCCCACTTCCGGCGCGAGCCGACGTGCCTGGCGAAACTGCGCGAGGGCTTGCTCACGTTCGCCAGCAGCAGCCAGCACATAGCCAAGGCGATAACGGAGCTCGGCGTCAGACGGCTGGGCCGATACCGCCTCCATGAGGTGCGCCGCTGCTTCACGGTGGCGGCCTAGCTGTTCGCTCAGTTCGGCGGCCTGGCGATGAAGCGTCGGAGATTTCGGCTGCCGTTTGAGAGCCTGTTCCACCAGGGCCAACGCTTCGGCTGGCTGGCCTTGCTCCCGCCGTATCTGCGCCAGATAGGTGATTGCCTCTGCATGGGCGGGATCTAACTCTACGACGCGGCGCAGATGCGATTCGGCTTCGGCGCGGCGTCCCTGGGCCCATAACGTTTGTGCCCACTCCCAACGGTAACGGCCCTCATCTTCGGACGCCAAGGAAAGAGCGCGGGCTAGCATGGCCTGCGCGCCCGAAACATCGCCCAAACCATCCAACGTTAATGCCAGTTCAAAGGCAGCGCGAGCGTTTCCCGGCTCTGCCTGCGTGGCTTGCTCCAGGAGCGTTCGCGCTTCGGCCAGGTGGCCTGCGTTTCGCTGCAACGCGCCGGCAGCATATAAAAGCCTGGGCTCTCGTTGCCCCAACTCAATGGCACGCAGATAATGTATCAGTGCTTTATCCGCCTGGCCGAGCACATCCAATGCTGCACCGAGGTCCCGATGCCAATCACCTCGTTGGTCGTTCAACGCAACCGCAGCGCGCAATTGTGCTGCTGCCTGTTCCCACTCGCCCAAATGCGCCAGGACGCGCCCCAACCGATAGTGAGCGTCGCCGTGGTCGGGGGCCAGGTTAACCGCTATGCCGTAGGCTCGCGCGGCTCGTCCCCATTGGCTTTGGGCTTCGGCGGCTCGGCCCAGATTGTAGTGGGCTTCGGCATTGTCCGGCTGTAAGGCAACTGCGTTCTCTAGAGCCTCGCGCCCTCCCTCCACCTCGCCGGTCTCCAGAAGGGCCTCGCCCAGTCGGGCCAGGTAATCGGCGTTATCGGGCTGCAACTCGCAAGCGATGCGCAATTCGCGGGTTGCCTCGTCCCATTGCCTAAGGAGTCGCCGCGTTGCTGCCAATTCTGCGTGCCCTTCGGCGGAGAGAGGCGCGCGCTGCACAACCTCACTTAGCTGTTGCAGGCTCTCTTCTAGGAGGCCGATCTCGCGATAGGCCGTCCCTAGCCATCGGCGCGCTTCCACATCGTTGGGATCCAATGCCAACGCCTGCCGCATGAGTTCCACCGCTGCCGTGCGGTCCCCATGCAGCCAGGTGATAACTGCCATATCTTGCAGCAAGGCCGGATTCTCGCCGGTGAGGGCGCGGGCCTGCTGCATGGCCTGTTGGGCACGCCGATAAGTGTCCGGCGTGAGCTTCTCAGACGCGGCCTCGGCTGCCAGGCGCACAGCATGGATGTAGCGCTGTTGTATCGTTGCGTCGTCGGGCGCTCCCTTTGCAGCTTGGGCGAACTCGTGCACAGCCTCCCGCAGAAGGCCCTGGCGTTCATACACGTCGCCCAGCAAGGCGCGCAGGCCGGCATTCTGCGGGGCGAGGCGAACGGCCCGTTCGGCGTCGGCCTGTGCCTGGGGCAGGGGAGAAAGGGAAGCCGATACCTCTGCCAAGGCCCGAGCGAAACCGGCATCGTGGGCGTTCAATTGACAGGCCGTGCGTAGCGCGATGAGCGCAGCATGATGTTGACCGAGGTCACGTAATGTTTGCCCCAACAAATAGTGTAGCTCTGCGGAATCTGGGGCAAGGGAGAGCGCGCGACGGAAAGCGGCCTCCGCTCCCACAGCATCGCCCGCGCGCCGACGGGCCAGACCGAGGCGACGATAGATAGCCGGATCGTCCGGCAAGAGATCCAATTGGTGTTCGTATTGGCGCGCGGCTGCTGCCCAATCGCCGAGCAGTTCCAGGGCCTCGGCATAGAGTTGGCGCGCCTGTGCGTCGCGCGGGGCCAATGCACAGGCCTGGCCAAGAGCTTGACGCGCCTCGTCCAGATTGCCAAGGCGTAAGGTAGCTTCACCGTAGGCCAGCCACAGGTTTGCGTCGTTCGGACTGGTTTGCAGGGCAACCTTTGCAGCCTCTACCGCATGCGCCCAGTCTCCTCCGCCGCGATAGGCCAGTGCCAGCAACCTTTGGGCCTCCACGTCACCTGGCTGAATTTGTAAGACCCGAAGCGCGGCCGCAATGGCGGCAGACCATTCCCCCGCCTGGTAGTGGGCCTGCATGAGCCCCTTGAGATACTCGGCGCGAGGGGCAAGATCAACCGCTTTTTGGTAAACATGGGCTGCTTCCTGCCAGCGACCGCTGGCGAGCAGAGCCTCGCCAAGGTACGCCAGTGACTCCTCCGTAGCCTCGCCCTCCCGAATCGCGCTCAGCACCTGCGCCGCGTGTCCATATGCTTCCAGGGCACTGGAGCGAAGACCTTGGCTCAGATAGAGCCGGGCAAGCGTGATCCACCACGTTGCCTGTTCGGGTGCGAGGCGCGTGGCCTCCTGTAGGCTGGCGATGGCTTCCGGGATGCGATCGGCAGATGCAAGAAGTTGTGCCAGCGCGTGGTGAGCTTCGGCGTCATCAGGTTGCAACGCGAGGGCCTGCCGATAGGCCATGATGGCTGACTCAGGGCGATTCGCCACCGTGTAGAACCGCGCGGCCTCTATGGCCAGGGCGGCGTCGTTGGGAGCCAGGCGTTGGGCCTCTGCCATTTGTGTCAGGGCCTCGTCCACGCGGTCCAGGCCGAACAATATGGTGGCAAGCGTGCGGCGATATGCAGCTTCGGTCGGCTGGTTATCCACCGCCGTGCGCGCTGCCTGGACAGCGGCCTCCAATTGGTTCTCGCTTTGCAGGGTCAGCGCGAGTTCATGAGAAGTTCTGGCTACGAAACGCTGAGCATCTTCCAGGGCGCGGCGCAACTCCTCCGGCTTGGTGGGCATTTGGGCAACAGGCATCGTCGTCACCTTTGGCGCAGCGGCCGGTGCACGTTGAGAAACTTGAGCCGGCGCAGGCTTTGCTTCCCCCGCCGTTACATCTGGCGCGCGTACCAAAACCTGCGAAGCAGCCCGATTGAAACCGGCACGGTGCAGGGCTGCGCTCGCGCGTTGCCGGGCTTCTGGACTGAGGCGCAACGACGACAACGCTTCACCCACAGCCGCATCATCGGGGGCGCGCAAGATTTGCATGACGGCAACGGCGGCGTCGGCAGAAGCGTCGTTGTCCTCCAACAGTTGCTGGATCACGTTGCCGGCCTGAGGTGACATCTGACACAATTGCACCAAGGTGCCCTGCCAGGCTCGCCGGCTTTCGGCATCGTTGACCAGACGGGAAAGGGAAACTCGTGGCCTGGCTCCGCTGAGGATTGCCCGTGCTGCACAGTAATCCTGCAAGCCGGGGTGGGCGAATCGGATGGTGTCGTCGCTTTCTCGCAGTTGCAATAGCCCTGACAGGAGGGCGTTATTCAGTGCCGCCTCTTCCTGGATGAAGCTCTGCCAGCGGCGACGGCTGAGCGGCTTGCCGCCCATCGCGACGAGCGTCATGGCGAGACGCCCCAGCGTGGGATCATCTGCGCTCAGACCCTCCGGCAAGAGTCGGGCTATCACGCGGCCCATCACTGCCGCACGGTTCGCAGGCTGCCCTTCAGTAGCGGCGGCCAGGAAAAGAGGAAACCTTAATTGAGGCCACAATTCCGGATCGTTCTGAAGGGCGGCGATATCGCCTGGGGATAATCTGGCCTGAAGATGAGCCTCAACCTCAGATTGGGTCAGCGGTAAGAGATGAGCGGTCTCCCAACCTTGTCCCTCCTTCTCGTCCCACGCCTCCTCGCGGCAGGCCACGACCATGCGCAGGTTCGGCGTTGGGGTGCCCTTTGCCGGCGCGTAGGCTCTTAGGACGGCCCGATCCCAGGCGCGATCCAGGTTATCCAGAAGGAGAAGCAGAGGAACCTGCTGCACCAGCGTGCGCGCGGTCTGCAACGCCAAGGCAACACCAACGCGGGCAAACCCGCGTTGCACCAGACGGGCAGCAGAGGTCTCGTCACGCGTGCCAGCCAGGTCTGCCAATACAGGTACGAGAGGGAGATCGTGCATGCCGGCTGGCGCATCCAGGGTCTGCAATGCTACCTCTGCAGCACGCCATGCCAGGCGAGTGAGGATGGTGGTCTTGCCGCTTCCCGTTGGGCCTAGGATGACAAGGCGATTGCGGCCACCGACCGCCTCCAAAGCGTCTATCGGCGTCTCAGGGGCATTGGCTAAGCGGGCGCGTAGCCGCACGTATCCTTCGGCTGCACCGATACCTGCCAGTTCCTCGCCTACGCGTGCCAGGTATCCTCTTAGCACATCAGCGACTTGGTCGGTCATATCGTCTCACCTTGGGCAGAGAGCAATGCCACATCAAGCCGAGCCTCGCCCCCTGCGCGGCGCTGCTTTCTTGCCGGTGAAGACATCAGCGGGTCGTGATCCAGTACGCAACCGTGCAGAGGCCGGTCCCGATGATGCACAGGAAGACACCAACCCCTACTGCTGTGCGAATGAGGCCGTTGACGGCTTCAATCAGGCGGGCCGATGCCTCCACCAGAGGCACAAAGCCCGCTTCCGTCAGGGCGCGAGTGCTGATGCGCGCAGACTGAGCCGATATTCCCTTGAGGGTCTGCTGATACTCGCGGGAGAGAATGGTCCACAAACCCATGACGATGGCGATGGCCCCCAGGATAAACAACATTGCTGCCATGCCCAACTGAAGTGTCTCTACCATGTTACCTCCTCGGCGCTACTGCGAATCGGCGTGAGGGCGACCGCCGCGCCCGTTGTCGTGCCCTCCGCGTCCACACTGGGAACGATGAGGATCTCGGCTTCCAAGGGTGCGCCCATGCGCGTGGTGAGGCGGACCCTATGTCGGGCCGGTGCTGTGTTCTCATGCATAGCCTCTTGCAGGAGGTGGGCCACAACCCCTTGCCCTCCCGTCAGTTCATCAAGTGAACGTCCGATGGCCGCATTGGCAGACAGGTAGAAGAGTTCCCTGCCAGCCGCATTGCAGAAGGTGAGGCGGCCTCCGGCATCTACCGCCAGCAAGACCTGAGGCGCGCTTTCCAGCAGATGGCGATAGAGGCGCTCGGCAGAGGCCAGTTCTTCCACGGCATCCGTGAGGCGCATGAACTGTAGGGCCAGTTCAACGGCGCGGGAGACCTCGCCAGAGACCTGATTTAGCGCGTCCCATTCTCTGGGCGACATCAGATGCGAGGTGCGGCTGCCGAGCAGGAGGAGCCCTTGTCTCTTGCCGTTGACCAGGATCGGCGAAGCGGTCATCATGCGCACCTCTTGTGCTGCCAGCGTCTTCAGGGCATCGCTCCAGCCGCCCGATCCTGCTAGCCAGACCACAGGGCCACCTTGCTGGTCGGTCGCTTCGCCGAGAGCCAAAAGCCACGCGGCGGGCGGGTTCAATTGCAGGAGCCCCGCCGGCGCGTTGCGTCTGAGCCACAAGGTAGGCGGCGTGCTCGCTGTCGGAGACACGACTACCGCCGCGATCTCCAACGATAGAGCGGAGCGGCCTCGCTCAATCGCCTCCTCAATCATGCGTAGGAGAGCGGGAGGAACCTGATCCGTGCCGATCGCCGATGCTGCGCTCACATCGCCGTCTCTCCGTCGCGGACGCTGGGGCTCCGGTGCCGAGCGGCTGGGTCGGAAGGTCAGTTGAATCGCCATCCGCCCCGCGTGGCGCAGGCTGGTAGCCTCCACATCCACCAGTGCCAGTTCGCCGTTCTTGCGCTGCAAGTCCACACCCACGAAGTTACCTTTTCCCATGACGATGGCATTCTCCAGCCAGTTCTCGGTGCCTTTAGGAGGAAAGAGCTTGTTAGCCCGCAAGTTTCCCAGTTCGCCAGCCTCGTAGCCGGTGAGCTCTGCCGCTCGTCGGTTGCTCAACATGATCGGCCCACCGTCTAGGGGGATTACCAATACCCCATCAGATACTGTCTCCAACAGCCGAGCATACTTGGCCTCGGCAGCCTCGGCGATGCCCTTCGCCCGCGCCAGCCTGTGCGTCAACCCGCGATTACGCCACGTTGCTATGACAGCAGCCATTAACAAGACGATACTGATAGTTGCCAGCAAGATAAGCCCCGCGATTTCTCGCGTCTCCAGGCCTGTCAGGAGATCTCGCGCCACCGTGGTGACCTCTTTCACCGCGTTGCCCATCGTGCTCAGGTTCGCCGGGGGCCGGTTGCCGATTCAACCTGGCTCAGTTGGGCCGCCAGCTCTTCCACTTGCCTGCGCAAGGACCAATCCTGCTCCGTGGCATCTGCCACATAACGCGCGCCGTAGGTGACGGCCACTTCGCTGCGCCCTCCCAAAGCCCGTCCCGTTTCTGCAGCACTTAATTCCGCTTTGTGCGTTGCCAGATACATCGCCACATGTCGTGCCAGTGTCAGTTCAGATGTGTTGCGCGTGCCGATCAGTTCACTCACCGGAACCCGATAGTGCTCGGCCACGACTTCCAATATGCGTCGCAATAGCGGGCGTTCCTCCGGAACAGCATGACCGGGCCGTGCCGTCGGAGGAGGTGTTGTCGCAAAAGTCGGAGGGGGTTGCGGGATGGCCTTAGCCCCTGGCTGAACTGGCATCATCGGTAGTGACGGCATGGTGGGAGCCCCTGTAGCCGGCAAACCTGCGAGGCGTGGCTCCGGCCTGGCCGGAGGAGCAACTGGCCGAATGATCAGTTGTACAATTTTCCCGCGACCTTGCCTGAAGGTGGTGGCTTCAACATCTACCGGCACCGATGTGCCGGACTTACGCCGCAGAGAGATGGTTGTAAGGCTGGCTCGCCCCAATGCTCGTACTTCTTTCATCCAGTGGGCAGGGCCATCGGCCGGAAATACCTCTGTGACTTTCATGCCCCGCAATTCTTCCACATCGCGATCGGTCAGTCGCGCTGCGGGGAGATTGGCCTCAATGATCTGTCCATCCGATGCCCTAACCAGCACAACCCCCTCGGCTATGTTCTCCATGAGCGCGGCGTATCGTTGTTCCAGAGCCTCGCGCGCTTCCCATTCGGTAGAGGCGGTCCGCAGGGCGATGGCTACGACCGCGAGGCCCGCTATCACCAGGAAAGCTGCGATGAGGTGGTGTTCGTTCAGTTGAGAAAGGGTCTCTATAGCAGTGGCCCACAGTTCCATAGAAGACATCCGGCCCTTGTCACATCTCAAACTAAGTAGAGTTCAATGCCGCGCGCCCGTATCTCTGCCGCGCGTTCCTGAGAGAGGTCCGCGCCGGTCACGATGACGTGCACCGCATTGATCGGTGCGTAGTTCGCCAGCGCCGGGCTGCTGATGCGTTCATGTTCCACGGCCACCAGGATGCGTCGGGCAACGCGAACCATGGCCTGCCGAATGCTCACCGACGGCAAATCCGCCGTGAAAAGCCCCCGTCGCACATCCACGCCATCTGGGCAGAGGATCGCGGTATCCACCGAGATATCCTGCAACATGCGCTCAGCCGGATAACCGGTGAGGGTAAGGGAAGGATGCACGATCTGACCGCCCGTCAGGAGGGTCACGATGTGGGCGGTGGGAGCCAGCGTCAGAGCGACCGGGATGGAGTTCGTGAACACCGTCAATGGGCCTGGCCGGGAGCGTAGGTGGACGGCTATCCGCTCCGCGATGGGCCCGGCGTCTATCACCAGGCTCTGGCCGGAAGGGGTTCGTTCTGCGATGGCCTGGCCGATACGATCGTGCTCCAGAGCCCTGGTGGAGACAACGGGCGGAGCTGCAGCCACCTCTGGGACCGCCTCCGCGCCGCCGTGTGTGCGACGCAAGAGGCCCATGGCCTCCATATCTGCCAAGTCTCTGCGAATGGTGCTTTCTGATACGCCGGTGCGCCGCGCCAATTCCGCTACACTGACCGCGCTCAGCGCACGCAGAACCTCCAAGATCAAAGCTCTGCGATCGTCGGTGGACATCGGGCGATGGAGCCCCTCTCGCTCGTCGTTGTCTTAGCCAGCGCTGTCATGGGGTGAGTTGGCAAGAGATTGATGGTGTCGGCATAGGCGAATGATGCATGTGGTAAGCATCTCGCTTTTGCGCAGGCCCGACCTGTATATGCTCGCTTCTATCGGTCGCCCTTATTGTACCACGCATTTGCGCAATTGTCAATCGGTTAACGCTCATTTTGCGTGATTTTTAAGGTTCAGTTTTACTCATGACGAAGAGGGGGGAGGCGCCGAGCGACAGCATCAGGGGGCTATCCAATAATCGGAAGAGCGCTTAACACGCGTCGAAAATGAGCGAGACGATGGGTATCTTGCACGATTGGCAATTTAGGGCTAGGTTACTCGCATACCCACAGGATATTGTGCATAATTGGCAGGTTGTGCGTATTCACGCATCTATCATTACTGTCGTGATCATAATCGGATCGCCTCACAGAAAACAGGCGAGACGATCAGGGTCTCCGCCATACCCAACCTTGACTTAGGCCAAAAAGTGCGTCTTCTCCCTGCCTGAATCGGCTCATTCCAACGCGAGCGGGCCGGCATATCAATCAAATGCGCATAGTATGTCTGCGCATTTGCGCAAATATGTCGCCCCTATTTGCGTTTGTTAAAAGCAGGCCTACGCTCATCTCAGCAATACCGTCATGTCAAGTGTGGTATAATCATCTTGTGGTATTCAGCCCGCTGTGTTTGGTGTAGGCGTGATGGAGATTCTTAGAACCGGATCGGAATCTGTCGGCAACATCATCGCTCGCGTTCCCTATTTCACCGATCTTGAAGCTAAGATTCGCGAGGATGTAGCGAGGGCTGCGATCCGCCGTGACTACCCGGCAGACTATCTTATCTTCAGCGAAGGGGAACCGTGCGCAGGACTATACCTGGTTGAACACGGCCTGGTGCGGATTTTTAAGACCGCGTGGGACGGACGCGAGCAGGTGTTGCATCTCCTTGGCCCTGGTCAAACTTTCAACGACGTGGCGACGTTTGATGGTGGGCCCAACCCTGCCAGCGCGATCACGGTTGAGCCAACAACATTGTGGATCATTGATCGCGAATCTATGCAGCGGCTTCTTCGCACCTATCCGGCCATTGGCGAAGCGGCGGTCAAAGTGCTGGCGGGCCGACTGCGACATCTGATCGGCCTGGTGGAAGACCTCTCGTTTCGTTCTGTGACGGCGCGGCTGGCAAAGTTACTTTTACAGCAAGCGGAGGCCGCGCGCGCCGATTCGGTTGAGCGACCAACGTTGATGACGCACCAGGAAATGGCCGCACGGCTGGGAACTGTGAGAGAGATGATAGGGCGCGCCTTGCGGGCATTGGCCGATACCGGAGCCATCCGGATAGAGCGGCATCGTATCGTCATAGTGGATCGCGCGGCTTTGGAGAATAAGGCCGAACTGCAATCATAATCTCCTGCGACAAATGTCGCAGACGTCAAACCGATACCTGTGTTACACTCAGATAAGATGAGTAGCGTGAGAAACTTCAGGAGCCCGTTGATGTCAAGAGAAAACGGATGGCCTTTGCCCATCATTGACCTGCGCCTTTGTGACGGCTGCGGCGTGTGCGTGGAGGTATGTCCTATGGGTGCATTAGGTATGGTAGAGGGGAAGGCCGCGATCGTGAAACCGGATGCCTGCCATTATGACGCGGCCTGCGAAGAGCGTTGCCCACAAGGGGCTATCGGTTTGCCGTATATGATCGTGCTGGACGATTCTCCTTCTAAGGCTAAGGACGCGTAACGATGCCACGATTGGCGCGTTGGTATATCCGGACGGCTTTCTTGTATTTCGCCTTTGGCTTTGCGCTGGGTGGAGCGATGTTGGTAGATAAATGGCTGGGGCCTCATGTGATCTTTGTCGCGCTCCGCCAGGTTCATGTTCACTTCTTGCTCGTCGGTTGGATGGTGCAGTTCATCATCGGAGTCGCCTACTGGATGTTTCCGCGCTTCACCCGTGAACGGCCGCGTGGCAGCGAACCTCTGGCCTGGACCACGTATGTCATGCTGAACGCAGGCCTTCTCCTGAGAGGAGTGGCAGAACCCTTACTTACCCTGGGCCGTGGCGGCTGGCTTGGGCCGGCTTTGGGCCTCTCCGCGCTGCTCCAGGTGACCGCCGGTTTCCTGTTTGTCGCCAATACGTGGAACAGGGTTCGCTCCCTTACAGGCGATTCCGCGATTCGTTCCCTCTGAGAGTTAGCCGACATCTCCGATCTTCTCCTGTTTTGACTTTCCGCGCCGGTCGTGATATACCTTGCCTCATGATCGTGACCGTTACTCCCAATCCTACGCTGGATCGCACATTGGTGATTCGGAACTATGCCGTCGGTGGGGTGCATCGTGCATCGGAAACGCTGTTGACGGCAGGCGGCAAGGGGCTGAACGTCGCGCGCGTTGTACATGCTCTGGATCACCCTGTCCTTGCCTTAAGCCTTATCGGTGGCGTGACAGGACGGGTGTTGGCTCAGATCGCGACTCAGGAAGGTCTTCCGCATGAGTACATTGAGATTGCAGGGGAGACGCGGGTTACAACTGTGGTGGTGGACCCCGACAACTCATCATCTACCGTTATCAACGAGGCGGGGCCCGTAGTCAGCGAGGCGGAATGGAATCGCTTCGTTGCGGCGGTACGGTCGCGTGCCGCGCGCGCTGATCTCGTTGCCCTGTGTGGCAGATTGCCTCCCGGTTTGTCTGTATCCTGCTTGCCGGACCTCGTGCGGACATTGACGGCGGAGGGGATCCGTGTAGCCGTGGATACCAGCGGTGACCCCTTGCGTCTGGCTTTGTCTGCTGCGCCGTGGCTGATCAAAGTTAATACCGATGAGGCCGGACAGGCCCTGGGATGGTCTGTGCGCACGGTGGACGACGCGCGGCGAGCAGCGCGTCAGATGAGGGAGCACGGCATCTGTTTTGTCATCCTGACGATGGGAGCTATGGGCGCCGTTTTGTCGGCTGATGAAGGGGAGTGGCTTGCGACGCCACCTCCCGTTCGCCCTTTGAGCCTTGTAGGTAGCGGCGATGCCCTCTTAGGCGGCTGGTTGGTCGGCCTGCTTCGTGGCGATTCGGTGGCGGAATCTTTGCGCCTGGGTGTAGCGGTGGCCGCCGCTAATGTGTTAACACTGGGAACGGCTGTTTTCCGTCATGAAGACCTGGATCATCTGTTGCCGCGAGTGCAGTTGCAGCGCCTTGCTTAGGGGTAGGTTGTGACTCTACCGAATGATGGTGTGACTTTTGTATGAGGTGGGAGGCGATGCATGATCGCCTCCCACCTCTTGGATGCCGATGTGTTGCTGCAGGCTCCGGTTACGCATTGACTAGGCGAGCAAGGGCCTTGTAGCTCTCCTTCAAGGCCGGATAGAGAGCACGATAAACCTGATAGTATCGGTCGTATAAAGCCGCGCGTTGTGGATCGGGAGCCAGCCGATCTACCACTCGCAACGTAGCTTGGCACGCCTCCGGCACACTGGCCCAGACGCCGCTGCCCACGCCGGCGAGGAGGGCAACGCCATAGGCCGGGCCTTGGGCGATGTTAAGGGTCACGATCTCCGTCTGGAAGACGTCGGCCATGATCTGCCGCCAGAGGACACTGGCGGCCCCTCCACCTGAAGCCCGTACCTGCCTCGGCTGCAAGCCCATCTCGTTGCGCAGGATTTCCAACGAATCGCGCAGGGAGTAAGCTACGCCCTCCAGCACGGCACGCAGGACATCTTGTCGCCGGCTACGCATTGTCAGACCGTAGAGCACACCGCGCGCGTCGGGGTCCAGATGTGGCGCACGCTCGCCCATGAGATAAGGGAGCCACAGCAGGCCGTCGGCCCCTGGCTCTGCCTGTGCTGCCTCTGCTGTGAGATATTCATAGGCGTCGCGCCCGGTGCGGCGGGCCAGTTCCATCTCATCGGCACCGAAGTTATCGCGCCACCAACGGAGCGAGAGGCCTGCGCCCTGCGTCACACCCATGACATGCCACGCGCCGGGAACGGCGTGGCAGAAGGTCTGCATGCGGCCTTTGGGGTCAAGTATCGGTTGCTCGGTGTGGGCAAAAAGGACACCGGAAGAGCCGATGGTGGCCGACAGAATTCCCGGTTCCACCACCCCATTACCGACGCCGCCCGCCGCCTGATCGCCGCCACCGCCAACCACCGGCGTGCCCGCGGCCAAGCCGGTAGCCTCCGCACCTGTGGTTGTGACTTTCCCGCTCACCTCCGGCGATTCATAGACCGCCGGCAAGAGATCGCGGTCTATTTCCAGGTCGTGGAGCACTTCTGCCGACCACTGTCGGGCGCTGACGTCAAAAAGCGAGGTGCCGGAACAATCGGATACTTCGCCGGCATATTCCCCTGTCAGCCGGTAGCGAATATAATCTTTCGGCAACAGGAACTTGCGGGCCCGCGCGTAGATCTCGGGTTCATTGTCACGAATCCAGAGGAGCTTGGGCGCGCTGAAGCCGGTCAAAGCGGGGTTACAGGTCAGTCGGATCAGGCGTTCTGCACCAATGCGCTGGGTGATCCAGTCGCATTGGGCCTGGCTGCGCTGATCGGCCCAGATAATGGAGCGGCGCAAGACCTGGCCCGTCGCGTCTAACAGGACGACGCCATGCATCTGGCCGGAAAGCCCGATGGCGCGCACGTCTTTTCCGCTCGCGCCGGCATGTTGCAAGGCCTGGCGTACTGCTTGGGTCGTCCCTCGCCACCAATCCTCCGGGTCCTGTTCGGCCCATTGCGGCTTGGGGGTGTACAATGGATATTCCGACGTGGCCGAGGCTGCCGCCGTGCCATCGCTTTCATTCACCAGCAGCGCGCGGGTGCCGGTGGTGCCGACATCAATGCCGAGAAGATACATGGGTTGCCTCCATCCTCTGTGGGCATGAATTCCAAGACCTTGAAAGTCCTCCGGGTGCTATGCTCGCCAAGCCCGATTTGACAGAACGGACTTTTAATGAGATACTTATATTGGTCAAGCATCACGTACAACAGCCTTAGCGATGGGGGATCGTCTAACGGCAGGACAGCAGACTCTGGATCTGCACGTCGAGGTTCGAATCCTCGTCCCCCAGCCTGACGCTATGTCATAGTCTTTCTCTAGCCGCCACGTTCTGGCGGCTTTCTTTTGCCGTTCGTCAATTGCCCCCTCGTTCCGGCATTGTCGCTCTCACACCTGTTGCGTCGCCTAGTACAATGAGGTGATGGCGGGCCCGCGAGAGGGCGACGTAGAGAAGCATATCCCGTTCTCCCTTTGTCATCCGCTCCAGTTCTGTCAGGATAACGACAGGTCGTTCCAATCCCTTGAAGGCAGGAATGCTGGAACAGAGAACACGCTGACCAGGCTCCCGTAAATCCCACGTTAACTCAAATTCGCCTACGTGCAGGCCGTCTTGCCAATGGCTACGCTGTGGAGAGCAAGGCGTCAGGACGACGATGCTTTCCAAAGGTATTTTCTCCGCGCCCGTCAAGCGACGAAGGACATGCAGCAACACCGCAGGTTCCTCGCTACCGGCGCGGCACGGCACGACCTCCGGTACTCGCCCCTCAGGACCAAGACAGGAAGGAGCGACCTCGGCGCGATAAAAGGACATGGCCGCACGATGGATCGCTTGAGTGTTACGGCAATTCTGGGTCAAGATGTAAGGTGCGACCGGCACAGGATAGCGATGACTCCGCCCATAGATGCGCTGATTGTCGTCATAGAACACGTAGAAGACCCCTTGCTCAGGATCGGCCAAGAGGCTCTCTAGGGGGGGGCCACCAGGCTGCATCAAAATCTTGCCCCTCGTCTGCGATGATGGCATCAAAACGATCCGGCAGGCGTACGGCAGCCTGGGCCAATGCCATAGGTAGCGATGTAGAATAGTAGCGCGACGCCACGCTGTCGGGCACGGGGACCCCGGCGCGATGCGCCCAATCCAGGGCAAGGCGGTGAAAGTTGCTGATTGTCAACGCTGACAGGTGGCGAAGCGATGCTTGCATCCAGTCGGCCAGGTTCCTATTGTAGCATGTCAGGAGCACACGGAATCCCTCGCGGGCCAGCCGCCGCGCCTTCTCCATGGCCAGAAAGGTTTTCCCCGATCCGGCACAGCCGCAGATGGCCGCGCGCCGATGCTTTGACATAAAGTCCAGAAGAGCAAATTGGCGCTCGGTCAACTCGCGTATCTGGTCCTCTTCCTTTGCAAAAACGGCGTGCAGGGGCATGGTCACATGCCACGAGCGGGCCAGAAGGCTGATCAGACCATCTATCGCGTCCGGGCCAGGAGGGTTGAATGGCTGTCCCGCGTTCCAAAAATGGAATAACGACAGGAGCGACTGCTCCGGCTCGTGCAATACCCGTGCGTCCAGCACGATGGCGCGCGGGGCGTCGGGGCGAAGTGTCTCTTCTACTTCTATATCCGGAAAGCAGACCCCGTAGCCAAGGTGATAGTGAAAGCGTCGGGTGACAGGTGAATCCTGAAGCTTCATCAAAAGGCTATGTTGAGACCGGCGCGCCTGCTCAAAAGGATCCTGGATGGCATATTCCTGACCGCGCTCCGTCGTGCTGAACCAACGATGATCGGCTGCATCGTAGCGGATTTCCCCACCCTTCACTTCCAATACAAGGATGCCGTGCTCCGGATGGGCAATAATGAAATCGGCCTCTCCCTCATAACCATGCTTCGTGGAGGTCCGATGCAGCCAGGCGACATGCCAGAAGACAACGAAGTCGTTGCCCAAAGATTCGCGAAACAGGTGGAAGAGTTTCCGTTCCGCCGGGCTCACAAACTCTTCCGGAAGCCGTTGCGGATAGATGCGCGCCATGCTGAGATCCGCAGCATCGGTGATTAAGTCGCGAGGGCCGCCAGTCGTTCCAGGCCGCGATCTATGCGGGCCAGGCAGCGCTCCCGTCCTAATGCCTTGAGTGTGCCAAAGAGGGGAGGGGCTACCGCCTTGCCGGTGACGGCAACGCGGATGATGCCGAAGAGTTGCCCGGTCTTCAGCCCCAACTCACCGGCGAGCGCGCGCAGCCGGGTGTCCAATGCGGTTTCATCAAAGGACGGCAATTCTGCAAGGGCTTGGCGCGCGGCCAGTAGAGCCGCATAGGACTCGGTTGCGGTCAGGTTCTTGCCTACCAGAAGCGTAGGATCATACTCAATCTCATCCTGGAAGGCGAAATCCACCAGCGCTACCGCATCGGCCAGCGTTTTCAACCGCTCCTGGATGTGTGGCACCAGGTCTCTCAGTTCGTGTCTCTTCCGCACCTCGTCTTCGGTGAGCCCTAGCCCTTTTGCTACAAATGGGACGAGAAGTTCCGTAAGGGTATCCGGCGATAGAGCGCGAATATAGAGACCGTTCAGCCAGTCTAATTTGGCATAACTGAGGGCTGTTGGCTTGGGGACAACATCGCGCACATCAAAGCGCGCGATCGCCTCCTGTCGCGTGAAGACATCGGTTTGCGCGTCATAGGCCCAGCCCAAGGTGCTCAAGAAGTTAAAGAGGGCATCGGGCAGATAGCCTGCCGCGCGAAAATCCTTGATGAAGAACAGGTAGGGTGTGCCATCAACCTTCTTGCGCTTGCTCATCTTCCCTTTGCCGCTCGGGTCCAGAATGACAGGGAAGTGGGCCATGTGCGGTGGCTGCCAACCAAACGCCCGATACATGATAATGTGGCGAGGGACCGACGGCAGCCACTCATCTCCTCGGAGAATATGGGTGATGCGCATCAAATGGTCATCTACCACATTCGCCAGATGATAAGTGGGGAATCCGTCGGATTTCAGGAGCACCAGATCGTCCAGAGTCCGGTTCTCCACCGTGATATCGCCGCGAATCAGGTCATGGAAGGTCGTTTGGCCTTCCAAGGGGACGGCCAGCCGGATAACCCACGGATCTCCCGCGTCCTCCCTCTCGGCCCGCTGGGCGGCGGTCAACCAGCGACAATGACGGTCATAGCCGGGCGTCTCCTTGCGGGCACGCTGCTCGGCCCGTAGTGCTTCCAACCGCTGGGGAGTACAGTAGCAGCGATAGGCGTAGCCGCTGGCGACCAACTTCTCCGCGTGTTCTCTATACAATGGAAGACGCTCTGACTGAACGTAGGGGCCATAAGGGCCACCGATTTCCGGGCCCTCATCCCATTCCAGGCCCAGCCAGCGCAGGTTGGTCAGGATGTCAGCCAGCGAGTTCTTGACATAACGGGAACGGTCGGTGTCCTCAATGCGCAGAATGAACTGGCCGCCGGTATGCCGCGCATATAGCCAATTGAAAAGCGCGGTGCGCGCGCTGCCGATATGCAGATAACCTGTGGGACTCGGCGCAAAACGCACGCGCGCGGGATCGGTGGTCATGGAGCAAAAGGCCTTTCTACTGGAACTCAAGTTTCTTATGGCGCATGGCGACGCTTTGGGCGAGGCCCAATCCCAACATGAGAGTTACCAAAGAACTGCCGCCATAGCTGATGAAGGGCAGGGTGATGCCAGTAGCAGGTAGGAGCCGAAGATTCATGCCGATATTCACAAAGGTCTGGACGAAGATGACGAGGGCAACGCCACAGGCGATGAGGCGTCCGAACGTGTCGCGAGCGAGGTCAGCAATGCGCAGGAGACGCATCAGCATGATCAATAGCAAAAGAAGCAATCCCATGGCGCCGATGAAGCCGAGTTCCTCTGCGATGACGGAGAAAACGAAGTCGGTGTGCCGCACACGCACGAAGTGTAGCTGGCTCTGGCTGCCATGGCCGAGTCCTTGGCCGACCAGCCCCCCTGAGCCGATGCTGATAAGTGCCTGTTCTACGTCGTAGCTCACGTCCGGGTTGGCTTCCGAGTTGATGAAGACGAGGATACGGGTACGCATATACGGCTGTAGCGATGCCCAGATGGTGGGGGCCAAGACGCCGATCACGACCGTCAGAATGATGATGTGTCGCCAGCGCATGCCGCCCAGCCAAATGAGCGCCAGACCGATCACCAGCACGATCGCTGCACCGCCGAGGTCGGGCTGTAGATAAATGAGGGCAACAGGGGGAATAAGCAAGCCAATCGCCACGACGAGGTATGGAAATCGCCCCAATCGCGCTTCATAGCGCGAGAGGAAGCGGGCTAAAACCAAGATGACCAGGATCTTCCCCAATTCCGCCGGTTGCACGAAAAACGAGCCGAAATCAAACCAGCCTCGCGCCCCCCCCATTACCCGTCCAAAGGCGATAACTGCAGCCAAGGCTACGATCAGTAGCGGATAGATGAAGAGGCCAAGGCTGCCGCCCAAGAGCCGGTAGTCCACCACGGCCGCGAAGAGCATCACTACCAGACCCACTGCGGCAAAGATGATCTGCCGTTTCACCAGATCTTCGCCCGGCACGCCGCGAGTGGCGCTGGCGATCGCAACGATACCCAGGCCGATGAGCGCAAGTGTATCCAAAAGCAAGATATAGTCAAACCGTCGCCAGAGTCGTCGTTCCATTCATGCCACCCCGATGGTCCTCTAATTGGGGTTACTTCCCTTCTCAATCTTAGCCCAGGTATCACGCAGTGACACGGTGCGGTTGAAGACGAGCCTCTCTGCCGTAGAGTCGGGGTCCACGCAGAAGTATCCCTGCCGCAAGAACTGGAAGCGGCTACCTACCGATGCGCCGGCCAAGTTGCATTCTACACGACAGCCGGTTAACGTTTCCAGGGAGTGGGGATTCACGTTGGCGATCCAATCTTCTCCTGGCCCTACCTCTTCCGGGTTCGGCTTGGTGAAGAGGTATTCGTAGAGGCGTACTTCCGCCGGAAGCGCATGGTTGGCCGATATCCAGTGCAGGGTTCCCTTCACCATCCGTCCGTCGGGTGTTGTGCCGCCTCGCGACTCTGGATCGTAGGTGCAGTGTAATTCCACTACTTCACCTTTCTCGTTCTTGACGGCACCTACACACTTGATGTAATAGGCATGCTTGAGGCGAACCTCCTTGCCGGGAGCCAGACGGAACCATCCCTTGGGCGGATTCTCACGATAGTCATCTTGCTCTATGTAGATCACTCGCGAAAAGGGGAGTTTGCGCGTCCCCATGCTCGGATCTTCGGGATTATTGATGGCCTCTACTTCCTCGGTTACGTTCTCCGGATAGTTGACGATAACCACCCGCAATGGGCGCAGCACGGCCATCACACGGGGTGCCCGCTTGTTCAGGTCCTCGCGCAGGCAATGCTCTAAGAGCGCGATGTCCACCACGCTGTTGCTCTTCGCGATGCCGATGCGCGCGCAGAAGTCCCGTATGGCCTCGGGAGTATATCCTCGTCGCCGCAGGCCCGCAAGGGTCGGCATGCGCGGGTCATCCCACCCCTTTACATATCCCTCCTGCACCAGGCGCAGCAGTTTCCTCTTGCTCAGGACGGTATAGGTAAGATTGAGGCGGGCAAACTCAAGCTGCTGGGGATGATAGATCCCCAGTTGGTCAAGGAACCAGTCGTACAGGGGCCGATGATCCTCATAGCCTATGTCGCAGAGCGAGTGGGTAATCCCCTCTATGGAATCGGACTGGCCATGGGCAAAGTCGTATAGGGGGTAGATGCACCATTTGTCGCCTGTATGGTGGTGAGGTACATGGAGAATCCGATACATAACGGGATCGCGCATGTTCAGGTTCGGTGAAGCCATGTCGATCTTGGCGCGCAACACGCGCGACCCGTCAGGGAATTCGCCTTTCCGCATACGCTCAAAGAGATCCAGGTTTTCCTCAACAGAGCGGTTTCGGTATGGGCTTTCCTTGCCGGGCACCCCCGGCGCGCCGCGGTACGCGCTGATCTCTTCGGCACTCAGGTCGTCCACGTACGCTTTGCCGGCCTTGATAAGTTGTACGGCCCATTCGTAGAGTTGTTGGAAATAATCTGATGTAAAGAACAGGCGATCTCCCCAATCAAACCCAAGCCACTTGATGTCTCTTTGCTGCGATTCTACGTACTCGGCTGCTTCCTTCAGGGGGTTGGTATCATCAAACCGCAAGTTGCACAGGCCGCCAAACTCCTCGGCGATGCCGAAGTTCAGGCAGATCGCCTTAGCATGGCCGATATGCAGGTAGCCGTTCGGCTCGGGCGGGAAGCGCGTGTGCACGCGGCCACCAAAGCGGTTGGTTCGCAAATCTTCAATGATCTGTTGCCGAATGAAATCTACGGCAGTGGTAGGTTCAGATGTAGCAGATTCGGTTGGAGTCATACCGTCTCCTCGCTTGTTAGGTCGTGTAAAGTATATGTACTCTGACCCCGGTCAAACCTCATGCCTCAAGGTGTTGATGCAGCGGCTGCGGTTGGCGTCAACGTCGGCTGTGGCTGTGGTTGCTCCCCATAGAAGTATGCCCGCAAAATGTTCGCTGCCACCGGCACCGCGTAAGTTGACCCTTCGCCCCCGCCTTCCAGGAACACTACCAGGGCTATCTCCGGCTCCTCATACGGTGCGAAGGCGACGAACCAGGCATGAGTCGGCAGGTTGCCCTTTTCATCGCGCTTGCCGGGGAACTCTGCCGTGCCGGTCTTGCCGGCCACGGCGATATCGGGCAGCCGCGCGCCGGTTGCCGTGCCGTAGTCCCAATTCACCGCGCCGTATAATCCCTCGCGCACAATTGCCAGGTTCTCGGCTGTCACCGGAATCTCGCGGATAAGGCGAGGTTCATAGGAATATACTACCCTGCCGTCCTCGTCGGTTAGCCGGCTGACCAGGCGCGGTTGGTAAAGGTAGCCACCGTTTGCGACCGCCGCCATCGCGTTCAAAATCTGTAACGGCGTAGCCAGCACATAGCCCTGCCCGATGGACATATTGTAGGTATCGCCGGTGACCCAGTTCTCGGCATACTGTAACCGTTTCCATTTCGGGTCGGGCACGAGGCCACGGCTCTCCCCTGGCAAGTCTATGCCGGTCAATTCTCCCAGGCCAAACTCGCGGGCATATTCTGCCAGCGTCTGTTCGCCCAGCCCGCGAAAGCCCTGGTAGCCGCCGCCGATCTGATAGAAGAAGACATCGCACGACTGTGCCAACGCGCTGACAACGTTTAGGAGTCCGTGCCCGCGCCCGTATTTCCATATCCAGCACACAAAGGGTTGGGCCTGTTTGGGATCATCAGGAAAGAACTGGTTGGGAAGCCAGATGATGCCCGGATCGTTGATCAGAGTTCGCCTCGTGATGACGCCTTCCTGCAAACCTGCCGCAGCCGGGATGATCTTGAAGGTAGAACCGGGGGGATAGACGCCACCGATGGCGCGGTTGAACAGGGGAAAGAGAGGGTCGGTGATGAGGGCATTATATTGGCTGGCCGAGATGCCCTCGGCAAAAAGGTTATTGTCATAGGCAGGCAAGCTCACCATGCCGAGGATGTCGCCGTTACGCGGATCCATGGCAATGGCCACCCCTGCCTTAGATTTCGCTGCCGCCATCCCCTGTTGCAATGCCTGTTCCATCGCGCGCTGTAATTCCAAGTCTAGGGTCAAGACCAGGTTGCGTCCTGGGATGGGTTGGATAGGCTGGCCCACGGTGCGTACTTCACGGCCGTTGGCATCCACGATGCTGTGCTTGCGCCCTTTCGTGCCGCGCAACTCCTCCTCATAACTGAACTCCAGCCCGACGCGCCCCACTTGATCCAAAGGGCCGTAGCCTTGCTCGTGATAGCGGGTTTTCTCCTCTGCCGGAATAGGCCCCGTGTAGCCGATCAGGTGTGCTGTCAGCGCGCCGGTGACGTAGTCTCGTATCGGCACCACCTGGAGCTGGACGCCGGGTAGCGCCAATGCCTCTTCCTCAATGATGAAAGCGGTTGTCTGGCTTATATGATCGGCGACGACGATAGGCCGAAACAAAGCCACATGTTTGCGCGCGTCGGCAATGCTTGCCCTTATCTCATCAAGGGTGAGGATTCGCCTTGGTTCAATGTCTCTGGGCAAGATGCTGGTGGGGAGATGCCCCTCTGCAATTGTCGTTGTCTCCGCAGCCAATATGGAGCCCAGCCGCCTGAGAACGGCCTCGGCCTGCGCTTCGTCATCAGGCAGGTCACCGGGAGTCACCAAGACGTTGAAACTGGGCTTGTTGCGTGCCAAGATGCGGCCATAGCGGTCGTAGATGACGCCGCGCGGCGCGTCCAATTCCACCAAGCGAGAGCGGTTATCATCGGCCCTCACGCGAAATTCGCCGTGCTGCACCATCTGCAATTGCCACAGCCGAAAAGCCAGGATGGCAAAGACGACCACGATGACACCGCGAAACGCCAGCGTGCGTGGATGATTGAATAGGGGCCGGGGCTTCATAACGCTTTTATCCCGTTCTCACCAGTGCATCTGTTCTTGCCCCGTCAGACGGTTGAGCCAGCCCAATGGCACATAGATAAGGGGCAAGATCAGGGCGTTGAAGACCATGCTGGGTGGCATCACGCGACGCAGCGCATCCAACCAGGTGACCGTGTAGCCCAGTATTTGAAGCATAAGAAGGTACACAAGGCCATAGACGGCGGTGCCCAGAATCACGGCAACCAGCGGCAGCAGAAGATGGCTACGGAAGATGTTTAGTTCGCCGGCAGCACAGGCAAGGCTGACGGCCATGAGCGCCAAGGCCGAGATTCCAAAAGGCCCACCGCCGAGAAGATCCAACCACAACCCACCCACGAAGGCCCAGGCCACCCCTTCGCGCACGCCACGCAGCAGGCTCCATGAGACGATGACGCCGAGCATCAAATCGGGTTTTACGCCTGCCAGCGTGACATGGGGCGCGACGGTGACCTGAAGGAGGGCCATCACTCCCAACAGCGGGACGAGGAGATAGGGACTCATATCAGGGTACGGGGGTAGGAGATGTTGTCATCTTCTCCTGGAAGCCGGTGATCACCAGTACCATCTCCAGGCGATGGAAGTCCACCGTTGGACGCACTATAGCCTGCTGGAACATCTCGTAATCGCGGCTCCGCACGCTGACCACCTGGCCGATAACCAGATTACGCGGCAGATTCCCTCCCAACCCCGATGTCAGGACGGTGTCCCCCGGGCTCACCTGAAAACCTTGTGGTATGCGGTCCATGAGCAACAGAGGGCTCCCTACTTGCCCCTTGACGACTCCTTGCAACCGCGAACTCTGGATAAAAGCACTGACAGCGCTGTTAGGATCGGTCAGGAGCATGACCTGGGAGGTAGTAGCCAATACGTCTATTACGCGCCCCACCAATCCCCTTTCCGTCACCACCGCCATGCCGGGGCGAATGCCATGCTGTTGGCCTAAATCAATCTGAATCCTGTCAATATAATTGTTAGGGCTCTCGGCCAGAACGCGGCCCACGATCTGGCTTCCCCGCACCGTCAGGTTAGGATTAGCCTCGGCAAAGCCCAACAACCTTCTGGCCTGTTCGTATTCTTGCTCTATTTCGTCTGCCCTTACCTTGTCAATGAGGAGTTGGTTGACCTGTGCCTGCAGTTCACTGTTGCGCGCGCGCAACGTTGCCAGGTCCCGCGCCGTCTCCGACAGGTCGCGCAACGCTGTACCCAGGTCATTGAGCCCTTGTATCCCCGGTTTTAGTCCCTGCAATAGCAGGTTCTCTACCGGGCGCAGGTAGCCGGAACGTTGCGCGGCCAGCAACCCCATCACACAAATGAACAGGAGGAGGGGCCAGGCAGGTGAATTCGTCAACCTTCTCAGGCGGCTCGTGCGTAATAGGAACACAGGCCACTCACCCACAGTCTAAGGCATTAATGGGCCGTGCTTCCGCGCTGCATGCTGACCAGCACCTTATGCAGCGTATCCAGTTCCTCAAGGATCTTTTCAGCGCCGCGCGCGACGCAACTCAAAGGGTTGTCGGCCACGTACACCCGCATCCGGGTTTCATCGCTCAAGCGTTCGGCTAAACCCTGCAAGAGAGCCCCACCGCCTGTCAGCGCAATGCCATTCTGCATCAGGTCCGCCACTAGTTCAGGAGGGGTCTCATCTAGGGTGTTTTTCACGCTTTCCACGATGACGCTGACCGAGTTGCTGAGTGCCTCTCTGATTTCTACGCTGCTGATCTCAACGGCTTCCGGCAGGCCGGAGACAAGGTTACGGCCGCGCAGCACGACCGTTTTTTCTTGTTCCAGGGGATAAGCAGACCCGGCCGCGATTTTTGCCTCTTCGGCCATGCGCTCGCCAATCAACAGGTTGTACTTCTGGCGGACATAATTGATGATGTCTTCATCCATTTCATCGCCCGCCACCCGAATGGAGCTGGCAACAACGATGCCTCCTAATGAGATAACCGCGACCTCCGTTGTGCCACCGCCGACATCCACCACCATGTTTCCTACCGAATCGGTTATCGGCAAACCCGCGCCGATGGCAGCGGCGATCGGCTCCTCTACCAGATAAGCCTCGCGCGCTCCTGCGCTCAGGGTTGCATCGTGGACGGCCCGCTTCTCCACCTCGGTCACACCGCTGGGGATGCCGACTACCACACGCGGTCTGGGAATCCGCAGCAACAGACGTTCGTGAACCTTCCGAATGAAGTAATGGAGCATCTGCTCCGTTACATCAAAATCGGAGATGACGCCATCTCGGAGAGGACGCACGGCGATGATGTTTCCCGGCGTGCGCCCGACCATCTCCTTCGCCTCGGCTCCGATGGCAAGGACTCGTTTCGTCTTCTTCTCAATGGCGACGACTGACGGTTCGTTAATGACCGTGCCCCGACCTCGTACATTCACCATGGTATTGGCTGTGCCCAGGTCAATGCCGATGTCTAGGGAGAACATGCCCAAGAGAGCGTTTAAGGGGTTGACCAAGCGAGGCCTCTCCTAGCCTATGATGGATTTGCAGCCCTTGGACGGAGCGCGCATATGCACTTCGTGGCTTGATTATACCATACCACATCCAGGCGGCAAAGGAAAACCTTTGTGGTATAATGAACATATGGACGTCGTGGCTACGGTGGAACAAACGTTGGCCCGTGTGGGGCTGCCTCCCGATCAGGCACGGATTGTGATCGGCGTATCCGGCGGGCCCGATTCTCTGTGTCTGCTACATACCCTTCATGCTCTGTCCCACGCGCGCGGCTGGAGCCTTCATGTGGCGCATTTGCATCATGGCCTGCGCGGCCAGGATGCCGACGACGATGCCGAGTTCGTGACCCGTCTTGCCGCGGGGTGGGGCCTGCCTTGCACGGTAGAGAGGGCAGATGTACGTGCTTTGGCGCAGAACAAACGGCTGGCCATAGAGGAAGCGGCGCGGCAGGCGCGATATGCCTTTCTTGCGCGCTTGGCACGGCAATTGGGCGCAGGCTTCATCGCCGTAGGCCACACTGCCGATGACCAGGCAGAAACGATGCTGATGCACTTCTTGCGCGGTGCGGGGCTCGCCGGCCTGCGTGGGATGATGGTGGTAACACCTCTGGCGGAATATCGCCTGGTCGAGGAAGATCAGGAGATGCCGGCTGCTTCGGAAGCCGTCCCCCCTCTCATACTTCTGCGACCCCTGTTAGAAGTGCCACGGACAGAGGTGGAAGCCTATTGCGCTCAGCATGGGCTTTCGCCTCGCTTTGACCGTTCCAACCTGGATAAGACATATTTCCGCAATCGCTTGCGCCACGAGTTGCTTCCCATCTTGGCGACATACAATCCCGGCATCAAGCGCATCCTGTGCCGTACCGCAGCCATTGTTGCAGACGACTATGAGTACCTTCACGGCGAGATGCTACAGGCGTGGGCGCGCATCGTGCGCCACGAGACGGCAACAAGCATCACTTTTGACCTTGCCCAATGGCGGGCGTTGCCATCCAGCCTGGGCCGAGCTGTGTTGCGCGAGGCGGTGCATCGCCTGCGGCGCGCCTTGCGGAACATAAACTGGGAACACATTGAGCGCGCGTTTCGCCTCGCGCGCGATGAGAAGCGCGGCGCGGGCAGACGGGCTACTTTGCCTCAGGGCTTGATGCTCCTGGTAGGCTATCACGACCTGGTCGTGGCAGAGGAGACGGCATTGCCTCCACCGGATGCACCACAGTTGCTGGTTAGCCCGCTCGCGCTGGCTGTGCCCGGGGTAACCGACCTCGTGGGCAGTAACTGGCGGTTTTTGACGCGTGTCATAGCCCCGGCGGATTTGCCGCCGGGTTGGGAAGGTAATCCGGACCCCTGGCAGGCCGCTGCCGACCTGGATGCCACAGGCGATAATCTCTACTTGCGTGTGCGGAAAGCCGGCGACCGTTTTTGCCCCTTGGGGCTGGCCGGGCGTCAGACCAAGCTCGGCGAATTCTTCATCAACGAAAAGGTGGACCGCGCCCTGCGGACGCGCTGGCCCCTGGTCGTCGGCCCAAGGGGCATTGTGTGGGTTCCGGGTTTGCGCCTGGACGAGCGGGTACGAGTACATGCAGGCACGCAACGCATCCTATGGCTTGAGTGTCGGCGAGGAGACATCGCGTCATCACCCTGAGGGCTGAGCCACAGCGATGGATAACCGGGAAGTGTGTATTCTCCTTCATCCGGGGAAAGAGAAGCCGGTGCGTCAGCATCATCCCTGGGTTTTCTCCGGAGCCATCGCGCGTGTGGAGGGCGAAGCATCAGAGGGCACCGTGGTGAACGTCTGCGATTCGGCGGGCCGCTTCCTCGCCCGCGGCGTGTTCAATCCCCGGTCTCAGATCGCCGTGCGCTTGCTGACGTGGGACGAGGATGAAACCATAGATGCTTCCTTCTGGCAGCGGCGGTTGTCGCGTGCCATACAAGGGCGTTCTCTTCTGGCTGCCGACGCTCAGACGAACGCCTATCGTCTCGTTCATGCGGAAAGCGACGGCCTGCCCGGGCTGGTGGTGGACCGCTACGACTCATGGTTAGTGGTGCAATTTTCGGCCTGGGCCGCCGAAATCGGGCGCGAGCACATCATCGCCGCGCTCCGAGATGTTCCTGGTATCAAAGGCATAATGGAGCGGGCAGACCCGACAGCGCGGCGGCGCGAACACCTGCCTGTGCGTGAAGGGCCATTGTGGGGTGAGGGACCGCCCAAGAGGTTGCTTATTCGCGAAGGAGGGCATCGCTTCTTCGTTGACGTGCGAGGCGGCCAAAAAACCGGCTTTTACCTTGATCAGCGAGAAAATCGTCGCCGCGTTGCCGTTTACGCTGCTGACCAAGATGCCCTCAACGCCTTCTGCTATACGGGAGCCTTTGCGGTCTATCTCCTCGCCGCGGGCGCGTCTCATGTGGTTAACATTGACACATCACACGAAGCGTTGGCACTGGCTGAAGAGAACCTGCGGCTCAACGGGTTTGATCCGGATCGCCAGGGGGAGCAGGTGCAGGGCGACGTTTTCGCCATCCTCCGGGATTGGCGAGAAGAGAGACGACAGTTTTCCTTAATCGTCCTTGATCCGCCCAAGTTTGCCGGTAGCCAGGCTCAGGTTGCCGGTGCAACGCGTGGCTACAAAGATATTAACCTGCTGGCTCTGCAACTGCTGCGGCCCGGCGGCATTCTGGCGACTTTCTCGTGCTCAGGGCTGGTGTCTGCCGATCTGTTCCAGAAGATCGTCTTCGGCGCGGCGGTAGATGCTGGCCGCGAGGTTCAGGTGCTGGAGAGGCTATCTCAGGGCGCGGATCATCCGATACTCCTCAGTTTTCCGGAGGGGGAGTATCTCAAGGGGATGATTTGTCGCGCTCTTTAGCGGGAAGGAAGCGCGCCAGGTAAGTGAGGAGGAGAACCTGGAAGATGCGGCCGGCCAGAGCGACCTTCACAGGCGCGGGCACGGCATCGCGTCGCAGGGGAGCGAGGAGAGAAGCGATGAGTTCCTGCCGTTTCTCTGCGGGCAGGGTTGGTTGCAAGGATTCGGAAAGCCGCCACAATTCGCCGTAGAGGAACCAGGCCGCGCGGTGGTGGATGAGATCGGTCTCACGATCCCATGCCTTCACATATTGAAAACTGCCCAACACCATCAATGATTCGGCCAGGCCACCCAGAAGAAGTTTTTCCACCATCTTCTCCCGCAGCGTCAGCACATCTTCCATTGCCAATACGCCCACTGAGGCAAGGTCAAGTAGGGAAGCAAGGCGGTTATAGTCGCGCGCCGAGGTTTTGCTGCGCAGTTCGCTCAGGTAGGAGTAGAATTCTCCCGCCAAGTCGTACAACGCGGCCTTCTGTTCGTCCTTCGCTGTGCTTTCCTGGGTCAAAAGAAAGGCGCGCAAATCCCACAGCAACTCAGGTGTTGGCTGCTGCAAGAGCGCGCCGGCAAGGGAGGTTAGTTCCATCTGGCAATATTTTGGGGGCCTTGCAGCCCAACGTAGCACCTGCTGGTTGTCGCCAACCTAAAACTCTGTGCCTTTGGCTGCCTCCAACGACAGGGTCAGCAGAGAGACATCGTGGGTCACGCCGTTCGGTGCCATGATGAAATCGGGCAGAATGGCCTGGTGCTCAAACCCCACCGCGCGCAATGCCCGCAACAGGTCCTTCTGTTTGGCGACAACCTCTGCCACAAGGAGCTTCATTCCCATCCCGTGCGCGATGTCTATAAGACTGCGCAACATGCAATGGCCGAGCCCACGATGCCGATAGTCGGTGGCAAGGACGATGCGCACTTCTGCCACGTGGCGATAGCGCCCGGAGCGAAAATGTAACGTTGCGTCGCCTACGATCCGGCCGTTCGTCACGGCCACCAAGGGAAATACATGGGAGTAGTCCAGGTTATCTACCCACTCGGCAACTTCCCGTGGGATATCCAGAGGATCGCCCATCAAGGGAAGTTCTTCCGGAGAGATGCTGGTAAAGAGCTTTATGAGCGCTTCTTTGTCCTCCTTAAGAAGCGGGCGGAGAAGCACATGTTCGCCATCTTTCAGCCTGACGGGGTTACGATAGGCAGCCAGTTTGTCCAACATAGGTCGGTATCTCCTTAGCCAAAGGGCAGCAGCGGCCTCAGTTTCGCGAAACTCTGTAGGGGCGCAGCAACGCTGCGCCCCTACTTTCCGTGCAAATGTAGCCTACACGGCAACAACCTTCTTAACTTCAGGGAACATGCGTTTGACCGCGCGTTCCACACCCATTATCAGGTCCCAACGGCGTAACTCGCAGTCGGTGCACGCGCCGCCGAACTGCACCTGCACCGTCTCGCCGTCAAAGCCAATCAGCGATAGGGTTCCTCCATGTACCACTTCCATGTAATCACTGATCGCCTCTATCAGCTCTGGCAATGTCACTTTCTCTTCGTTTACACCTGCTTTTAACTCCTGTTCCATCACACACCTCCTTTCCGGGGACAGCGCTGTCGCTCGGTCGGCTCACCGCGTCCTGGGTTGGGTGATACTACCTGCGACTCTGGCTTGGTGTTCCTGGGTCTTCTCCTAGAATAGGCCAACCACTTTGCCGCTCTCATCCAGGTCCACTTTGGTGAAAGCAGGTTCAGATGGGAGCCCCGGCATGGTGCGCATGTCGCCGCATAGTGGATAAAGGAAGCCGGCCCCCACCGACGCGCGAATGTCTCGGATGGGCAACCGGTAGCCTTTCGGCGCGCCTTTCCATGATGGTTCATGGCTCAGGCTCAGATGCGTCTTTGCCATGCAGATAGGCAGTTTGTCGTATCCTAGGCTCGTGTAGAGTTTGATCTTGGCTTCGGCCTCCGGTAGATAGTCCACGCCGTCCGCGCCATACACCTTGGTCGCGATGGTTTCGATCTTGGTCTTGATCGGTGCATCTAGCGGGTAAAGAAATTGGAAGTTGGAAGGCTTCTCGGCAGCCGCGAGCACGGCCTCGGCCAGTTCAATACCCCCGGCACCGCCCTTTGCCCATACGTCGCTCATGAACGCGCCTTCCGCGCCGGCTTCTACGGCGATACGTTGCACCAATTTGATCTCCGCATCGGTGTCGGTGCCGAAGCGGTTGATGGCCACCACCACCGGAATGCCGAATTGCTTGGCGATGTGGATATTGGCCGCCAGGTTAGCGCCACCTTTCTCCAGGGCGGGCAGGTTCTCGCGCTTCAGTTCATCGGGAAGCGGCTTGCCGGCAACGACCCTGCCGAGGCCGCCGTGCATCTTCAGGGCACGAATGGTCGCCACAATGACCACAACGTTGGGGATGAGACCGGAGTAGCGGCACTTGATGTTGAAGAACTTCTCCATCCCCATATCTGCCCCGAACCCCGATTCCGTCACCACATAGTCTGCCAACTTGAGCGCGATCTGGTCGGCTACGATGGAGGAATTGCCGTGCGCGATGTTGGCGAAAGGCCCTGCGTGGACGAAAACGGGCGTATGCTCCAGCGTTTGCATCAGGTTGGGCATCAGGGCGTCCTTCATGAGGACGGTCATGGCTCCGGCGACGCGTAGATCCTCTGCGGTAACGGCCTTGCCGTTGTTATCGGTGCCGATGACGATGCGCCCCAGGCGTTCCCGCAAATCCTTGATGCTCGTGGCAAGCGCGAGGATCGCCATCACTTCGCTGGCCACGGTGATGTCGTAGCCGGTTTCGCGCGGATAGCCGTTCTCTTTTCCGCCGAGGCCGATGACGATCTTCCGCAGGGCGCGATCATTTACGTCCACCACGCGAGGCCAGGTGATGGAGAAGGGATTGATGTTGAGCTGATTACCGTGTAGGATATGGGCATCTATGGCTGCGGCCAGGAGGTTGTGGGCCACGCCCACAGCATGGATGTCGCCTGTCAAATGGAGGTTGAAGTCCTCCATCGGTACGACCTGGGAATAGCCGCCGCCGGCCGCGCCACCTTTGATGCCGAAGGTAGGGCCCATGGAAGGTTGGCGAATGCAGGTGAATACCTTCTTGCCCAAGCGGCCGAGGGCCTGGCTCAATCCAATGGTTGTCGTTGTCTTGCCCTCGCCCAGAGGGGTTGGTGTGATCGCGGTGACATCAATGTACTTGCCGTTGGGCCGATCCTGTAGTCGTTGTAGGACCTCCAGATGAACTTTGGCCTTATACTTGCCGTAGAGCTCCAGGTCGTCCTCGGTCAGGCCGACAGAGCGAGCGATCTCCAGGATCGGCTTGAGCTTGGCAGCCTGCGCAATTTCCAGATCGCTGGGGATCACAGCAGGCGTAGTGGTCGACGTTGCCTCACCAGGCATGGAAACACCTCCTTATAAAGTGGGGGTTGATAGTGGAGCTCTGCACGATTATATCATATCATGCCAATCTTAGCATTTTCCTGTTAAGCGGTCTATGCGGTTTGTCATATTTACATAATGATAAAGGCCGTGCCGCCTTCGTCCGCTTTGGCTGTGGCGGTATCTATGATAAAATCTCCCCTATAGCACAACTATCCGGGAGGGTCCATGCTTGACGACGGCGTGGCTGAGGTATTGATTGATGCTGAGAGACTGCAACAACGCGTCGCCGACCTGGGCGCACAAATCAGTGCCGATTATGCCGGCCGTGACCTGCTCCTGATCGCTGTGCTCAAGGGAAGCGTGCTTTTCCTGGCGGACCTCATGCGCCATATCACCGTGCCCCACAGCATAGATTTCATGGCGACCTCCAGTTACGAAGGAACCCAGAGCAGCGGCGTGGTGCGCATCCTCAAGGACCTGGACATGAGCATAGAAGGGCGAGATGTGCTGATCGTGGAAGACATCATAGATACCGGTTACACTTTGGATTACCTGCTGCGCATCCTCCGAGAACGAAACCCTAGTTCGCTTCGTGTCTGCGCCCTCTTGAACAAGCGAGAACGTCGTCGCGTGGAAATCCCGATAGACTACATCGGCTTTGATATTCCCAATAAATTCGTCATCGGTTATGGCCTTGATTTCAACGAGATATACCGGAACCTGCCCTATGTGGGCGTGCTGAGACCGGAACTCTACGCTCAATGACCAGCGCACCAACCGGGAAACCAGTCAGTGCTTCGGTCGTAGAGATGACCGAGATCGTGCTTCCCTCCGACGCGAACCCCTTGGGGACCGTCTTTGGAGGGCGCGTTATGCAGTGGATTGACATCTGCGCGGGCGTGGCAGCCCAACGCCATTGCCGGCAGATCGCCGTGACCGTCTCCATGGACGACCTTCACTTCTTGGCTCCTATCCACGTGGGCATGATCGTCGTTCTGCGCGCCACGGTGAACAGGGCTTGGCATACTTCGGTAGAGGTGGAAGTGCAGGTGGAGTCGGAAGATCCTATTACGGGGGAACGTCGCCACTGTGTGAGTGCTTACCTCACCTTCGTTGCTTTAGGGGCGGATGGCCGTCCCACGCCTGTGCCGCCTGTGATTCCGGTGACACCGGAGGAGAAGGAACGCTATGAGGCAGCCGACGAGCGGCGACGGCAGCGTCTGGCGCGAGCACAACTGTGGAGACGGAAAGGCTAGAACCGGCCAATGGCGATGAGCAGGCGAGGCCGATTGGCGGTTGTTCTCGTGTGGTGTATCTTCCTTGCCGTTTCCTTGCCGATACCGGCGAGCGCGGCAGGAGACCCCATCCGTCGTTTGCACATCGCCGACGGCAGCAAAACTCTCGGCCAGATCGCGCGGGCGTATCGGGTCTCCCTGCGGGACCTGGCTCTCATAAACGGTTTAGTTCCCACCGAGCCACTGGCTCCTGGTTTGCGGCTGCGTCTTCCTACCTCATCGGCGACCGGGGGGTCCATTGTTGGCGTCATCATTACTCCCACCGTTCCCAGCCAGGGTGAAACGCTTGTGTTCCGGGTGACGACAGACGCGCCCGTACGTCTGTCGGCCTATTTTGATGATACGCCGGTAGCGGTGGACGCGCGGGGACTGGGATTGGCGGGCGTGCATCCGGTAGCCCGGCCGGGAGAGCACCTTCTGCGCGTGCGCGCGACCGATGCGCAAGGCTGGGTGACAGAGGCGATATGGCCGGTGCCTGTGGTGTCCCGATCATTTGACGAACAACACATCGTTCTCTCCGATGAAACCAGCGCGCTCCTCGCTCCCGAACTGGTGCAGGCCGAGCGTCGCAAACTGGCGGCCATCTGGGAGAAGGCCGAAGGGGTCGCTCTGTGGACGGGCCCTTTCACCTACCCTCTAACCATCCCCCTCAGGCTGACGACAGGCTTTGGCACGCGCCGCACCTATAACGATGGCCAGTTGTATGGCTTCCACGAAGGATTGGATTACGGCGCGCCGACGGGTACGCCGGTATATGCAGCGGCGGGTGGACGTGTTGTTTTGGCCGAGCCTCTTGCCGTTCGGGGGAATGCCGTCATTGTGGATCACGGTATGGGTGTTGTGTCGGGCTACTGGCACCTGTCGCGCATCAACGCTGAGGCTGGACAGTTTGTGCGCCAGGGAGACCTGTTGGGTTGGGTAGGAACAACAGGTCTGAGCACGGGCCCACATCTGCATTGGGAGGTGCGGATCGCGGGCATCCCCGTGGACCCGCGACCGTGGGTTGAGAGGGGATTCCCCTGACCAACCATGCACTACCTATCGCCCATGATATCCCAGGAGGCACTCGTGACGGAAACGAAATCCTCTATTGGAAGGTGTGGAAAAATACGGGCACGAGGTCTGATGAGGCTGATAGAGGCCGTCATGCGCAGCATGAGGTCTGGCCAGGTGATAAGAATCATTTGAATGCTGTCTGGGATGACATTATCAGATCGGGTATGGAGGAGATTGGCCTATGCGCTCAAAACGTTTTCAGGTGCTTGCCGAGAGGCCGGTCAACCGTGAGACATTCATCAAGCCGTGGCCGGAGGTCGGCCTGATTGCGATGAATAGCCCTCTTGACCCCAGGCCCAGCCTGACCATCCGAAACGGGGTCGTGGTGGAGATGGACGGCGTGCGACGTGAGGATTTTGATTTCATTGACATGTTCATCGCAGAACATGCGTTGAATCTCAATGTCGCTGAGCGCGCCATGGGCATGCCTTCTCGCGACATCGCCCGCATGATTGTTGACATAAATATACCGCGCCGGGAGGTCCTGGAAGTCGTGAGTGGCTGCACACCGGCCAAACTGGTGGATATTGTGCAGCAGATGAATGTGCTGGAAATGATGGTGGGGTTGGCAAAGATGCGCGCCCGGCGCACGCCGGCCAATCAGGCTCATGTGACAAACCGCAAGGAGCATCCTGCACTTCTGGCGGCGGATGCCGCCGAGGCTGCTTTGCGCGGCTTCGCCGAGATAGAGACCACCGTAGGGGTGAGCCGCTATGCGCCGCTCAATGCTCTGGCCGTCCTTATCGGCTCTCAGACCGGCCGCGGCGGCACGCTGACCCAATGCGCCGTGGAAGAATCCACCAATCTGCTGTTGGGGCTCAAGGGGCTGACCACTTACTCCGAGACTTTATCGGTATATGGCACCGAACAAGCCTTCGTTGACGGCGATGATACGCCGTGGTCAAAGGCTTTCCTGGCGGCGGCTTATGCAAGCCGCGGCGTCAAGACGCGCTTCACATCAGGCGCGGGGGCTCCGGCCTTGATGGGACACGCGGAAGGCAAGTCCATGCTCTATCTTGAGGCGCGCAGCCTCCTTGTGACTCGCGGGGCGGGAAGCCAGGGGTCTCAGAACGGCTCCATCAGTTGCATTGCTTTGCCGGAGTCGCTGCCGGGGGGCGTGCGCGCCGTTCTGGCCGAAAACCTGATCGCCATGCTGTTGGGCTTGGAGGTTGCCTCCGGCAATGATGCCCTGGCATCGCACTCCGACATACGCAAGAGCGCAAAGCTAATGTTACAGTTTATCCCCGGCACCGACTTCGTGACCTCCGGTTATGGTGCCATTCCTAGGTCCGACAACATGTTCGGGGGCGGCAATTTTGATGTGAGTGAGATGGACGACTGGTATGTGCTCCAGCGCGATATGCAGGTGGATGGAGGTATCGTACCGGTGGGCGAAGAGGATGTGCTACGGGTGCGTGAGCGCGGCGCGCGGGCGCTCCAGGCAGTGTTCGCGGCTTTCGGCTTCCCCCCTATTACCGAAGCCGAAGTGCAAGCGGCGGTCACGGCCTACGAATCCGGCGACATGCCCGACCGCGACAGGATGGCGGATATAGAGGCGGCACAGCGGCTTCTGAACGGGCCATTGACGGCTGTTGATGTTGTGAAAGCGCTTGACAAGGCCGGTTTTCATGATGTAGCGGCCAACATCCTGGAGATGCAATGCCAGCGCGTGATCGGTGACTATCTCCAGCCGGGGGCGATCTTTGACCGCGACTTTCGCGTGCTCAGCGCGTTAACCGATCCTAATGACTATCGCGGGCCGGGCACAGGCTACCGCCTGGAGGGCGAACGCTGGATGGCTTTGCAAAACTTGCCCCAGGCCTGGGACCCGCGCTCCTATGTAGCAGCGCACGACAACGGGGGTAGGCCCTCTTGGCTGGAAGAGATAGGACCTGCCATGAGAGGAGAGCAACCGGAGGTCATTGTTGCTTTGGGCCCGGCCTTTGGTGCGGCAATCGGCCGCACCATTGGTGGCCTGGATCATCGCGAAGTCCTGAGGTCTATTTTAAAAGGTCTGGAAGATGAAGGTGTGCCCGCGCGTGTCGTGCGTATCCACCACACGGCGGACTGCGCGTTCATCGGCCATGCCGGCGCGCAGTTGAGCGGATCCGGTGTAGCAATCGGTATTCAAGCCAAAGGCACGACGGTGATCCACCGGCGTGACTTGGTCCCCTTGGAGAATCTGGAACTCTTCAGCCACGCGCCCAGCCTGAACCTAGATGCCTATCGCCAGATAGGCCGCAATGCGGCCCGCTACGCGTTGGGGCGTCCGGTCACTCCTGTGCCGGTCAGGCACGATAACACGGCTCGGCTGCGGCTCATCGTGCAGACGACGCTGCTTCACCTGCGCGAGACGCAGCAAGTGGAGCGCGACCGACCGCCCACGGAATTGCGCGTGCGCTAGGGAGGGACACTACTATGACAAATGATGCGGTGCGCAGCAGGAGCGGTCGGACATTGGATGAACTGAACATCGCAACGTTGCGCGAGGGGCGGCTGACGGCGGAGGATTTTCGCATCGGTGCGGAGACGTTGATGCGCCAGGCGGATACGGCGGAAGCAGCCGGCTACCGGCAACTGGCGGAGAACCTGCGCCGCGCGGCGGAACTGACAAACCTCACCAACCAGCAATTGCTTGAGATCTACAACGCGTTGCGGCCCCGGCGTAGCACTTTTGGCGAATTGATGGACCTGGCTCATCACCTGCAAAACGATCTCCGCATGCCTCTGGTCGCAGCCTTTGTGCGCGAGGCCGCCGAGGCCTATCGTGCACGTGGCATTCTCAAAATGCCGTGATGTCCTGTTGGGGAATCGGCGTAGTCAATGCCCCAAAGATTGTCAGATCGGCGACTTTCCTAGCCTTTGTAGGATTCCAACAGCCGCCAGCCGGATTCGGCGAATTGGGTCAGCGTGCGCTGGGTTAGGCCGAAAGCGAGGAACTCCTCGGGCTTCATTCCGTCCGGCTCGTAGGCTTTGACGAATTCCGGCAGGCGCGCAAGGCGGCCAATGACGTCGGTTGGAATCGGTATGTCAATGCGGCATTCTCGTGGTATGCCCGCCTGGAGCAAGGCGGCCTGGATCGTGGGATGGATTGACATAACAAGTTCGGCTCCTGCCAATTCTACCATGTGATACGGCCCGCGCAGGGCAGCCACGAGGAGCGTTGCTTCGTAGCGACGCTCTTTGTAGAGGGCATATGCCCGCTTAGCCACCGCCAACCCCGCCTGCCGAATATCGGTTTCGCTGGCTTCGGCTTTGCGATCCCAAGCGATGTCGCGCAGGTAGTCGTCCAGCCGGCCAACCATGAGGACGGCGAAGCAACGGCCGGTAGCCTTGCCTGCCGCGCGCGCCCGGGCAAGGCCGCGTCTGTATCGTTCCGCGACGCTGATCACCTGGGGCACGGTGAAAGATACTGTGGCGGTGACGGTAATACCTTCGGCGGCGCACTCCTCAAGGACGTCCAGGCCCGTGGCAGTGGCCGGCAATTTCACGGCGATGTTAGGCGCCCAGGCACTGAAACGCCTGGCCATGGCGAACATCGTCTTCGCGTCGGCGGTCCTGGCCGGGTTCACTTGGGCACAAACATAGCCCTGTTCACCGCCTGTGTGCTCGTACACCGGTAACAACCTCTCCGCCGCGCTGCGCACGACGACCCCCATCCATTCCTGAGCCCTCTCCTCCGGTCCAAGACCGTCGGGCAGCGGTTGCAACGCGCGGGCCCATCGCTCCGGATAGGCACGCAAGGCCAGATAGGTGAGAACGGGGTTCGTGGTTACGCCTACGGCTCCCTGAGCCAGGCCTCGGCCCAATTCGTCCGGGTCTGCCGAATCGTGCCACCAGGCGGTTGCTGTCTCGCGGGCAAGCCATTGCAGATAGGTGGGTTCTGTCATGGTAATCTCCCCTTGTTTGATGGAGGTCGCATGATGGTCCATAGGGATGGCAGGATTATACCACAGCAAAGGCAACCTCTTCACATTTATACAAAGCCCTAGATGAGCCCGAATACCTTTTCGCCAATGGCCTAGCGGGGAAAGCGGCCGGCAGTTTCCTACTTAGCCTCAGCGCTCGGCCCTACGCCCTTCCCTTTGTGACGCCTTGTACAATTTGTGACACAAGGAACGATATGACATAAGTCATTGGAGTTAAAGGTCAAGCATGATACTCTAAAAGAGGGGCTATGCTGTGGTGGCTCTCTGAATAGGCGATAGATTCCGGGGTGTCCCTCATATAGTTTGTGCTTGCTACTCAGTCGTAAAAACCGGACCGTAAGGAGGCGGTAGATGACCAAGATCGTCATGAATCTGCCCACCATGTATGCCGACCACCACGTGATCGCGGTGCGTCGGCTACTTCTTTCTCGGCCGGGCGTGCAGAATGTAGTAGCCAGTTCGGCCTTCATGCGGGTGGAGATTGAGTATGACCCAAGTGTAATATCCCCGGAGGAGATACGCCGTGTCCTTGAAAACGCCGGCTATCCGGAGGGGGATCGTGAGTCGCCGGCTTTGCCCAGAGCCAATGGCCGTGGCGACCCGGCATGGGAGCGATTGGGTGTCCGTGTCATCCAATCCAACCCGGCCGATCAAAAAATGTCGGGCGAATTCCGCCAGTATTAGGAGGAGCATATCACCATGCCGAAAGAACAACGTTTGCGCACGATAGACCCCGCAGCCGCTGCCGTGCTCGCCCGCGCCGATGCGTTGGGTATCCCCACCGCTTTCAGCCGCGCGGAGGCCATGCGTCCTTGCCCTATAGGTTCCGGCGAGTCCGGCATCTGCTGCAAGAACTGCTTCATGGGCCCTTGCCGGCTCACGAAGGACGGACAAGTTGGCGTTTGCGGCGCGACGGCAGAGACCATTGCCGCGCGCAACATGGCCCGTGCGGTGGCCGCCGGCGCCGCTGCTCACTCGGACCATGGTCGTGATCTGGCCTTTACATTGGAGGCCGTTGCCAAAGGTGAAGCGCCGGGATACGAGATTCGCGATCCCTTCAAGTTACGTCAGGTGGCCGTTCAACTTGGCATCCCCTTGAATGAGCGCAGCGTCTATGAGATTGCCCACGACGTTGCCCAGATCGCCATCAGGGAGTTCGGCCAACAGCGCGGTCAGTTGACTTACCTTAAGCGTGCGCCGCAGAAGCGACAGGAATTATGGGCTCGCCTGGGCCTTATCCCGCGTGGGATTGACCGCGAGGTTGTGGAAATCCTGCACCGCACCCACATGGGCGATGACCAGGATGCCGAACATATCCTGCTGGCCGCGATGCGGACGGCACTGGCCGACGGTTGGGGCGGTTCCATGTGGGCGACCGACATCTCGGATATCCTCTTCGGCACGCCCGGCCCGCGCCTGGCGCAGGTGAACCTGGGCGTTCTGAAAGAGGATCAGGTCAACATCGTGGTGCACGGCCACGAACCCCAGTTATCGCTGATGGTAACGGAGGCCGTTCGGGATCCGGAGTTGCTGGCCTACGCGCGCAGTAAGGGGGCCACCGGCATCAACCTATGTGGCATCTGTTGCACTGCTAACGAAGTTCTTATGCGCCAGGGCATTCCCTCTGCCGGAAACTTCTTGCATCAGGAACTGGCGATCCTCACCGGCGCGGTGGAAGTTATGATGGTAGATGTGCAGTGCATCATGCAAGCCCTCAATGACGTGGCGAAGCGCTATCACACTAAGTTGGTCACCACTTCGCCCAAGGTGAAGATCGCGGGCGCACTCCACATGCCCTTTGAGCCAGAAACTGGCCTGGAGACCGCGCGCCAGATCGTGCGCCTCGCGATTGACAACTTTGTGAATCGCGGCGAGACCCACATCCCTAAGGAATTTGAGGACCTCGTCCCCGGTTTCAGCCATGAGTACATCGGCTACATGCAGGGGGGTGTCTTCCGGGGCTCGTTCCGCCCTCTGAATGACGCCATCGTGGCGGGGCGCATACGAGGCGTGGCGGGGGTCGTTGGTTGCAACAACGCGCGCACGACTCAAGACTTGGCCCACAATACAGTTGTCAAAGAACTCCTTGCCAACGACGTGCTGGTGGTGCAGACGGGGTGCGGCGCGATCGCCAACGCCAAGTACGGACTTCTGGTGGGCGAGGCGGCGATGGAGTACGCCGGGCCGGGGCTGCGAGAGGTTTGTGAGGCCATCGGCATCCCGCCCGTCCTTCACATGGGCTCCTGTGTGGATAATAGTCGCATCTTGACCGTTCTCAGTCAGATGGCAACAGAAGGTGGCCTCGGCGAGGATATCAGCGATATTCCCGCAGTCGGCATCGCGCCGGAGTGGATGAGCGAGAAGGCCATTGCCATCGGCACTTACTGCGCAGCCTCGGGCGCGTATGTCCTCTTCGGCGTTGACTCTCCGATTGAATTCAGCCGCGAGGTCACGCGCATCATGAGCGAAGGTTGGGAGGCAACGGTCGGAGGCAAGATGGAGTTTGTGGAGGATCCGCAGGAGATCGTGCGTCGTTCCCTGGAACACATAGATAAGAAGCGAGCCGCGCTCAAGCTGCCGGCCTACGATCCTGCTCGTTTCGGCCAGAGCGGTGATACACCGTTGAAGGACTACTTTGCTCTGCCGGTCGAGGAACAGCAGGCGCTCCTGTATGGAATGCCGAGCCATGAGCACGCACATGCGCACGATCATGAGCATAGCCACAACTAAGTGGAGGGGAAGCCATGTCACGTTACATCGCTACACGAGCCATTCGCGGGGCTCACCTCATCGTACAGGAAGTTCAGGCCTTGCTGGAGAAAGCCCTGGCGGAGAAAGGGCCACAAACTCCGGTGGCTTTCCCGAATACTGCCTACTACTTGCCGGTCATCAATGGCTTGCTGGGACTGGAAGTGAGCACGCTGGGCGGGCTCGTGCCGGTGCTGGAGCGGGCCCATGAGCTATTACATCCGCTTCCTGCTCAACACCGTTGGACTCCCTATTTGGGCGAGGCACTGGACTCCGGCATCGCCACCCTGCTGGCCGAAGAAGCCATCATGGCAATCCGATACGTCTATGGCGAACAGCCGGAGCCGATGCCGGGATTCCGTCTGGCCGGGAGCTTCACCAGCCCCGACGAACCGGGCAAGGACGGTGCGGATGGTCACCTGAACGGGCCCATTGATGACGTGCAATTGCGCGCCTGGGGCATCCAGCTGGTGGATGGCCGGATGCCCGGCTTCGCGGCCATTGTGGGCTGTGCCAAGTCTAATGAGGTCGCTGTGAAGATCGTGCGGGAACTGCAACGCCGCAACATCCTCATCTTCTTGTCGGGCAACGTGAACGGTCGTTCCATCATTCATCAGCTGCAAGAAGAGGGGGTGGAGATGGGGTATGACACCTATATCGTGCCCTTCGGCACCGATACCATCTCCGCCATCTATGCTCTGGGTTTCGCCACCCGCAGCGCGCTGACCTTTGGCGGCCTCAAGGGAGGCCAGGCGCGTGAAGTGCTTCTCTATAACCGGGCGCGTGTTTTCGCGTTCGTTCTCGCCCTGGGTGAGGTGGATGATCTCAAGTATGCGACGGCGGCCGGCGCGATCAGTTACGGTTTCCCGGTCATTGCGGATACCGTCATTCCTCAAATTCTGCCCACCGGCGTCACCCAATACGAGCATGTAATCTCCATGCCGTTTGACCAGATTCCCGGCGCGAATGACCTGGAACGGGCGGAGAAACTGGTTCAGAAGTGTATTGAGGTGCGCGGGGTTAAGGTGCGCGTCACCGAAGTCCCGATCCCTGTTCCTTATGGGTCGGCCTTTGAGGGCGAGGTGGTGCGCAAGAACGATATGCGGGTGGAGTTCGGCGGTAAATATAGCCGCGCCTTTGAGTATCTGCGCATGGCCGATTGGGACGAGGTAGAAGATGGCAAGATTCAGGTAGTCGGCCCCGACTTCTCGGCTGTGCCGGAGCAGGGTCACATGGATATGGGCATCGTGGTGGAAGTGGCCGGGCGCAAGATGCAAAAGGACTTTGAGCCTGTGTTGGAGCGCCAAATCCACTACTTTATCAACGGGGCTTCCGGCGTGCAGCATATCGGCCAGCGCGATATCGCCTGGATACGCATCTCTAAGGCTGCTGCCGAGAAAGGCTTCAACCTGCGTCACTTCGGCGACATCATTCATGCGCGCCTTCATGCCGACTTCGGCGCGATTGTAGATAAGGTGCAGGTCACCATCTATACCGACCCACCTAAGGTGGCGGAATGGTTGGAAAAGGCGCGCGCTGCCTACAACGAGCGCAACATACGTATGGCGGGCATGAAAGATGAAGACGTGCCGGAGTTCTACACCTGTACCCTCTGTCAATCTTTCGCGCCCACCCACGTCTGCATCGTCTCGCCGGAGCGAGTAGGTCTGTGCGGGGCGTATTCCTATCTGGACTGCAAAGCCTCCTATGAGATCAACCCCACCGGGCCCAATCAGCCGGTTGTGAAGGGAAGGGTGATAGATCCGGAGAAGGGATACTGGGAGGGCCTTAACAAAGTCGCCGTGAAGAACTCGCAAGGCAAGGTCAGCGAGGTAGCCATGTATTCCATCATGGAAAACCCGATGACCGCCTGCGGTTGCTTTGAGTGCATCGTGATGCTCATTCCGGAAGCCAACGGCGTCATGGTGGTCAGCCGTGAGGACCCCAGCATGACACCCGCAGGCATGACCTTTAGCACGCTGGCGGGCATGGCTGGCGGTGGCCTGCAAACCCCCGGTGTAATGGGCGTCGGCAAATATTACCTGACCAGCCCCAAGTTCATTAAGGCTGATGGCGGCTTCAAGCGCGTCGTGTGGATGTCCTCCTTCCTGAAAGAGAGCATGGCCGATGCGTTGAAAGAAGTGGCCGAGCGAGAGGGCATGCCCGACCTCATTGACCGCATCGCCGATGAGCGAGTCGCGACGACGGTGGAGGAATTGGTTGCCTGGCTGGAAGAGCACAACCATCCCGCGCTGACGATGCCGCCCATATTCTAGCGGAGGAGAGGCTGCTGTGTCGGTGCTGCTTGTCCGTGACATGATGCGCATCGGTGTGCCCCAGTGCCGGGACGATGCCACTTTGCCTGAGGTGGCCCGTCTCATGGCAGAGGGTGGCCTCGGTTTCTTGATCGTGTTGGATGAAGATGGCGAGGCCGTCGGCTGGTTGAATGAGGCAATGTTGGCCCGTCACTTCGCGGCAGATTATGAGAAGTTGACGGCGGGCGCGGTGATGGATCGCGTGATCCCTCGCGTGCCGCCGGATATTCCCGCCGCCGCTGCCGTGCAGATCATGTTGGATCAGGGTCTGCAACAACTTTTCATCCTGCACGAGAGCCCAGGACCTTTGCGCGCGGCGGCGGTGTTTACCTTGCGCAACGTGGTGCGCGTGATGGCTGGCCTACCGCGTGAGGAAGGTCAAGGTGTAGGCGCGCCGCGCCGAACGGCAATGGACGCGTTCCGCGACCGCTATACCAAGCCTTAATCTTCATTTATCTTTTCGTGATTCTTCCTTACTCAAGGAGAGACCAGATACCTATGAGCCTGGAACTCGTTACTGAAAAATGGAGTGGGCAGGTGCGCGAGATCACCTTGGGTGCAACGAAGGCTCAAGGGGGTACCCGAAGTCGCACCGTGACCGTGGGGGGGGAATCAACGCTTCCCTTTCTCACCTTTGAGGGGCAGATGCCTCATCCGCCGGCCTTTGCCATAGAGATCGCGGATAGGCCCCCTGTGGATTGGTCTCCCCTTCTTCTGAAAGCCTGGGGTGATGTGGTGAAAGATCCGGCTGCCTGGGCCAAGGCCGCGGAAGAGCAGGGGACCGATCTCGTCTTGCTCCATTTCCTGTTGCCGGAGAGCGGCAACGGCCACGGCAACCTAGGGACGCACGCGCGGGTCACCGTGCGCCGGGTGCTTGAGGCTACCGGTCTGCCCTTGTTGGTATTTGGGCCAGGCCAGCCGGAGGCCGATAACGAAGTCCTGGTTGCGGTCGCCGAGGAGGCGAAGGGCGAGCGGCTGGTGCTGGGGGTGTGCGAGGACAAGAATTATCGCACCATCGTTGCCGCGGCCTTGGCTCACGATCATCTGGTGGACAGTCGCACTCCCATGGATGTCAATCTTGCCAAGCAACTCATCATCCTCATTCGGGAGATGGGGCTTCCCCTGGACCGCATCCTGATGGACCCCAGCACGGGAGCTCTCGGCTATGGCATGGAATACGGGTACTCCGTCATGGAGCGGCTACGATTAGCTGCCTTGCAAGGCGATAGTATGACCCAACAGCCGATGCTGGTGACTCCCGGTGAGGAGGCCTGGCGTGTCAAGGAGGCGAAGACAAACGAAGGTGTACCGGCTTCTTGGGGCGATTGGGCCGAGCGGGCCATCGCCTGGGAAACGTTGACGGCGAGCACGCTCATCCATGCAGGGGCTGACGTCGTCGTCCTTCGCCACCCGGAATCGCTCCGCCGCCTGCGCGCGTTGCTGAACGCGCTTATGTCGGCCTGATAGATAACGAACTCTCTCCTTCGGCGCACGGAGGCGTCTAATGGCTCTGAGCGGACTGCAAATCTACAAGTTACTTCCCGGTGGGCTTAAACCCCCACATCCTAAGGCCAACTGCAAGGAATGTGGCTATCCGACCTGCCTTGCCTTCGCCATGAAGCTGGCTGCAAAACAGGCAGAGCTTTCTGCCTGCAAATATGTGACCGACGAAGCCCGTCGGGAATTGGAGAGCGCGTCGGCTCCACCCATCCGCCTGATTACGCTCTCGGCTGACGGCAATAAGATGGAAGTCGGCAATGAGACCGTGCTCTTCCGCCACGAGAAGACCTTCTATCATCCGACCGGCCTCTTCGTGCGGGTGCGTGATACTCAGCCGCGTGCTGAAATAGAGGCTTTTGTTCGCCAGGTGGAAACCTTCAGTGTGGATTATGTGGGTATCGCGTTGCGACTCAACGGTTTCGCCGTAGAAGCAGCGTCGGGCAATGCCAACACCTTTGCCGATTGCGTTGCCACAGTGGCCACAATGAGCAAGTTGCCCCTCATTCTCATGGCGAAGGATGCTTCCGTCCTAGCGGCGGGCGCGAAGAGAACTACCGGGCGCACTTCTCTCCTTTATGCTGCCGAGGCGAGCAACTGGCAGGCGATGGCCGCGGTGGCAAAGGAGCAAAAATGTCCGCTGGTTGTGCGACATGACGATGACCTAGGGGCACTGGCTGCCCTGGCGGAGCAGGTGAAGGGCGCGGGCATAGAAGATATCGTCCTGGACCCTGGGGCACGGGGTGCGCGCGCGTCTCTTCACGCGCTGACCCACATCCGCCGCCTCGCCCTGAAGAAGAACTTCCGGCCCCTGGGTTACCCTGCCATCGCCTTCCCCGGCGAAGGGACATCCGACCCGGAATTGGAATCGCTGCTCGCCGGTCAACAGATCGCGAAGTACGCGGGCATCGTTGTTTTAGATCACTTCAGGCCGGCCACAGCCTATGCTTTGCTGGTCTTGCGGCAGAACCTCTTCACGGACCCGCAGAAACCGATACAAGTGGAACCTGGCATCTATCCGTTGAACAACCCTCAGCCTGATAGTCCGGTGCTCGTCACGACGAATTTCAGCATCACTTATTTCAGCGTGGCAAACGAGTTGGAAAGCGCGGGTTACCCTGCCTGGCTTCTGGTGGCCGACGCGGAGGGGATGAGCGTCCTGACGGCCTGGGCTGCGGGCAAGTTTGATGCCGATAAGATCGTCAAAACCGTGCGGGGCACAGGCATAGCGGATAAAGTGAACCGCCGCGTGGTCATCATACCGGGGCATGTGGCGGTGCTGCTCGGCGAGTTAGAAGAAGAACTGCCCGATTGGCGTGTCCTGGTGGGGCCGCGCGAAGCGGTAGATATTGGTGCGTTCTTGAAAACATTGCCCGCGAGATTGGGATGAGGTAGGCTATCGTCACCCATCGTGTGCATTTGCAGCCCGCCGATGTCGCCGTGGAGGTGCGACACGGCAGCCTGCTGAGCGATGCTATCCGACAGGCAGGCCTGGACCTGAATATTCCATGCGGGGGGCAAGGCCGCTGCGGTCGCTGTGCCGTTATCGTGCCGGAAGGCGGCGTGCGCGCTCGCGTTACCACGCGCCTGTCGGCTCAAGATATTGCCGCGGGCTATGTGTTGGCGTGTCAGGCGGTGGTTGAGGGCGATTGCACCGTCATCATCCCGCCCCAAGAGCAGATCGTCCGGCGGTTGGCGAGTGAGCGCACGGCAGCCAAGATCGCGCTGCCGTTCCCCTACAATCCCGAACTAGACCAGACCGTGCGCGGCTTTTTCGTCAGGTTGCAGCCGCCTACGCTCGGAGATCAGAGGGATGATTGGAGCCGCCTTTGCATTGCCCTGGCTCAAGAACACCACATCACGAACCTGACCGCCGATTTGGCGACGTTGCGCCGCCTCGGCGCTACGCTACGCAAATCAGGAGAACAGGATTGGCCGGTTACCGCGATCGTGGAGACGGACGCGTGGGATAGGCCCTATGGTCCTCCTCGTCTGATAGATATACTCCCCGGCGACCAGAGAGAGGCGGTGTGGGGAACGGCGATTGATATTGGGACGACGACCGTCACCGTTTATCTGGTCAATCTGGTGAGCGGCGAGGTCGCCGAAGTAGCAGCCGACTATAATGGGCAGATACGCCGTGGTGAAGACGTCATTTCTCGTATCGTTTATGCCAGCAAATCCACGGCTAACAACGATGGAAGCCAGGCAAGCGGCCTGACCGAATTACAGGGCCTGGTGTTAGAGACTATCGGTCGGCTGTTGGCGCGCTGCTGCAAGCGGCGCGATATTGAACCGACCCAAATATACAAGGCAACCATCGCGGGCAACCCGACGATGATCCACTTGTTTACTGCCTTACCCCCGGAGCAAATTCGGCTTGCTCCTTACATCCCGGCGGTTAACGACATGCCAACCCTGCGCGCCGCAGAGGTTGGCCTGAGCATCCATCCGGCCGCGACGGTGGATTGCCTGCCCGGCGTTGCCAGTTATGTAGGCGCGGATGTAACTGCGGGCCTGTTGAGCACCGGTATAGAAGAGAGTGATGATTTATCGCTCTTCATTGACGTAGGAACCAACGGCGAAACGGTGCTAGGCACGCGCGAATGGCTCCTTTCGTGCGCCTGTTCTGCCGGGCCTGCCTTTGAAGGGGCAGGAGTGGAACACGGTATGCGGGCGACGGCAGGCGCGATTGAAGAGGTGTGGATCAACAGCCGGACTTGGGAGCCCACCTACCGCGTCATCGGTAATGAGAAGCCACGCGGCATCTGTGGTTCTGGCCTTATCGGGTTATTGGCCGAGCTTTTCATAACGGGCATCATAGATCGGGCGGGGAATTTCCGTTTTGATCTGCCGACGCCACGAGTGCGGCAAGGTGAGCATGGTGGCGAATACGTTGTAGCCTGGGCAGAGGAGACGGCCCACGGGCGCGATATCGTGCTCACAAAGGTAGATATAGATAACCTTCTGCGGGCCAAAGCCGCCATTTATGCCGGCTTCTCTGTTTTGGCCCATAGCCTGGATTTGCGCCTGGAAGACGTCAGCCGTTTCCTCATTGCCGGCAATTTCGGCCAACACGTCAACATAGAGAAGGCCATACAAATCGGCTTGCTGCCGGACTTCCCATGGGACCGTTTTCACTTCCTGGGTAACACGGCCATACAAGGAGCTTATATGGCCCTTCTCAGCCGAAGCGCGCGCAGCAGGCTGACCGAGATCGCCCGCAAAGTGACTTATCTGGAGTTGTCCGCCGATAACGCCTTCTACAACGAGTTTACATCGGCGTTGTTTTTGCCCCACACCGATGAAGCCCGTTTTCCATCGGTGGCCCGGTTCATGAAAAACAAGTCGGAGATGGCTTTGGCAGAGACGGATGACTAGGTTGTCTTGACGGGAAGGAGAGTTGAGATGACGACGACCATCGCAGTGGCAGGAAAGGGTGGTACAGGCAAGACGACGTTGGTCGCGCTGCTCACGCGCTACCTGGCTACCCATCGTCGCGGAAGAAGCGTTCTGGCGATTGACGCCGACCCCAGCAGCAACCTTCACCTGGCGTTGGGGCTTCCCAATCCGCGCTCGGTGGGGGAGATCCGCGAGGAGATGCTTGCCCTTTCGGCCACAGGGACGGTCGGCGTCGGCGTCGCTCGCCGGGACTACCTTAATACCGAGGTCCGTATGGCGGTGGAGGAAGGTGATACGGTAGATCTGCTGGCGATGGGACGACCGGAAGGTCAGGGTTGCTACTGTTCGGTCAATCATTTGTTACGTCAGATCGTAGATGACCTGGGGCATGGCTACGATTACGTAGTCATGGATAACGAGGCCGGCATGGAGCATCTGAGCCGCCGCACCACGGAGAACGTGGATTGGCTGTTGATAGTGACGGATACCTCGCAGCGCGGCATCCAGGCTGCGAAACTGACAGCCGATCTGACGAGGAGCCTCGCGATCCGGGTGCGTAACTTGGGCCTCGTTCTCAACCGGGCGCCTGCCGTTTTGCCCGATGCCACTCTAACGGCCATCGCTCAGACGGGGTTACCCTTGTGGGCGCAGATACCGGACGATCCTTTAGTAACCGAGTTTGATAGGCTGGGACGTCCGCTGGCGGCTCTGCCTGCCGAGTCACCGGTCGTCCGGGCGGTGGAGCGGCTGGCTGCGGACGTGCTGAGAATCTGAGCCTGCCTCATGCTCAAGAAGGAGCGAAACGTATGTACATCATCGGCGAGAATATCCACATCCTGTCGCCCCGTGTCAAAGAAGCGCTGGCAAACCGCGACAAGAAGTTCTTCCAGGATCTGGCGGAACGCCAGATGGAGGCCGGTGCCAGCGCGTTGGACCTGAACATAGGGCCTCAGAAGAAGGCCGGGCCAGAGGTGATGACCTGGTTGGTCAACACCATCCAGGAGGCGGTAGATTTGCCCCTCAGTTTTGACACGACCAACCTGGAAGCCATTGAGGCGGGGTTGAGGCTCGCCAAACAGCCGGCGATCATAAACTCAACGTCGGCACAGCCGGAACGTTTGGAAAAGGTGCCACCCTTGGCGAAGCAATATGGGGCGCGTCTGATCGCCCTCACGATGGGCGATAGCGGCATCCCGGTCAGCGCGGAGGCGCGGGTCAGCATCGCCCTGGAATATCTCCTTCCCAGGGCCGACGAAGTCGGATTACCCTATGACCAACTCATCATTGATCCGCTGGTGCTTACCGTCTCCGGCTGCCAGGAATATGTACCCGAATGTGTGGAGGCGGTGCGCATGCTACGGCAAATGATGGATCCGCCCCTCAACGTCAGCGTGGGTTTGAGCAACGTCTCTAATCAGGTTCCGCCTGAGAATCGCCGCCTCATCAATCGGGTCTATATGGTCATGCTTATGGCCGCGGGGCTGAACATGGCGATTGCCGATCCATTGGATGAGAAACTAAAGGAGTTCATCTACATCGTAGAGCGACGCAACGACAGCACACCCTTAGGGCGCCTGATCCTCAAGTTGCACGATGCAACCGCTGCGGGCGGCTCGTTGGAACGCGAGGATGTGGATTGGGACGACCCGGAGCAGGTGGCTATCTATAAAACCGTGCAGATATTGCGCAACAAGGTCATCTATGCCGACTCGTATCTGACGGTGTGACGGCCTGGTGGGATCTTCTCCCTGCGGTTTGGATGTGAGGAACGCGTCACCACAAACCTGTGCACATCACGAAAGTTACGTTGATTGAGACTCAGGAGAGAAGAGAAAAGCATGAACAAATCTTCACCACTGGCCATACATGGCGGGCCGAAGGCTGTGCGATCAGACCCAGGCGATATGTTCACCTGGCCTATCGTCACCCAAGAGGATGAAGAGGCGGTTCTGGCCGTGCTCCGCCGGGGCGCGATGTCCGGCATAGATGTCACCCAGCAGTTTGAGCAGGAGTTTGCGGCCTGGCAGGGATGCAAGTATGCGCTGGGCTTCAACACGGGAACCGCGGCCATTCATGCGGCGATGTTCGGCTGTAAGATCGGCGTTGGCGACGAGGTCATTTGCCAGAGTACCACCTATTGGGCGACTTGCATCCAGGCCATGTCTCTGGGGGCGACCGTCGTCTTTGCCGATATTGATCCCAACACCCTCTGCATTGACCCTAACGATATTGAACATCGCATTACCGAACGGACGAAGGCCATCATCGTTGTGCATTACATGGGCCATCCGGCGGATATGGACGCCATCATGCCCATTGCCCGCCGTCACGGCCTGAAGGTGATAGAGGATGTGTCTCATGCGCAGGGTGGGCTTTACAAAGGCCGCAAGCTAGGCACCTTTGGCGATGTCGCGCCGATGTCACTGATGAGCGGCAAATCCTTTGCCATCGGTGAGGGTGGCATCCTGGTCACTAACGACACGGAAATCTACGAACGAGCCATCGCGTTCGGTCACTATGAAAGGTTCGTCGGTGACATCCAGACCGAATCGTTGAGGCCGTTTCGTGGGCTGCCGATGGGTGGGCACAAGTACCGTATGCATCAGTTGAGTTCTGCCATGGGGCGTGTGCAGTTGAAATACTATGACGAGCGATGCGAGGAAATCCGCAAAGCCATGAACTACTTCTGGGATTTGCTGGAAGGCGTTCCCGGCTTGCAGGCGCATCGCCCGCCGAAGGATTCGGGCAGCAACATGGCCGGCTGGTATGCTCCTCATGGGCTTTACAAGCCGGAGGAGCTCGGCGGCCTCTCGGTGACTTACTTTGCAGAGGCGGTGCGCGCCGAGGGATGCCCCTGTGAACCTGGCATCAACCTGCCGTTGCATCTACATCCCCTGCTGAACACCGCCGATGTCTATGGCCACGGCAAGCCGACGCGCATCGCCCACTCGGCGCGCGATCTGCGCCAACCGCCGGGGAGCCTGCCGGTGGCCGAAGGGATCGGCGCGCGCACCTATAGCATTCCCTGGTTCAAACACTATCGCCCGGAGATCATTGAGGAATACGCCCTGGCCTTCCGCAAGGTGGCCGAATATGCGGCAAGCTCTGAGCGTCTTCTTGAGGAAGATCCGGGCAATCCTCCTCACATCGGCAACTGGCATTTCTTCACGCATAGATGATACGCGCCGGCCTTACCCCCTGAACCTTCCTCGCGTCCTGTCAGAGCCTCTTGGTGGGTGTAGAGGTGGCCATGCCGCCTTCTACACCCATATTATTTTGCGAATCTAACGAAAATCTAACGTTGCTCTAGTACGATTCTAACGCGAGGTTGTTATGATGCCTGTGGATTTGTGAGAGCGACATCTATCTACGATAGGATGCACAAAGGAGGTGCACTATGGCAGAGCTGACTCGCTGGGAACCCTTCCGCGATCTGATGACGCTGCGGGAGGCTATGAATCGTCTGTTTGAGGAGAGCTTCGTCAGGCCTACGTCCTTCTTTGCTCCGTTGGCTGAAGGTACCTTGGCCGTAGATATGTATGAGACACCCGACGAGGTGGTGGTGAAGGCTGCGGTCCCCGGCATCAAGCCTCAGGACATCAACATCAGCATCACCGGCGACGTTCTGACCATCAAGGGCGAGACCAAGCAGGAAGAGAAGGTTGACAAGGCGAACTACATCTACCAGGAACGCCGCTACGGTACGTTCGCCCGCAGCATCACCCTGCCGACGTCCATCAACGCGGATAAGGCTGAAGCCACCTTTGAACATGGTGTTCTCACCTTGAAACTCCCGAAGGTGGAAGAGGTCAAACCGAAGGTTATCACCGTCAAAGCAAAGTAGTGGACCGTTTGGTAGGTTGTCGTTCTCTATCACTTGCAGAACTGTGTATGTTAGGAGGTGTAACGATGGCGAGCATTATGCGTTGGGAACCGTTCCGCGATCTGATCACGTTGCGCGATGCGATGGATCGGTTGTTTGAGGATAGCTTCTTCCGTCCGACTACGCTGTGGCGGGAGACGGACGGTACCGAGCGGACGATGCGCCTGCCCCTTGACGTGTACATGACTCCTGAGGAGATCATGATCCAGGCCTCTGTCCCTGGCCTCAAGCCCGAGGACGTGCAGATCACTCTGGAGGGAGATACCCTCACGATCAAGGGCGAAGTCAAGGCGCCCGTGGAGAATGTAGATTACATCCTGCAAGAGAGGCCGTATGGGCACTTCTCTCGCACGCTGACCTTCAACATTCCGATTCAGTCGGATAAGGCTGAAGCTTCCTTTGAAAATGGCGTGCTCACCCTCGTGGTGCCCAAGGCCGAAGCCGTCAGGCCGAAGACCATCAAGGTAAAGGCCCGCTAGTCCTAGCCGGGGAGATGGGCGTTTTTACCACGCCCATCTCCCTGTTGCCTGTCTGACGACTAATATCGGTGCGCCTCCACCTTGGTGGATGGCGTCCGATATTTGCGTAAATACCCTATCAAACCCTTCTTATGGAGGTATAGCATGGCAGAATTGAAGCTACGTCCTCTGGCCGACCGGGTTGTCGTGGAACCGCTGGAGCAGGAGGAGCGCACCGCCAGCGGCATCATCCTGCCTGAAACGGCCAAAGAGAAACCCCAAGAAGGCAAGGTCCTCGCAGTCGGTCCCGGCAGGTACGAAGACGGCAGCTCAAAGCGTGTGCCCATGGATGTCAAGGTAGGCGATCGCGTCCTGTACGCCAAGTACTCTGGGACCGAGGTCAAGGTGGGGGGAGATAAGAAGCTCCTCGTCATGAAGGAAAGCGACATCCTGGCGATCATTGAATCCTAAACTGCCTGATGGCAGGTAAGAGACAAACCTCTGCACTATTCTGAGGAGGGAGGAAATGCCAGCAAAACAGCTAGTCTTTTCTGAAGAGGCGCGTCGGAACCTTAAAATCGGCGTGGATACCCTCGCCAATGCCGTAAAAACAACATTGGGTCCCAAGGGGCGCAACGTTGCTCTGGACAAGAAATGGGGCGCTCCTACCATCACCCATGACGGCGTGACGGTGGCGAAGGAGATTGAACTGAAAGACCCTTATCAGAACATGGGGGCACAGCTGCTGAAAGAGGCGGCTACCAAGACCAACGACGTTGCCGGTGATGGCACGACTACGGCCACGGTGCTGGCCCAAGCCATCGTTAATGAAGGCCTGAAGAACGTGGCCGCGGGCGCCAACCCGATGCTCATCAAGCATGGCATAGAGAAGGCGACCGAAGCGGTGGTGAAGGCCATCAAAGAACAGGCGGTAGAACTCAAGACCCACGACGAAATCGCCAACGTGGCCGCCATCTCTGCTGCCGACAAGGAGATCGGCAACCTGATCGCCGAGGTGATGGACAAAGTAGGCAAAGATGGCGTCATTACGGTTGAGGAGTCCAAGGGCCTGGCCTTTGAGACGGAATACGTTGAGGGTATGCAGTTTGATCGCGGGTATATCTCGCCGTATTTCATCACCAATCCGGAGGCCATGGAGGCAGTCCTCACCGAGCCGTACATCCTCATTCACGACAAGAAAATCTCGGCTGCTACGGACATCGTCCCTCTGCTGGAGAAATTGATCCAGGTGGGCAAGCGCGATCTGCTGATCATCGCCGAAGATGTGGACGGCGAGGCGTTGGCGACGCTGGTGCTCAATAAGTTACGGGGCGTGTTGAATTGTCTGGCTGTGAAAGCCCCGGGCTTCGGCGACCGGCGCAAGGCCATGCTGCAGGATATCGCCATCCTGACGGGCGGCACCGTTATCTCCGACGAATTGGGCCGCAAACTGGAGACGGTGCAGATCAGCGACCTGGGCCGCGCGGATAAAGTCGTGTCCACCAAGGATGATACGACCATCGTCGGTGGCCGCGGCGACCCGAAAGAAATAAAAGGACGCATAGAGCAGATCAAAGCCGAGATTGAGAAGACCACCTCCGACTACGACAAAGAGAAACTGCAGGAGCGGATGGCGAAACTCTCCGGCGGGGTTGCCATCATCCGCGTGGGCGCCGGTACCGAGGTTGAACTGAAGGAGAAGAAGCATCGGGTAGAGGATGCCCTGAGCGCGACGCGGGCCGCCGTGGAGGAAGGGATCGTGCCCGGTGGTGGCGTGGCTCTGCTCAATGCCATTCCTGCTCTGGACTCGGTCAAGATGTCCGATCCGGATGAGCAGACCGGCGTTTCCATCGTCCGTCGGGCGTTAGAGGAGCCGATGCGGCAACTTGCCTTCAACGCGGGCCAGGATGGCGCGGTCACCGTCGCCAATGTACGCCGAATGCAGAAGGAGAAGAAGAACAAGAATATCGCCTACGATGTGATGACCGGCCAGTATGTGGACATGTTCCAGGCAGGGATCATTGACCCGGCGAAGGTAACCCGCTCCGCTGTGGAGAACGCGGCCAGCATCGCTGCCATGATCCTGACGACGGAAGCCCTGGTGACCGAGGTGCCGGAGAAGGAGAAAGCACCTGCCACGCCCACTCCGCCTGGCGAGATGTAACCCCTAAAGGTGAAGCGACGCAGGCCCCTGACTTTGGGGCCTGCGTTTTGTTTATCCGTTCTGACATGGCATCTGTGCACAGTCGGGGGTTCTCACGAGCGCGAGACACCCCATGCCCTCTTCTCGGCCACGTTGACGTTTCTCAACGCAAGATTTATACTCCTGTTGAAGCGCGTCTCCCTGTTCATCGTGGTGTTATCAGTCCATAGATTGACGGCCGTGAATGGAGCCCTTCTTGATCTCGTCGCTATTATTATGTGGAGGTGAAGGATATGACAGTGTGGATGAGCGTTGGCGCAAGTCTGGCAGCCGTCTTGGTAGGTTATCTGTTGGGCTCGGTGCCGAGCGGCTGGTTGATCGGTAAGGCCCATGGCATTGATGTGCGCCATTTCGGGAGCGGACGCACGGGAGGATCAAACGTCTTCCGTTCGTTGGGCCTAGGCGCGGCTGCTCTCACCGGCTTCGGCGATGTAACCAAGGGCGTGTTGGCTGTGTGGCTTGCGCGCTGGCTTTTCGGCAATGAACTGGCGGCTGCGTTGGCGGGAGCAGCAGCAGTGGTGGGACACAACTGGCCTGTGACGCTCCGTTTCCGAGGGGGCGCGGGGGGCGCGACGGCGGGGGCGGCTTTGTGTGCCCTTTCTCCTACCGTAGGGCTCGTTGTCGTCCCGATAGCCGTCTTCATGTTATTTGGCGTGCGTTACGCCTCTCTCGCTACGCTGACAGCAGCGGTCGGTGGTCTTGTCGGGCTCTTCGTCCGTTGGTATATCGTGGGCGATGATGCAGGCCTCATTTATGTTTTGGCTTTTGGCTTGCCGGTGGCCATTGCTGTGATCATCGGCCTGCGTCCCAACATCACCCGGCTGCTGCAAGGCCGGGAAAAGCGTCTGGACTTTACGCGCGTCAAGAACATGGGGCGACAGCGAAGTTGACAAAGGGATTCTATCTGTAGGCAGCCGAATCATCCTCTGGGGGCGGGAAGCCCGCGCTTCCTACGATGCTCCTTCATCGCACTAGACTGATGGGTGAAGATGCGGCAGTTGCCCTGAGGCCTCGCCGTGCAGAGGAGCACGAAGCCCGCCTCTGCATCCTCCGCGTAGTAGCGTAGGGCCGCGCTGTTATCTACACACCTTTCCATACCATCCGCGATCCGGCCTGCGCAGGTGATGCACCAGCCCTGCAAGCATGTGTGCGGCAGATCAATTCCTGCCTCCGCTGCTGCGTCCAGGATAAAAGCATCCTCGGCCACTTGGAGGGTGGTTTCGCGCCCGGAAGGAAAAACCAACGTGACGGAATATTTTTGAGACACGAGGGTAGGAAAGGGGCGCGGCGGTA